>Ga0105048_10001641_pt1 | contig 36216 bp, 31 predicted proteins | sample MAT05_FD_78382 | JGI IMG/M metagenome (GOLD analysis project Ga0105048, IMG submission 78382) | Freshwater microbial communities from Lake Fryxell liftoff mats and glacier meltwater in Antarctica - MAT-05 | ecosystem: Environmental > Aquatic > Freshwater > Ice > Liftoff microbial mat | place... | reverse complement strand
GCCCTTCGGGCCCAACCTGCGCGTCCGCTGGGTATGGAACCAAGGGGGCTTGCAAGCAACAGCTACGCTGACGCTCGCGGTCTCCGTTTACTTGCTCGGGCGGAGGGCCTGATGAGGCTCGACGCGCCCGAGGGATTGGATCCAGTAGACGTCGGCCTCGAAGAGCAGGTCGAGGTCGTGCGCATGCTGCCATTCTCCTTCGACATGCGCGCGGACCAGTCGCAAGACTGGCCTATCGCGGTCGGCATCGACGCTACCGCGTGGTCTGCCGCCGTGCTCGTCGTGCTCGTGCATCAGATCAACACCTGGGGTGAGGACACACAGCTGGAGGTTGCCGTCAACACCGTCGATCTCGATCCGGACGATCCGAAGCAGCTGTTTTCAGCCGCTACCGTCGCCAGCGTTATTGTCCGCGCGAATACGCAGCCCGGCACCTCTCTGGTCGCGAGCTTCGCGCCGCCATGGGGCAACCAGCTCCGTGTTGCCCTGAGGCCTTTTCAGGTCGAAGCCACGACCGAGCACCGCTGCACCCTGACTATCCTGCTCCTCGGCCGGCGTCAGGGCATCCTCGGTGCGCCTCACGTGCTCCTGCGGCGCGCCAACGAGCGCTGAGACACCGCAACAACGCCAGCGTCGTTCCACGCCGCGCGTCAGCGGGGCGTGAGCCCGCAGCACGGTAGGGCGCGCACTAGCGGCGTGTGTACCCGTCCGGTGAACCGCGTTCTTTCGGCCTGTAGGTGCCCGTGGTTGGCACTGGCGAAGGGCCGCCGCGTGGGTCGGGTCGGAAGTGCTGGACAGAACCGCGCCACCGGACCCACCCTTCGAGGGTGGATATCGTCGGAGCCATTGAGCAGATTAGGAAGATCGAGCGCCAGTACGCGCCTGCAGAGGGCATGACGCCTGCCGCGTACGCGGCGCAGCTCACGCAAGCGCGAGAACGCATCGCGGACGGCGAGTTCAGGATCGCGGTGGGCGACGACGGAGTTGGCGAGGCGGTGGTCCGGGTGCTCTGTGTGCGGTATGGACTAACGCCATTTCGGCGACCTCGGCAGCGGGCATCGTCGCTCTCCGTTCTCGCGCCGGAGGTGTTCGTAAGATGTTCTCGTGGCTCAAACCGAGGCCATTCTCGGTGTGCTCACGAGCGCGATGCATTCGACCGCCAACCAGATCTTCACTGGGTGGCGGTCGGGCAAGGCCGGCTGAGCTATGCCACTCGCCGTGCGGCAGCTGCAGAGGGGGCCGGCGAGCGCCACGTCGGCTCGATGATCGCTCCGAGGCGATCAAGGACATCAAGGGGGCCAAAGAGATGTGCGACGACGGCGTGTTCACGCCGGCGGCAAAGTAGCCAAGCTAGGGAAGTAACGTCGCAACGTGGGGTGCGATCGCTATCGCGAGCGCGGCCATGACGTCGTCGGGGGCCACCGCATCGACGAGGAGTAACTTCACGATGCGCCGCGGAGCGCTACACCTCGTATTGGTCGATGGGAGAGCTCCAGTTCCTCAGCAAGAAGTGAAGCATTCACTGGCCCGAAAGCTGTAGCCTGGCCCCGTGCACACGTTTGGTGAGTGCCGGCACTGTCACGCCGCAATCCCTCCTGCCCTCGCGCAGTGCCCCAAGTGTGGCGCCCCCACACACGGTCGCGCAGCGCCGAAACGTGGCCCGGTCATCCCGCCAGCGCCCGCGAAAGGAACGCGACGCAAGAAGTCGCCGTTCGGCTTGGCGACGGTGATCGCCGTCTTGATCGCCCTCGCAGGCGTAGTTGCCCTGGCAGTGGTCACCGACTTCGGCCGGGGCGCGACGTCTTCGCGCGACGACGACGACGACGATGAGGGTGACGGAAAGAAAAAGAAAAAGAAGGGCAGCGACGACGACAGCGACGACGACGGCTACAAGAAGGCCGCCGAACCCAAAATTCCGGAATCAGCAGAAAGCGGTCGCGTAGACCCGCGTGAGGTTTCGCGCGGGTCGGGGCGCGCGGTGAAATCGAGCGCCAAAGAGATCGACAAGGCCAGCGAGCTCAACTTCAACCCCGGCAGCGACCCGTATTGCCAGAATCAGAGTCGACTGGCGGACATCGTCAAGAGCGTCGGCTACGACATCGATCGCGAGCTGCGCAAGGCCGCCACCATCACCGAGGCCGAAGAAGAAGAGATCGGCGAGGAACTCTACAAGGAGCTACTCGGCTCGTCGAAGTTCCGCGGCAAAGTCGACACGGCCAGCATGGCCGACAGCCGGCAATACATCGCCGAGCTCAGCGTACCGCTGCTCGTGTCGGTCGAGCGCAAAGGTATCGTGTACGACTTTCACACGGTGGACGACGACGACATCAACGCCTTCGCCATGCCCGGCGGCCACATCTACTTCTATCGGGGCATCTTGGAGGCAGCACGGCGGCTCGAGAACGAAGCGCAGATCGCCGGGGTCTTGGCGCACGAAATCAATCACATCGACCGACGCCACACCATTGCGATCTTCGAGCACCTGAAGCGACTCGGGGATCTCACGAATCAGGCTGGTGAGATGGGCCCCGTGATCATCAACATGGCGCGCCACCCATTCTCGACCAAGCAAGAAGACGAGGCCGATCTGTTCGCCGTGCGCTTCTTGATGGCTGCCGAATATTCCCCGAAGCAGTTCGTCACCATGTGGCAAAACTGGGACTCGCTCGATAGCAAAAAGAAGAAGCGCGGCAGCGACCCCATTTCGGACGAGATCGAAGAGCTGATCAACACCCACTCCCACCCCGCGCGGCGCGCATGCAATGCCATGCGCACCATCATGGCGGAGAAGCCCAAAGGCGTGAGCAGGTACTACGTGGGCACTACCAACTACGAGAAGAAGCAGGTACGCGCCCGCAAGCAGTATTAGCTGGCGCTACTCGCTGCCGCCCTCACCTGCATCACCACCGCCGCCGCCGCCCTCACCGAGCTCGTCGGGGCAAACGTAGGTCTCGGGCGATGTCCCAGCTTGGTTGCACTCGTCGCCGCACATCTCGTAACAGCCGACGCAGTCGTCGAACCCGCCGGGCGCGTTGGTCGCAGGGTTGCGATCCACCAGATCTTGGCAGACGGCGTAGGCCTCTTGCGTGCTGTAGTGACTTTCGCAAGCACCGCCGAAGAGCGCTGCGAGCGAGAACAGAGCGAGCCCAAAGATGCGCTTGTGAGTATTTTTCATGGCATCCTCCTCAGGGGTTCGGCGGCGGGGCGGGCGCTGGCGCGACCTCGGTGGGTGCCGATGGCGGCGGTGCCGGAGGCGGCTGGGCAGGTGGCGAGGTCACCTTGCTCGGCGGCGCTGGCGGCGGCGGATTGGCGACGGTGCCGCCCTCGGCAGCACCCGCGGCGGTGAGATCGGCTGCTGCAGCGCCGGGCACCTTGCAGTCTTTCACGCAATCACACGGCGGAGGCGGCGGCGGCTCGGGGGCTTTGCTGCCGAACGCGGCGCCGATCGTGAGCAGCAAGTTGTTGGAGACCTGCCAGGCGTCCACCAACATGGGCTCACGAATCACCGTCAACTTGTAGCCGAGCGAAGCCCAGTCGAAGAGCTTCACGTTGAGACCGACGATGCCTTCGACATTGGTGAGTTCGGGCAAGCTGCGCTCGTCGCCGACCGGCAGATCGCTGGTGGCGAACGGGATCAGTACGCCGAGACCGACCGAGTACGAGACTCGCTTCGTCTCGTCGATGAAGCCCCACGCGTTGGCGATGGCTTCGACGCCGATCTGGTAGGCGTCATCCATCTCTTTGATCTCGATCGTCGGCGTGGCCGAGTCGTCGTTGATCGCCAGGTTGCCTGCGGCGAGCGATTCTTGTGCGCCGAGACCGGCGCGCGCTTCGAACTTGATGCGCTCGGTGTTGACCGGCTGCACGAACGCGCCGATGCCTTGCTTGAAGGTGGAAGGCTTGAACGGGTCGGTCATCTCCAGCCTGCGGCCGAAGTACTCGGTGGTCGAGCCGTCCAGGTTCTGGACCACGTAGTTCACCGCCGCCGGTCGAATATCCATCCCCGGAAACATCGTGGTGTTGTACGCAAAGCGCGCGTACGGGCCGAAGATCTCCACCACGTGCATCAAGTAGATGGTCTCGAAGGCGAGGCCGTCGTTCGTCTTGACGAACTCGTCCAGTGAGGGCGTGCGCGTGACACCTGCCCCAGCCCTCAGCGTGTTGCGCCACTCGTGCATGCCTTCGTTGAGCTCGAGCGCGGCATCGAGCGCCGCGCCGAGCATCAGGGCGGTGCCGTCCTGGGTGCCGACGACGCTGCGCGAATCCACCAGGTTGAAGGTGCCGCCGAACGCGATGCCAGGCGTCCAACCCTCCGGTCGCTTGCCTGCAGCGCCTGTGTTCACCGCGTCCGTCTTGCCCTTGGTCGCGGCCTCCGGCGCGTTATCGGCGACCTTCGTTACTTCGGCGGGCTCTTGGGCCAAGGCGACGCGAGGCAATGCCGCGCCAAGGGCGATCAAAGCAAACGAAGAGGCAGCTCGGAATCTCACATGGCTCCTTTCGAGAGGGAGCCAGGGTCGCAAACCAGCCCAGATCGGGCCAACAATCAGGGACTTAGGGCCCGCTCAGCAATAACTTGGTCACGAGACCGTCGAAACCGATGCGAGACGGGCGCCTGAGGAGCGAGCACCGGAAGCCTACTCTTGTAGGCTGAGGAGCACAGCGACGAGGCCGCCTGTCGCAGCGAGAGGATCGACGGGCGTAGGGCAAGTTATTGCTGAGCGGGCCCTTACTTGAAGCCGTCGAGATGCACCACGAACCACTCACCACGCCATGAGATGAGGCTCGTCAGCTCGAATTTTTTTTCGGCGCCCGCAGCGTCGCGATAGCGGATGCGCGATCGCGTGACACGGTGGTAGCCGACCTTGTTTCCCTCTTTGCCGGGGCCCATCCACTTCACGCGATCTTCATCGATCTCGACCGCGACCAGCTTGGCTGCCGCTGAATCGGTACCGAGCTTCTGGTGATAGTCATGGATGCTGCGGGCGAACGCCTTCATCAGTCGGTGCTTCCAATCGGAGCCGGGCTTCTCGATGTCTTTCACCTGCTCGTAGGCGACGACTGGAAAGAAGACGCCATCAGCGACCGCCGGATCGTCCGTCACGATGGCTTTCCAGAGCAGGTCCATTCGCGATTTGAACGCGGGGGAGCTCGCCGTCGGGCGGTCTTCCGTTTGTGCGAGCGGTTTGCCGTCGTCAGCGTGGAGCTTTGGAGCCGAAGCCAAGTCGACAGTTGTCGAGGCCGCGGCGCTGGAAGCAGGTACCGAAGACACGATTTCCGAGAGCGGAAGCGCGCTGCCCTCCGTTGCTGCGCTCACCTTCGCGGATGGCAGGGGCACCGAGGCCATCGGCGGCAGCGGTTTGCCTTCACAGCCCACGACTGCCAGCGCAGTCGAAATGAGCCAAATGCTGGTGATCGGCGCGCGGTTCACCTGCCGCCCTCCCTGCCACAGCGAAGCGCGAGCGTCTCACGCTTTCCGCAGGGTGACACTCTGGCTATAGAGCCGGCGTGTTCAAACGCCTCGGTGCGCTGGTCTTCGGCTGCTGGTTGCTTGTCGGCTGCGGCGCATCATTGCCCGCGTCGAAGCCGCACCCGCTGCTCTCGAAAGCGCCCGATGCGATCGAACAGGTGACCCTCGAGGGTGAGATGGTGAAATTTCCCGAAAAGGGGAAGGTCACCGTGCTCGATTTCTGGTCCACCAACTGCGCGCCCTGCGTGAAAATGATGCCGGCGCTGCAGGCGCTCTACAAACAGCGCAAAAGTGCGGGCCTCGCCATGGTGGGCGTCGCCATCGACGACAATCCGGGACTTGTTACGGAGCGACTCAAGAAATTGGGGGTCACGTACGTAAACGTCCTCGACGATTCTGGATCGACGATCCGCGGCGCCTATCAGGTGGCCGATTTGCCGCAAACTTTCATTTTCGACCGGCAAGGCCAGCTCCGGGTCGTGACCCAAGGCGGCGGCGAGGCGGATGTCGCAGCCATCCAGCAAGCGGTCGAGTTCCTCCTCTCCGAAGAAGCAAAATGACCCGCCTTTACTGTTGGCTCTCGCTGGGCCTCGCGCTCCCGACTCTCGGCTGTGGCGGCACGCCCGATGTCGTCGCCAAAGACGTCACGGTTGCCGAGGCAGAAGGCAAGAGCAACGAAGCCCTCTGTCAGAGCGCCACCGACCGGGAGAATCCGCTGATCGTCGAGTGGCCCGGCACCCACAAGGTCGACCTCGAGAGCATCAGCAAGCGCGGCATCGTCGTGGTCAAATTCAAAGGCTGCAAGCTGGAGGTGCTGCCGCGCTGCGAAGCCAAAGGCGCCTACACCTTCGAGGCAGTCACTCCGCAGCGTGACGCGCTCGAAATCAAAGACGACGCGGACTTGTTCTCGAAGCTGCCTGTCGCTTCGTCCGCGCTCAAAGCTGAGCTCGCTTCCGGCAAAATGCTGAAGCTCGACTATGTGCTGGTGGGCCAGCGCCTGGCGGGCACCGAGCCTGAAGAGCTCAGCGGCGCCTGCGAAGGCGGCACCCACTACGTGCGCACCATCTCGGTCGGCGCCTACAACATGGAGACGCAGTCCAGAGCCAAGAGCGGCGCCGACGTCGACGTCGGTATCGTGGCTGTCGGGGCGCACAACAGCTCGTCTCGCAACCGTTCGCGAAACTCCGGCGATGTCGTCAACTGCGCCGGCAAGACGGACATCGACGAAAAGAACATCCGCGGTTACGGCTGCGGCGCCCCTGTCAGGCTCGGCCTCGCGCCGCTCTCTGCCGGGCGCTCCGCAGAGGCGAGCGCCCAATGAAAAGCACCGCTCGTTCCCTGGCATTGCTGCTGCTGGCGCTGTTCGCGCTCACGGGTTGCCCCGGCACGCAGCTCATCGCCGACACCCCTACAGTCGAGCAAGCAGACGATCAGCAGGCCACCTGCAAGGTCGCGCGTGATCCATTGAACCCGCTCGTGGTCGAGTGGCCGGGCACCGCCAAGGTCGATCTGGAGACGGCCAGCCGGCGCGGCCTGGTCGCCGTCAGCTACTCCGGCTGCACCATGAAGATCCTCTCTTCATGCGAGATCAAAGGCGACTACGACTTCGAAGAGACCACACCCGCCCGAGACCGCATCGAGATCTCCGACAACAACGAGCTCTTCGCCAGGCTGCCGCTGGGTGCCGCGTCGCTCAAGGCCGAGCTCTCGGCTGGCTCTTCGCTCGAGCTCGACTACATCGCCGTCGGCCAACGCGTAGCCGAGAGCGCCCCCAAGTCACGACGCGGTGATTGCCAAGGCGCAACCCACTACGTGCGCACCATCACAGTCGGCGCTTTCAAGCTCGATGCGCGCGCCAAAGGCAAAGCGGGCGCTTCGGTCGAGGTCGGCAGCGCAGGCGGCGGCATCGGTCGCGAAGAGAGCACCAAGAAGCTGCGTGCGCAAGGCGACGTCGAGGCATGTGCGAGCAAGCCCAACGGCCCCGAGTGTGGCGCGATCTTGCAGCTCGGCTTGGCGCCGCTGGCCGTGAGCCGTACCGGGCAGGTCTCCACGGAAGGCTTCGGAAAGGGACTCGATCCGATCGCTGAAGTGATGACTGTGGAAGATCTCGGAGACGTGAGCCTCGAAGGCACGACGCTCGCCGAAACAGACATCAAATTCTTGAAGCTGGTGCAGCTCGCCAAACGGTCGGATCGCCAGAAGGGCATCGCAGCCGGCACCAAAGCCGACGCATGGGAGGCCGTCGCCAACTACGAGCCGCCGGCCGGCAAGAAGCTCGACAAGGCCGCGGTCGAGCTCGCCAGCGAGCGTGCCAAGCAGTACCGCATCGTCGCCGAACAAGAAGAGCGGCAGCGCGCCGCGCTCCAAAAGCTGAAAGACCGCTACATGGCGGACCGCGAGCAGCTGAACGAGCTGGTCGCGCTCGATGACGACGTCGCTTCACCCGACCGCAAAGCGGCTGCCAAGGCCGAGTTCACGGCTGTCTACAGCACCCGCAAAGACGAGCTGGCGCTGGTTGGCGTGGGCAGCATCGGCGGCAACGCTGGAGGCTCGACCAGCGACAGCATCGGCGCCAACAAGAGCGGTGGAAAGTCGGTGACAGAAGCAAGCTCCACGGACGACGGCTATTTGGAGAAGGGCATCGCCGGCTGGGGAAAGTTCTCGATCGAGCTCGAAGCGGCCATCGTCGGCAGCGGCGCAAGCCCGGTCACCAGCAGTGGCACGTCGACCATCATTCCGGTCGAAGGCGAAAATTTCGATGAGTCGCCGTCGTACTCGGTCGGTGCAGGCGAGATCGCCACGGGCAACCTGATGTTGGGCGTGATGATCGCGACACCTGAGCTCATCCCCGGTGGCTTCGGCTTTTACGGCGCCTTCAAGGCGATGCCGAGCGTCGGTGGCGCAGAATCAATGACCACGATGTTGGAAGCCCTGGGCGGGATACGCTGGGATTATCGCGTGACGCCGCGCGGTCTGTTCACGCTGGGCGCGGGCGGCGGCTACGCATTTGCGCCGAACCCCACGCGCTTTCTGATTGGTGCCGACACGCTGCCGTTCACCGAAGACGAGTTCGGTGGCCAAACCACCAGGAACGAATGCCTGACTGCGGGCGAGGAGGCGCCCAGCGGCTGCCCACCCTACGTCGACATCAACCCCGCCGGACCGTTGGTCGATGTATTCACCGGCATCGGCTACAACAACCGCGCCTTCGGCATCCAGTTCCGCGCTTACTTTCAGGCCATGTTTCTCTCGGCCAGCGCGACTGACGGCACGAACGCTATCCAAATCGAGATCGACGGAGCGCTGCTCTTCGGTGGTGCCGGCGGCGCCATCGGTATCACGCTGTGACGGTGAGACAGACTGTACTGGCGCTCTGCGCGCTCGGCGCAACGGCGTGCGGCGCCACCATCGGCGCCCCGCCAAGCGACCCAACCGTCAAAGACCAGGCCGCTGTCGCGCCCGACTCCGCGCCCGTCGACGCTGTCGAGTTCGGACCGGGGGAAGGCTTCGAGCTCGCGCCTATCGCGACGCTGCCGCCGTTCGAGCTACCGGCCACGACGATGATCGAAGTCGACTTGGCCTTGATGAAGAAGCTGCGCGCGGCGTCCGACAGCGAGCTCGACAAGGCCGCGCGGGGCGAGGCGCGCGCGATCTCGTGGGAGACGCTCGCGAGTCACCTGGGCACCGAGGCTGCACCGAACCCGTTCGTCGAGCTCGCCACCAAGCGTGCGAGCGATTGGCGCGGTGTCAGCAGCGCCGAAGCCAAGCGTGATCTCGCGCTCGCACGCTTGCGCGACGCCTTCGAAGGCGACAAGAAAGAGCTCGCCACGCGCATCGGCAGCGAAAAAGATCCGGCGCGCCGCGCCGCCCTGCGCGGTCGCTTCGACGCCGCATACATGCCGTATCAAGAACCGATCTTGGCGATGAACCTCGCCGAGCCGGACCGCGTCGCGGTGCCGCTCAAAGTCGTCACACCCGTCGAGCCCAAGACCGCGGTGCTCGACCCGCTGGGCACGCCAGCCGTGCGTGCGCAGACAGTCATCGTGAAAGCCGACTTCGGCGCTCACGCCCAGTCGTTCTCCGTCGATACCAGCGAAGATCTGATCTCGGCAGGCGGCGCGATACAGAAGCCGAGCTTCGACGTCAGCGGCTTCTACACCGGCGGGCAAGCTGCCGTGAACGTCGCACAAGTGTCGGATCTGGCGATCGGCCTGTTGGCCTTCGGGCGCTATCACGTCACCACGTCGCTGCCGGTGAATACCTTCGTCAGCGGCGACAACCCTGCGTCGCTGCTGGCTCCTGAAGACGACGGCCCCACCGGCTCGTTCGTCGTCGGTGGCGGCGCGCGCGTCTCCGGCAACGTGCTCGAGCGGCTCGGGATGAACTTCGGTCTCGTGCTCGGCTACCAGCAATTCTTGGCGCCCGCTGAAGTGCCTGGCTGCGGGCCTGACCAGCTTGAGTGGGACCCGGCCATGCGCGGCATTCAAGCCGAAGCCTTCGTTGGCGGTGAGTTCTATCCCATCGCGATGTTGTCGATCGGCATCAGCGGTCGCGTCGGCTTCGGACACGTCGCTGGCGAGTGGTGTGTCCCCGGCGACCGCTTCGACACCGATAGCGAGGCCGGCATCGATACGCCGCTCGATGTGACCGCCGATTCGTTCAGCGCCGGCGCACAAGGCGAAATCGGCGTCCACTTCTGACCTGGTGCACCGCGGTGGAGCAACGTCTTCGAGATCGCCTAGCCGATCACCGCGCCCAAGATCGCCCCGAGAATGGCGAACACCGCGCCGCCAACAACCCCTGGGGTGTGAGGCTCGCACCCTCAAAGTAGAGGCGCCAGACGATCAGCGAGCCTGCCGCAAAGCCAATCGATGCGCCCAACAGAGCCGATGCCGCTCGACTCTTCTCCTGGGGCGTCATCAGCGGACTCCGTGTGCGGCGGGATCGGTGCGCATGTCTTCAGGAGAACGCTCGAACGGCCAAATATCAACCTTTGGGGTTGTGGTGACCGCCCATCGCCGACGTTCGTGGGGTTGGCTGCCCGGAAAGAAAGCCCGACCAGGATCAAGGCGCTCATCGGCGCTCGTGTTGCCGAAACTTCGGCGCTCCCGCGGTTGGACGCAGGAGCACCCCGCCGAAATGCTCGACAAGAGCGTCCAGGGATAAGTCGGATCGAGGGCGGCGTGCGAACGTGACGGTCGACACTTGGTGCTGTTCGCGAACACCCTGGGGGTCACGGTCGTCGAGCTGATCACGCAGCAGGCGCCGCTGGGCTGGCGACGGAGCCACGAGGCGCTGAGAAAGGCCTAGCAAGGCCGCATTGTGATTCTTCGGCTAGGCCGCCAGATGGACGTCAGCCGCCCGAACCTCGAATTCGACAGGCTCGATCTCTTCGGGGGCTGGATCGAGCCTCACCCTCAGCAGGCGCTTCCCACCGACCCCGAGAGGACCGCGGTCTTCGACAACAACGGCCACAACCTCGCGCCCGCCCAGCATGAGCCTGACGCGAGATCCCACCTTGAGGCGCTCGGCGCTGTTTGCCATGTGCAAAATATATCACCAGGGTGGACGGCCAACCATGGCCACGAGGTGATCGAACACGGCCCTGTCGAAGGAGCCAGCCAGGGCGGTACATGCGGCCCGGAACCGACGGACGGCAGCGAGCTGGAGCGCTGGGCCAACCGCATGCCAGTCCTGGTGAGCGATGGCGTTGCGCCACGGGCAGCTTCGATCTCATCCAGGCGATCGCTCGCCGCGTTGGTCCAGTTCTGAAGGGCCGCGGAGGACACTGACGCTGAATGTACCCCAGCCGCACGGAGAGAGCGGTCGATAGGGACAATGTCAACCGCAGCACTCCGCTCAGATTTTTCCTTGCGCTCGCCCGGTGCAGTGCCAAACGCTCGCTCATCCTTTACGAGTCACGGAGCACCTCATGGCCGCCCCGAGCGCCGGCCCGAGGAGACGGTCCTCCACCGCACCATCGACGAGCACTGGGCGGTGCTCCTAGAGCTCGCCGCTGCACCGCGCTGGAGCAGCTGCTCGATCGCAGCGCAGCCGCTCGCGTCCGAGCGCTACAAAATCAGCCCAATTCGCGCGCCAGACCCACGGCACGAGCGCTGCAATGCTGCTCTGTCGGAGGTCGAATGACAGATCAGGCTCTCGAGGTTCGGTTTTGGGGCGTACGTGGCAGTCTTCCGAGTCCGGGTAACGACACGGCGATGGTCGGCGGCAACACGTCGTGTGTCGAGGTCACTGGAGGCGGCTCGCGTGTGATCTTGGATGCAGGCAGCGGCATCCGCGCGCTCGGCGACGCGCTGATGAAGCGCGGCGAGCACAAGCGCGTGCACTTGTTGCTGTCGCATGTGCACTGGGATCACGTGATGGGCATTCCGTTTTTCGCGCCGCTGTACATTCCGGGCTCGGAGGTCGTGATCGGCGCCGGCCCCCTCGAGCGCGATCACGCTTCCGGCGCGCGGCTGCCGCTGCGCGAGGTGCTCAAGCGGCAGATGACGCCGCCGCTGTTCCCGATCGACTTCGACGCAGTCGGCGAGCGGGTCGTCACCGTCGACATCGAGCCCGATAGCGCGTTCATGATCGGCCAGCTGGAGATCACGATCTCGTCGCTCTCCCACCCCGACCCAGTGTGTGCGTATCGCGTCTCCTTCGGCGGGCGCTCGGTGGTGTACGCCACCGACACCGAACACGAAGAAGGCAAGCTGGACGAGCGGCTCGTGCGCCTGTGTCGCGGCGCCGACGTGCTCATCTACGACGCGCAATTCACGCCCGAGGAGTATCGCGGCGAGGTTGGTCCCAGCAAAAAGGGCTGGGGCCACTCGACGTTCGAGGCTGGTGCGGCGGTCGCACGCGCTGCAGGCGTGAAAACACTCGCGTTGTTCCATCACGATCCGCGTCGCACCGACGAAGGTGTCGCCGAGATCGTTCAGCGCGCCCGCGCGGTATTTCCGAACACAGTCGCGGCGCGCGAGTCACTGGCGCTGCGCTTCGAGGCCGAGCCGCCACACCGACAGGCAGCGCCGGCCGCATGACCAGCGCCACACAGTTGGCGGTCCGCATGACACGCAGATCAGGGACGCCAACGTGTGCAACCCGGCATTGCCGCAGAAAAAACGCCCTGCAAAAGTTGGCCGCCTCGGCACGATGGGTGCAAAGGGTTAGGCACCTCGTAAGCACCACCGAAAAGGCCGCGGGTCGCGGCGCCTTCCAGGGTGTGTGGTGTTTGGCCCGGTTCGACTCCGGGGCTTACGACCAAGGCGAATGGTCGTCGGTCGTTCGAGCTCGATCGTCGAGGACCTGCTATCTCGTGGGTCGTAACGCAGCGCCGTGGCTGCTCTACGCCCCTTGCTCGCACGAACGCTTCGATCGCCGAGTCGCCGGCCTCCTCGGTTGCTTTCTCGAGTAGCAGAGCCGCCACCTGTAGCGCACCAACCGACACCCCTCCCTTCTCATTCACTGTCTTCGCCAGATGCTCCAGTCGAGAAAGGGTCTTGGGTGCCAGCGCCACGAGTCGCCGCTCCGTCCAGTCCGGATCGGTGCCCCGACCTCCGCGAGCAGGTGCCTTGAAGCGAGCTTGCACCTCTTCCTGGCGCTCGCCAACTGCTGCCTGACGTGCGCCAGCGCTCGATTGTCGTGGTCTCGCCAGATTTGGGTGTAGCGGACAAGCCCATTCTGTCGTGAGGCGATCTCGTGCCTGTGCGCGTGCCTCGGCCCGCGATTCGTCGTGGGGCGAAGCCTTGGCCAACAATCGCGCACGCACCCGAGGCGACAGAGGAAAGCGCTCCACACGGCCAACAGTGGCAGCAATACTTTCTATTCACCGGAGTCTTGGCCGCGACGGCAACGCGAAAGCACTCGAAACCAGGTCCAAATTCCAGTGTCGAACTATTTCTGTTCAATGGTGGCTCATGGTCGACCGAAGCCGACCCGCTCACGGCCAACAGTCAGCCCAATAGAATGTATTGGTATCAGTGTTGGCCACCGCCGCTCGGCGAGCCGGGCTCCTGGACTCGAGCTACGGCGAGGAGCTCGACCACGAGATCGCGCAGCCCCGGCGCGGCTCGATGGATTCGCCCGCTTTGCCGAGCACTGCCACCACCAACATATCGCCGTCGGGCACCAGCCAGCGACCATTGGAGATGGGACCCGAGACGATCCAGCGGGCGCCTGACAGTGTGGGGAGGTCGGTAGCGGCCGAGAACATCACGGCACCGTCGCCGCACTCCCGCGTGACGCTCACGTCGGTGATGAGAAACGGCCCGTTCTTGGAGCGAACGCAGGCGGAGGCTTCGTCGCCAGCGCAGGAGAAGCGCCGGTCGGAGCGCGCTGGGTACAGCATGCCGGAGGTGTGCTTGGCGTCGGTCGCGTCATTGGCTCCGGTGCCGGCTGGGCTACTCGCGCTGCCCGCATCGACCTCGACACCGGGAACCGGCTTTTCTCCCTTCAAGATCGCGGCAACCTCGAGCACCGGCCCCATGTATTGGCTCACACCCGGCAGCGAGCCCAGCGCCGAGATCGCCTCCGCGAACTGCTTCAGCTCCTTGGGCGAGTTCAATGCAGCACCCTTGGCCAGCATCTTCGCGCCTTTCGTCCGGTCACCATCCACGAACGCGAGCGTGCCCTCCGTCAGCTCCGGACAGCCGTGTAGGCCAGTGCTCTTGCACTGATCCTCGACAGGCGACTTCAAGAACAGCCCGGCACTGCCACAACCGGCTGCTCCGCAAGCCAGTAAGCAGACCAATCCCAGGCGCTGATATGCGTGCATTGAAACGAACATGATCCCCTCCCCGCTGACCGCGCTTCACATGGAGCGCTCCAGGATCGGCCACGATCGCACGGACTGGAGGCCTTGCGCAATGGGCGGGAGCGCCTTTCCACGCGCGGTGCCGACCTTCACCGCGCAGGATCGCCAGTCGCAGGCTGGATCGCCAGCTGCGTCGGTGCGGCGAGTTTGTGGGTGGCGTTGGCGACCTCGTCGCTGCGCGCGTGCCTCGCCACGGCCGAGGCAGCTCTGGCTGCTCGAACCTGAAAGCGTTCGCTCCACGAAGGCCGTGACTACGTCAAGGGCGTACTATCCGTCGCTGTCCTCGAATTCGACTTCGAGAAACAGCTCATCAGGCTCGTCCAGCGTGGACTTCAGATCGCAGCGGGCGGAGAGGCGGTCGTTGGTCGCCGAGTGCGGAATGCCAGAGTAGGTGTCGGTCCACGTCGAGATGACCGCGACGCGGCGGCGGTTGTCGGGAGCAACCTTGGGAAGGATCGCGTCGAAGAGCTCCTCCGCCGGCGTGCCGTTGTGCGACCCGTGGTGCGCAACCTTGAGGAAGTGAACGGGGGAGAGCACCCCATGCTTGTTCATCGTACGCCGAGCTCCTGATTTCGGCGTCCCCCGCGAACAGCAGCTTCCAACCGCGCCATTCGAGCGTGAACACCAGGCTGGTGTTGTTGGCCGCCTTGTCGATCGCGAGCAGGTTCAGCACGACGTCGGTGGCTTCCGCAGCGGCCTCGTCCAACGCGCTGGCGAGCGCCACTCCCGAGCAGCCAGCGGTCGCGAGCTCCGCGTCTGCGGGCGCCGGCTATGCGGGTCCGCGCACTGGTCGCCCGTCGCCCGAAGCGTGGTGCCGTGCGCCGAAGCGCTTCGTCGTCGCAAAAGATCTCCGCGAAGATGGCAGCGCTAGCGGCTCGTGTGCCTACATCGAGGTAAGCGAGTGGATCATGGTCGGCTGCAAGGGCATGGCGACCGACCTCGGCACGTACACGCGCGCCGTGCCCGGTGGCGGCAGCGCGGCTAACGTCGACGAGCTCGCCGCCGTCGCGCAAGAAGAATGGTCGGACGCCATCGTCATCTCGCTGCGGCCGGGCACCGAGGCGGCGCCCACGTTCTTCTACACGCCGATCGGCCACCCGGAGTGGAAGCGCGACCGCAGCCTGAAGTTCTCCCTCGCCAAGACTGCGACCGCCTATGAGCAGCGCAGCGTCCCCAGCACTGTCGACAGCGGCGAGCAGTCGCAGCGCAGCACCGACCCATGCGACCTCCTGGCCAAGCCCAAGGTGGAGATCCCCGCCGTCCCAGTCGACGTCGACGATGTCGCGAACCAGCCGCCGGTCCCCGACGCTGCCGCGTGGGACCCCGCCAAAGAAGTCTTCTTCCCCGGCACCGACGCGCTCGGCTGCAAATCCAAGCTCGTCGACTCCTGGTTTCGCGTCGTGTGCGACGGCAAGATCGCCATTGCCAAAGCCACCGCCGCCAAAGGCAAGCGCAAGACCCAGACGACAGTTACCATTGAAGATGGCAAGCTCACCCTGCTGACGCCCTACGTCGAGACGACGGATATGCTGGTGCAGCTGGAGACCGCCGGGGGCGGCAAGCTGCTCAAGCTGCGCTGGGCGAAGGGGAAGCAACCGTACCCGATCGGGACGATCGAGGCGCTCTGAGCGGGACAAGGCAGCTCGGCCGGGCCCCAAAATCTCAGATTGCGTGGCGCGTGCTTGATTGAACGCGCGGCTCGGGGTACCTCACAACGCAGATGCTCTGGTCAACCGCGAAAACGAAACAGGTGATTCGCGACTTCGAGCAAACATTTGCGGGCCTCGCCGTTGTAAACCGGTTGCTCTTGACGCTGCTGGCGATCGGCGAGCCGCTCTCGCTCACGGGCTGGACGCAGGCAGCCGGTTTCGCGGGCGCTCGTGAGTCCGCCACGCGCGCGCTCTCCACCAGCTCGCTGCGCTCCGCGGCGGAGTCGCTGATCGCGCTGGGGCTCGTGCGTCGCACGGAAGACGGCCACTTCCGTTGCGGGCGTGATCAGCGCACCTTGTGCCTCCGGCTCGCGGCAGAGCGACCCGGACTCGACCACCTCGTGCAGGCACGCGCGCGGCAAGGTCACGTCGACGAGGTCGACCGCGCGCGCATCGCGATCCATCGCCAGCTGCCGGAGGCACCGGCGCGGCTGGCAGCTGTGGCGGCACACTTTCAAGAAAACGCGACAATGCTGGCGCTAGAGGTGCTGCACCCGTTCGATGAGACGCGCTGGGCCACCCTGCCACCGGCACTCGGCAGCAAGCTGCTCGAGCTGGCGCTGACCAGTCTGGAGCATTCGCCCGCGGATTTCGACAGCCCCTACCACTGGGTCGTCGCGCAGCTGCCCGCGGCTCCGACCATTAGCGACCTCGCGCTCTCCGCTTGCGCCGGCATCGCCGTGCTGCGCGGCGATCTCGGTGTGCTGCAGGCGCTGGCCGAGACCGGACGCAGCGGCTCGCTCGGCCCACGCTTGCGCATTGCGCGGGCCGTCATGGAGGGGCGCTACGACGACGCTTCTCGAGAAGCACAAGCTTGCCCCGATTTCGTAAAGGCCGACCATTTCGGAGTGCTGGCACTGCTTTTCTGGATCGCCCTGCGCACCTCGCAGCCGACCAGCGCGCGGCTCGCCCGGCTGAGCGCGCTCGGCGCGCGTAAAGGTGCGCCATTTCAGCAAACTTTTCGTATCGCGCAAGCGATGGACGCGGGCGCGCTCAGCGGTGCGGAGGTCCTTCCCAAATTTGCGCCCAACGTGGGCGGCGACTGCCTTACCTCGTTATGGCTCTCCTTGAAGCTCCCCCAGTTGGACATCGAGCTCGACAGCTTCGGAGCGGCGCGCCTGGCGGGCAACATGGCGAAGATGTCGCGCTCCTACGCGAACGCTGGCTACAGGTGGCTGGCGGACCAGCTCGGGCAGGCCGCGTGGTCGATCCACCGGCGGCTCAAACCGCGCGAGCGAGCGTTGACCACCGCGGTCGTCAGCGCACCAGCGGGCCCCATGGCGCCGCCGCTCGCGGCCGCTCGCACGAGTCGCCCCGCTTGGGAGATCAGCTTGGACAGGCTGGCGGAGCTCGCAGGCATGTCCGCTTCTCCCAGATCGGAGCCGGCCAGCGCCGCCGAGCAGATCGTCTGGCGCGTCACGGTAGGCGGCTCGATCGAGCCGTATTTGCAGAAGCGTGGTGGCAACGGCAAATGGTCTGGAGGTCGCAAGCTCGCGCTCAAGCATCTACTTGGCAAGAGCCCCCAGCTCACGAGCCTGCCTACCGAAGACCAGCGCGTCGCGCAGTACGCGCGCGAAGATCGGCGCGTGAGCTACGGCTACCCGACCGTCGAGCACTACATGGACCTCGGCGCATGGTCCGCGTTGGTGGGTCATCCGCGTGTCTATCTGCACGGCAGCGACACGGCGATTCGCGTGGTGCGCGGCGAGCTCAAGGTGCGTGTGCGCAGCGAGGCTCTTGACACCATCGTCACCATTGAGCCTGGCAATCTCAAGGAAGGCGTCAACCTTCGGGAGCTCGATGGCGAGCTTTTGGTCTACCGCTTGGACGGCCAGGCGAAGTTGCTCGCGACGGCGCTCGGCGCGGCCGGGCTGCGTGTGCCGTCGGCAGGCAAGACGCGGCTGCTCGGCTTGCTCGAGCAACTCGCGCCGGTACTCCCGATCGAGTCAACTGAGGCCACCAACGCGAAGCGCGTGCCCGCAGACACCACCCCACGAATGCGCCTGGTTCCCAGCCAGGGCGGCCTGGTCGCGACGCTGCTGGTGCGCCCGCTCGGCTCAGGCGGCCCGCTGCTCACGGCCGGTGCGGGCGCTCCCACACTGATCGGACAGATCGCCGGCGAAACGGTGCAAGTGGAGCGCGATCTCGGGCTGGAGACGAAGTCTGCCGATCTCGTGGTGGCGGCCTGTCAGAGCCTGATTGAATGTGAAACGGGGACCAACAGCTGGTTCGTCGCCGATCCGATGCGCTGCCTCGAGCTGGTCTCGGCCTTGAGCGCGCTCGGTGACAAGGTCGCTGTCGAATGGCCGCAAGGCACGCCATTGCGCGTGCGCAGTCGGCTCGGCCGGCGCGCGCTGCAAGGCAAGCTCCGCCACGGCCACGGCTTCTTCGAATTGCGAGCAGATGTAAGTGTCGACAGCGAGCTCTCGCTGGAGCTCGAGCAGCTGCTCGAGCTGGTCGCGCAGCACCCCGGACGCTTCGTGCAGCTTGCCTCCGGCGAGTACCTCGAGCTCGAGCAAGAGCTTCGCGACGTATTGGAGGGGATCTCGGCGTCGCGCCGTGAGTCGCGCGGCGAGCGAGGCGCAATCGCGCTGCCCGCGTCCGCGGTGTCGGTGCTCGATCAGCTGACGGGTGACGGCAGCGCGCTCGCGTTCGATGCAGAAGCAGGTCAATGGCGCGAGCGCTTCGACGCCGCCTGGCGCAAGCAGCCGAAGGTCCCGAAGGGCTTCCAAGGCGAGCTGCGCGAGTACCAACTGGAAGGGTTTCGCTGGCTCGCGCGCCTCGCGGAGCTCGAGCTCGGCGCCTGCCTCGCGGACGACATGGGGCTCGGCAAGACCATTCAGCTCATCGCGCTGTTGCTGCACCGCGCGGCGAGCGGCCCGGCCCTGATCGTGGCGCCGACCTCCGTGTGCGAGAACTGGCGGCGCGAGATCGAGCGCTTCGCGCCCTCGCTGTCGGTGCGAGCGTACTGGGGAGCTGACCGCGACGGTCTGCTGAGCGGCCTTGCCCGTCGCAGCGTGGTGGTAACGAGCTACGCCCTCTTGCAGCAGGACGCTGAGACGCTGCACGCAATCGAGTGGAGCACTGCAGTGCTCGACGAGGCGCAGCTCATCAAGAACGCCGACACGCTGCGCGCGAAGGCCGCTTTCGGTTTGCAGGCGAAGGCACGCATCGTCGCGACAGGCACGCCTGTCGAGAACCACGCAGGCGACATCTTCAGTCTGTTTCACTTCCTGAACCCCGGATTGCTCGGCTCTTGGAAGCGTTTCGCGGCTGCCATGAACGAGCGCGGCTCCAGCGCCAGCCGCGCGTACCGGCGCCTAATGCAGCCGTTCGTCTTGCGGCGTACGAAGGCGCAGGTGCTCGATGATCTGCCGCCGCTCACCGAGATCCAGCGCACGGTGCTATTGAGCGCAGCCGAGGCGAAGCTCTACGAGTCGGTGCGCAAGGTTGCGCTCGGCAAGCTGAGCAGCGCGGGAAAGAGCCCCCAGGCGCGCGTTCAAGTACTGGCCGAGCTCACTCGCTTGCGACGGCTATGCTGTCATCCGGAGCTCGTGTCGCCTGGCATTGGCCTTGGCAGCTCCAAGCTCGAGAGCCTGCTCGAGCTCCTCGAGGAGCTCGTGGCGGGCCACCATCGCGTGCTCGTGTTCAGCCAATTCACGGATGTGTTGGCGCTGGTTCGCCCCCTTCTGGAAGCAAAGCAGATCAGCTACCAATACCTCGATGGCGCCACCACGATGAAGCGACGCGCAGCCGCGGTCGACGCCTTCCAGCAGGGCGACGGCGACGTGTTCCTGATAAGTCTCAAGGCGGGCGGGTTCGGCCTGAACCTGACAGCTGCCGACTACGTGGTCCACGTCGACCCGTGGTGGAACCCGGCGGTCGAAGCGCAAGCATCGGATCGCGCCCATCGTATTGGCCAGACCCGGCCGGTAACGGTCTACCGTCTGGTGACGGCCGGCACCATCGAGGCTGCAATCGTGGAGCTGCATCACAAGAAGCGCGACCTCGCCGATGCCGTATTGGAGGGCACCGATCAAGCGGCGAGGCTCAGCGCGGATGAGCTCAAGCAGCTACTCGCTGCGCGGTAGGGCTCCGGTCAGCTCGCGTGAAAGCGGTGCACCATTTCGCCCCACTGAGGCGATCGGCATCGGGTCGCAACACCAAGGCCCGGGTGCCAGCAGCAAACGGCAACGCAGTCATTGTCTCAATTCGAGTCCTTTGCGCAGCGAAAGCCGATAAAGGGAAACTCGGCATTGGTGCTGACCGCACGGCGAAAAAAGCTGTGGCTGTTGTAGGTAAAGAAGACGTAGTCGCCACCCTTGGTCACGCCCAAGGGCGACTCAGCAGCGCACATCGGGTCATCTCGCAGCTGCACCGACGCTCCCCAGCAGGCGTCGTCCGTAAATGGGAGGTGGCTGTCCGCTACCCACTCGGACACATTGCCGCCCAAGTTACGTAGCCCCCAATGCCCCTCGTCCTGCGTCTCCGCCACCGCCTGCAAACCCACTGGCAGCGCGCTGTCGACTTCGATACATTGCCTGGAGCCCATCTCCAATGCCTCCGAGATCGTGGGTCGCGCCAATACGGCCTGATGGCACAGGCCCTCGTTGGTCACATCGGTCAGCGACCACGGATAGGGCGAATCGAGACTGCTGCCGCTCGCCGCAAGCTCCCATTCCGCTTCGGTCGGCAGACGCTTGCCGACTGCCTCACACGCCTCTGCTGCCAGACCGCGCGACAAGCAATTCACCGGCAACCCATCTCCTTCACCGGCACTCGTATAGGTGCAGTACGGTCTTTGGTCACTGCGCAGTGTGGGTGCGTCGATGTCGTATTTTTTCACGATCTGACGCATGCCAGCGACAGTCACTTCGTCGCGATCGAGCCAAAAGCTCGACACGCTCACGAGCTGCTCCGGCGCCGGGTCGAAATCCGAACCCAATGGCACGAAGACGGCGCTACCCATCAGGTAGGCGGCCCCCGGCACGCACACCATGTCGGGTTCGCCGGCACCGCATGACGCCGGCTCACCGCCAAACGAGCCGGGTACCGGGAGATCTGCAGCTACCCCCTCCGACAGCACGAGATCTGCGCCACGCGCGCCACTTGCGGGGTCGCAACTTGCACCATCCGATTCGCTGCTGCGCGCACCAAAACACTGCATCATCAGTGGCGCGACCACCGATGTCTCGCCGCTCGCCAACTCGGGCAGCGCGGCCAAGAGCTCGATGACGGGCGCCTGCGGTTGGCCCTCATCATCGATCACTGCGGCCCGGTACAACGTAAGACGCAATCGTAGACGCGAGTCCCCAGAAGGCGCCACGCCGAAGGAGAGGGGGAGCTCGTCTGCATTGAACGTGCGCTGGCACTCGGCGCATACGTGGCCTTCGGCGTCGAGCACGTCGACGCGCACGCGGTCGCCGAAGGCCGGCACTGCGGCGTCGGTGCCGACGTGCACCAACCATTGCGACCTCGGCTCTGCTTCCGCGCAGGCAGAGAGCATGAGTGCCGCGGCCAGATTCCAGCCGGGCCTCACGGTGTGGCCTCGAATACGCAGCGGAAGCCATACTTCGAGTCGGAGCTCGAGAAGGTGCGCCGAATCGGCAGCGCCAAATCGCCTACAGGCATGGCCCATGCGCCGCCACGCGCAATTGTCGAGCCGACACCATCGCAAGTTGGGTTCTCGCTGATGCCAGAGTCGCCGGTATGCCAGCAGGGCCCGTCGTAATCGCCAACCACGTCGCGCGTGAGCTCGGTCAGGCTGCCTGCGAGATCGGCCACACCATCCACGGAAACATCGCCGTTGCGTGTTTCGCTGGCGGGGTGCGACTTCACGGGCTCCAGCCCGAGCTCGTCGTCACAACCGGCGTTGGGAAAGCGGCCGAAAGACGCCATCCAACAGTCGGGTAGGTCGTTTCCCCAAGGGAACATGAGTCGGCGGCCGCGTCCGCGCGCAGCGTGGTCCCATTGCGCTTCAGTTGGAACAGTCCCACCACGTTGCGCGCACATTGCGAATGCCGCCTCTTTGGTGAGGCAGTTGATGGGCATATCGTCGGCCGACGATGGGTCGAAGGTGCAGAGCTGGTCGGCTGCATCACCCGGATCTTTCGGATCCGGCCAGGGCCCGGCGTAGTCGTTGTCAATGAGGCCACGCAGCATGCCGATCGTCATTTCCGTTTCGTCCATGAACATCGGCGCCAACCAGGTCATGCGCGCTGGGAGCGCATCCTCCTCGAGCTCGTGACGCGCGACGAACAGCGGATCACCAATGATCGAGAGGCCGCCCGGCACGCAGCGGCTGCCTTCCGGAGCGCTTCCTTCGCAAGGCACGATTGCGGCCCGCCACCAGGTGCCCGCCTCTGTCTGCGGCTTCGGTCCATCGGCGATACCGCGGGTCGACGATGCCTCGCGCTCCGATTCGTCAATGCACGTAGTGATCTCGTCTGTGCCGAAGCGCACGGGCAGACCGACGCATTCCCCATGCAGTGTCACGTTCACCTGCTCGACCCCGGAGGCACGCAAGCTCAAGGTGACCACGCGGTCGACAGTGATCTGCGGAATGGGGTCGAGCACGGCGACAGGGTCGGGCGAGACAGCGGCCGAGGTCTCGCCGGCAGTCGCGAGCGCAGCGCGGAAGGCTCGCACCCGGATATGAACCCGATCGCCGCTCTCGCTGGCGATGCCGAACGAGAAGGGGAGGTCTTCGCTCGAGCCAATGGCGACCTGCCGCACGTCGAGCAACGAGCGTTCGGCGTCGTCGGCGCGTACCTCGATTCGCAACGTATCGAACAGCGCGGCCTGGCTCATGTCGTCGGTCAGCTGCGATACCAGCAGCATGTCCATGTCGACGTGCACCACCATCTCGGGGCGCGCCTCCGCCTCGTTGCAACCCGCGTCCAGCAGTGCGCAAGCAGCAATCAAGCGCGAAGTCGCGGCAAGCGATCGATAGGGCATCAGTCGCATTCCGGGCATTGCGCTTGGATGCACTCGAGCCAGAGCAGGTTCTTTTCCTCTCCAGCGGGGTAAGTATCGAAGCAATCCTCGATGCACTCGACGCTACCGTCCCCGTCTGCGCAATCGAAAACGGGACACCACCAGAGCAGCCACGCATCTCGGTCGAGAAGCACGGCCTCCCAGGTGTCGGCGCATGTTTCCTTCGCGCATGCTTCGCAGGCATTGCGATTTGCCGCGATGCAATCGTCTTGATCGGCAGCGCAATACACTCGGCCGCACGCATGTTGGTCCAGGAAGATCTGCGTGCTTCCTTCGTTCGCGGCGAAGCAAGCGTCCAGACATGCACTGTCTGAGCAGGTGCCAAAGCAATCGACGATCGCATTCGCGCCGGCGTCGCCATTCGCGGCGGCCCAGGTCTCGCAGCACTCTTCGAAGAAGCAGTCCTGGCAAAGAGTGGGATCCACTATCCGCGGCGGCGGCACGAACTCTTGACAGTTCTGCCCCGATTCGCTCCAGGTAGTCGGGACGACGCCGCAAGCAGGGCACTCCGAGGCGCCGTCTCTCCTGAAACGGCAGTCTTCCATTTTTGCGCGTAGATCCGTCGACTCGGAGCTGGCTGAGCTGACGCAAGCGGCTTCACAATCACTGTCTGCATTCTCGTTGACGGCGTTCCTCGGACACTCGGTCACGCAGCTCCAATAAGCCGAGCAGCCGGGGTCGCTCTGACACGACTGGATCTGCATCGCGCACTCGGTCTGCACGCAGGTCCCGCACTCGCTGGTGATCCAGCTGCTGGCCGCGGCGCCGCCAGCCCCACTCGCGCCGGCGCCCGCGCCACCGGGATTACCGTCGTCGCTGCAGCCCACGACTCCGAACAACGCAAGCGCAGCCAGCGACCATGCCGCAGGCGCTCGATCCCCCATGATGGCGTCCTCCACTCACGGGGACAGAGCAAGCCATGTGCCCGGCATTCCGGCCGCCTTTTGGGCCTAGGTGTCGCCGCGAACGCGCGGCATGCCGCAACCGCACGGCAGATCAGCCGCGAACGCGCGCCATCATCTTTTGAAGCTGGCTGCGATGAATGCCCGACTCGGTCGCCGCACGCGACACGTTGTTGCCGTGCTTCGCGAGCAGCCCGTCGATGAAGTCCCGCTCCAGATCGCGCACTACGCGCGCGCTAACGACATCGAACTCGTGTTTGTCGAACGCTGCAAAGGCTGAGCAGCCTTCGACCACCGGCCCCGAGCTCGGTGCGGGTCGCGCACCGCGGATCTCTTCGGGCAGCACTTCGGGCCCGATCTCGAGCTCGGTCGAGAGCAAACAGGCGCGCTCGATCGCATGCGCAAGCTCGCGCACGTTGCCCGGGTAATCATGCGCTTCGAGGCAGCGCAGCGCGGCGCGAGAGAGGCGCGCGCCCTCGCGCGTGTTCGCGCTCTTGAAGAAGTGTTGCGCGAGGAGCGCGATGTCGCTCCGGCGTTGGCGCAGCGGTGGCAAGTTGAGCTCGACGACGCGCAAACGGTAGTACAGGTCTTGCCGGAAGGCGCCCTGCGCGACGCGCTCGCCGAGGCTGCGATGGGTCGCCGCCACCACGCGCACGTCGACCTTTTCGATGCGGTCACTGCCGAGCCGCTGAAGCTCTCCGAACTGGATCGCGCGCAGCAGCTTCGCCTGGGAATCGAGCGGAATTTCGGCAACTTCGTCCAGAAACAGCGTGCCGCCATGCGCGCTCGCCAAGCGACCCGGTCGCTCGCGATCGGCACCGGTGAATGCCCCGCGAACGTGCCCGAATAGCTCACTCTCCAGCATGGTGCTCGGCAGCGCGGCGCAGTGCAGCGTCACGAGCGGCCCGCGCCTTCGCTCGGAGTTGACGTGCAGCGCCTTGGCGATGAGCTCCTTCCCGGTGCCGCTTTTGCCCGTCACCAGGATGGAGGCCTTCGACGGAGCCACCTGCGCGACGCTCTTCAAGAGCGCCAGCATCGCGGGGTCCTGGGTGATGATCCCGGAGAAGTCGTACTGCGCGAAGAGGTCGCGCTCGAGCGCAGTGCTGCGCCGCTCGAGCTCGCTGCGGCGAATGGCGCCAAACAGGCAGAGACCCGCCAGCTCCGCAATATCGCTCAGAAGGGCCAGCGCCTCCGGCGAGAAGCCACCGGCTCGGGGGTGCTCCAGATAGAGCGCGCCGAAGCGCGTATCGGCCGACGAGAGCGGCACCACCACCACCGCGCGACCCGCCGAAGCAGCCAAGCTCTCTAGGCCGGATAGCTCGGGATCTTCCGCCGGATTCATCGAGTGAACAAGGCGATTCTCGGCGAGCGCGATGCGCACGAGGCTGCGGCTGAAGCGGGCTGCCTGATCATCGGCAGCGGCGTCGAAGCGCACGTTGAATTTCGGCGTGAAGTGCTCCCCTTCTCGCGCGACGACGAAGCCGCGATCGGCGCCAGTCAAGTCGAGCATGCGGCGCAGCAGCACCTCCGCGGTCTGCACCTCGTCTTCTTGGGCCAGCAGAAGCTTTGCGATCTCGATGCGCGGTTCTGTAGGGGCCGGGATCATCTGGGCTCGGCGATGCTAGCAATGCTGGTACCGCGGCCGGGCGAGCTTTCGCCAGCAATTCGATCGAGCGGCATGCCACTCGATCGCGGCGCCCCTACAGTGCGCGATATGCGCAAGAAGTAGGCAAGTGGTGGCTGGCACAAGCCGTGATTCCTATGCTCCCAGTCTCACGACCCCAAAAGCCATGTTCGTCGCCTGCTCCTGCGGATCACCAAATCGGCATTCAACCCCCGCTGCTCCGGAAGAGCCCCAAGGAGCGACCGGGCAGCTGGCGGGAGGTCGTGGCGATGGTGGGCGGCGATCGTGAGCACGACGCTCAGCGAGTCGAAAGCGCTGGCGGAGGCGAGCATCCAGCCAACGACGTAGCGGCCGAAGACGTCGATCCTCACGTACCCCATCCGGAAGGCTCCCTTCTCGTGCGTGGCAAGCCTCGTGATGTACACCTGCAGGCCTGGTCGAGCAGCTTGATCGAAACGCTCGTGTTGTCGTCAACCATTACGGTGTCGCGCAGCTTGGTACCTGATTGGAGCACCACCGTGTCCAGCGGCTGGTCGCCACGCGCAATCTGGGGAGCCAGCGCCAAGGCTCAAGACGAGCGTCGCTGCGGCCACCGGCAAATTCTCGAGAGGAATCGGTCGACGAAAGAACAGGCGGCGGGCTTTTGCAGCTTCGATTCCCAGCCCGTCAGCGCGCGTACAGAGCGGCGTCGAAGGCTGATTCTTTCGCGTATTCGATGGCGCGGGCTGCGCGTTGCTCCGGCTTCTTGACGACGATCGGCTGCTCGGGCTCGTCCACGTAGCGAAAGGTGTCGAGCATTGCGTCCGAAATCGGCGCCGCCACACCGACGATCGTGAGCGAGCAAAGAATGTCGAGGATGATGGCCGCCGCGCTGACCCCCGTCTCGAACTGGTAGCGCACCAGGCCTCCTTGCTCGTCGCGCACGAAGATCACAGGCGGGCCCGCGGGGGAGCCTGTCAGCGTTGCTTTGCCGGTGCCGATGACCGTGCCGTTCGCCAGAATTTCCGCCTTCGGGTCGGCCGCCCTGACTTCCAGCGTTTGCAATGGACCATTGATGATGGCGCCGCAACCTCCGCTCACGAGCGCCATCGTCATTGCGGCTACCATTGCGGGGGTCGACGTCGTCACGGTGCTTTCGCCTCGACGCACTTGGGACCCTGTGGCGAGTTGTGGCACCGAAATAGTTGCGTACGGGTCTCATCAGCAGCGACCTTTTGGACCCAAACGACATCTGCTTCCTGGTCGGCTGCGACCTTGAGCGTGTGGCTCCCCACGGGAGCGTAGGGGTAGACTACCGGTACACAGCCGGTGACGGTCGATGCCAGGGCAATGGCAATTAGCAGAGCTCTCATCTCGACAGAACCTCCGTAGCGTTGACGCAATTCACTGATCCACTTTCGTCATCGGCCTCGCAACGGACGGCGACACCTTTGCCGACGGGTTGCCCCCAAAGCACATGCACCGGCTTGCCCAGTGCAGCAGACGGAGCTTCGTCCGAGGCGGGCCCGCGCAAGACGTGCACCGAGAGCGCGCGCGACATGCTCAGCTTCGCGTCGAAACACGTAGGTTTGTCGTCTTCGTCCACGTTGCAGAACGCGACGCCCGAGCCAAGCGTCACGAGACCACCAAACAAAGTTGGGACCGTCAGCGGTGGACTGGTGAATACCCAGATGCCGAAATGCGGCGTCGCCGGGAGAAACCCGCTCGCGCGGGTAGCGCCCGACGCGAACGCCCATGAGCCATATGAGCTCGACGTCGCCCCGAAGTAGCTGCCTTCGCCCAGATTGCCCGGCTCGACGATGGTCGGGTTCGCACTCGCAGTCGGCAGTGTCACGATGGTGCAATCGCGCGGTGCTTCGTCGATCAGGCGGCAGTACTCGAGAAACGCGCCGTCGGGGGAAATGCGGAACAGCCGATCTCCGCGCGCTCCGGGAACCACGGAGGCCGCTTGGCCGACACGCGTCGACGCGAAAACGCTGCTCGCGAGCGCGTTCTCGGCGACTGCAATGGTGCTCGACCGGCCGAAGCCAGTGCGGGCGATTGATCCATCGGCGGCCTCGAGCGGGTGATTGACCTGGGTGACGGTCGTGCACCCGGTACTGGCGAAGAACGCGCCGGCGACGGCGGCTGCACGAAACGATTGCAGCGACGATAGCGCTGTCCGTGGGCTCGAGCTCTTCACGAGTCGAGGCATAAGCAGCGGGCGTGCCGAGAAAATGTGCGGACAGAACGCATGCAATCCTGGAATGCAGGCGCCGCTTGCCAGCGCACGCCGCTGCCATGCGGCACCTTCTGCGAGCCCACAGAAGCGCTCCCAGCTCACATCGCGCTGTCGACCCCGAGCTCCTGCCCAAGACGCAACAACGTGTCATGCGCTTCGATCCCATGCAGGTAGCTGTCGCGAGCCACCGCGCTGTTCAGCTTGCTGGCGATCTCGTGCACATGCCGGATGCCCGACCGTGCGGCCTGACTGGCTTCGGCCAGCTTGCCGTGCGCGCGCGCGACCTCGACTGCGGCCAGGTCGGGTCACCTGCGCGCAACGCCGCGATCGCCGAGTACAGGTGCGTTCGCGTGCGGTGGCTTCGACCAACGCCAGCCAGCCTTGGCGATATGCGTCCGCGACCAGCTGCGCGTCGTCGAGTGGAGGCAACCCACGCAGCTGGCTCGGCGTGCTGGCCGGGGCGGCGCCAGAACAGCCATTCGAAGCATTTGCGTCTCCATCTCGTCCTGGCTCTTCACTTTCGACCTCATTTCAGTCAACCCGTTCGTATTCGAATTCGACGCCGTTACCGAGATCGCAATGTCCGATTGCGACAAAATCTCCCAGAGGCGCCGCCCTGACGCGCTGCTGCCGCCTCCACGGCAGCGGCATGCCGCCAGAACGCGGCACCCTTTTCAGTCGACTTCTCTCCGCGCGGAGGGCAGACGTGTGCGCACGGAGCTTGCTGGAGCCGCCGGGCCAGCCGACCCGTTGGGTGCCCAACGGCACGCAGGAGCAACCATGAAAACAGTACAGGTTCGCCGCACCCTCCACGCCTTCGTGGGGGGCTCTGCTCTTCTCCTGGCCGCGCTCTCGGCGTGCGATGAAAGCACTGGCACTGGAGGCGCCGGCGGCGCGAGCACGGCCACCTACACGGGCACCGCGTGTGACGATTGCGATCGCAGCGCGTGCAACAGCGAGCGAGCAGCATGCGCTGGGGTCGCGACCTGCGCGAGCTACCTGACGTGTCTGGGCGCCTGTCCGCTCGACGCCAACTCCGATGCTGATGGGGCGTGCGAGGCTGCCTGCGCGGAGGGTAGCGGATCAGCAGAGCTCGAGGCGTTTCGCACTTGCAGGACGGAAGGCGCTGGCACGACGTGCGCCGATTGCCCGAGGGAGGGGAGCGGCGGTGCCGGCGGAGGCACACCTCTCTGCACCTCACCGGGCTTTCTCACGCAGGAATGCGGCCCGGACAACACCGCGGACGCCTGCTACCATTGCATGTACGAGAATTGCTGCGACTCTGCCGACGCCGTATTCATCGAGCCAGGGCCCACTCAAGATCTGGCGAACTGCTGGTTGGACTGTGGAGACCCGATCTGTGAGGAGGGCTGTTACGCGACGTACCCCGACGGCATTGCCGAATTCGCCGCCTGGCAAGCGTGCTTGAATGTCGCTTGTGCCGAACCGGAAGGCCCGTGTGCAGTTTCCGATCCTTGCAATGAGTGCGCTTTTGTCGAGTGCGAGTGTGAGTACGCGAGCTGTCTTGGCTCGCCGGATTGCTTCCTGGGCTACATCTGTTTCTCTGAATGCGATCCCGACGACGTGGAATGTGCCAGTGACTGCGTCGACGCCGTTCCAGCCAACGAGCCGGGGCTCACGCAATACTTCAACTGCACGTTGCAGCGCTGTGGCTCACAGTGCGGGTCGTGATCGACGAACGCGATCTGGGCTCATCGCGCTGACTTCGCGCAGCGCACGCCGCGGTACTGCGACACGTCGATAGAGATCCCGGCGGTGCGGCGAACGACGCGCGCCTCCAGCGGCACATTGGCCCAATGCCCTCCGCGCACGCTGGCGCTGCCAGGCACGCCCTCGCACTGCGGATCGTTCAGATGAAGCGCCTCCCAACATGCCTCTCCGTAGGGCTCGAAATTGTCTGCCACCCACTCTTCCAGATTGCCGCCCATGTCGAAGATACCAGCCATTGTCTGATCGCGGCCATCGGAGATGACAGGCCCAGAAGGGAGGGTGCCGGCCTCGGTGTTGGTGCACTGGGCGGGATACACCTTCTCCCTCGCGACGACCGCGTAGTCGCAAACGGCGTCGTCGGCTCCCCAGGGGAAGGTAGTCTCGAGCGGGCCATTGCCCGCAGCCCATTCCCACTCGGCCTCGGTTGGAAGGCGCATCTGTCTCGACTCGCAGATATCCTCGGCCAGTCGCTTGTCCAGACAGTTCAGCGAAAAAGCCGCTGTCGTGTCGTCGCCCGGCCCGCGGTAGCTGCAAAATTCTGCCAGGCTGCCTGCAGCGCCAGTCTTGAAGGGCTCGTCCAGCTGCGGAAATTCGTCTTTTAGCCCGAGGTACTCCCCCACCGTGAGCTCGTGCGTATCCATGACAAAGGGTGACACGCGAACGACGCGCTCGCGCGCGACTTGCTCCTCCTCGGAGCCATAGGAAACGGCAGCGGCATCGCCCAGCAAGAACGCCCCGCCAGGCACGCAGATCGTCCCTGCAGGCGGCTCGTCGTCGCAAGAAAGCGGCAGGCTGTCTGGCCATGAGCCAACCGCTAGCGGGGACTCGTCGACGGCAATCTCGGAGCTTGGGCCGACGCTGCCCGAGTCCGGATCGCAGGTGCTATCAGCTTCGAGATTCGCATCGATGCCATAGCAGACCGTGGCCAGCCGGATACTGACCTCGCGCACGTCCTCGCCGAGTGGGACGATCTGGTCAATGGTGGTGCCAGCCGCAGGCTCGGCACCGGCGCCGAGGGTAGCCGCCCGCAACAGCCGAGTGCGGACGCGCAGGGCCTCCCCAGTTGGCAGCACACCGAAAGAGAGAGGAAACGCAGCGGGGTCGGAGCCATCCAGCAGCCTGCGGCAGGATGCGCATGCTTCGCCGTCCTGGTTGACGACCTCGATCAGAATGCGGTCGCCGAACTGGGGAATGGGCGCATCGGTCGACACCGTCACCACCCATTGTGCGCGCGGCGGTGCAACCTCCGCCTCGCAACCGCCCTGCGCTGCTGCGACCGACGTCAAGAGTGCTAGCGCGCTACGTCTGAATGGCCACATCGAAACCCCGCGCTGTTGATGGGTGAACCCGTGCCGCCTTGACGGCGTAGCGCCAAGTGCGAGATCTCCCCGCTCTCCTTGAAGTTGCCCCCTCGCCATGTCTTTGTCTCGATTGACGCGTCCTCGCAAATCCTGTCCTTCAGGAGGCCGAGCTGCGACCAACACGGGCTGTCGTACGGGAGGTGGCTGTCCAGCACCAGCTCGGTCAGATTGCCGGTCATATCGAGCAATCCGTCCCGGGTCTTGTCGCCCTGCTGGGCGCAAGCCGAGGAGCCTGCGATGACTGGCCTCCCCTCGCAACCGCCGAAGTTTCCATGGCAACAATCGGGGGCGCTGGAGCCCCACGCATAGGGTCGGCCTTGGCCGCGACCGCGCGCGGCGTGCTCCCATTGAGCCTCCGAGAGAAGGTCGCCGCCTTCTGCCAAGCAAAGTTTGCGGGCGCCGGGATGGTCGACGCAGTTGAGGGGCAGCGCATCGTTCTCAGCGGACTCCGGCCCGAGGTACGTGCAAAGCGCCTTCAGATCGTTTGCAGGGTCGCGGATGACGACTTGCCCGTCCTCGAGCAGCGCCGGGTCTTGCTTCAGCGCCTGGCGCAAGCGCCCAACTGTGTACTCCTCGCCATCAGCAAAGAATGGCGACAGAAGAACTGGCCTCAGGGGAGCAGGGTCGTACGCGAACACGAAGCCGTCGGTCGCGCCGGTCAGGGCTTCCTCCCCGAGCGTGCTGACACCGCCTTTGATGCAAAGAGCCCCAGCTGGAGGCGAGCCACTGCACGGTTGTTCGACCGCCAGCGGCCACGACCCGACGCGAGAGGGTCGCGGCCCAGCATCCCCGTCGACCTCGACTCCCTCGCTCGCGGGCGCTGAAAGCTGCTCGGCACTTAGGCAAGTCGAAGCGGGCACCTGGAACGAAGGTGGAACACCCATGCAGTCGCCTGTGAGCGAGAAGCGCGCCACCCGAATGCCTGTCTCCGGAAAGCTCAGCGAGACGAGACGATCGACAGTCAATGCCCGCTGCGGCAGCAGCTGGTCACCTTCGTCTCCAATTGCCACTTGCGCGCGGTCTGCCCGGAATACCCGCGCCTGTACCGTCACCGCCTCGACGCCGTCCAGCGCAGGAATGCCGAACGAGATGGGCCAATCTCGCGGGCTGGGCGCTACCAGCACAATTGAATCGATGCTGCTGCCGTCCTCTCTGTAGATATCGATGCGCACTGCATCCACCGCCGTGTCGGCAGAGAGCTCTTCGCGCTCTCCTGCCTGCAGCACTGTAGGCAAGTCAGTATCGATGATCACGAGCAGCTGGGTCCGCAGCTCGCCTCCCGCGTCGCAGCCGAGCGCGCTGAACCCCCATATGAATAGCGAAAGAGCCGCGCCACGAGCCATCGTATTCCCCTCAGCGAAGGTAGATCAGGAGCGCTACTGCGCTCGACACGACGATCAGCACAGCCGCGACCCAGAGCAGCAGATCGCTCCGTGAGCGCGCGATCTGCGGTGGGTCGAGATCGTCGACGGGCTTGTAGGCCCCGCCGCTCATCAGCGTCCAGTTGCCTTGTGTTTTCTCTATCTTCCCAACGCTGGCGGGGCCCTCCAGAAGTTGCGTCCCCGCCTCGGGCAAGAGCGCAGAGTCCGGACCAGCTTCCGAGAAAGACAGCGGCGTGCGCGCGCCGTCGAAGTCGGCCGTGCTTGGAGCATTGGTGGCGTAGGGCGCCAGCGTCTCGTACACCCTGCGCAAATCAGTCGGTCGGTTGCCGCGATCGCGCTGGATCATGCTGTCCACCATGCGCGCGATCGGCCCGGGGATGGTTGGGTCGATCTGATCGATGGGAACGAACTGCAGCGTCATCAATCGCGTGAAGACAGTCTCGAGCGAGGGCGCTCGTGTCGGCAGGATGCCAGTCAATACTTCGTACAGCATCATGCCCAATGACCAGATATCGGAGCGATGGTCGATCGACCTGTCGCCAAAGGCTTGCTCGGGCGACATGTAGTAGGGCGTACCCACCATCATGCCGGTGCGCGTGAGCGCGCCCGACGAGTCGAGCACCGCACCGGACCGAATCTTGGCAATGCCGAAATCGAGCACTTTGACGTAGGGGTCGCCCTCGACCATGAACACGTTCTCCGGCTTCAGGTCGCGGTGCACGAGCCCGAGCGCGTGTGCCGTCCCCACGGCGGACGCGACGCGTGCGAAGATGTCGGCGGCGATCTGCACGTTGAGCGTGATACGCTGTTCGAGCTCCTGCTTCAGGGACACGCCGCGCAGTACCTCCATCGCAATGACGGGCGTCGAATCGTGCTCGAAGCTGCCCAAGATGCGAATCACATTCGGGTGCTGCAAGGCCAGCGTGGCACGCGCCTCGCGCGCGAAGCGCCTGCGCGCGTCTGGTGATTGCGCTGCCTGCGCGGACATCACTTTGAGCGCTACTTCTGCAGAGGCAGAATCGCGCGCCTTGTATACAACGCCCATTCCGCCAGCGCCCAGCACCGACTCGACGACGAACGGCCCGATCGAGCTTCCCGGTGCAAGATGCGTCATGGCTTCGTCCTGCCCGGGGCGTCAGTAGCCAGGCTCTTTGATGATGGGGCCCAGCGAGTTGGCGGCCGGCGCGCCGGTCGACATCGGCAGGGCCGTTGCGGATGTGGTCTTTGTCGGCGGCAGCTTGCCGATGCGAATGCTCGAAGCGGCTGACAGGGCCTCGCTGGGGCTCGGCAGCACGATCGGCGGCCCGATTGCAGTAGCGGTCTGGCTCGCGACGACCAACGAGCCAACCGCAGAGGGCTCGGCCGTCTCCTCGATCTGCGCGGAGACACGAGGGTCCGACGACGGTCGGCTCTTCGAGACGAGCGTGAAGACTGTCGCTCCACCGAACAGCAGCGCGCCGGCCAGCGCATACACCGCCGGCGATCGACCGCGCCGCTGAACGGCGAGCCGAGGCAGCGAGGGCGTTGCCACGCCCGCTAGTGACGACGCAGCTTGCACGGCCGGACCGAAGTCTTCGGCTTTGACTCTCAGCGCTTCCTCGAAGACGAGCTTCACCGCGCGAAGATCAGCTGGCCGCTCGGCGGGCGTGTAGGCGAGCAAGTGCCCGACGAGCTCGGAGAGCGCGGCAGGTACCTCCGGAGCCACGTCTCCGAGGCGCGGTATCGAGCGCGTCATGATGATCTTCAGGATTTGACCGATGTTGTCGGCCTGCGTCGGCAGCTGTCCGCTGAGGCAGCGGTACATGACGATGCCGAGCGACCAGAGATCTGCGCGGTGATCGATGAGCTTTTCACCGAAGGCTTGCTCCGGCGACATGTAATAGGGGGTCCCCAGCATGGCGCCCGTGCTGGTCAACCCCCCAGCCGTCGCGCCGTTGTCATCGTTGAGCCCGACCTTGGCGACACCGAAGTCGAGCACCTTGACGCAGATCCCCTCCGGGGTTTCTGCGAGAAAGATGTTGTCTGGCTTGATGTCGCGATGAACGATGCCGAGGCTATGGGCGGTGCCCACTGCGCTGACGACCGGCAACAGCAACGTCAGCGTGTCGTGAACGCTGAGCTTGATCTCGCGCCGCAGCTTGGCCTCGAGCGACTCACCCTGGAATAGCTCCATCACGATTGCAGGGGTCTGTTCTTCCGCCTCGATGACATCGTGAATCACGACGACATTGGGGTGCTGAACGGCACACGCCGCGCGGGCCTCCCGAAAGAATCTGCGCCGCGCGTCGTCGTTCTTCTGCGTATCGCCGCCCAGAAACTTGATGGCCACGCGCTGACGCGTGAGCGTATGAGACGCAGCCCAAACCTCGCCCATCCCGCCTTTGCCGATCAGACGGTCCAGGCGGTATTTGCCTGCGACGATCGAATCGTGCGTCAGCGAGAGGGGCATCTTCAGAACTTGATGAGCGAGGGTTTGACGAGCCACCCGCTAGAGCCACCGTCGTAAGGTGGCGGCTCCGGCTCCGGACGCGTGGCGAAGTAGGTGACCAAGCCGACAGTGCCTGCGGCTGCGGCAATGCTGGACCAGAACCACCATTGCTCCGCGACGTTGAGCTTGGTTTGCACCAGCTTGGCGTCGATCTTCGCTTCTTCGCCCGCTTTGACACTCAGTGAAGTCTCGTAGTCGACGAAGCCCTCTTTCTGGACGACCAATGGATAGGTGCCGGCCGGTCGCAGCACGTCCACCGGAGTGGGACCAACGTCGATTTTTCCTACGCGCACGATGGCGCCTTTGACGGAAGAGCTGACCCGAATGGTGGCTGGCAGCGTCGCCAGCTCGAGTAAGAGCTCGGATGTGGTCCCGGGCGCGATCACACGATTCACGACCGCGTCATTGAAGCCCTTGCGCGTGACCACGAATACGTGATTACCCGGGTCGAGCAAGACCTCGAACGTCTCGGAGGGCACCCGCTTTCCTGGACCAGCGGGGTCGACGCCAGCGGCGAGCACTCGCTTTTCGCCGATCAACAGCACAGCCAATGGGCGGCCATCGACAGCGATGCTGGCGTCTGCCGGGCGAATCGTGACCTTGGCGCGGCCGAGCAGACCATCGATTTCCTTCAAGAAACCTTTTGCGTCCTCGATGCTCGCCTCCGAGAGGAGGTTGCCGCCAGCCTCCTGATTCTCTGCGAGCGCGCGGGTAAAGGCCGTGCGGGCACGCACGTAGTGTCCGAGGGCGCGCTCGCAAACGCCGATATTGAGGCTGGAGACAGCGAACGGGTAGAGCGCGTACGCCCTCTCGAAGCGAGTCAGCGCCTCGCCGTACTGCAGCCGCTTCACCCCCTCGACTCCTTCGGCAAAGAGCTTGCGCGACTCGGCCTTCTCTTCTTCGCTGATAGCGCTCGCGGGTGCGTCGGCCGCCGCCAGCGGGCGCGCGAATGCCATCGCCGTCAACAGCGCGGCCAGCCAGAGCGCTCGCCCGATTACTACCTTCTTCATTGTGACCTCGCCCCTTGCCTGAGGTCGGGTCAGCAAGCGGTATGCCCTTCGGGGGCTGGCGACCAGTGTGCTTTTCGTGGAGCCCGAGTGCCGCGCCGTCGCGGCATGCCGCGACGGCGCGGCATGTTCAGATTCGCACGCGCGCGAGGCCCCCGGTTGTTTCAGTCAGCCGCAGTGCAGTAGCCGATGCATCCGAGCTCGAGCGTGCACGTGCACCGGGGCCGGCGTTGCTCGCGCATTCGTCGTCCGAGCTGCACAGGATCAGCCATACGAGCTCCTCGCTGATGCACGCAGGCGTGCCGCTCCGGTGCGGCCCCGAGTCCTCGCAATCCTGGGCCAGTTTCCTCGGCACGCATTTTGGAATGGCGCGAAGCGCTGCCGATGCGCAGTGCTACCAGCGAGAACGTCATGCTTGGTCGATCGCGACGGGCGGTAATGGAAAGTCAGCGCCCGGGAGACGGCAGGTCGTAGACACAGCGAATGCCGAGGCAGTTGAGCCGGGTGGCT
>Ga0105048_10001640_pt1 | contig 36228 bp, 15 predicted proteins | sample MAT05_FD_78382 | JGI IMG/M metagenome (GOLD analysis project Ga0105048, IMG submission 78382) | Freshwater microbial communities from Lake Fryxell liftoff mats and glacier meltwater in Antarctica - MAT-05 | ecosystem: Environmental > Aquatic > Freshwater > Ice > Liftoff microbial mat | place... | reverse complement strand
TCTGCATTTCTCTGCGTCCATCGTGCCTCTGTGGTTTGAGAACGGGCCTGCCTCACGGCGACGGGCATCAAACGGGAATGCTTCGATCTCGTTGTCTTGCCGCACTCCTTCGCCACGCGGAGCCCGACGTTTTTTTTGGAAACCACAGAGGCACGATGAACACAGAGGGGGACTTCTGTGGACCGGGATTCAATCTGCATTTCTCTGCGTCCATCGTGCCTCTGTGGTTTGAGAACGGGCCTCCCTCGCAGCGACGGGCATCAAACGGGAATGCTTCGATCTCGTTGTCTTGCCGCACTCCTTCGCCACGCCGAGCCCGACGTTTTTTGGAAACCACAGAGGCACGATGAACACAGAGGGGGACTTTTGTGGGCCGGGATTCAATCGCGTCTCGTCGCCGTATCGTCACGGCGAATCTCTTGACTGCAAAGTGGCCCTACGGCAAGGGAGTTGGCCCTTTGTGGTGCTTGACTCGATGGTTCTGTCTCCCTGCGAGATCGTTCTGCGATTCGCACCGCGCAACTTCCTAAAAACCCATGTCTCTCATTCTCGGAATCAACGCCTATCACCCGGACGCCTCTGCGTGCATTCTGCAAGACGGCCGGCTCGTCGCCGCCGTCGCGGAGGAGCGCCTCGGCAAGCGCTTCAAGCACATCGCCGGCTTCCCGGCGGAGGCCATCCGACGCGTCCTCGCAATGGCGGGCGCCTCAGTGAAGGACGTGGATTATGTGGCCATCGGGCACGACAGCGGGGCGAACAAATCCGCAAAAGTGAAGCGGGTCATCGCCAGTCCCGTCCGCTCCGCGAAGGCCGTCGGTTCATTTCTCACGCGGCGGACGAAGTTTGAAAGTCTGGGCGACCAGGTCGCCGCCGCGTGCGATGTGGCGCGCGCCGATTGCCGGTTCCAGCAGGTCGATGTCGAGCATCACATCGCCCACCTCGCGAGTTCGTTCTTCTCCAGCCCGTTCGATTCCGCGGCCGGGCTGTCCTACGATGGCGCGGGCGATTTCGTCTCCACGATGCTCGCGAAATGCGAGGGGAACACCATCACACCGCTGAAGCGGTTCTTCGTCCCGAATTCGCTGGGGTATCTTTACACGGCTCTCTGCCAGTTCATCGGCTTCGATCACTTCGGCGAGGAATACAAGGTCATGGGTCTGGCTGCGTACGGTGAGCCGAAGTACGTGGACGTCCTGCGCGAATTCGTGAAGAGCGACGGCAAGGGCGGCTACGCGCTCGACGAGACCTACATCCGCACGAGCGGCGGCAGCTTCGAGGAGTGCATCAATGAAAAAGGCGAGATCATCCTCGCAAAGATGTTCACGCCGGAGCTGGAGAAAAAACTCGGCGAACCGCGGAAGCGCGGCGACGAGCTGACCCAGCGCGACAAGGACATCGCGGCCTCCTGCCAGACGTATTTCGAAGAGATCGTCCTCAGCCTCCTCGGCTCGCTGCATTCCCAGATGCCCACCGACGCATTGGTGACCGCCGGCGGCTGCGCGCTGAATGGCGTCTGCAACGCCCGCATCCGTCGCGAGACTCCCTTTCAGAGATCCTACATCCAGTGCGCCGCCTCGGACGACGGAACCTCGATCGGTGCGGCTCTCTACGTGTGGAATTCCGTGCTGAAGATGCCGCGCTCACCGATGATCGATCACGCCTCGTGGGGTCCGTCGTATTCCGATGCCGAGATCGAGGCCGCGCTGAAATCCTCGGGGCTCGTGTATGAGCGCTTCGACGGCGCCGCACTCTATAAGCGCGTCGCCACGCATCTTAATTCCGGCCACGTCACCGGCTGGTATCAGGGCCGCAGTGAGTGGGGTCCGCGCGCATTGGGGAACCGCTCCATCATGGCCCACCCCGGCTGGCCGGGGATGAAGGATCTCATCAACGCCAAGATCAAAAGGCGGGAAAGTTTCCGTCCCTTTGCGCCCTCGATCCTGGCGGAAGAGGTGCCGAACTACTTCGAGCAGGACGTCGAAAGCCCTTTCATGATGCACGTCGTGAAAATCAAATCCGACAAGCGGGACGCACTCGCCGCAGTCTGCCATCAGGACAGCACCGGCCGTCTGCACACCGTGAAGCGGTCACAGAACGAGCGCTACTACGACGTGATCCGCGAATTCGCCGCGCAATCCGGAACGCCGGTCGTGCTGAACACGAGCTTCAACGAGAACGAGCCCATCGTGGACACGCCGGCGCAGGCCATCAGTTGCTATGAGCGGACGGACATGGATGTCCTGTGCCTCGGCCCCTTCGTCAGCACGAAGCCCGGCAAATCCCTACCCGCCGCAGTGGTCTGAAAGAAGGCCGGGGATTGGTTCGGGAAATGGGGCGCTGCGACGAGGCGGCGAATAGTAGTCCAGAGCTTCAGCCCGATACGGCGATTGTACGGGCTAAAGCCCAAGAACTACTTTTGGGCACCCGCCGACCTACCAAGGAGAGAAGCGCTTATTGGAGATGATGCGGAAGCGGTAGGCTTCCTCCAGCGACTCCTTCTCGACGTCGATACGCTTGTCCGCGGGCGTGTAATTGGACCGGAAGCGCGGATCCTCGGGATCGAGGTAACGTTCGATGGTCGTCTGCCCGCGGTATTCCGCGAGGATCTGGTCCCGGCTTTCATCGAATGTCTTGTAGTAGGCATCCGCACCGGATGCGTTCCCGGAGTAGGGACGCTGACGGAGCGACTGCACCCGGTAATGAACGGTGTAGGTGTTCGACTTGGTGGTAATGCGCGGATACAGGTCCGCGTAGGGTTTCTCGCGGACGTTGTCGCCAGTGAGACGATTGTTCTCCCAGAACTGTCGGATCTGGGTTTCGCCGGGGGTGTATTTCACATTCGAACCATCCACGGTCTGACCTTTGGGGTAAAGGTAGCGCTCGCAGATTTGGGAGGCCGATTTGAAGAAGCCACTGCTCTTGTTGAGCGCATAACCGGCGAAAAACGCGTCGAAGGCCTTCAAGGTTTCGTCGCGATCCACGAGATAGCGGAGATTCTCGTCGTTAGCCTGGCCCTTGTATCTGAGTTCTTTACTGGCAGTGACAAAGCCCTGCGGAATGGCCGTCACACGCACAGGGTGGAGCGCAGCCCGGAGGGCGGTCGTCCGCTTGATGTATCCGAATGGGACGAGTTGGTAGTTTAGATTGACCTTGCCGGCCGTGGAGAAGGGCTCGCTGATCGCGTAGGGTTCCACGACGGGCATGTTGAATAGATCCAGCAACAGGTGATCGTGGGGTGCCCTGGCACCCGGGTGGTTGGCTCCGGCGGGATTTGGGCAGAAGAGGAGAGTTTTCCAGCCCGATTTTTCCCAGGTCTCCTGTGGTGCGGGTAAGGAACCAAACATTGCGGGTCCTGGAACCTGACGGTTCGGCGAAAAGTAGGTATCCAGAGGAGGATCGTAGATCCAGGTGCTGAAGTAAGGCTCCACGTAGTGCCAAACTCCCCAAATGTCCTGCCAGTACTCGGCTACGTTCCCCTCATCGGCTTTGCCGGCAAATGCGCCGTCCGGGAAGTTGCCAATTCCCGTATCGAAGTCCGCCGCCTGCCCATCGCCGCGGGCGGCTATGAATGGATCCCCATTTTGCTTCTTGCGAATCAGATCCGGTCCGTACCCGGTCCTGTACTTCGCGCCATTCAAAGCGAGCAGGGATCCCGTCGTGGGCTCTGTGCTGCTAGCCGGGGGTTCCGCGTATCTTTTGTCCGCTGGATTGAAGTAGAAGCCTCCACTAGCGAAGCGGAGGGTCTCAGCGCGTTTCTTAGCCGTGACGTAGTCGGGATGCGGTTTGAAGGTGACCACGTTCTGTTGCAGCGCGGCGATGCGCGGGTCGGATGCGCCAGGGTCGTCGCCACCTACGACCAGGCTCCTGATCGTGTCCCCTGGCTGGAGGATCTGGTAGTTACGATTTTGGTAGTTGTAGCCGTCGCCGACCTGTTTTCCCTCCCTGTTAAACTTCGTCCATGGAGCGTGCCCGGCCAGCCTGGACCAACCGATCCGGGATGGCAAAAAGGCTGCCATTGCCCAGCCACTGGGGAGCCCGAGCGTTTTCTGAAGGTGAGTGGACCACCGGTTCCATGAATCATCCTTGTCCGTATTACCCGCCTGCCGTCTGCCATCGAAGCCGCCCGGATCCGGACGGAAATAGGGGGTGGGCAGCGGCCAGTTGGTCGCATCCGGGAAGGTCAGTTTCACCTTTTGAATCAGTTCGTCGTGCTTGGGGTTGGCTTCGTCCGCGTACCGAATCGAGAGTTCCATATCGCCTCCCAGAAAATCAAACTGGGTGTCTTGGGGCGATACACGGACGCCGTCCTTGACCGGGTTCACGCACAAAGACTGGAAGCTGTAGTAATTAGCCTTCGTCGGATCGCGACCGACGTCATCTTGAATGGTGTGGAAGAAGCCTTCTGTGCCACCGAAGTTGCGGCCACCCCAAGTCTCCCCCGAGGTTCGTGTGAACTTGTTTTTCAGGGGTTTGCTGGTCACATCTCTGCCGATGTCCAGCGCCTGGGCGGCGGGGACGTTGGTGGTCGTAATCGCAAACTGGCCAGGAAGGTCCAACTCGTGAACAAAATAGCCTTTCATGTTATCCTTCTTGGCGTAGCGCTCATACTTTTGATTGCTTCCGATTCTCGTAGTGTTCGTGAAATTGACGTCGTTCAAGCTGTCCACGGGCGCGTAGCCCTGCATCGGATTGAAGGTCTCAAAGATCACGAAAGCCCGAATGAGTTGGCCGGTCCACTTCTCGACGTTATTTTTTGCCCATTCACTGGTCAGATTTGCATTTGCGAGCGCATTTGGCGTGGGAAGTCCGGTGTTGGCGTCGTTATCGCCAGGGGAATTCGTAATGTCGTAGATCACGACTTCGTCCCTTGTTGGTGTTCCTAGCGAGCCGAATTTGGGCAGGTCCTCTTTTGCCAGTGGACTGTCCTTCTTCGGCACGCAGGTATAGCCAGCATGGTAGAAGACGAGTGTTGCTTCAGTGATCGTCGGGTATCTTCCGAAGCCGGATACCTGCCTGCCTTCGACGGTCGCGCGGGTCGGTACGACGAGGCTGTGAGCGGCGTATCGGGCTTCTGACTTCATCCTGCTGTTGGTATCCTCCAAGTCCGTCCTACTGCCGGACGTGTTTGGCGCGACCTTGTCGTCAATCAGTCGATCGCGCGAGCTGTCCTTCTGATTGACCGTGCGAATGTAGTCAAAAATCTCGGTCAGGATCTGGTCTCTTCCGCCCGGTCCGTTGGCGTATTTTGCCTGAAAGCTGCTTCCAAAGCCTGGGATGATCCCCGCGTTCGAAGAGGTGAGTTCCCGGAGGTAAGAGAAAACTTGTTGGTTGCGGGGCAAGTTAAAGTCCAAGGTGGAACTATAAGGATCCTCACGGTCGAAGATGAACTCGCCCTGCCGGCTGGTCGCCTGAGTCGTGGAGTTTGGATTGCGCCCGACCGTGGAGCAGAAGCGGATGAGGTCATCTTTTGCGTTCCTGATGCTGTTGGATTGCAAAGTCACCTCACGCTTGGCCGTGTGAACCGGCCACATCGTCACGCGGGGACGACCGAAGAGGTTCAGTTCCGGCGTCCGGCTGTGGGCGGTGAGGAAGAAGCGTAACTGGTCAACCAACTGCGGCGTGATCGAGTTTGCCGGCATCTGCGACTCATTGCTGGTCGGGTCACTGGAATTCGTCGCTTTGACCCAATCATTGACGCCATCCACAGCCGATTTCCTGCTTCCGTCTGCGTTTCCAGGGCCATTTTTTGTCGTGTAGAACAATTCATCGACTGAAGCGAGAAGGTGGTAGCCTGCTCCCGTCCCGAACGTCGCGGCATTCTTTACGGTTGATTCGTAGCTGGCCTTGATCTGCAGCGGACGATCAATCTTCACCTCGAGCCGTTCCGTTCCGTTTCTTGAGCCGCCGGGCGTCAGGCGTGGGGTCAACGCATACAGCTTCTCTGAAGTGAACTTGCTGGTCTTTGGGTCGAGCAGGTATCTCATCACGAGCCCGAGTGATGTGGTGGAAGGGTGCCCGGGATACCGCTGGAACTCGTTCTGGCCAGGCTGGGCATTGGATAAGCCGCCGCGGAATTTCTCTGCGTCGGCGTTGTTAACGCCGCGGTCGAAATACGTTTGCACGCGGGGCGTGTCCCAGAAAGATCCGTGGTAGTAACCGGGGTTTTTCTCGTCTCCAGAAGCTTTGCCTGTGGGGGTCCTGTAATTCAGGCCGACATCTTCATCCAGACCGTCAGGCAGAAGGAATCCTCCGGCGGTGTTGACGTTGACCTTGCAGGTCTCGTCGTCGGTCCAGAATGCGATGCGTCCGACGATCGGGTTGGCCTTCGTCGGGATGCCGGTTTTTGTGCCGTCCACTCCTGCCGTCCAATCCGCTTTCAGGCCGCTGTCGCCACTCGCCGTTCCAATAGGGGGCGGGGCGGTGAGAGTGCCGTCTTTCAACACATAGATCCAGCGCACCGGCATGGGTGCGTCATTGCCCTGCCGTTCATTCGAAGGGAGCGCGATCTCGCAGCCCTCCACCCTCCATGCAGGCTTTGCCGGCCGACTGTTCTGGGAATCGTAGATTGCCGCAACGGAGGGATCAAAAATCGGGTAGCGCTTGATCGTCCTCTTGGTTCCGGTGGGTGCAGTCGGGTCTTGGACGTCCACGGGGTCATTGAGGTCCACGAAGTGGGCTGGTTGCTGCCGCCAGCCTCCGTTGCCGAGCGGAACTTCGGGTGCATTGGCAGTGGAGGACGTGGTCTTCGAGGGGTCGAAATTCTGAATTTCCCGGCCAGATACGATCAGGTCGTTCGAGGAATAGAGTTTGTAGAATGCGTGCGCATCGGCTCCCGGTTGCCCGCCGGACTTACGATAGACGCGAATCATTCCCGGCTGGGAGCCCCAGCAGCCATTCGGCACGGTCGTCGCTTCACGAATCTGCCCCATGACGACACCGACGGCCGAATCGGCGAGTTGGCGCACGCCCACGCCCTCGGCGTATGACCGTGAGCTGGCCAAATCGGTGGTGACACGGCTGAAGAAGCCCACCACCAAGGCGCTGAGCAGGACGACAAATGACACGACCAGGATGAGCGCCACGCCCTTTCGTTGCCGCGTCCCGTTCCGGAGGTGATTGGCGGAGTTGTCCGTGAGTGGATTGTTGTCAGGACTTTTCATATCGGGTGAGTCTGGCGGGGGTGGTGGGGCTGTCATTTTGACTGGCTGCGGCTCCATTTGGCGCCGCGGATACTGACGTTCGTGGAGAAGATACGGTAGGAAACGCGTTTGTTGATCAGTCGCTGCTCCAGTTTGTACAAATCACCGTCATTCGCCGTCGAAGTTGTGGAGTCATCTTCCAAACTGGCGGGGTCACGGAAAAGCCCCGCCTCCGTGTCGATACCGATGTATCTGTCAGATCCGTACCGGTCCTGGAGGTTTTTTGCGGACGGTTCGTCAATCGCGATCATGACGACTTGAACGACTGGCGGGAGTTGGTTGCGCGGATTCAGGATGGGATCCGTCACGGTCGTTGTCGTGGTATCGTAGCTGTATCTGTTGGCCAGAACCGGATTTCTCCCGCCGTTCTCACTTTTGTATAGGACTTCGTCGGCGCGTGAAAGACGGGGAAGAATGATGAGCGATACGATGTTTTCCGCGAGCACGCGGACGGGGCGGTTGTTCCCACTTACGAGTGGAGCGAACCATTTCTTGGCGTCCGCAGCAGTGATGCTTTGAAATTCGAAGGTCTTCAACTGCTCGGTCGGTTGCATGGCTTCCATCAAACGGAAGCGTTTTCGTCCTGGAATCGTCGCCTCGAGAAATGCCGGCACAGTATCGGTGCCGACCTCGAGAAAGTAGCCCCAGACGTTGATCGCGCTGTCCAGCATGCCGTTCTTCTCCTGGTTTTCGACCAGTCCGTTCGGCGCGTGAAAGAACACGCAATGTCCCGGCCTGAACCCTCCACCCGCGATGCCTGAAGTGACGGTCGCTGTGACACCCGAGACGAATCGCAATTCCGCCGAGCGCTGGTACCTCGTCGGCTTGATTGGATTGTCGTATTCCCAGTAGGTGTTCAGCGTTGCCTGGGCCAGCCGCCGGGTCATGGATTCGAAGCCTACCCGGGCCTCCTGAAATTGTTCGACCTTCGCGGAAGTGCTTCTCACGAGGCGCTGGGTCTGGTCGGTCATCCCGAGCAGGACGCCCATGAGGACGACGATGAGGGAGGCGGCGACGAGCACTTCGACGAGAGTAAAGGCGGCGGTGTGGTTGCGAATTCTCATTTGCCCGAGTTCTTACCAATCAGCGCGTGGTAGGTGTAGATGGGAATGCCGGTCGTGGTCTTGAAGAGGTTTCTCTCGGGCATATTCGGGTCGGAATCTGATCCAGTGACAATCTCGAGGGACCGGCTGGTCGGATTCCGCGCCACCTGAACGGTGATTTGGGCGACCTGTCCTCCTGTCTCACCCGTCGTGGGGAGTTCCGCCCGTGGGATAATGCGGATGTTGACGTGGTACACGACGGCGCGTTTCTCCTGATCGTTCAAGGTTTCCGCAGCGGGAATGACCTCCGCCCCCTGTTCATCAAAATAGCGCAGCACCGGTCGGCCCACCTTTGGGGCGCGGAAGCTGAAATGTGGCTTGCAGTAGCTTGGTGGGTCCGGTGCTAGGTTTCTCTGGTCGATGACCTCATCAAACTCCGCCTGCTCCATGTCGTGGAGCAATCGTTGGGAGATCTGCGCGGTGACGGAGATGTCCATCGCCTTGCGAAAGTTTGTCATTCCGACCGGCAGCAGCCCGAGGAGGGCGACCAGTGAGACTGCGAGTATCCCGACGGCGATGGCGACCTCGACCAGCGTAAATGCGTTGATTTTGGCCGGGCGGCGAATGAGGGGAGGGAGGCTCATCTGGAGTTACAATGTGTTTACACAGATACGGTCCGATGTTGGGCCTCGCAAGGATTTTTCCCAGAAATTTTCTGCTGTTGTCGCTTGGACTGATTGGATTCTTTGCCGACGCCGAATTCCGCTGGCAAGCCTTCTTCGGGAATCGCTGGGTGGCGGGCCAGGCCGAGGACTTGGCAAGAAATGGCCCGAGCGAGGCGGAATACAGACTGCCGTGAATGAGGGGAAGGGGCTGCTGTGCGATATTGCACGCGAGTGTCGGGCTTCCGTCGCGTCAATGGCAATGCCGGGTTCGTCTCCGTCCTGATTCGCTGGGCCATCACGTTTCTGGTCGAGCGGCTGGTGGACGCTGCGGTCGCTCGATCGCGCCGGAATCTTCGAGATCGGATGAATTCCGTGTTTTTTGATTCCAGCCGGTTGCATTTGATCGCGGTGAACTGTTACATGCCCCAGATCGCGTGCTGCATTTGTGTCACGCATCGTCCCAACTGAGCCCATGTCCCCAATGAGAAAGAAATGGCGAGCGTCCGGCCTTGACCCTGTCGGCAGGACGCATGTCGCCTGACTTTTTGTTCCCTAGGAAAGACCAACCCATGAAATCCCCGCATACCACCGCTGCCAGGAAACGGCACCCTTCGATCTGCACCTCGACCATCGCCAGTGCGGTGATGGTCCTCTCGCAGGTCAGTTCGTTCGGCCCATCTGCATTGGCCACCACATTCAACACGGCCACCGGTACTGTTCAGACGGCTCCTATACTGAGTGACGGAACGGGCTTGATCATGGATGGAGGCGGCCTGCTGCTCTTGAACTCTGGGAATACCTACACTGGCACCACGGCCATCAACGACGGCTCCGTTTCCATCACTGCCGCGACGGCGCTCGGGACGGACCCGTCGACGATCACGATCGACGGACCGAGTTTTCAGACGACGCGTGGAGGAGGCGCTGGAAATCTCACCGTTGGCGGCGGCATCACGATTGACAGAAATTTCGCGATCCGAGGTCTCGGCTCGACGATCGATACCGGTGCGATTACGAGCGTCGGGAACAACACCTTCACGGGTTCGATTGCGACCGGAACCGGCCTGGCCACGCGCATCTTGTCCACTGCTGGTACGGCGACAATCGCGGGTCCGCTCACCATCGCCAACGCCCAGGCGCTGCAATTCTCTGGCAACGGAAACTGGCTGATCAGCGGCGCTACGACAGCGACTTCGGGCCAGATTCTGAAGAATGGCGCAGGTTTCGCCGAGTTGACCGGCATCAATCTCCACTCTGGCGGCACCCGCGTCGATGCCGGGTTCCTGCGGGTGGGCAAGGCGGCTGCCGTGGGTACCGGCACCACTGCAATAGTCATCCAAGGAGGCACCTTCGAGATTCGGTCGGACGACACTGTTCCCGACGCGTGGAACGGAACGAAGAATGTGAGCGTGATCGGAAACGGCACGCTGATCTTCGACCGCGCGGTGGGCGGCACGGCATTCAACGAGACGATTGAATTGGGCACGCTGACGCAGAGCGTGAGCAGCACTTTGACCGTGAACGGTCGCAACGGTTATGGAGCGAGTTTCACCGGCTACAACGGCGGCGGGGCCATTAATAACACCATTTCGAACAACCTGAATGGCGTGCTTGCTTTTGCCACTGGGAGCGGAGCCAGTTTCTGGAATCAGACCGATGCCACCGCTCGAACGCTCGCGATCAGCGGGAGTGGCGACACACTGGTGAATGGTGCCATCCTCGCCTCCGGGGGTGCTCACATCCTGACGAAGAGCGGGACCGGCACACTCACGCTTCTGAGCACCGGAACCGGCTCGAACCGCACGGGAGCCACGAACATCAACGGCGGCACGCTTGCGATCGACAGCTTCAGGGCACTCAACAGCGCCGCCACTGGCAGCGGCAGTCGGATCAACATCGGCACGGGCGCCACTGCCGGGGCATTGAACATCATTGGGACGGGCGCTCCCGCCGATTATACGACCGCGAAGACCATCAATCTTGCGGGCACGACCGGGGGGGCGACGCTCAATGCGAACCAGACCAGCGCCAATCCCGTCCAGATCAGCTCGCTCACTGCGACTGCGCTCGGCAGCAAGACCCTGACGCTTGGCGGCAGCAACGCGTCTGATAACCGCATCTCCGGAGTGATTGCCAATGGCGGTACGGCCGCAACGACCACGTTAGTCAAGGTCGGAACTGGAACTTGGGTATTGTCCGGAAACAACACCTACAGCGGGTCCACCACGATTGGCGGTGGCACGCTCAAGCTGAGTGCGACTGCGGCCGCCTCGGATATCGTCAAGTCGGCGGCCACCAACACGGTCATAATCAACGTGGATGCTGCGACGCAAACAGCCGGCGGCACGTTGCAATTCACCGGTGTCGGTTTAGCCACCACGGAAACGCTCGGCGCGCTGACTCCGACGGCTGGCATGGGCACGGTGAGGCTCACTTCCGGTGGTGCGGCAGCGAACCTCGTCTTCACTTCGCTTGGTGCCGTTGGCAGAGGGAGCGGTGTAAACTTTGACACGACGGGTGCCGGGGGCGGCGCGGTCACGATCACGGGCTTGGCTACGACAACGGCATCCTCCCTTCCGGGGAATGGCCACTTCTATATCAATGGCGCAGACTTTGCGCGGTCGAATGGAGGGGTGCTCGTCACTCCTGTTTATGGGACCGATGCAGGTTTCGTCAATGCGGTCGCTGGTGCATCAAGTCTCACGGTGGGCAGTCACAATCTGATCACCGGCAACATCACCGCGCAGACCCAGATCAATGTCACCTCGCTGAAGATGAGCACCCACACGCTCACATTAGCCGGGAACCTGACTGTGAATACGGGCGGTGCGGCGATCGATGGCGGGATTCTTGTCTCCGGTGGAAACACGGCGGCGATCGCGGCCACCGGTACGTTTGGAGTCAGTACGGGTGGCGGGGGGACTCTGGTCGTCCGGGTGAATGGTGCCAACGACGCGCTGACGCTCAGCGCACCGATGCTCGCTTCACTTACCGGCGGCTTTACGAAGAATGGCGCAGGTACCCTGGTCCTTGCCGGCAACAACCTCCAGACCGGCGCGACGACGATTAACGAAGGCACCGTGCAGCTTTCCGGCGCAGGAACTCTGAGTGGTTCCTCCGCCACGACCGATTTGGCAGTTCGCCAGGGCGCAATACTGGATTTGAATGGAGTCAGTTCGGGGACTTCCATCCGATCCTTGAACGGCGCTGGGACGATTACCAACGGTGCTTCCGCCGTGAACGTCACGCTGACAGTCGGCAACAACAATGGCACGGGGATCTTCAGCGGTGTCATCACGAGCGGGACTGGCGGTGGCGTGATGAATGTCGTGAAGAATGGCACCGGAGCCCAGACTTGGAGCGGTCTGAACACCTATGCCGGCAGCACCCGGATCGATTCCACCGGAACAGTGTCAGTTTCCAACCTGGCTAATGGTGGTGTGGCCAGTTCCATCGGCGCGTCCGGCACCGCCGCGAGCAACCTCGTTTTCAGCGGCGCGAGTGCCACGGGGGCCTCTGGCGGCATTAGCTACACCGGCGCCGTGACCGCGAGCACCGACCGGCTTTTCACCCTGGCAGGCAATGCCGTGGACAGCGGCGGTCGGATCCTGGCAGACGGTGTGAACAACGCCTCGCTGATTTTCAGCAACACCGGCGCGATGGCAATCACCGGGACTGTGGCGCAGACGCTCACTCTTGGCGGTGCTTCCACGGGTGACAACCGGATGAATGTGCAATTGGCGGACGGTGCGGGTGCCGCGACCTTGAGCATCAGGAAGGAAGACGCAGGACGCTGGATCCTCGGCAATGCGGCCAATAGCTACACGGGCACCACCCTCATTGCGAATGGCGAACTGGAAGCGGGCCCCGGCGGTGCGGGTCTCGGTTCGGGCGGGCTGATTCTCGGTGCTGGGGCTTCCGGCGGCGCGATCTTCCAAAGCTCGGGCAATTTCACCCGCACCGTCGGGACCGGTGCAGGGACGGTGAGTTGGGGGGCTACGGATGGTGCCGCTGGCTTTGCCGCGTCCAGCGCGAAGTTCAATGTGAACCTTGGTCCGGCGACGTGGGGAACGGGAGGCTTCGTCCAGACTAATGCCGCGTTGTTGCTGAACTCGGACACAGCCCTCGCGGAGGTGGACTATCAGAGCGGTATCAATCTGAATGGTGGCGTTCGCACCATCCAGGTGAATGACAACCTCAGCACCGGTTCCGACTTTGCGACGATCTCCGGAGTCATCTCGGGCGCGGGTGGGCTGATCAAGACCGGCAGCGGCTTGCTGAATCTCGGACCGCTCGGGACCAATACATACACCGGCAACACCGAAGTCAGGCAGGGGGCGATCAATGTCACGTCTTTGGGCCAGAGCGCCGGCGGCGGCGCCAGCAGTGTCGGTGCATGGGGTGGCGGCGCGGTCCAACTCGGATTCAACGCGACACCCGGCATCCTCGACTATGTCGGCGCCGGGGAGACCAGCAGCCGGTTGATCCAAGCCACGGGATCCAGCGGCCAGACGACGGTCATCCGGGCGAACGGCACCGGGCCGCTGATTCTGTCGAATGTCTTGAACAATGCCGTGGCGACCGGGACGCTAGGCAGACAAATCGTCCTGGGTGGCGAGAATATCGGGCCGAACGAGATCACGAGCATTCTCTCGGATAACGGTGGTCCGCTGGGAGTGGTGAAGAGCGACGGTGGCGTGTGGGTCATGAGCCAGCAGCACACCTACTCGGGCGCGACCACGATCAACAACAGCGGGACGCTTGGAATCGGGGCCAGCAGTCTCGGCACCGCCGGTGTCGCCGTCGTCAGCGGACCGCTTGGCACCGGGATCTTGAATCTCGGCAATGCCAGCCTCGTGGCCGTCGGTGGAGATCGCAGCATTCTCAACCCAGTAAGGTCGAGCGGCACGGCCGCCGGCTTCACGGGAATCAACTCGTTGAGTCTCAACGGGACGGTCACTGCGGTCGCCAATACGGTCTTCAATAATTTCCTCCCTTCGGGCAAGACCCTGACGATCAATGGCACGCTGACCAATGACACCGCGGCGAGGACAGTTACCATTGGCGGCACCGGCGACACGGTTCTCAACGGCCTCATCACCCAGGCTGGGACGGCAAATCTGACGATCGTCGTGAATCCAGGCGCGACCGGTTCACTGAGAATCGGCGGCACTGCCGGGCTGAACACCTATGGAGGTTCCACCACGCTGACCTCTGGAACTCTCATCCTGGACAAGGTCGGAGCAATCGGCACGGGCGGCCTCCTCAACATCACTGGTCCCGTCGTCCTGCAGGCGACATCCGACCCCAAGGGCGTGATCGGCACGCCTGCCCTCCTGGGGGCCAATGCGACCGTGACGGTCAACGGCAGCAGCTCGGTCTCTCTCTTGGGCGGGCTCACCAACAGCGGTGTAAACCGGACGCTCACCAGCGACCTCCCCGCCGGGAAGAGCTTCACCCTCGGGGGCAACATCAACCTGTCGAATAATAACACTGCGCGGACCCTCATCATCACGGGCACGGGACAGACGGTGATTTCCGGGGCAATTCACAACGGCGGCAATGGTGCGGGGTCGTTAAGGAAGGTTGGAGCAGGCGACCTTGTCTTCACCGGCTCCGGCAGCACCTACACCGGGACTACTGGCGTTCTGACTGGGCGCCTGATTTTGGCGGGCGGAGGCAATGAGCGCCTCCCTGTCGGAACCACGCTGGCGCTGGGAACGGGAGCGTCCTCCGGCATCCTTCAGCTTGGTAACGCAGCCGGTCCCACCAGCCAGACGATCCGGTCCGTTGTGCTCGTTGGTACGGGAACTGGCAATGCCGTCGTCGGCGGTAATGCGCAGCCTTCGGCATTGGCTTTCAATAATGCCGGCCCATACACGGTGCCTATAGCCATCGGACTCCCAACCGGCACTGGCTTCGACAATAGCCTGAAATTGGTGAAAACGGGGACTGGCGAACTGACAATCAACCTGACGAACGCTTACACGGGCGGCACCGAGATCGGCAGTCCGAACGGCATCGACGGGGGTGTCTTGAAAGTTGAGGGGTCCGTCGGCACCTTGGGCGGTGGCACATCCAGTCCGCTGAGGGTTTACGGCGGTGTCGCACGACTCACAAATGATCAGGTCCTTGGCAATCTGACTCTCGGCGGTGGTGGGCCGGGCAGCACGGCACAGGTGATCGTGGAAAGTAGCCTTTCCCTCAACGGAAACATCACCTTCGACGCGACCAACAATCCGAACCCGGCGACCATTGGCGGTTTCGGAGTCCTCAAACTCAATGAATCCGCAGATACCACAATTACGGTCGGCAGTTCCTCGGCGGGATCGGGTTCGCTTGCTCCGGATCTTACCATCAGTGCCGGGCTGTCGGCAGCCGGGCCTACGAATATCCGCAAGGCTGGACCGGGAACGTTGCGGATCCTTCCCAACGGTGCCACCGACTTCGCAAACACGCTGTTCATCGACGCCGGGACTGTCATTTTGGACGGTCCAGAAGTGCCATCCACCCTGGCATCGAACGTCAATATCACCGTCGGGACCGGGACAAAGCTGAACCTTGGAGCCTCCTCCGGGGAAAAGACCTTTTTCCAAGCGATGACGATTAGGAACAACTCAACGCTGGTCTTTAACCTCGGGGCACCTTCGCCGGACCCGATCAACGATCCCGACGGGGGAAACCACGATAGTTTGGATGTGACCTTCCTCACGCTCGGCACTGGAACGTCCGGAGCGACAGGAGCGTCAGGACTGAAGTTGGACATCAACGCACTGACGGGTTTCGCCACAGGCACCGGTGCGAGCGTCAATCGCAATCGCTATCGATTATTGCTCGAAGGAGGCGGGCCTGGAGGAGGGATTGATCTCACTACGACTAATCCGTTCACCCTCGGGAATAAGCCCGGTGGCTTCACATACACCATCGGAGCTGCCGAGGTCGGCTTTGGCAGCGGAGTTTTCGAACTGTTTATCCAGGTGACTGACCTCGTCGGCGCATTCTTTTGGAAGGGCGGTATAGACAGTAACTGGAACACTCAGTCTGGAGCGAATTCCAACTGGGTGACTGCGCAGTCGGTTGGAGCGGTGATCGCCGGAGCCCCCGGACTGTTGAACGATGTGATTTTCTCGGCGGATTCGCCAGCGAATCAGACGAATACGACCGTGGACTTGAATTCCGGGGTGAAGTCCCTCACCATCGACACAGCCATGGCCACGACGGTCAAAGGCGTATTCAATACCATCCTTTCCATCGCCAACGGCCTGACTGTCAACCCGTCGGCAGGGTCGTTGACGTTAGGTTCGAACGTGGCGGGGCAGGGTCTGTTCATCGCCGTCGGGAGCAGCCAGAGCTGGACCAACAACGGCACCGGTCCGCTGACGGTCTTGAATCAGATCTTCAGTTACGCCAACACTGGGGTCCAGACACTGACATTTGCCGGCACCAGCCTGAGCCCCACGGTGATCAACGGCAACATCATCAATGGCGGTCTTGGGGGAGCCATCGCAGTGTCCAAGACCTCGGATAGCACACTGACTCTCGGCAATCCCAACAACTCGTACACCGGCGGCACCAAGATCGCGAAGGGGATCCTGGAATTCGCCTCCGGTGCGCTGTCGAACACGGGTGCCGTGGAGTTCACGGGAAGTGCCGCCTTGAGATGGCTTGCCGGAAACACCAGTGACATATCCGACCGGCTGAAGATCAATGACGGGTTCACGGGCACCGTGGACACCAATGGCAACAATGTGACCTTCGCCAACCCGCTTCAGGTCGGTGTGCCTACGACTGGGGCGCTGACCAAGGCCGGGCTCGGGACTCTCACCTTGGCAGGGATCGGTGCGACTCCCGGATACAGCGGAGGGACCAACATCGCCGGGGGCACGCTGGCATTCACCTCCGGTGCGCTCGGAACTGGAGGAAACATTGCCTTTACAGGGACTTCAGTCCTGCGATGGAGTTCAGGAAACGGTGACGACATTTCCGCCCGCCTGAGGATCGAAACGGGGTTCATCGGAACGCTCGATACGAATGGCAACGACGTGACCTTCGCCGCGGCGCCGCAAAGTGGCTCTCCCACGACTGGAGTGCTGACCAAGGCCGGGGCCGGAACGCTCTCGTTCATGGCGACCGGCACGGCGGCCGGATACACCGGTGGCACCAACATTGACGCCGGCACACTGGAATTTTCCACCGGCACACTCCCGGCGGCGGGAAACATAGCGTTCACAAATAACGCCACATTGAAATGGTCCGCGGGCAATACCGAGGACGTTTCCAGTCGCGTGAAGATCGGCGGTGGCCTCACCGGCAGCATCGACACGAACGGCAACAACGTGACCTTTGCCAGCCCGCTGAACAGCGGCGGTCCCAGCACCACCGGAGGACTGAGGAAGACCGGTGACGGAGAACTGAATCTGGCCGTCAACAATACGTTCTACTCGGGAGCGACAACGGTGGATCAAGGAACGCTGGCCGTGAGCGGCAGCATTTCCGGCAGCGCTTCCGTGAATGTGTCCGCGGGAGCAACGTTCAGACTCGCGGGATCCGGGGATCGCGTCGCGGATGCCGCGCCGATCGCCATGGGTGCCGGCGCTGCAGTGGCCCCCGCGACACTCGCGATGAACGACGCCGACGAAACCGCGGGCGTTTTCACCCTGGCGGGCGCTGCAGTGATCGACTTCGGCTCCTTCGACTCGGGTGCCCAGTTGAAGTTTGCCGCCAGTTCCGGGGCCACATGGACCGGCACTTTGAGCATCTGGAATTGGACCGGCGATGCAGGCACCGGTGGTGGTGCCGACCAGCTCTTCTTCGGCACGAACGCCTCGGGCCTCAATGCCAGTCAACTCTCCAGGATTCAGATGTTCGACGATGCAGGCCTGACGTCGCTGGGTCCGGTCGTGCTGACCCCGGTCGGAGAACTCGTGCCGGTTCCGGAACCTGCGAGCGCGGTTTCGCTGCTCGTTGGGACTGCACTGTTGCTCGGGTTGCGCCGCCGTCGCCGGTAGTCACGGCAGTTCCATCCCGGTTCAGCGGAGCCGCCTCAAGCCCGGTGGACCACCCGCAGGATCGTCCACCACACTCCGATGCCAGCGATGAGGATGCTGCCCGGAACCACGATCCAGCGACGATAGCGGGCCGCGTCTTGCAGCCACATCGTCGCGAGGAAGGCCGTGGTGATGACGACCAGTTGGCCGCATTCCACACCGATATTGAATCCGACGAGGCCGCTCACCAGCGAACCGGTCGGCAGATCGAGATCCCGCAGCGCTCCCGCAAAGCCGAGACCGTGGATCAGCCCGAAGACAAAAACCACGAGCAGACGCCAGCGGGTGCAACGTGGCCGGAAGATATTCTCGATCGCGACGGCGGCGATGCTCGCGGCGATGATGGGTTCCACGACCGCAGCAGAGACATGCACGAGGCCGAGGGTGGCGAGAGCGAGCGTGACGGAGTGGGCGAACGTGAAGGTGGTGACCTGCGCGAGCAGCGGCTTCCATTCGCGGCTGAGCAGAAAAATGCCGAGCACGAAGAGAATGTGATCGAGCCCCTCCGGGACGACATGATTGAAGCCCTGCCGGAGGTACGCGATGAAAGTGCTCCAACTATCCTTCGCCGAACCGGTGGCGGACACGCTGCCCGCAGTGGCCGCGCCCGCCTGGCTGGCGCGGAGGTCGGTGAGGTCGAGGGTGAAGCTTTGCTCCCCCGGGAAAAGGACCGCGATGCGCGGATGCACTTCGCCGCGGATGATATTCTGAAAGATGACGCTGAGCGTCGATTCCTTCGTTGAGCGGATGTGCCACCCGGTGAGCCCCGAGGCGAGAGTGGTGCTCCATTCCCCGGTGAGGACGACGACATCCTCGGCACCCGCAAGCGGCGCGCCGCTGCGCCCCGCAAAGCGGAAGGTGAAATCCGGCTGGATGCGGCCCACGGGTTCGATGGTGAACTCGATGCATCGCCGAACCAGTTCTGCGGCCTGCCGCTGGAGGGTCGCCTTTCTCTCCTCACTGAGTGTGGGCAGAATCGGGGCGAGCAGGGACGGCGCGGCGTAGGGTTCGTCTTCAAAGCAGCGCGGGTCCACCTCGACGGTGATGCGCGCCGTCCCGTCGCCGGGAAAAAATGTGCGCACCGGGATGTCCGGAATCGGATGCGACCATGCGACCGCGGCGACGAGGAGGAGCAGGATGGTGCAAAATGCTGCGTGAATGCGACGCAGTGTCATGGTGTGTCTTCGACGACCGTGGCGGCATCGTGCCGTCGCGCTCAATAACCAAAACAAAAATACCATGGAGAAGATCCTCCCACTCCTCGCGATGGCTGCACTGACGCTCGGCGCACAGGCTGCCTGCTGAAAGAAAGTCACCGACGACGGCACCCTCAAGTCCTTCGCCGCTGAGAAAAAGCAACTCGTCATCACGAAGGCTGATGGCCAGTCCGCTACCATCACCCTCGCTCCCTCGACCACTGGTGCCGACAAGGTTGCCGATCTCGTGGGCGAGGCCGTGAAGGTCGTCAGCGAGCACGGCAAGGCGGACAGCGTTGCTGCTGCTGCTGCGAAGTCCTAGCCCGCATTTCTCACACTCCGTGGATGGCAAGTGCTCAGTGCTCAGTGCTCAGTTTGCGTCCGAGACTGGGCACTGAGCACTGAGAACTGAGCACTTAAAAGAACCGCAGGCAGCAACACGCTGTCCCCCGTTTACCCAAGCGTGTGAGAAATGCAGGCTAGCCCGCATTTCTCACAGTCGATGGGAGGAAAGTGATGAGTAATTAGTGATTAGTTGCGCCGCGCCCGGAGAACTAATTACTAATTACTTACCACTTCACGATCGGCCTCTGCAACACGCTGTCGTCCCTTTCTCCAAGAGTGTGAGAAATGCAGGCTAGCCCCTCCTGCCGGTTTCCAAAGAGCCCAGGCTGTGTTTCACAGCCTGGGCTCTTTTCTTGTGCTGCGAATCACTGGTGCCGGATCGTGGCTGTGGCACGCCGGAAGCTACCCGTGAGTGGCATGAACACCATCGAACTGCCCGCATGGCAAATCGCCCGGCTGAAATCGGCCGGGGCGATTCTCGATGCGTCTCCGGGTGAATTGGCGGCGTGGTTGCTCCGCGGCATTCTGTCCGGCGACCAGCTTGCGCAGGTCGTCAGTGAGGCACTCGGTCGTGCGGACGATGACGTGCGTCGCGCCGAGGGTCTGATGGTGCTCGGCATGTGGGAAACGTGGATGGCGGAGGATGCGGCCCGGGAGGGTGGGAATCCGCATCGGGAAGACCTGGTGGCATCGCCCAGGCACGAACTGCGGCGCGGGCTTCCCGTCCGCGTCTAGCGCGGTCCGGCGGAGCGGAATCGTCCGCCGTCGTTGCACGGTGTCCCCGGTTCAGCTAAGGGGCAGTCCATGAAGCTCCTTCTGCTGTTCCTCGCGTTCGTAATGACGGCGTCTGCCGGGTCGAACGAATCCATGTCCTGCCGGGGATGCGCGGCATTGTTCGCCGGGGCGGAATCGACGGGTGAAATCAAATACGCGCCGGACGTTCGAGTGGACATCCAGCATCTCCTGCTCGATGTGACTCCGGATTTTGAAAAGCGCACGGTGCGGGGGCAGGTCACCCTGAGCTTCAAGCCGATCGCCAAGCCGCTGGAGGAATTGCGGCTCGATGGCGTGGACCTCACGGTCAGCGAAGTCACCGCCAGCGAGGAGATCAAAGGCCACCAGAACACGGGCCGGGAGATCGTCATCACGTTCGCGGAACCGATCCCGGCAGGGCGCGATACGACGGTCACGGTCCGGTATTCGGCGCAGCCGCAGCAGGGGCTCTACTTCCGCGTGCCTTCAAATGGCTACTCCCGCGAGGACATGCACATCTGGACACAAGGTGAGAGCACCGAGGCCCGTCATTGGTTCCCGTGCTACGACTACCCGAATGCTAAATTTACCTCGGAGGTGGTGTGCCGCGTGCCGGAGGGACTCACGGTGCTCTCGAACGGACGGCAGGTTTCCTCGGAAAAGGATCCCGCCACGGGATTGATTGCGGTGCGATGGAAGCAGGAGAAGCCGCACGTGAACTATCTGATCACGCTGGTCGCCGGGCATTTTTCGAAACTCGAAGACATGCACGGCTCCCTGTCGCTGAGTTTCTACACGCCGCCCTCGGACGCGAAGCAGGCGGCGCTCACGTTTGCCGACACGAAGCCGGCGATGGAATTCTTTGAGAAGGAAACCGGCGTGCCGTTTCCGTGGGCGCAGTACGGGCAGGTCGTGGTGCGCGATTTCACCTGGGGCGGGATGGAGAACACTGCGCTGACGACGCTCACCGAGTTCACGCTGCACCAGCCGGAGACGGAGAACATTCACACGAGCGAGGACCTGGTCGCGCACGAGCTGGCGCATCAGTGGTTCGGCAATCTCGTGACGTGCAAGGACTGGAGTCACGTGTGGCTGAACGAGGGATTCGCCACATATTACGCGACCCTTTTCGCCGGGCACCGGCATGGCCGCGATGAATTGCTCTTCGACATGCACAAGCGCGCGCAGGCTATCGTCGGTGACACTTCGCCGCCAAAGCCGATTGTGTTTCGGCGCTACGCCACGCCACGCGAGCAATTCGACAACCGCGCCTATGCCAAGGGCTCATGGGTGCTGCACATGCTGCGTTCGCAGCTCGGCGAGGATTTGTTTCGCCGCTGCATCACGACCTACCTCGACCGGCACAAGCTTGGGAATGTCGTCACCGACGATCTGCTCAAGGTCATCGAGGAACTGTCGGGCCGGTCGTTTGATGCGTTCTTCGATCAGTGGCTCTACCACGCGCATTTTCCGGAGCTGGAGGTGAACTATTCGTGGGATGAGAAGACGAAGCTGGCGAAGCTCAGCGTCCGCCAGCAGCAGAAGACCGGCCCGGACGTGCTGGTGTTCAGATTCCCGCTGGCGGTGCGGTTCAAAATGAAGGACGGCGCCACCGTCGATCACTCCGTCGAGGTAAACGGCAAGGACGAGGACTTCTACGTACCGCTCAAACAGCAACCGGAGATCGTGCGGCTCGATCCGGAAGTCGCTCTGCTCGCGAAGATCAAGTTCACGCCTCCGCCTGCGATGCTCCATGCACAGCTCGTGGACAAGTCCGATACGGTCGGTCGCATCGTCGCCGCCGGACAACTCGCGGAGAAGAAAGACGACGGGACGGTTGCGAAACTGAAGGCGACGCTCGGCGGAGATGATTTCTACGGTGTGCGGATCGAGGCGTCCGCGAGCCTGCGGAAAATCCACAGCGAGGCTGCCCTCGACGCGCTGATCGCATCGACCAGGCAGTCGGACGCGCGCGTGCGCAACGCCGTCATCGGCGATATCGCCGGGTTCTTCGCTCCCCGCGCCCGCGAAGCGCTCCTCAGTCATCTGAAGGACGAGAAGAATCCCGCGATTCTCTCGACTGCGATCCGTGGCCTCGGTGCGTATCATGGGCCGGAAGTCCGCGACGCGTTGCTGGCTTTGCTGCGCAAGACATCATTCCGCAATCAACTCGCCGTCGCAGTCATCGCGGCGATGCGCGCGCAGGATTCAACGGCGTATCTCGCCCCGCTGAAGGAGCTTCTCTCGCAGTCCGAGGCGGCATTCAGCAGCCGTGACTTCGGGCAGATTCTGGACACGTTCGCGTATCTCGCGCGCAACGAGAAAGACCGGGATGGCATCCGCGAGTTTCTTGCCGGCTTCATCAATCACAAGCGTGAGCGGATTCAGCTCGGCGCGATCAAGGCGCTCGGCATCCTCGAGGATCCGAAGGCGCTCGCGTTGCTGGAGACATTCGCATCGATGCCCAAGGATGCTCCCCAGCGGGAGGAGGCCGACAAGGCCATCGCAGCCCTGCGCGCCGTGAACAGACCGAACGACAACCTCAAGGATCTCCGCCAGGAAGTGCTCGATCTCCGCAAGGCGAACAGCGATTTGAAAAAGGACTTCGAGGACTTCAAGAAACGCATCGAGGCCGCCAGTGGCAGGGAACCGGCAAAGGCGGGCGGGAAGTAGGGCGCGAGCCCCGCGCCTCGATTTCTCCTGTTGGATGACAGACTTTGCAGTTTCGCTCGCATCCGAGGTAACTTAGGTTTGAAACGTCATGGCACTGGCGACGAAGCGGTCGGCCAAGTCGGGATTGCCCACATCGTCCGCGTAGAATTCCCACTGGGCGAGCAAGTCGGCGCGGGCTGCGGGCGCGACGATGAGTTCAAGCATGGCGCCGCCGCCGCCTGGCACTGTGCGTCTTGAGCCCGGCGAAGACTTCTTCACCGGGCAGACCCTCGCCGCGATCCAGTTCCGACATCCGGAGTGCTCTCGGTCGAGGTGACTTCCCGGCGATTGCACGCCGGGAGCAAGACGAGAAACGACGATGCCAGCAGCAACCAGACGGGTTTGTTCATGCGGTCCACTGTACCCGCCCGCCCGCCATTCCGATCCAATGTGAAACGCTGGCCGGTCCTCGGAACGAAACGATGGGAATTCCCACCGCGACGGCCTATGGATCGCCATGCGCGATGGTTTCCCCACACATCATGATGATCGTCACCACCCAGCATTTCCGGCGCGACCGGGAGCGCGCAGGGTTGCCTGAGTCGCAGTCCTCGGCCTAGGATTCGGAAACCTCCCTTGCGGTGAACAGCCATGAACCCTTTGCCTGAAGTCCTTCTGCGCCCGGCCGTCCTCCTCCTCGGCGCCGCAGTGCATGCGCTGGCCGCGGCTCCGGAAGATGCGACGTGGTTTGAGTCGAAGATTCGCCCGCTGCTCGCCGAGCGCTGCTACGAATGCCACGGCGAGAAGAAGCAGAAGGGCGGCTTGCGCCTCGATTCGCGGGCCGGGTGGCAGAAGGGCGGCGACAGCGGCGCGGTGATCGTGCCGGGCGATCCCGGGGCGAGTCTGCTCATCAAGGCGGTGCGTTATGCGGACAAGGATTTGCAGATGCCGCCGAAGCGCCAGCTCGCGCCGGAGGAAATTGCGGCGCTGGAGAAATGGGTGAGGCTCGGCGCACCCGATCCGCGTGAAGCGCACGTGGCGGCGCGACTCAAGGGCGTGGACATCGCGACAGGCCGGAAGCACTGGGCGTTTCAGCCCGTCGCGGATCCGAAGCCGCCGGTCCTCGCGGACGATCCGTGGAGCCGCGAACCGATCGATCGGTTTGTCTTTGCGCGACTCCAGCAGGCGGGGTTGCGGCCCAATGTGGCCGCCGACCGGCGCATGTTGATCCGCCGTGCGACGTTCGACCTCACCGGGCTGCCACCGGGCACGGAGGATGTGGACGCTTTTGCGAAAGATACCTCGCCCGATGCGTTTGCGAAGGTCGTGGATCGTCTGCTCGCATCGCCGCATCACGGCGAGCACTGGGCGCGGCACTGGCTGGATGTGGCCCGCTACTCGGACACGAAGGGCTACGTGTATGCGCGCGAGGAAAAGCAGTTCGTGCATGCGTGGCCATATCGCGACTGGGTCGTCCGGGCGCTGAACGACGACATGCCGTATGACCGCTTCCTCCTGCTCCAGCTTGCGGCGGATCAGGTCGAGCCAGCGGAATCGCCCCACCTCGCGGCCATGGGATTTCTGACGCTGGGCCGGCGTTTCCTCGGCGTCACGCATGACATCTTTGACGACCGCATCGACGTCGTCACCCGCACGACGCAGGCACTCAGCGTCGCCTGCGCGCGGTGTCACGATCACAAGTTCGATCCCATCCCGACGCGCGATTACTATGCGCTCTACGGGGTCTTTCAGAGCTGCGCCGAGCAGGTCGTGCCGTGTGCTCCGCCGGCGACGGATGCGGCCTTCTTGAAAGAGTTCCGCGCCCGCGAGGACAAGTTCAGCGCGATGCTGGCGCAACGCCGCGAAGAGCAGGCGGCACGCGTGCGCGCGCGGGTGACGGAGCATCTCATCGCGCAACTCGAGCTGGAGAAATATCCCGAGGAAACCTTCACGCAAATCCTCGGCCCCGGCGACATCAACCCGGTCGCGGTGCGCCGCTGGCAGAACTTTCTCACCGAGGCAGACCAGCGGCATGATCCGATCTTCGCCATCTGGGACGAGTTCGCGAAACTCCAGCCGGCGGAGTTTGCGAATCATGCCATTGGTGCGGCGCAGGGCGTGAATCCGCTGGTCGCGAAAGCTTTCGCCACGGCGCCAGCGACGATGCGCGAAATCGCCGAGCGCTACGGCGCACTTTTCGCCGATGTGGAGAAGCAATGGCGCGCGCTGCTCAAGTCCGACCCGGCCGCGAGGGCGCTGCCGGATGAGAATGCGGAGGCGCTGCGCCGCGTCCTCTACGGCCCGGACTCGCCCTGCTCCGTGCCGGACGAACATCTCGCGAACAACGAGTGGTTCTTTCCCACCCGCACTGTCGAGGAGCTGTGGAAACTGCGAGGCGAGGTGGATCGCTGGCTTGTCAAATCACCCGAGGCGCCCGCCTACGCGACCATCCTCGTGGATCGCGCGAAGCCCGCTTCGCCACGGGTCTTCAAGCGCGGCAATCCGCTGACGAAAGGCGAAACGGTGCCGCGTCAATTCCTGCAGGTGCTCTCCGGCGATCCTGCGCAGCCCTTTGCCAAAGGCAGCGGACGGCTCGAACTCGCGCAGGCCATCACCGCGCCGGGCAATCCGCTGACCGCGCGCGTCATCGTGAACCGTGTCTGGATGCAGCATTTCGGACGCGGCCTCGTCCCCACGCCGAGTGACTTCGGCCTGCGCGCCGAGCCGCCGAGCCATCCTGAGCTGCTCGACTGGCTCACGCGCCGTTTCATGGACGAAGGCTGGAGCCTCAAGAAATTGCACCGCCGCCTCCTGCTCTCCGCGACTTACCAGCAAAGCTCGCTCATCTCCGAGGACGACATTGCGTCGCGCAAGGCGCAGGAGATCGATCCCGGCAATCGCCTGCTCTGGCGAATGCCGACGCACCGGCTCAGCTTCGAGGAAGTACGCGACGCCTGGCTCGCCGCGGCCGGCGAACTCGATCTGCAAGTCGGCGGAAAGCCTGTCGCTCTCTTCGCCGCGCAGAACGCGCGCCGCACGCTCTACGCCCACGTGGATCGCGAGCGCCTGTCCCCCGTGCTGCGCACCTTCGATTTCGCCAATCCCGATCTCTCCATCCCGCAACGCAACGACACCATCGTGCCGCAGCAGGCGTTGTTCGGAATGAACCATCCATTCCTTGCCACACGCGCCAAGACGCTCGTGAAGCGCACGGACGACAGCAAAGACAACGCGGAACGCGTGCGCCGCCTGTACGCGTTGCTCTACCAGCGCGCGCCCACCTCTGCGGAAATGCAGACCGCCCTCGCCTTTGTGCAGCCCGAACCCACCGCGCTCGCACCGCGCGAAAAGCCCAATGCTTGGCAATACGGTTACGGCGAGTGGGACGAAGCCACGGGGCGCATGAAAGGCTTCACGCCGCTTCCGCACTTCAACAGCACCGCATGGCAGGGCGGCGCTGAATGGCCCGATGCCGGGCTCGGATGGGCGCAACTCACCGCGACAGGCGGTCATCCTGGAAACGATCGCAAACACGCCGTCGCGCGCCGCTGGGTTGCTCCGGGGGATGGCAGCTACGCCATCGCCTCCACGCTGGTGCATGAGCCGGAGCAGGGCGACGGCATCCGCGCCTTCATCGGCCACAGCGGCCGCGGACTGCTGCGCTCGGCGACGCTGCATCACTCGACCGAGGCTTTGCACATCGACGCGATTCCGATGAGCAAAGGCGACACCGTGGATTTCGTCGTCGATATCCGCGACGGACTGAACAGCGATCAATTCCTCTGGTCGGCGAAAATCACAGCCGTCGCGACCGCAGGCGCAGGCGGTGATCCGGGCGCGTCGTCGTGGGACGCGCAGAAGGATTTCGCCGGACGGCCCATGACCTCGCTGACTCCCTGGCAACAGCTTGCCCAGGCGCTCATGCTCGCCAATGAATTCGTGTTCGTAGATTGATCCATCCAGCCATGCCTCCCCTCACCCGCCGCGATTTTCTGCGCCGCTCCGGCATCGGCTTTGGCATGCTCGGGCTCGCAGGAGTGCTTGGGCAGCAGTCCGCAAATGCCGCCACCATTCGCGGCCCGCACTTCGCGCCGAGGGCGAAGCACGTGATTCACTTTTTCCTCAATGGCGGGCCATCGCACGTGGACACCTTCGATCCGAAGCCCGCGCTGCTGAAGCACGCGGGCAAGGCGCTGCCGCAGACGTTGCTCACCGAGCGCAAGACCGGCGCGGCGTTTCCTTCGCCGTTCAAGTTCGAGCGTTACGGGCAGAGCGGCATCGAGGTGAGCGAACTCTTTGCCAAGACGGCGCAGCACATCGACGACATCGCCGTCATCCGCTCGATGCAGGCGCAGGTGCCGAATCACGAGCCATCGCTCATGCTGATGAATTGCGGCGACTCGATCCAGACGCGCCCGAGCCTCGGGTCGTGGCTGATGTATGGACTCGGCTCCGAGAATCAAAACCTGCCGGGCTTCGTCGCCATGTGCCCCGGCGGCGATCCCATCAAGGGCGCGGAGAACTGGCAGTCCGCCTTCCTGCCGGGCGCGATGCAGGGCACGTATGTGGACTCGAAGCACACCGAGGTGGATCGCCTCATCGAGAACATCCGCAGCCCGCACGCCGCGCCGGATGCACAGCGGCGGCAGCTCGATCTGTTGCGCACGCTGAACCAGGCCCATCGCCGCGAACGGCTCGACCCGCGGCTGGATGCGCGCATCGAGTCGTTCGAACTGGCGTTCCGCATGCAGATCGAGGCGGCCGAGGCCTTCGATGTCTCGCGCGAGCCGCAGCACATCCGCGATTTCTACGGCACCGGCGTGCACGGGCGGCAGACGCTCATCGCGCGTCGCCTGGTGGAGCGCGGCGTGCGCTTTGTGCAGCTCTGGCACGGCGCGGGTCAGCCTTGGGACAATCACGACAAGATCGAGGCGGGCCACCGGAAGCTCGCCGCGGAGATCGATCAGCCCATTGCCGCGTTGCTCGCCGATTTGAAACAGCGCGGCATGCTCGAGGACACGCTCGTGATCTGGGGCGGCGAGTTTGGCCGCACGCCCACGGTGGAAATGAGCGGCACCACGTCGAAACTCGGTCGCGATCACAATCACTACGGCTTCAGCGTGTGGATGGCCGGTGGTGGCATCAAAGGCGGCACGGTCTTCGGCAGCACGGATGAGTTTGGTTTCGCCGCCGCGGAGAATCCCGTCAGCGCGCACGACCTGCACGCCACCATCCTCCACCTCATGGGTCTCGACCATGAGCGCCTCACGTATCGCTACTCAGGTCGCGACTTCAGGCTGACCGACGTCGAGGGCAACGTCGTGAAGGAAATCCTCGCGTGACCGACGCGCGATGCGCCAGTTTTTCCGCTCCATGAAAATCACCAACGTCGAAGCCATCGGCGTTGAAGAGAGGTATGATTTCGCAATGCGGTCAACAGCAGGGCGGTGAACGGTGCGTGTTTCATTTGTAGGAAGACGGGAGCTGGAAGGCATCGCGTGCTCCGCCGCTGCGCCCATGGAAATGGACCACTGGTGGTTCCGGCGCGGCATGCCCGTGAAACGAATCAAACAAGGCCGCGATTTCACCCGCGAGGGCGACCAGTGGACTGGCGCGAAGAACGGCAAGTAACACCATCAACAAATGTCGCCATGAGAATCCACCGCCTGCTTACCCTCACCGCCCTGCTGCCGGCGTCGTTCATCACATCACAGGCCGCTGAATTGAAGTCGGCGCCTCCGGTTGCGGAGTATGCGTTCAAGGAAGGCACCTCGGAAGATGAGGCCGTGATCTTCACGCCGCCGGGTTTTGGCAGGATCGGCGTGCCGGCGGCGGTGGATGCGGCTGGTGCGGCAACGCTGAAGCTCGCGGTGGTGGATGCGACTTCGGGGCAGCGGGTGTTTTGCCGGGTGAATGTGGTGGGGCCGGATGGAAACTACTGCCTGCCGTCTGAGGGAACGCTGAAGGCCTATCATTTCACCGGCCAGTGGCCGGATGCAGACGCGTGGAACGATACGCCGAAGGCATGGGGCAATCGTCCGGGCAAAGCGCCGTTTCGTTACCTGGGCCGTTTTTTCTACTGCGATGGAAATGCCACGGTGAAGGTGCCGGCGGGTGCGGTGCGGGTGGAGGTTTGGAAGGGCTTTGAATACCGGCCCTCGACGGTGAACGTGACGGTGGAGCATGGCTCGACGCGGGAGGTCGGGGTGAAATTGCAGCGCGCGCTCTCAATGCCGGAGATGGGCTACTGGTCGGGCGATCCGCATGTTCACATCCCGCGCAAAGAAGACGCGGATGACCGCGCCATCCTCGATCTTCTGGAGGCGGAGGACATTCACTTCGGCACGATGATCGCCTACAACGAACCCGCCGGGCGATACATCGGGCGGATGGACAAGCTCGACTCGCCGCAGTTTCGCAAACTGGGCCGACACTCCATCGCGATGCGCGGTGATTTCTCAATCCTCTCCGCGCAGGAGTATCGCAGCACCACCTTCGGGCATTTGAATCTGTATCTGCTCGATTCGCTCGTGATGCCGGAGCAGACGATCAATGCGAACGACGGCCCCGCCTACGGACTGGTGGGACGTGAGGCGCGTGCGAAGGGCGGCGTGGCGATCCACGCGCACGGAGGTTATGCGCAGGAAATTTATGCGGACGTGGTGCAGGGCGATGTGGATGGTGTGGAGCTGCTCCAATTCGGCGTCTATCGCGGCATCGGGCTGAACGACTGGTATCACATGCTGAACTGCGGCTTCCGGGTCGCCGCCACCGCAGCCTCGGACTATCCCGCCTGCCGGAAGCTGGGCGATTGCATCACTTTCGTTCACAGCGAGGCGAAGCCCGACTTCCCCGGCTGGATCAAAGGCGCGGCGGAGGGCCGCAGCTTCATCACCACAGGGCCGCTGGTGCTGCTGGAAGTGGATGGACAAAAGCCGGGCGCGACGATTGCGAAACCGGCGGGCAAACAACGCGTGAAGGCGAAAGTGCGCGTGTGGTCGGAGGTCGCGCCGGTGACGACGTTGCAGCTTGTCGGCAATGGTCGTCTGCTCAAGGAGATCACTGTGCCCGCGGCGGAAAGCACGGGACGCTGGCTGGAACTGAGCGAGGACATTGAACTGGAAGACTCCGCGTGGATCGCGGCGCGTGCGTTTTCCCTCTCGGCCCGCGGCAGGCCGGATGCGGAGGCGCACACCAATCCGGTGCGCATCATCGTGAATGACCGCCCGCTTTACGACGACGCCTCGCTGGGAGTGCTGCTTTCAAAACTGGACGGACAGATCGAAACGCAAACGAAACGGAAATTCGACGGCCTGCCGAAGATCCTCGAATACCTCGGGCAGTCGCGAAAGATTCTTCTCGCGATGCGCGACGCCCATCCGGCGAAGACTGCCACCGCCGCTCCGCCACCCATGCTCGACACCACGGCCATCGCCCACAGCGAGGAGGAACTGCGCGAATATCTGAAGCCCGTGCCGGCCAAGCCGATGGACGAAGTCTTGAAATCCTTCGAGGCGGTGGATGATTTTCAAATGCAGCCCGTGGCCGTGGAACCGCTCGTCGTGGACCCCATCTCGGCGGCTTTCGATGAGGACGGCAATCTCTACGTCACCGAGATGCGCGACTATCCCTATTACCCCGCGGAGGGCAAACAACCCCTCGGCACTTTGCGACTGCTGCGCGACACGGATGGCGACGGCGTCTTTGACAAGGCGAGCGTTTTCGCCGGGAACCTGCTGTGGGCGGGCGGTGTGGTGCCGTGGAAAGGTGGCGTGTTCGTCGCCTCTGCGCCGGACATCTGGTATCTCAAGGACACGGATGGCGACGGCAAGGCGGACGTGCGCGTGAAGGTCTTCACCGGCTTCGGCACAGCCAACCAGCAGGCGATGGTGAACAGCCTTCAGTTCGGCCTCGACCACCGCATCTACGGCTCTTCGGGATCCAATGGCGGCACCGTGCGGCCCGGCGACCGGCCCGATGCCCGGGGCGTCTCCGTGGCGGGACGCGACTTCCGCTTTGATCCGGTCACGCACGCGTTCGAGCTGACGACGGGCACCATCCAGTTCGGCACCACGTTCGACGACTGGGGCAACCGCTTCCTCTGCAATCAGGCCACCGCCGCCTTCCACGCGGTGCTGCCGCAGCATTATTTCAAACGCAATTCGTTTGTCTCCTCACCGGGTGCAGTGGTGCCCATCATTGGGACGCCCACGCCGATTTTCCGCACCAGCCCGCTGGAACGCTGGCGCGAGATTCGCTCGGGGCGTCGCATCATCCACGGTGGCTCCTCGCAAAACGAGGTGGGCGTGAGCCAGGGCATCATTGATGCCGCGGCAGGCACCACCGTCTATCGCGGCGCAGCCTATCCGGAGAAATATCGCGGCAATCTTTTCGTCGGCGAAGCGCAGAACAACGTCATCCATCGCCGCGAGCTGGTGCCGGATGGCGTCACATTCAAAACGAAGCGCGCCGACGAGGGCACGGAGTTCGTGCGTTCCTCGGACAACTGGTTCCGCCCGGTGAATTTCGTCAACGCGCCCGACGGCACGCTCTACGTCCTCGACATGAGCCGCGAGATTATCGAGTCCATCCACATCCCGCTGGACGTGGTGAAGCATCTCGACCTCACGAGCGGCCGCGACCGCGGGCGCATCTACCGCATCGCTCCGCAAGGCTTCAAATACCCCGGCGCGCCGCGACTCGGAAAAGCGGATACCGCCGCGCTCGTTGCCGCGCTGGAAAATCCAAATGGCTGGTGGCGCGACACCGCGCACCGGCTGCTCTTTGAGCGGCAGGACAAATCCGCCCTGCCACCACTGCGCAGGCTGCTCGCGGAAAGCCAACTGCCGCAGGCCCGCCTGCACGCGCTCTGGTCGCTGCAGGGACTCGGCGCGCTCACGCCGGACGATGTCGCGCGCGGCCTCGGCGACACGCACCCCGCCGTGCAGGAGCACGCCATCGCGCTGTCCGAGCCATTTCTCGATCTCGATCCGGCGGTGCTGCAAAAAGTCGCCGCACTCGCTGAAAGCACAAACCCGCGCCTGCGCCTCCAGACCGCGTTTTCTCTCGGTGAATCGCGCGATGCGCTGGCCGTCGCCGCGCTTGCGAAACTCGCGCGCACCGGTGCCGCCGACCCGTGGCTGCGCAGCGCCGTGCTGAGTTCCGTCAGCGACACGGGCCTGGCGATATTCGCTGAGCTGCTGGCGGACACGGCATTCCGCGAAAAGGAAACAGCCCGGGCCATCCTCACACCGCTCGCCGGGATGATCGGCGCGCGCAACCGCGACGGAGAGGCCGCGCAGGCGCTCGAACTCATCGTGAAACACGACGGCTTGGCCGCGCGTCCCGGCTTCAACGGACGGGTGCTGCTCGCCCTCGGCGAAGGTTTGAAGCGCGCGGGAAAGAAGTTTTCCACGGCCGACCTCGGCGCAAGCGCGGCGGGTTGGCTCGATTCCCGGCTGCGCGCGACGGCGAGAATCGCCGCCGATGCGAAAGCCGACACCGTGACACGCAAGGAGGCGATCCTGTTGCTCTCCTGCTCCGCCTCGCCCTCCGCCCGCGAGTCGCTCGCCAGCCTCATGGACGTGAGCCAGCCGGATGACATCCAGAGCGAAGCCATCCGAGCCCTTGCCGCTTCGCCCGATGCCGAAGTCGGCGGCATTCTGCTCGCCGCATGGAGCCGCTACACGCCCGCAGTGCGCGGCGTCGTGATGGAGGTCCTGCTCTCCCGCGACGACCTTACCCGCCAGTTCCTCGAAGCCGCCGCGCAAGGCCGCGCCTCCGCTGCGCAGGTGGATCCCGCGCGCCGTTCCCTACTGCTCAAGCATCGCGACGCCGTCATTCAAAAACTCGCCGTGAAACTTCTCGGCGAAGATCCCGGCAGCGACCGGGCCAAAGTCATCGCCAACTATGCCCGTGCGATGAAAGACCTCACCGGCGACGCCACGCGCGGCGCGCAGGTTTTCACACTCTGCGCCGCCTGCCATCAGGTCGGCGGAATCGGCCAGGCAATCGGCCCCGACCTCGCTGCGCTGCCCACGCATGAGACGGATGTGCTGCTCGTCCACATCCTCGATCCCAACCGTTACCTCCCGCCAAACTTCGAGACCTACGTCATCACCGACAAAACCGGCAACACACACGTCGGCATGATCGCCGAGCAAAATGCCACTGACATCCATCTGCGCCTCCCGACCGGCCAGACAGAAACGATTTTGCGAACCAGCATCCAGGACATGAACGCCACCGGCATGTCCCTCATGCCCTCCGGTCTCGAAGCCGCCATCAATCCCCAGCAGATGGCCGACCTTTTCGCCCACCTCCGCGACTCCGCCAAAGCCAGGCCCGCGCCCAAATCCAAACTCGGCATCGGCACCATCCCAGGCCTCCGTGAATCCGCAAAGTGAACGCGGCCACAAATGATGCGGATTCCCTGCGACGTTGGAGAATCGTATCAAATCGCCAATGAAACCCACCCCGCTCCCCGGCACGCTGTCGCGCATCATATCGGAGGATGTCGATGTGGAGAGCGTGAAGTGAGGGCGGTCATCGCGCTAAAACCCGCTCTTCCCCAAAGAAAGCATCCTGCGCCCGATGTTGCTTTCTCACCCGCCACTGCGCACCTCGAGTCCAATGAACTTTGTTCGATTCTGCGCCCTGACTCCCAGTTCCGCGCAGACTGCTGACAAAGAAAACCAACGCCAAACGTATTGCCTTTCCACCTCCACCTCCAGCACCCGAAGACACGACTCATGAATCCAATGAACCTTGTTCGTTTTTGCGCTTTGACCCTCACCCCGAACTTCGAACTGCTAGGAGCCTGTCGGACTTACGCGTGCGTACGATTGACTGGAGCTCATTAGTTATCTATTTGACAGTAATTCAGACTTAAAACGTCTGTCTATCACTGCGAGTGAAATGGCAATAATTCAAGGGCCGAAGTCCGACACACTCCTACGAATTTGCTTTCGCGCCCGTCGCACCCTGGGCGGTGAGAACGGGGATCGGCGTCGGGGAGTGAGGGGATCTGATGAGCGCGACCGGACCTAACCTTACGAGTCCACTCGCTCGCAACACGCACGCCCGGATGTTGCTGATGCCATAGATAATCACGACTGCTAGGAATTTGCTTTCGCGCCCGCCGCACCGTGGACGGTCAGAACAGGGATCGGCGTCGGGGAGTGAGGGGGTCTGGCCGCCTGGATGAAACAAAACACCGAGGCGTCGAACGGCTGGTTGGCGGAACGCTTGGGGATGGGGAGCGCTTCCCACGTGAGCCAAGTCACTGCGGGCGTCGCGCGGCAGCCAGACTCGGACGGCGCGCAAATCTTGCGGCGGTCGAGTGATAGATTGGCAACCGGACCCCCTTCTTGGCCCCGAGTCGCAGTTTGCGCGGCATGGTAACGAGAGAACGGCGCGCGAGCGGTCACGTGGGGTGTTAGATTGGCTCTCTGACCCCTCGCTGGCCCCACGCCAGCGCGTCCACGCGCGAGTTGCGCTGCGCCGACGATCGCGCTACGGATGCGGCTATCATGAAGCCAACCCTTCTGCTCCTACTGACGCTCGTGACGACAGCGCCATTGTTCGGCGGACCGGCGGACGCCGGGCGACATCCCGAAACGCTTCGGCAAGGCGACCGCGCGCCGGGTGTCACGCTGCGCTCGCCCGACGGAAAGCAAACCGTAACGCTCGCGGATTTTCGCGGGAAGCAGCCTGTCGTGCTCATTTTCGGGAGTTATACGTGTCCGCCGTTTCGCGACGTTTATCCGACGCTGGAGCGGCTCCACGGCACGTATGGTGAGAAGGTGGCGTTTCTCTATGTCTATATTCGCGAGGCGCACGCCGAGGACGGCTGGAAGATGAAGCGCAATCAGAAGGAAGGCATCGCGATCAAGGATCCCAAAACGATGGAGGAGCGCACCGCGGTGGCGCAGCAAGCCTGCGCGTTTTTCAAGACGAAGATTCCCGGCGTGGTCGATACGATCGACGACGCAACAGACCGCGCTTACGCCGCATGGCCCTCGCGAATTTTTCTCGTGGACGAGCAAGGCGCCATCGCAGTCCGCGGCGATCCAGGACCGCGCGGCCTCGTGCCGGCGGCGCGCGCGGTGGAAAAATGGCTGGAGAAGAACGCTCCCCTCGCAACGCGTGCGCCCTGATTCGCCCATGCGCTAATTCTTCCGAAGGCCCGTCGCCTCGCTTTTCGCCCTCGAAGACAGACGGAACGGGTCAGACAGACGGAACGGGTCAGGTCTCCTTTCGGGCCGGTGGCGCGGATGATTCAAAGCAGTCGCAGCGTGTGACCGCCCCGCGGCCGAAAGGGGCGCGCTTACTCCTGCCTGCCTGCTAGGAATTTGCTTTCGCGCCCGCCGCACCGTGGGCGGTCAGAACGGGGATCGGCGTCGGGGAGTGAGGGGGTCTGTTACCGACTTGCATCTGATCTGCGACTTGCAGCAGCGCCTCATCAGCGTGCAGTTCAACACGGACCAGAGGAGGTCGCTGTATGGGAGAAGACCGTGATGGGCAGGCCGGTCAAAGTCGAGCAACTGAATCCCTATTTTGATTTCCTGACGATGGGTGCGAATGCGGAAGCCGGTCGCATCGTGCAGTACCAAGTGCTGCGGCCATTGCCGGACATGCCAGGGATGGCATGTGTTCAAACAGTTCGGCCCCCAGGTCGCGGGACCGGATCGCCCTTGGGGAATGTCCGCTGGTATCTGTCCGAGCCACTTGCGCGCAAGCTGCTGGACATCGCCGAGAAGTACACTGCGGGGCCGCAGCGAGGGCGCTAAAGTATTGTTCGGTCTCTGACAGAGGAAAGGCTCCGTGCCAGTGGAGAACCGGGGGGCGCTGGACGGACGACCTGGGTCGTTTGCGAAGATTCCCGGGTCGTCGGCAGGAATAGCTAGCGGTTTCAATGAATTCGCACCAGCAAGCTAGTGTTCCGCCGCGCAAATACCTGGACATTCCGAACAGCAGTGGCTCCCTCTAATCAACGCACCGCGGCGGCAAAAGAAGGCGCTGGAGATGGCTAGTTATTTAAGGGAACCTCTATTAACCCGCACTTTGCAGTCCCTGGCTTTGCATGCATGAGCGGCTATGAATATTAGCTGCGGAAAGGTCACTCCCGCCACTATTCACAGCGTGGCAGGGGCGCAAAACAGGCATCCCGAGGTGGGATGGCGTGGCGTATTTCCATGTCGGTCTATGCCGCCCTCCAGTTCTTGAGCCCGAGGCGCACGATTTGCTCAAAGCGGACCATGTTATAGACCAGGTTGGTCATCCCGATCATGGCCCGGTTCCGACCCATGCCGATACACCGGTTCCAG
>Ga0105048_10001639_pt1 | contig 36237 bp, 32 predicted proteins | sample MAT05_FD_78382 | JGI IMG/M metagenome (GOLD analysis project Ga0105048, IMG submission 78382) | Freshwater microbial communities from Lake Fryxell liftoff mats and glacier meltwater in Antarctica - MAT-05 | ecosystem: Environmental > Aquatic > Freshwater > Ice > Liftoff microbial mat | place... | reverse complement strand
TTGTACGGGTTGTCAAACTTAGCTGTAATTGTTAATTATTTTGGAGAAAAAAAGAACCAACTATTGCACAATGTTGCGCTTTTGGTAAATTTTATTTTTATCATCACGGCCATGTCACAGGCATTTGACGCCCGTTATGTGAAGAATCAAATGGCTCAAAGGCATTCCAAACTTAAGAGCTTGCAAGGGCAGAACGTGGTACTTACGGAGCAGGATTTTGTGCGCACTCCCGCCACGCGCAGGTTCGAAGATTTGTCTTCAGATAGCGCGTATTGGCTCAACCGATGCGTGGCGGAGCATTACCACTTAAAATCAATTAAGATGGTAGATACCAGACCGAAGAAAGTAGTGATGGGCGTAATTACGGATTGAAGGTTAAATATTTGGAAAAACCATTGGAGTTACTATTCTTTTGATTCAAACAGAATTAATATTATTCACCAATCGCTTTCCTTTTGAAGGGGGTGAAACATTTTTAGAAACCGAAATTGGTTATTTGGCAGCATCTTTTGATAAAATTACCCTATATCCCCTTGAAATGGGAGCAGATCTTTATGGTACATTGCCCAAAAATGTAAGTGTTGGTCAACTCAAAATAGCTCAAAATACAAAGATTAGAAATGTTATTTTGTCTTTTGGGAAATTCATTTTTATTTGGTATTTTAATGCATTCTTTAAATCGCATCATCGAAAAAAATATTTGACGCAATTCAGATTCACATGGAACACTTTGATTGGGTATTTGTTTCGTGCAGATACAATTTTCAAAGCATTCCGGTCTAACCCAGAAAATACTGTTTATTATTCATATTGGTTTAATGATTGGGCTTCGGCATTGGCATTGGCAAGGCGGAAGGGGTTGAAAGGAAAATTTGTAGTTCGCGCGCACGGTTATGATTACGATGAAAAACAAAATGGAAGAGGCTATTTTCCATTTCGCGAATCAGAAATGAATCAATTTGATCCTATTGCCCAGATTTCTAAATATGGTAAAAATGCCATGAAGGGTCAGTATCCCGCGTCGCGCAACATCGAAGTGCATAAACTAGGCGTTAGGGATTGCGGGTTTAATGCCGGTGGAAAGGACAATGAGGTATACCATTTGGTTAGTTGTTCGAATTTTGTTCCGCTAAAAAGAATTTCATTGCTCATAGATATTCTTTCCAAATTAGAATTGCCATTTCAATGGATTCATTTTGGCGGTGGAAAGGGCAAGGAAGAAGCTGAAATATATGCAAAAACCAGATTAAAAGATGGAACTTTTAGTTTTGCAGGTTCTATTAAAAATGCTAAGGTACTTGGTTATTATAGAACCAACCCTGTGGATTTATTTTTGAACATGAGTGAACTTGAAGGCATTCCTGTGAGTTTGATGGAGGCCATTTCTGCAGGAATTCCGTTAGTTGGATGCAATGTGTGTGGCGTTCCTGAAATTGTATGTAAGGAATCGGGTCTCCTTTTACCAGCAAACCCGGATTCTGAATTGGTTTCAAAAGAGATAGGTGAATTTTTAATTACCAAATCCAGAAGCATGCAATTCCGGCGGGGCGTGAAATTGTTTTGGGAAAATCATTTTAATGCAGATAGTAACTATCCAAACTTTGTAAAAAAAATCTTAATAGAGAATCAATAATGTGTGGCATAGCAGGAATATGGAATTTAGATGGCAGTCAATTGGAGTTGCACAAATTAAAAAAATTTACCGATTCCATGTTAGAACGTGGACCGGATGGTTCGGGTTACGAATTGTATTTAAACGAAACCCTCGGCTTAGGCCATAGACGCTTAAGCATATTGGACCTAAGTGAAGCGGGGCATCAGCCAATGCATTTTGCCGATGACCGTTATAGCATTACTTTCAATGGCGAAATATTTAATTTTCAGGACATACGAGGTGAGTTAAAAACCAAAGGGTATAAATTTAGGTCAGATTCGGATACCGAAGTTGTGCTGGCGGCATACCATGAATGGGGTGCGGAAAGTTTAAATAAATTTAACGGAATGTGGGCATTGGCAATTCTAGATACCCATGAAAATAAACTTTTTATGGCCAGGGATCGATTTGGAATAAAACCTTATTATTATTTACACATTCCAGGAAAAATATTGGCTTTTGCATCAGAAACAAGGGCGTTTAAAAACTTAGAAGGCTATAACCGCAGTATGGATGATCAGATGGTTGGTCTTCAAGCATTGGGTGCCAGAATCCACGGTTCGGGGTATTCTATTTACAAAGGAATACATAGCATTTTGCCAGGGCATTATTCGGTGGTTACGAGCACATCTGGTTTCACACAAAAGCGGTGGTGGCACATCAACGATCACCTGTGGACGGATGTCCCTGCCACTCTAGAAGAGCAGGCAGAAAAATATTATGAGATATTCCAAGATGCTTGCCGGATTAGGCTCATCAGTGATGTAAAAGTAGCAACGGCACTCAGTGGAGGATTAGATTCATCCAGCGTTTATAGCGTAGTCAACGCATTGTTAAAAAAAGGGGGATTGGACAGGGTACCTGCAGATTCACAAAAGGCAGTTGTGGTTACATTTCCCGGTTTGGAAAATGACGAGAGACAATTCGCCGAAAAAGTAGTGGAATTTACAAAAGGTGAGGCAATTTATTTGCCGCAGGAATATCCGAATCTTGCAGAACAAATCACAAAGGACACACAAATATTTGACGGGTTAAATGCATCCCCGATTACTGCTATCAGTGGTATTTACAGAGGCATGCGAGAACAAGGCATTACTGTGAGTATGGATGGTCATGGAGTGGATGAAATGCTTTATGGTTATCGCGATATGATGTATAATTTATTCAATTATTATTACAAAAAAAGGGATTTAAAGCATGCAGATATGATGCGCGATGTAATTTTCCCAACCTATGCGGAACATGACCAAAATAGGGTCTTTAAAAACCTGGAGATGCTCATGAAATCTGCAAAATCACCAATTTCTGGCTTAAAATCGGTCGCGAAAAAAATCTTAAAAAGGAATGCCATAGACAGAACTGCATATCAATCCAATAAATTATTGAAACCCATTGGAGAACCCTATGATTTTTCTCACCTTTCTTATCCAGAACAAATTATTTACAACGAAACTTTTGTAGAAACGCTGCCAGATATTTTTAGAAATTTTGACCTTGCCGGTATGATGAACAGCGTAGAAATACGAATGCCCTTTATGGATTGGAGGCTGGTTGCATTTCAATTTTCACTGCCCATAGAAAGCAAAATAGGCAATGGTTTTAATAAGCTTGTACTGCGGCAAGCCATGAAAGGCAAAATGGCAGAGGAAATTAGAACCAGAAGGCTTAAAATCGGCATCAGCAGTCCCATAGCCAATTGGTTTGCAGGTGATTTAAAAGAGTGGTCCTTGGATTTGTTGTCAAAACGAAGGGCTTCTGGAGAATTGAGATTTGTGAACAATGAATTTATCCATGAATTTAAAATTGGCATCGAAAACAAAACTCTTTCCTTGGAACAAGCAAATTCTGCATGGCTGGAATTGAATTGTGAGTTGATTTGCGAATGAGAATTTTGTATATATATCAAACCGCCACAATTCACAATTTTTCATCTGTCCAGAATAAAATAATTTCGCAAATTAAAGCAGCCAATTTGTTAGGTCAAAATGTGACAGGTTTGTTTTTTACAACTCAAAAGGGTGAATTTCCAGAAGTTCCCAATGTACATTTTTACAGAATTACTGAAGTAAATAAAGGATGGTTTCGGAGTATTAGGCAAAATAAAAACACCTATCAAGAAATAAGAAAAGTTTTGAAAGAAATTGCCAAGAAAGAGGATAAAATCTATTTGAGATATTGGGGTATCGGCATGGAAATGCTTCGCTTGGCAAAAGAATTCAAAGGTAAAATCGTTTGGAATCATTTGACGGCTGAAACCAAGGAAATAGCGATGTATTCTTCAGATAGCCCTTCCATTTATTCGAGGTTTTTAAGCAAAATAGAGTTTAAGTGGTTTCCGATTTTCATGGATAAAACCATAGGAAAATTCACCAGAAGGTATGCCGGCAAAGCGGTTGTAAATTCTATGGACATTGCTGAATTTGAGCAAAAGATGTGTTTGGGAAAATATGAATGTGCAGTCATTCCAGATGCGGTAGATTCCGCCAATATGCAAGTAGCGCAGCTTCATCCATTATCAACCCCTATCCGCATGGTATTTTTAAAGGGTGCATCAGGCGCTGCGGAGTATAACGGCTTGGATAGACTGGTGCGCGGTATAGCTGAATATGCGGGTGAATTACAATTTCACCTTACCATTATTGGCGGAGATTTAATTTATGAAAAGGCATTAATTCAGAAATACCAAGCGGATGCTTTTGTGACCTTGAAAGCTGCAATGCTAAAAAATGAAATTGATGCCGAAATTGGCAATTATAATTTGGCGGTTGGGCAATTAGGAATGCATAAAAAGGGAATTCGATCCAATTCTACCCTAAAGACTCGAGAGTATTTTGCTAGGGGAATTCCATTTATATTTGCCCACCACGATCCTGATTTTTCAGATTCGAAGGAAGCCTTGAAATACTGTCTGGAATTGCCAGCAGATGATAAACCCATTGACCTCCACGTAGTCTTGGATTTTTTGAATAAGGTATATAAAATAGAAAATGTGGGTGAAAAAATGCATAATTATGCAATAGAATACTTGGATTATTCTGCAAAAATGAAACAAATTGTGGATTTTATTTTGAGGTAATATTTTTTATAGATGAACCTGTGGAATGAAATAAATACCAGCGCTGTAAAAGGCATACTTTGCGATTTAGACGACACACTCTATTCCTATGACCCTTGCAATAAAGCGGGTTTTGAGGCATGCAAAGCATTTGCATTGAATGAATATAGCATTGGGAATGTACAATTTGAGAATTTCTGGAAATTGGCCAGGGAAAAAGTACACCAAGAAATACCAGAATTTGCGGCTGGTCATTCCAGATTGCTTTATGCATTAAAATTATCTGGGTTTTATTTCGGAAAATTAATCCCAGAATTTGTACTCGCAGCGGAAGAAGTTTATTGGAGTCATTTTATAGACCATATGGTTTGGAATACAAGCGCTGAAATATTTTTATTACAAGCCTCGGAAAAAGGCAAGAAAATTTGCATTGTTACCGACCTCACCACACAAATACAATTGAGAAAATGGATCAAGCTTGATTTGGGAAGGTTTGCGCAATTTATGGTTACTTCGGAAGAAGCCGGATATGAAAAACCCAATCCCCGCATATTTAAACTTGCCTTAGAGAAACTTAATTTGAAAGAACATGAAGTAATTATGATTGGAGATTCTAAAAGCAAGGATATTGAGGGTGCAACCGCCTTGGGAATCAAATCTTATCATATTAAAATTAAATAAATGGGAATATTTGGATTTGAAATCAAAGACAAATTGGGCAGAAATAAAGTGCCTTTAGGAAAATCTCGCCTTTTCTGGTGCGGGGTAGTGCTGAAGGTATTTTTAGCGGTATTTTTTGCATCAGATTATTTACGCTTGCAATTTGCTCCCTTTGCCGATTATTTTATACAGTCTGGATTCAAGGATCCTTATTTATACTTTCACGACTATGGCTTAGGAATGGATTTTCCTTACCCCCCATTAATGCTATTTTTGTTCTCTTTGCCCCGTTTTATCTTGTCTCCATTCACCGGCGTTAATCCTGCAGTTTTCGGCATGCTCGAAAGTTTTATTTATCGCATTCCTTTGTTTGTAGCCGATCTTGTTATTTTATTTGTTTTAATGCGTTGGTTAAAATCACGCATTCGGCAAGTTCTTATCTGGTATTGGCTTTCACCCGTATTGATCTATATCAATTATTTCCATGGACAATTGGATGTAATTCCAATAGCATTGCTTTTTGTTTCACTGTATTTGTTATTCAAAAACAAATGGCTGCTTGCTTGTACGCTGTTAGCGGCTTCTGTGGGCTGTAAAACCAATATTGTTGTTGTGCTTCCCTTTTATTTATTGTATCAATTTAGGCAATCTCGAGAGGGTATTAAACAGCCGATTGTTTCATTATTGGTATTTTTCTTTGTTGTATTTTTGGTGAATTTGCCATTTTTGAATTCCCCTGCTTTTTTGAAAATGGTTTATAACAATCCCGTGCAGAATCAGGTTTTTGATTTATTCTATCAGTTTAATAAAAATCTAAAAATATATTTCATACCAGGCGTGTTTTTTACTTTAATACTTTGGTATTATACATTGCGGTTTGTGAATAGAGACCAGCTTACACTGTTTTTAACATTTGGTTTTCTTGCACTAACTTTGATGGTAGCGCCCATGCAGGGATGGTACTATTGGATAATGCCTTTGTTTATTTATTTCATTATTAAACAAGGCCAGCGCGAAAAACAAGTTTTTGTTTTATTGAATGTTCTGTATTTTGTTTATTTCGCTTTGGCTCCAAAATGCGATTATTTTATTTCTTGTAATATTCTGGGGGTAAACGAATTTACTGCGGTTTTGGTTGGCTTTGGGCAAAATGAAAAGGCCCTGAATATTGCATTCACACTTTTGCAAACGACGTTGTTACTTTCCGGTGTTTTGGTGTATAGAAAGGGAATTAGCAACAACATTCAAACCAAATTTTTATCACAGCCATATCTTGTGGGCATAGGTGGCGACAGTGCCGCTGGCAAATCAACATTAACGAAAGATTTGGCCGCAATCTTTAACCAATCCAACACAACCGTAATTCGAGGGGATGACATGCATCGCTGGGAAAGAGGAGATGAAAACTGGCAGACACTTACCCACTTGGATCCCAAGGCAAACCGTTTGCACCTTGATTTGGCGCATACCAAACAGTTGAAAACAGGACATGGCATTCTCCGCAGTTTTTATGACCACAGCACTGGAAGGTTTTCTTTACCCCGTTTTATCCAGCCCAACAAATTGATTATTTTTGAGGGTTTGCATTCGTTTTACCTAAAGGATCAAAGTGAAATATATGATTTAAAAATTTACATGGAGCCAGAAGAGGATTTGCGAATTTGGTGGAAAGTAAAACGAGATGTAAAAAAGAGAAATTATAGCCCGGAAAAGGTAATCGAGCAATTAAATCAACGGGAAGAAGATTCTGAAAAATTTATACGCAGTCAACGAAACCGGGCGGATATTGTTGTCACATATTTTAACCTCCAGCCATTGGATATTCACCAAACGGAAATGGAACCCGAAATTGGTTTAAAATTAACCATTCCAGAAAATATACATATTGATTTATTGCTTGAATTGCTCTCGAATATTCAGGGGCTTCAGGTAAACCACAGGTACACAGAAAGCAGACAGGAAATGGTGATTACCGGCAGCATTCATCAAATGGAAATTGAATCTGTAGCTTGGGAATTATTGCCAGAACTGGAGGAGATTGGGATTAACGAATCTCAATGGGGAGAGGGTTTTAACGGATTATTGCAGTTGGTGACGGTGTATGTTATTTTTAATAAAATGTATTTGGGCGTGTGAAAAAAACAGATTATTTAGGAAATGGCGTAGCTGCGCATCGTGGAAATATGTCTTTGTTTCCTGAAAACACCATGGAAGCATTTCAAAGTGCCGCTGATATGGGATGCAGTTGGTTGGAATTGGACATTCAGCTTTCATTGGATGGTCAAATTGTGGTTACACATGATGCAAGCGCACTCCGAACTTGTGGAGTGAACTGTGTCATTTCAGAAATTACATTTGAAGAATTAAAAAAATTAAATTTTGGAGCATTTATTCAGGATGGCAAATTTTATAAATTGCCGTTATTGTCTGAAGTTTTCGAATTGGTAAAAGCTACGAATATTCGAGTTACGATACAACCGAAATGCAACGGTGCCGTTATACCTGCAATAAAATTGGCAGAAGAATTCGGAGTGATAAATAAAATTGCTTTCAATGAATTGAATTGTGAATATTTAATTGAAGCAAAAAGGGTCAATCCTGCAATCCCTGTATTTTGGGATCGGTTGCCAGGTACGGATATTGAAAATGATATTTTTATTGCAAAACAATTTGGGTTTGAATGTATGATGTATGTTTTGGATGGATTGCAGCAGAAAACGATAACCGAAGTGAAAAATGCGGGTATTGAGTGCGGTGTTTGTGTGGTGAATGAAGACGAGGAAATGGACAAATTTTTGAATTGGGGGGTTCGCATGTTTTATACTGATTATCCTCAAAAATTACTTCAAAAAATATGAAAATTTTGCAACATATCTAAATCATTTAAGAAAATATGAAAATAGTGATACCTATGACGGGCCAGGGAAGTAGGTTTAAAAAAGCAGGTTACGATACCTATAAAGCCCTGATTGAAATACACGGAAAACCTGTCATTCAACATGTTGTAGAAATGTATCCAGGCGAGACCGATTTTATTTTCATTTGTAGAAATGACATGTTAGAAGAGACCGATTTAAAGCAATTGCTTTTAGATCTGGTTCCGACGGCTACAATTGTGGGCATGAACTCACATAAACATGGACCTGTTTTCACCATGACCAGTGTTTACGATTTAATAGATGACGACGAACCAGTAATATGCAATTATTGTGATTTTGCCCAAGTATGGGATTATACGCATTTTAAAAAATACATTCAGGAAACGGAATGCGATGGCGCTGTAATTTGTTATACAGGCTTTCATCCAAATTTATTGCATCCGCATAATATGTATGCCACTTGTCTCGTAGATTCGGATAAAAATATGCTTGAAATTACCGAAAAGCACAATTATGAAACAGACCGTGAAAAGGGATATTATTCAGGAGGTACTTATTATTTCCGGAAAGGAAAATACATTAAGAAATATTTCGAAGAATTGATGGAAAAAGACATTCGTGCAGTGGGTGAATTTTTTATCAGTTTACCCTATAATTTTATGGTGCGCGATGGATTAAAAGTGAAAGTATATGACGATGTACCTTTTTTCTGCCAATGGGGAACACCTGAAGATATGGAAGAATACATGGCATGGGCAGATATATTTGAGAATTTAAAGTATGGTGAATAAATTAATACCAATGGCGGGAGCCGGCAGCCGCTTTGCGATGAAGGGATATGAAACGCCTAAACCTTTGTTGCCCATTATGGGCAAGCCTATGGTTGTGAGTGCAGCACGTGATCTTCCAGGTCCAGATGAAAATCATATTTTTGTTTTAAGGGATACACACATAGCACAATTTGGAATTGATCAGGTTTTAAATGAACATTTTCCCGGGAACCGCCAAGTAACCATCGACCATTTGACAGAAGGCCAAGCTAGCACTTGTTTAATGGCACGAGATCTTATTTACAACGACCATGAATTGCTCATTGGTGCCAGCGATAACGGAATGATTTACGATGAAGCATGGTTTCAGGAATTGAAAAAAACTGCGGATGCATTGGTATTTACTTTTCGCGGAAATCCAACGGTAGTGCAGAATCCAAAAGCCTATGGATGGTGCGTTGTGGGCGAAGATGGATTGACAATTACTGAGGCAAAAGTAAAATTTGACATGCCAGATCCCATACACAACCACGCCTATGTTGGAGCCTTTTGGTTTAAAACGGGTAAATTATTTGTGGATGCGGCGGATAGAATGATTCAGCAAAATCGCAGGGTAAATGGGGAATTTTATGTGGATGAATGTATTAACGATGTGATAGCCATGGGACTTACTGCCAAAGTGTTTGAAATGAAACATTATATCTGTTGGGGAACGCCAGATGATTATAAAACATTTACTTACTGGAACAATTTTTATCAATTAAAAAAGCAAGGAAAACCCTATGTTGTCAATCATTCTTCCGTGCTATAACGAACGGGACAATCTTGTTTTTTTGATGCAAAGCTTAGATGCGGTAGTTGCTCAGAAAAAGGATATTGAAATAATTCTCGTTGACAACGGATCTACTGACAATTCACAGCAAGTATTTGAACAAGAATTAAAGCATCGCGATAAAAAAATATTCAAAGTGCTGAAGGTGGAGAAGAACATTGGATATGGTTTTGGAATACTCAGTGGTTTGCGCGCTGCCAATGGAAATATACTTGCAATTACGCACGCCGACAGACAGACAGATCCTTTGGATGTTTTGCGCGCCCTGGCAATATTTGAAACCGAAAATAAGGATGACCTAATGGTTAAGGGGCATCGCAAAAACCGAAAGTTAATGGAAGCGGTATTTTCTTATGGCATGGGTTTATTGGCATCTGTTGTGTTAGGAAAAAGACTCACGGAAATCAATGCCCAACCGAAATTATTTAGTAAAAAGTTTTTTAATTTAATAGAGAAAAATGCGCCTATTGATTTCGCGTTGGATACCTATTTGTTATATCAGGCAAAAAAAATGGGCAAAGTGATAGAGTTTCCAGTCTATTTCGCCAAACGGGTTGCTGGGGAGGCAAAAGGCGGAAGTGGCAGTTCGTGGAAGGTTCGCTGGAAATTAATGAAGCGTTGCACGGGCTATATTTTTGAACTAAAAAAGGCAATTTAACTTCCATGAAAAAGTGGCTGAATGAAATAAAGTCAAATCCAGTATTTTATACAATTGTATTAGGTGCCTTGGTTTTTTCCATGTTTAACAATACATTTTTTTTGGATGGATCAAATATTCACCGTGAGTTTAGCGCACATGATGAGTATCTTACTGTGAGAGAAGTATATGCCATTCTGAACCCACTTTCATGGAAACATTTTATCATGGCTGTCATAAGCGGAAGTATGCTGTATTATGGCAGAATTATGTACAATATAGATGCTGTTGTTGCGTGGATTCCATTTCTGATTTGGGGCATTAAAGGAATGGTTTATTCCATTCGTATGGTGCACGTAATATTTGCATTAGCAGGTTTAATATTACTGGCCAAAACTTTTATAAAAAACAAAATCGGGCAGATATTATTTTTATCCATTTCACTTTTATTTTATTTTACACTTTACTTTTTCACCGTTCCAAAGCCAGAACCTACCCAATTGTTTTTTCTGGCCTGGTTCCTTTTCTTGTTTAAAAAAAGTGAGTATAAATACGGAATTCATTTTATTTTATTGGGAATTTCCTATGGGATAAAATTCAATGTTCTAACCTTGCTTCCCTTCTTGTTTATTTTACCCATTTGGCATCACGGCATAGATATAAAAAGTGCTTTAAAGTCAGTTGCATGGTTCGTTACAGGAATATTTGTGGCAATTCCTTGCCTTATCCTCTCCCCCATAAAACCCAAATTTTTTGAAACCTATATAGCCGATACCTTTGGCAGTGCCAAACATTACGACGATGTCGCAAGTGTAGGCTTTACCGATTGGTTTCATCCCATTTGGACAGAATATTACAATGGGGGAATTGGTTTTGCTTTGTTGTTTATCTTGTTGTTGGTATTGGTTCTTTTTCATTCGAAAGAATTTATTAAAAAGTCATTGGCAAACAATGATACTTTGGTTCCCATTTTTATTGGCTTATTTTTAATACTTCCAGTTTTTGTTACAACCAAAAGGCTTTGGCCACACTATCTTTGGACAGGGCAACTTTTTTTATTGCTAGGCGTGTGTGCCTGGAATCCTGCGCGCAAAAGATTTTATTTCTTTCAAACGGCAACATTGGCATTCCTCCTATTGGGAGTTTTTATGGCGGATTACAAATTTACCAAAGGGCTATTTTCAAGAGAATCTGAAAAAAGGGATGAAAAAAAATGGGCTCTAAATTCGATAGATTATATTTATGCCAAGATGGGGAAAGCGACCATATTGTCTGATGTATCGGTTTATTATCCTTTTGCAGAATTTTTAAAAACAAGAAGGTTTCATCCATTTGCGGGGCCTTATCCAGTAGAACTTCCATTGAAAGCAATGTATTGGAGATCTCCTGTTTCGCTTAACCATATTGCAGAAATAGATGCAGATTACCTGTTGCTTAAAACAGAGGATCTGCGTACGAATTTATCCGAAACCGAAAGCACATCGCATGATGTCGAGAATATAGCTGCGCAGAAAGAACTACGCACAGAATTGGGTAAAAGCATTTTATTTGACACTTCTATAGGCCCATTTAAAATTTATAAAATTCGCAAATAGTGCAACTGATATTTTTAGCGCATAACTGTAATATAACTTTTGTAAAAACAGAAATTTCAATGTTATTGGAGAATCCTGAAATATCAGAATTGCATGTTTTTACGGAAAAAACCAATGCGTTAGATGGAATGCTTGCGAATGACAAATTCTATCCACATTTCTACACAAATTCGTCGGCAGGGTTGTCGATTTTTACCCAAGTTAAATTGTATTTCTCTGAGCTGTTTCATAACCGCGAATATTATAAATCTTGGAGTCGAATCAGGGCTGGATTTTCAGAGATGAGAAGTGAATTGAGAAAGACAAGTTTTATTTTTCAATCAGGTATTCCTTCTAATGCTGTATTTTATTCTTTCTGGGGTTCCAATGAAGCTTTCATTCTCTCAATTTTAAAGAAGTATAAAAACATATCGAATTTTGCTTGCACCCGCGTTCATGGTTATGATGTGTATGAGGAATTAGATGGTAACAATGGGATACCTTGGCGGTGGTTGATGAATAAAACGGTGGATTTTATTTTTCCAATTTCAGAAAATGGTCGCGAATATTTAATCAAAAAATATCCTGAAATTAGTGGAAAAGTTAAAACTTTTTATCTGGGTATCCCGCTGAAGGAACCATTAAGGATAAATGAAGCGCCCTTAAAAGAGGTTGCTGTAGTTTCTTGCGGCTGGGTTTATAGGCATAAAAATTTCGATGTAGTCTTTCAGTCTTTAAATAGGATCCCGAATCTCGTATGGACTCAAATTGGAATTGGCGATGATTTTGACCGATTATCCAATAGTGTCAAAAATGAAGCAAACATTCATGTAAATCTTTTGGGCTCAAAAACGCAGCGAGAAATTCAAGATATATATACGCAAAGTAAATTTACATGTTTTATAAGTTTGAGCACCGCCGAAGGCCTCCCCGTGAGCATGATGGAAGCTCTGGCTTTTGGCATTCCGATTGTAAGTTCGGATGTGGGCGGATGTGCTGAAATTGTAAACGAAAATACGGGTGTTTTGTTGTCCAAGAATTATGACGATGAGGAAGTACGGTTGGCGGTGGAACAATGTGCCGTTAAATTTAGCAGTGTTGAATCACGGAGAGCCATTCAAGAGGAATGCAAGAGAAAATTTGATGCAGAAAAAAATGCAAAAAATTTTATTCAGTTTCTCAAAGAACAGAGTCAAATTATACGAGGTAGCCTATAGATATGAAAAAAACAATGATGCTGCTTGCAGGTGGGTTTGGAACTCGTTTAGCCCAAGTGGTAGCGGATGTTCCAAAACCCCTGGCTCCTGTGAATGGAACTCCGTTTTTGTATTACGTTTTAGAATCTTTTGTACAACAGGGTGTAAATGATTACATATTTTTACTGCACCATATGGCGGAGAAAATGGTAGATTTTGTTGTCAAAGAACACGAATCGGGAATTTTAGAAAACTGTACCGTGCGGTTTGTGAGGGAAGAAACACCCTTAGGCACAGGTGGGTCTGTGGCGAATGCCGTTCGAGAATTAAAATTAGATTCGGGTTTTTTTGTATCGAATGCCGATACTTGGTTAAATGCGGGAATAGAAGAATTGTACAACGCCAGTGAAACATCTATCGGTGTTGTGAAAGTGAAAGATGTTTCGCGTTATGGCAAAGTGAATTTAAATGGAAATAGTATCCAGTCTTTTGAAGAAAAGACACCTAATGCAGGCGAGGGTTTTATTAATGCTGGGCTTTATTATTTCAAACCACAAGTGTTTGCTCAAATAAAAGAAACTGCGTTTAGCATGGAAACGTTCATTTTCCCTAAACTGGTAAAAGAAGGCAAACTTTTTGGAAAAGAAATAAATTCAGATTTCATTGATATTGGGATTCCCGAAGATTACTACAGGTTTTGCAAATGGATTGAGTCGAACAAAAAAGAAAAATTATGATGCTTGAAAATATCACGATTCCTGGAGACAAATCGATTAGAGAAGCGTTGGTGAGGATTGAGAAAAATCACCAAGGGACTATTTTTGTAACTGACAATATTGGGGTGGTTATAGGCATGGCAACAGATGGCGATATTAGAAGAGGACTGCTGAACAATTTAAGTTTAGACCATTCAATTTCGGCTTGCATAAATACAGTTTTTGTTAAGGTGGATCCATCTACCCATCGAGAGAAAATATTAAAACTTTTTGATAACAAAATAAAAGTAATTCCAGTCATTGACAAAGACGGAAGGTTGCAAAATGTATACACCAAAGACAACTTGCCGCACCAATTGGAAATTAGAACCTACTCTCGGGCTAAATCGCCAGTGCGCATAAGTTTTGGCGGTGGCGGATCTGATTTAACGCATTATTTTATACAATCTGATGGAGCCGTAATAAACGCTACAATTTCGCTGTTTAGCCATGCGAGTTTGCACCGCCGGTTAGACACTAAAATTATCATTGAATCTGGCGATTTGAAGGAACGCTTAGAGGCAAAGAACCTCGAAGAAGCGCTTCTTATTCCTGGTAACTTTGGATTGATACAGTCGGTGCTTAAAACCATAAAACCCGATTTTGGTTTTGAATTGTTTTTGTATTCAGACTTTCCAATGAAATCTGGGTTGGGTGGCTCAGCGGTAGTCGCTTCTTCCATTTTTGGATGTTTTAATGAATTTAGAATTGACAAATGGAACCATTATGAAATTGCCGAACTTGCTTACCAAGCAGAAAGGTTAAGTCTTGGAATTGCTGGAGGTTGGCAAGACCAATATGCCACTATTTTTGGAGGCATAAATTTTATGGAATTTAAGGCAGAGCAAAATTTAATTCATCCATTAAAACTCAATGAAGATGTAATCAATGAATTGGAAGAGTGTTTGATTTTGTGTGATACGGATACCATGCATGAAAGTGGGGATGTGCATGAAGACCAGAAAAAGGAGATGAACAAAAGTGCCATTAAGGATCTTGTGGATAAAAATGTGGAACTCACTTATAAAATGAGAAACATGCTTTTACGCGGCCAACTTCATGATTTTTCGCAAGCACTCGACCTAGGTTGGGAGTATAAAAAGCAATTTAGCAGCCAAATCTCGAACCAGGATTTGGATGCAATTTATACACATGCAAAAGCCAACGGATCGCTGGGTGGAAAGTTGCTGGGTGCAGGCGGTGGCGGATTTTTTCTTTTCTTTGTACCTGCAAAAGACAAAAACAGATTGATGAAGGCAATGGAACAAATAGGAAAGCGTGCGGTACCGTTTCGATTTGAGCAAAATGGACTTAGATCTTGGTCGGTTAGAGAGGATAATTAAAATACAAAGCGCAGATGAGTATAGAAATTGGCAATTTCCATGTAGGTGGGGATAGAACATTTATTATTGCGGAAATTGGCAACAACCATAACGGGAGTTTCGATCGTGCAATTCAAATGATTGAAATGGCAGCTGATATTGGGGTAGATTGTGTTAAATTTCAAATGCGGCACCTGGATCAGGTTTATAGGAAAAGAAGTTTAAACCGAAACGGAGAAGATTTAGGAACGGAATATATCATCGATTTGTTGAACCGTTTCGAACTGAGTTTGGAGCAACATAAAAAAGTTGCGGATTATTGCAAAACCAAAGGAATTTTATACATGTGCACTCCTTGGGATGCTGGAAGTATCGCAGAATTGGAAAAGTTTGGCGTTCCGGCCTATAAAGTCGCCTCCGCAGATCTTACCAATTTACCATTAATCGACAAACTTTGCAAAACAGGCAAACCGCTTATTCTTTCTACTGGAATGAGCACTTCTAAGGAAGTTCAACAAGTGGTAGATTTTTTAAATGCAAGAGAAACTAAATTCATTTTGTTGCATTGCAACAGCACATATCCGGCACCATTTCACGACATTAATTTAAATTGGATTCCTTCTTTAAAAAGAATACATCCATTTGTAGGCTATTCTGGCCACGAAAGGGGAATAGCAGTTTCTTTGGCAGCGGTAGCACTGGGCTCTTGTGTCATTGAAAGACACATCACTTTGGATAGAAATATGGAAGGCCCAGACCATGCCGCCAGTCTTGAGCTCAAAGAGTTTGCAGATTTGGTAAAGGGAGTAAGAGAGATTGAAGAATCGATGGGCGTGCATACACTCCGCAGCGTTAGCCAAGGCGAAATGATAAACAGGGAAAATCTTGGCAAAAGTATGGTTGCCTCCAAAGCCCTAAAAGCAGGTACCATCATTACTGCAGAAGATATTAAAGTGTTAAGTCCAGGACAAGGTTTATCTCCATTGTTCTTTGATAAACTTTTGGGTAAGAAGTTGCTGCGGGATATGGATGAGGAAGACTTTTTTTACAATACGGATATTGATGAAAATCGAGTAAAACCTAGGCCTTACAAATTCCAGCACAAATGGGGCGTGCCTGTAAGATTTCACGATTTTAAAAAATACAATGGCGTAATTAAACCCGATTTGTATGAATTTCATCTTTCCTATTCAGACATGGATTTGAATCCAGCTGATTTTTTAGAAGGCACTTACGATTGTGGTTTTGTAATCCATGCACCCGAACTTTTTAAAGGCAGTCATTTAATGGATTTGGCAACTTTAGAAGATGATTACAGGGAAAATTCTATACAAGAAACACAAAGGGTAATTAATTTAACAAAGGATTTAAAAAAATATTTTCCGAACGAAAAAAGACCAATGATAGTGGCCAACATTGGCGGATTTAGCATGGATGCACCTATTTCGCAAGAATTGAAATTAAAATATTATGATCGTTTTTTTAAATCGTTAAATGAATTGGATACCGAAGGGGTAGAAATCATTCCACAAACCATGGCACCTTTTCCTTGGCATTTTGGAGGACAGCGCTACCAGAATATATTTATTCATATTGCAGAAATTGAGCAATATTGCAACAAATACGGCATTAGAATGTGTTATGATGTTTCACACACTATGTTGGCTTGCAATTATTACAATTGTGATTTTTATGATTTTTCATCACGCATAGCACCGTTTACAGCCCATATCCACATGGGAGATGCAAAAGATTTAAATGGGGAAGGTTTACAAATTGGCGAAGGAACCATAGATTTTATCAAATTGGGCAAAATATTCAACGAGAATTGTCCGAATGCAACCTTTATACCTGAAATTTGGCAGGGTCATAAAAATGAAGGCGAGGGGTTTTGGATTGCTTTGGAAAAGCTAGAAGGTTTAATGTAATATGAAGGATGTAATTTTAACAGAAATTAAAGCCTCTTTGGATGTAAAGGAACGCGTTTTAAAGGATGCGGTTTTAATTGCCCAATTGGAACAATTGGCCGCTGATAGTATTGCAACTTTAAAAACAGGGGGAAAAATAGTTTTCTGTGGCAATGGCGGTAGTTTTGCAGATGCACAGCATTTGGCGGCAGAGTTAATTTCGCGTTTGCGCTTTGATCGCGATGCTTTGGCATCGGTTGCATTGGGAACAAATAGCTCTAATCTTTCTGCCATTGGTAACGATTATGGATATGAACATATTTTTGAACGTGAATTAATGGCTACTTGTTCGAGTGCAGATTTATTTATTCCCATTAGCACAAGTGGAAATAGCAAAAATATTTTGTTGGCAATTGACGCGGCCATAGCAAAAGGCATGAACATTTTTGGATTTACAGGGGGTACAGGCGGAAAAATGAAAGACGTTTGCAATTGTCTCGTAGTTCCTTCATCTGTTACCGATAAAATCCAAGAAATACATATTATGTTTGGACATATTTTGTGCCATTTAATTGAAAGCCATATTTTCAATAAAAATAAATGATAACAAAGTATTTCAACAGTTTGGGTGTAATGCAAGGTAGATTGTTGCCAAAATTCAGGGGTAGGTATCAGGCGCACCCTTCAGGATATTGGCAAAATGAATTTGAAATTGCAAAAAAATACAATTTAGATTATATTGAATTTATTTTGGATTATAATGATGCAGACCAAAATCCATTGTTATATTTAGGTGGCATAGATGAAATAAAATCCCAAATTACCAAATCAGGAGTAGGTGTAAAATCCGTTTGTGCCGATTATTTTATGGAAGCCCCTATGCATTCTTCTGATCCCTATATAGCTAAAAAAAGCATTGAAATTTTAAAGAACCTTATTGTAAATGCCGCAGAATTGCGCATATCCGACTTGGTTATTCCCTGCGTGGACCAATCGTCCTTAAAGGGCAATGAGGCAAAGCGTCTTTTTATTGCAGCTTTAAAACAAGTGGAGGAATTAAGTGAAAAATCAAATGTAAACCTCGCTTTGGAAACGGACTTAAATCCTAAAGATTTTGCGGAATTACTTGCGGAATTGCCTGCCAAAAATGTAACCGTAAACTATGATACTGGAAACAGTGCCTCTCTAGGTTATTCAGTTACCGAAGAGTTTAAAACCTATGGGAATAGAATTTCAGACATTCACATAAAAGACCGCAAGTTGGGCGGTGGTTCCGTAGAATTGGGTAATGGAGATGTTGATTTTAACAGTTTTTTTAGAGCATTACAAACCATCCATTTTAAAGGGATATTTGTGATGCAAGCATTTAGGGATGATGAAGGGATTGAAATATTTGAAAAACAATTACATTGGATACAAAAATATAATTTATCATAAATGAATACGGTTGCAATCATATTGGCAAGGGGCGGATCTAAAGGAATTCCTAAAAAAAACATCATTGATTTTTGTGGGAAACCGTTAATTGCATGGACCATTGAAAACTGCATCCAAGGCGGTGCAACTTCCGTTTGGGTAAGTTCTGATTCGGATGAAATACTTGAAGTTGGTAAAAATTTCGGGGCTAAATCTATTAAAAGACCAGATGCAATTTCGGATGATTTTGCAAGCAGCGAGGTGGCTTGGAAACATGCCATTGAATATATTGAATCCACTACAAACGAAAAAATAGATTGGGTATTGGCGCCTCAAATCACTTCACCATTGCGTGAAAGCAAAGACATTAAATTGGGCATTGAAAAAGCGCTAAGTGGAGATTGTGATTCCTATTTTGCTTGTAGCATTGCTGAAGATCTCTTTTTTTGGCAGCGAAATGGCGACGGCAATTTAGACAGTGTAAATTATGATTGGAGAAACCGAAAACGCAGACAAGATATTGCGGAACAGTATATCGAAAATGGTTCTTTCTACCTATTTACACCTTCGGTCCTTATGGAAAACAACAACCGTTTCGGAAAGAAAATTGGATACGTTGAAATGGAGTTTTGGAAGATGTTTGAAATAGATTCTCTCGAAGATCTTAGAATGTGCTCTGCCCTTATGAAAGAATTTGTGATTTCAAATTCCTCCACTAACCGTTAAACAGTTTTCAATATTTACCTGACTATATTTGCATAATAATACATAAACCTATAAAATAATGACTCAAATAAATCCAAGTGGACGCGTGGTTTACATGAATGGTACCTTTGTTCCGGAGCATGAAGCTAAGATTTCAATTTATGATTCAGCCTTAATGTTTGGAGACATGGTTTTTGAAATGACCCGGTCTTTTAATAAAAAGCAATTTAAACTGCGCGAACATTTAGAAAGGTTAATGACGGGTGTGAGCTTATTGCACATCCCATTAAAAATGACCATAGATGAATTGGAAGAGGCTTGCTACAAAACCATAGAAGCCAATGATCCGGTATTTTTACCCACGGATGAACACCGATTGATGATTAATATTAGTCGTGGTCCGCTGGGAATTTATGCGCCAATTTTTGGCGGTATAATGGAAGCTACGGTTACCATTGCAGATTTCCCCCTAAAATGGACAGTAGCGAGCATGGGCAAGTATTACGACAAGGGCATAAATTCTGTAATCCCTTCCCAACGTGCAATTCCAGCTACGCTGATGGATCCAAAAATCAAGAACCGCAGTCGCTTGTATTATCAAATGGCCAATATTGAGGTTTCTCAATTCAAAGGCGACAACAATTGGGCACTTTTATTGGATCCAGATGGTTTTATCACAGAAGGAACAGGAGATAACTTTTTTATGGTAAAAGATGGCAAATTAATTACCCCAGAAGGTAGAAATATTTTGCGCGGAATTAGCCGAGCATATATTTTTGATTTAGCTGAAGAATTGGGTATTCCTTGCATAGAGAAAAACATTGAACCATACGACGTTTATACTGCGGACGAAGCTTTTCTAACAGGCACACCATTTTGTATTTTACCTACAACTTCTCTCAATGGATTGCCAATAGGGGATGAAAAAATGGGAAAAATAACCACAACATTGTTGAAAGAATGGGGCAACCGTGTTGGCTTGGATATTGTGCAACAAATCCAAGTTTGGAGCAAAGAAGTTGAAAACCAAAACGCGGGCAGCGCGCCAACACCTTACCAATTTAAACGCAATTAATTGAATTTAAACCTTCTAAATAAAATCGCAGTTATTGCTGGCGGAACCAAAGGCATTGGTTTGGCTATAGCAAACGCTTTTTTAGAAGAAGGCGCATCCGTTCATGTAATTGCTAGAAATTTTCCCAATGAAAAAGCAAATGAAAACCTTCATTTTTACCAAGGGGATCTCACCAAAGCAGAAGATGTTGCTGAAATTTCGAAGAAAATATTTTCAAAAACGGGTAGTAAAATCGATATTCTAATTTGCAGTGTGGGCAATGGAAAAGGTACACCCGAGGATTTACCCGACCCTCTAGAATGGTCGCGTCTTTGGGAATTAAATTTTGAAACGTCGGTGAATTGTGTGAGGGTATTTTCTGAAAGTCTTAAAAACAACAAAGGGAATATTGTATTTATTTCTTCTATAGCAGGCCTTGAGTATCTTGGCGCGCCTACAGCCTATGCGGTTGCAAAGTCTGCATTAATTGCACTTTCGAAAAACTTATCCGTAAAAATGGCACCGGAAGTGCGGGTAAATATTATAGCTCCAGGAAATATTTTTGTTGAAGATGGAACTTGGGATTTTAAATTAAAATCTGACCCAGAGGGTGTTCTAAAAATGCTGGAAGAAAAAGTAGCGTTGAAACGATTAGGGAGTCCAGATGAAATTGCGAATCTTGCGGTGTTTTTGGCATCTTCTAAAGCGGCTTTTATTACCGGTGCATGCTTTGTAGCAGACGGCGGACAAACTGTATCCTATTAACAAATGGAAATTTTCTCATTAAAAAATAAAGTTGTTGTAATCACAGGTGCGGCTGGCTTGCTAGGAACTGAACATGCCATGGCTGTAGCTGCGGCAGGCGGTACTCCTATATTGTTGGATTTGAACCAGGAACGTTTAGACAATCTTTGTCTTGTATTGGAAAACAAATTTGGAGTTTCTACAAAAGGATATGTTGTAGATATTACCGATGAAGATTCTATAAAAAACAATTGTGTTGAAATCACCAAAGAATTTAAAAAAATTGATGGTTTAATAAACAATGCAGCAAACAATCCAAAAGTAGAGAATGCGGATGGTAAAAACTTTTCTAGGTTAGAGAATTTTTCACTGGATGTGTGGAATCAGGATATGGCGGTAGGACTTACGGGTGCATTTTTGTGCACGAAACATTACGGGGACCAAATATCGAAAAATCCGAATGGTGGATCCATTATCAATGTTTCCTCTGACTTGGGGCTGATTGCCCCGGACCAACGTTTATATCGAGTGGAAGGCTTGCCAGAGGATCAACAACCCGTTAAACCCGTAACTTATTCTGTAATCAAATCTGGCCTGCTGGGACTCACTAGATATTCTGCAACCTATTGGGCCTTACAAAATGTGCGCTGCAATGCCATATGCCCGGGCGGTGTTGAGAACAACCAAAACTTAAAATTTCTAGAAGCCGTTACCTCAAGAATTCCCATGAATAGAATGGCACAGGCGGATGAATACCAAGGCTTGGTCGTGTTTCTGTTATCCAATGCCAGCAGCTACATGACGGGCGCAGTTTTAGCCGCCGATGGCGGAAGAACAACTTGGTAAACGAATTTAACTTTTTCACTATCTATGTCCAATATTTTCGAATCTACAGTAATTAGAGTAGATAACCTACCGGATATTTTGAAATATTGTTTTAATGATGGTACTAGTATTTGGCCGTCACTTCGTTTTCAATTGAGATTTTATTATTTGGAGAAAATGGCAACTTCTCAAAATCCATTAAATCTCAACAATATCCCACAAGAATCGAAGACATCATTAACAAAATATCTTTGGCATACATTTATAAAAGGTGCTTGGAGAAATGCGTCACATATAGATATTCTGAGCATTGCCAATTATGAAGGCAATCCGGAATGTCCAAACAGGATGACGGTGTTTTTAAAGAGTTTAAATAATTTCAAGAAACGAGAATTATTGTATTCACCCAAATGGCGTATTTTTCCTAAATTAAAAGACACATTTTCGTTTGATTACTTTTACAATAAAGCCCTCATCATGCGGAAAATTGGACGCCCAAAACCCTCCGATAATTCAATTTCTGACATAATAGAATTGTTAAAAATAGTTTCTGTTGAGTTTGAGGGAATAATTACTCCGCAAAATCTAAGTGCATTAAAACCCACACTACTAAGGAACAACGAAATTACACTGCTTTATCATACATACATAGAAAAATATTTAAAAAAATGTACGCCCAAATTAATACTCTGCTCTGAAGGAAACAATGGAGATTGGCGACATGCAATTCTATTTACTATCGCAAATAAATTAAACATTCCCTCTGCTGAGGTGCAACATGGCATATTCAACATTGGTATGAAATATGGCAAAAAACTTGTAACCCAGAAACAATTTATCCAACAAAAAAGCAAGTATCTTTTTTCTTTCGGAAAATTTCATTGTTCACAAACCAATTTGCCCGCGAAATGCATTCCACTGGGGCATTACCATTTGGAACTGGCCAAAAAAGAATTGCTTGAATTCCATAAAAAGGCATCCAATAGTTTAAATATTTTGTTCATTTGTGAGGGTATTCCAGCTTCTTCCATAAACAATGGACTCGTAAATGCAACCTACAGTGCTTTGCGACAATTAAAAACCCCTTTTCAGTTGACGGTTCGTCTGCATCCTTCAGAATCGGCGAACCCAAAGTACGATAAATTGTTTGAGTTTTCCAATTCCCGTTATTCAGATTTTAAATCTGAAAACATTCACCGTTTGATTGTAGATTCGGACATTGTAATTTGTCATGCATCCACTGTTGTATTTGAAGCTTTGTATTTTGAAAAAAATCCTTTGGTATTGGAAGATGCTGCGACTTCGGAGTATATTCCAAAAGGTGTAGGTTTGGGTTTTAAAGATGCAGGTGAATTGTTGCAACATATAGAAAGTGGTGCGTATAAAATGTCTGAATATTCTTACGAATTGGGTTATTGGGCAAGCGGAAATGTGGCGGATAATTTTAATGAATTTTGGAAAAAGGAAATAGAAAAAAATGGGTGATTCAAAAGAAGAATTGTTAAAGAAAATTCTTGCCTATAAAAAATGGCGACATAGGGTAAAAATTGCCGATGGTATAGTTACGCAAGGTTATAACACCATTGAGGATGATTGGGAATTTTATGGAATGCCAGACAATGTGGTGGATAAATCCATATTGGATATTGGTGCAAATGATGGTTATTATTCTTTTGAGGCCGAGAAACGCGGTGCCAAATCCGTTACAGCAATTGATATATACACGGGAAACGGAAGCACAATGGTAGATGGTTGGTCTATTGATGGAATCTCTATGCTTAAAGAATATCTAGATTCAAAGGTTGAAATAATCAGTAAATCCGTTTTTGATGTAAAGGAATTAAGCAAGAATTGGGACCTGGTATTTTGCAGTGATGTTCTTTCTTGGCTGGATAATATACAATCTGCTGTATTGCTAATTTCTGGGGTTTGCAATGAAAAAATAGTGATAAGAGATACCTTTTTACAAGACACTTCTAATGTTCCCAAAGTAGAAAAAAGGAAACATGCAAAAGGATATTTCAACCGCATGAATTTGGCTTTTATAAAGAATGAACTTAATATGAATGGATTTAAGAAAATCCAGGTGAAACCAATTTATAGTTTCAAGCATTTTGAATGGCAGGTAAACAATTTTCCAGCGGCATTTAGCCATTCCGAAGTGGGTTTATATGCTTACCCAGAAATGGAAGTACCGGATTCATGGATTACACTCAATGGGGACTGGGTGCTTTCTGAATACGATGGATTTGTGTATATTCAGGCTAAAGGATGGGTTAAAAAGGAGGATGTTCAAATTCAACCGCGATTTAAAAGCAACATTGCAACACAAAGCATTAAAAAATGGATTCCAGATGCCATATTAAATGGGTATTTATCTCGGAATAGCATAGAAAAAAATACGATGGAATATTGCATCACGGCAACAAAATAAAGTTGAAAATTGATTTCTAAGAAGGCACTGTTGGTTTGTTATTCTTTTCCACCTTCTAGCGGAGTAGGTGGGCGAAAATGGGCTAAGCTTTCGAAATATTTAATACGGTTGGGATGGGATATACAGGTCATTTGCAAAGAGCCAAGCGTCAATGAAACCTCCCCATGGATAAATGATATCAAGGGTGTTAAATACAATTATTTGCCCTCAAAATATCCCTCGATATTAAACAAGAACCCTACAAATATATTTCAAAAAATCTGGTATAGGTTATGTCTTTTGTTCTTAAAAACGCTTACCCATTCTAATTATTATGACCGCGGTGTTTTCTGGGAAAAATCGCTGACAAAGTTGGTGAACGAAATCGTAGAAAAGGAGAATATTTCGAATTTAATCATAACCGGTGCCCCTTTTTCCCTGCTTTATTATGGGGCAAAAATAAAACGCAAAAATCCACAAATAAATTTCATAGCAGATATTAGGGATTCTTGGTTAGATGGGCATTATTTCGGTTTTGATGGTTTGTCGAAAACAAGAAAGGAACAAGAAATATTTCGGTTAAAAACGGTTTTAAAAGAAGCAGATACCGTAATTGTGCCGTATGAAACCATGTTAAACGAATACAGTGATTTATTGGGCTTAAATACAAAAATAGTTCATCATCCTCATGCATTTGACGAGGATTTGTTGATATCTCGTGAAATGCGAAAGAATCAAAAGAAGTTCGAACTGGTAAATTTTGGAAGTCAATACAAGAGCCAAGAAATTCAAATGAAATCCGTTGCACGGGCAATGGAAAGAATGGACAACATTAGAATTGATTTTTTTACCAATGACCATAAATATAAATCCATTTTTGAAAGCAATGCTCTCATAGAAAGCAAAGTGCAATTTCATGCTTTAATACCGGAAAATGGCGTATTCGAAATAATGCATGATTCTAACGCCGTATTGCTTTTTGTCCCTAATCATATTAGAGATTTTATTGCAACCAAATACATGGAAGTCATCGCATCAAGGGTTCCGATTGTGTTGATTGGTGAACGTGGCCTTACAAGTGAATTTGTAGTAAAGAATGATTTGGGTATTTTTATCCCTTCGGATTCTATAGAAACAGAATTTGTGCGAATACAAGAGTTGCTGTTGGCTTTGAACTACAATGATGAATTTGATATCGAACCATTTACTTTTAGAAGACAAGCCAAAATAATAGAAGCAAAGTTGAATTTTTCATAAAGACAAAGGGCTTGAAAAAAATACCAATTAGATACAATATTTTAAGAAGGTTAAGTTTAAATTACAATGATAAACAACAATAAAAAGGAAATAGTTTTGGTTTTGGCACCCCATACGGATGACGCCGAATTTGGCATGGGAGGAACCATTGCAAAATTGGTAGAACTTGGCAACGAAGTCCATTGTGTAGCTTTTTCTGCTTGTGAACAAAGCGTATTGCCCAATTTTCCTGCCGATGTTCTAATTACGGAAACAAAAAAAGCAAGTCGCATTCTGGGTATCTTGCCAGATAGGCTTACTCTGTTTCAATACGAAGTAAGGTCTTTTGGATTGCAAAGGCAATCTATATTAAATGATTTGATAAAATTACGGGAAGAAATTAAACCAGATATTGTTTTCATTCCTTCCTTAGGCGACATTCACCAAGACCATAGAGTAATTTCTGAGGAAGGTGTTAGGGCTTTTAAATTTTCTACACTTTTGTGTTATGAATTGCCTTGGAATAATTTAACATTCACCAATTCATGCTTTTGCTATTTGGATGAACGACATGTAGAATTAAAGGTGGAAGCTGTTTTGGAGTATCAGTCACAAGCGCATAGAGCTTATGCATCCCCAGATTTTATCTGGTCTTTGGCAAAAACAAGAGGCGTACAAATAAATCAACAATTTGCCGAATGTTTTGAAGTGGTGAGGTTAACTTTTTAATGCATGAAAATGGAAAATAAATCAAAAAATAAGCTGGTAGCTCATCCTTATATTGCAGAACTGTTGGCCCTAGAGTTGGCAACAGAAGACCGCCATGCGTTCCATGAAAAGGTTAAACCTTTGTTGTTGAAAATGGGAGCAGATGTAGATTTTTTAAAATTGATTGTTAGAAGAAATTTCGACGATCCAGGATATCTCAATCAAGAATGGTCGTTATACAATATTCCATTTTTTTATATTCATGAAACAGCCGATTTCATTTTAAAATTGCATTTTTTTCCTACTGTAAAAAACTGGAAGCCGGGTATAGCTGCGCATGCTATCCACCACCATAATAATTATTTACTCACAACCAATGCATTTTTTGGTTCAGGGTATGAATCTTTGCTATTTGAGAAAAAAGTAGAAATGGATCCTAATACGCTGCGCACCAAAATGAATATCAGGAAACATTTTCACCAAAAGGATTGGAACCCTTCTAAAGTTGATTCTTGGGAACCGCATATAGTTTTTGTGCCTGAAAAATTTTCTGCAACCTTGCTCATTTGGACTCCAGAAAAAAAGCGGAGTACAGATGCATTGCGCAATGTAGGTTTCTTAAAGGCAATTAAAGGTCCTTTAAGAAGGGCAATCCAATTTTTGGGCCTGGCGGACATGGTTGGAATTTCGCATGGCAAAACATACCAGTGGTATGCTGCGCAGGATAGCAAATCTTTCATGGCTGTGGAAGAGGCAAATTATTTTGCACCAAGCAAGGCTGCCAAAGGACCTGAAATAGATGATTATTCTATGCAAATGGTTTTTGGTTTTATGCAAAGATTGAATTTGGTGGAGACGGATTATTTAAACGAATTGATGACTAGAAACAATACGCCTACCTATTATAAAAATTGGATTGCCAAAGCCGTATCAAACGAGTTCATTGAAGATGTTTATCATAGAGAAGAGATAAATATACCCCAGGGGAAATATACTATTTCTGATATTTATAAAGCTGCCGGTCAAGCAGAAGAAAACCCCATCCGTTGAAAATATTATATTACTCCCCCCATCCCACGCATGACATAGTGAGTGAAGTGGGTTACAGCACCCACCAGCGCGAAACAATAAATGCTATGCGCGAGCTTGGACACGAAGTTTTTCCTTTGGTTATGGGAGGAACGGAAAAGGCGGAAGTAGATGTATATCACCAAGAAATTACGGGTAAACGGGGTTTAAGGTACAAAATATTTAAAATGTTGCCATTAATTGTGCGCAATACCTTAAAAGATGTTTTGCTATTGAAACATGATTTGATGGCTGCAAAAAGTTTAAAATTGGCTTTAAATAGTTTCAAACCAGATTTGGTTTATGAAAGAAATGAATATTTGCAAAATGGGGGTTTAAAGGTTGTAAAAAGAGCTGGTAATCTTCATTATTTGGAAATAAACTCACCCTGTGTTTCTGAAATGCGCAACTTTGAAGGGCCTAGTTTGTTGCATTTTTTGGGTAAAAAGAAGGAACAATATAAAGTCCGAAATACAGACAGAATTTTTGCGGTTTCAACAGCACTCAAGGATTTTATAGGTGAGGAATATGGGTCAACGGCGCCCATAGAAATCATACCCAATTGCATTAACCCCAATCGCATGCCTCTGGATTTAAGTGTTGCAAAAGAGTTGAGAGAAAAGTGGAATCCAGAGGATAGCTTGGTTATCGGTTTTGTAGGTAGTATTTTTCCCTATCACGGTGTTGAAAAGCTTATTCGTGCGTATGCCAAGAGTTTAGATTTGAGCACGGTAAAAACATTTCTTATGATTGTTGGTGATGGTGCGCTTCGGCTAGAGCTGGAAAAACTTGCAAATGAAATATTGCCCTTTGGATCGTTTGGTTTTACGGGGAAAATACCGCATCCTTTGGTTATGGATTATATTTCCATGTTCGATATTGCCGTGATGCCAGATTCCAATTGGTATGGTTCACCCATTAAAATATTTGAATATGGATTGTTAGGTAAACTTCAAATTGTGCCGAACAAAGGACCCCTTAGGGATGTGATGATTGAAAATGAGGATGGAATTTATTCTGACGCTACCATTGAAGGTCTTGCCAAGGCATTGGTTAAGGGAATGGAAGAATTTAAAGACTTAACATGGATGGGAGAGAACTTTAAGAGTAAGATATTGGAGAACTATACATGGGAAAAGCAAACGGCTAAAACATTAAGCTTTGTTAAGACTTGACATTGTTTTGGGGCTTTTAAGCATTCGATTTGTAATGTAATAAATAAAGAAAAACAGAAAAAACCCTTGACCAATATAATTACCAGTTCTGACAAGACGAATGACAAATACGACCAATATTCCTTGATTAATTATGGTTAAATACATTGATTCTGGACCATACAAATAACGCCTTCCCAGAAAAAATTTGAAGATAAAAATAAAGAATAAAACGAGCCCTAAAATCCCGGTTTCAGACATCATTCTAATGAAAAGACTATTTCCGTCTTTGGCATTAAACATACCATACATGATAAGAAACTTTTTGCCAAATAAGGATTCAAAGTATTCATCATAGGTTAATTCATGAGACCCTAGACCAGAGCCCAAAATGGGGTTTTTTTTGAAACTTTTTTGTGCAATTAAATAGTTGCTGTACAATGCAAACGTGCTAGAATTTAATTTTGCGATGGATGCTTTATCCATGGTTGAATTGGATGCAAAAGCCTTAAATGAATCTAAAATGCGCACTTGCACTTCTTTGATGGAGAATTGTTTTAAATTCAGATTCGGCACAACAATTAACAAAGCGATTGCGAAAACAAAAGATTTCCAGCTTGTAGGTGTTAATAGTTTGTGATTGTAAGCTATTAATACAATCATAAGCGCCAATCCCATATAGCCGGCAGAGGAAAATGTAAAAATATAGCAGGCAGTAATTGTAGAGGCGCGAACAATTACTTTTCGATCACGAAATGGTTTAACGCCAATCAATTTATTTAAATAATAATAAACTGCTGGAATTAAGGCAACTGCAAGAAAATAGGGCTCACCCATAATGGAATATACCCGATAAAATCCCCCTGTTACCCTTTTTGAATTGCCAAAATTGTCATGAAATCCTGCCAATTGTAGAGCTTCTTCGGCAATGCCATAGAGAGCAACCCAAAAAGCAATTTTCAAATAGAGTTCAAATATTTTCTTAACATCAAATTTTAGATATTTCAAAAGTGCAAAATAGGATATGGATGAAAAAACAATCCCTATCATTTGTTTAAGCATTGGAAATTTAAGCTTATTTGATAAATATCCGGCGATAAAACTAGCTACAAAAAACGCGAGGAGAGATCGTAAGAACCAAGTTGGCCAAGAAGGAATAGTTTTTGTTTTATAAATAAAAAAAGCAAGAAACATTAAAAATATAAGATAATAATAATAGAAATCGAAAGTTCTATTTAAACGATCATTGCCTCCAAAAATAAAATTATCCAAAAATATGGACAACACCATAAAAAATATCAAGACCTTTTCTACCTTCATGAATAATAGTTTGGCAAATTTCGTCAATTTTATGTTTAAATCGAATAAATTAGTTTGGGAATGAAATATATTTTCTTATATACGGAATTGGCTGAATATACAATGCAGTGCCTGAGTGCCCATTTGAGATTTCATCCTGAAGATGAATTGCATGTAGTGCACTATCCTATAAATCCAGAAGCCCCATTTAAATTTGAAAAGGTTGAGAGATTAAATTTGTACAGCTTAAACGAATTCCAAGAAGGAGAATTGCATGCATTGGCGGATACAATTCAGCCAGCTGCTGTTATTTGTTCTGGATGGGCGGATAGGAAATATAACGAGATAGCATCTGGTTTAAGCAAACGAGGCGTGCCTGTAATACTGTGTTTTGACAATGTATATTTGGGCACATTGAAGCAAAGGTTATTTTTACCTCTTGCTAGGTATATCTTTAATAGGAGGTATAAAGCTTGCTGGGTACCAGGCATAAAACAATCTTTATTTGCAAAAAAACTGGGATTTTCGGAAAATAGAATATTTACAGGATTCTATGCCACAGATGCCGAAATGTACAATGGGATGTATCAAAAATTTAGTGGGGGTAAGGCCGAAAATTTTCCGAAAAAATTCCTTTGCGTTGCAAGATACATTCCTCAAAAGGGACTTGAATATCTTTGGAGGGCTTTTATTGAAATTGCAGATCGTAAAAATAATGGATGGGAATTGTGGTGCGCTGGCACGGGTGAGGGTTTCAATTTTAGAATTGAGCATCCCAAAATTCACCATCTCGGCTTCGTTCAACCGAACCAGTTTGCTGGGTTGGTAGAAAAATGCGGTGTATTTGTGTTGCCCAGTCTTTTCGAACCGTGGGGGGTGGCTGTAAATGAATTTGCCACGGCTGGCATGCCGCTTCTACTCAGTGAAAAAGTAGGCAGCGCGGAAACATTTTTGATAAATGGGCAAAATGGTTTTTCGTTTAAACCAGCCAATGAGAAAGATATCAAAAAAAAGTTAGAAATGATTATGAATTTAAGTAACCAAGAGTTATTGCAAATGGCCGAAAAGAGTCATATTTTAGGGGACAGTGTAAATGCCAAGAATTGGTCAGATACCCTGTATCAAATTGCTAGAATGAGGGGTTGATTCTTTCAATATGAAATATTTTTCCAAAATCATTTTCCAATCTTTAGTTACTGACAGCTTTTCTTGGTCAATTATCTGCAAAAATAAGTGATTGTTCAAAACATATTCTTGTTCTATTTTGCCCTCAGAAAAGTTTGGTTTTTGATTTTGAAGCGCACACAGGTGCATGTATATTTCCAGGGCTGTAGGTGGCTTAGCGTAGCACACATTTATTTCTCCTCTTTGCTGCCTTCGAATTAAACATTTGGTTATTTCTCCTATATCATTCGCGGCAAGCAAATACCTAAAAGCATTCCTATGAATAGGAATGTGTTTGCCTTTTGATATTGAATCCATAAAAAATGGAAATAAATTTGCTTTGTTTCCACCCAAACCTACAACATTTGGCAGGCGAATGATTAAGTATTCTGGAAAGTTTTCAATTAAAAGCGTTTCCATATGTTTTTTATGCAACACATATGGACTTTCTTGAATAGTTGGGTTGAAAATACTAACCGTTGAAAAATAAAAAATCGGTTTTTCTATCGACTGATTCAAAAGTAGATCTCTTTCCCTTTTAAATGAGAAATCACTTTTTTCTGAAGAATCTGAAACTCCCGAACAAAATAATGTTAAACCGTCATGGTGTATTTCACTTAGATTCTTTGCCAGAAGACCGTTTCCTATTATCATCTGAAATATTTTCTAATTGCAAAAGTAATGTTTCGAAGAGATTTATCCAGTTAAATTTCTCCAATACCATGGATTTTGCATTCAATTTTCGCAAATCTAATTCTTGTTTAGTTATGCTATTGGCCAATACAATGGCATTTACGAGAGATTTTACATTTCCAGGCTTTATCAACCAGCCATTATTGCCTTCAACAACCGCCGAAACGGCACCTACATCGCTGGCGATAGGACACAAACCCCTGGACATAGCTTCTACTAATATGGTGGGAAATCCTTCCGCTAACGATGGAACCAATAAACAATCACATTTGTCTGATAGTTCTCTAATGGTTTCTGCGGTTTGGTTTCCATGATAAATGTAATTTGTTGCCTTAAGTTGCTCTTTTTCTGGCACAATACCCACAAAGTGAATTTCAGGCCAAATGCCCATCTTTTGTAATTGAATCAAAGCGGATTTTAAAATATGGTACCCTTTTCTATATTCATATCGGGCTACAAATAGAAATTTTCGAGAACCACTTTGACCGTAGATTGAAGATTTCGGTTCAAGCCAAAAAGCGTCAATTCCGCCGTATTGTTCTATGATTTGTGATTCAGATTTCCCAGTATCAAGAAGCAATTGCTTTATTTTACCGCCGTAGCTTAAAATGTAATCACTGTTTTTAATGATTGCTCTTGCAGGCATTCGTAAAATGAACTTGACGAACCAATCTTTTATTGAAAATGAAGGTTGGAACATTTCCAAACCATGAAGTTGAGAAATAACGGGTATGTTAATGGACTTGCGGTTTAGAAGCAAATGCCAAGCGGTAAAGCCCTTTGCAAGAATCAGGTCAAATTTTTCGGGGCTTGATTCAATTAAATGGGTAATTTTTTTAGAATAGATCCAACTTTGGATTAAATAATGGCCAGGAAAATTTGGAATCAAAGGTGTGGATATAAATTGGATATGTATATTGGGAGGAATGCCCTCTGGAAATAACTTTGCTGCAATATCTTCGCTGGCAATTTCTTGGCTATTGGTAGTGAAAATGGTTAACGAATGTTTAGTATGGGCAAAGTTTTTAACAAGATAGTATGCATGTTTTTGCATCCCTCCAATAGCGAATGGATATATTCCATCTGTGAGAAAAAGTATATTCAATATTTTACAAAATTCGTAATTAAAGTTGAATAATGTGCGGTATTAATGGTATTTATGGATTAAAAGATGAATTTAGGATTAAAGACATCCTGGTTCACATGAATGCTTCAATTGCACATAGAGGCCCAGATGCTCAAGGCGTATTTAGTCGCGGGGGTATTGGTTTGGGGCATCGCCGACTTAGCATTATAGATCTTACAGAAGGAGGAAGACAACCCATGCTGAATGCATCCGCGAATCTTGCAATGGTTTTCAATGGTGAAATTTATAACTATAAAAAGTTAAAAGCCCTGTGTAAAGACTACCCTTTCAGAACTGAAACAGATTCGGAAGTAATTTTAGCACTTTACCAAAAGTATGGAGATGCTTGTTTTGAGCAATTGGATGGTATGTTTGCTATAGCCATATGGGATGATGAAAGGAAAAAACTTGTTTTGGCCAGAGATCGCATGGGAAAAAAGCCACTTTATTATTCTTGGGTAAATGATATCTTTATTTTTAGTTCGGAAATTAGGGGATTGCTTGCTTCAAATTTGTTTTCTCCGGTCCTGAACGCTGAGGGTTTTAACAATTATGTACAATACCAAACAGTGTATTCTCCAGCTACAATTTTAAAGAACGTATTTATGTTAGAAACCGGCAGCACCATGACCATTTCACATGGCGTAACGGAAACAAAGAAATTTTGGAGTATTGATAGGGCAAAAGAGAAATATACGTTGCCAGGTCCCTATGATAAAGTAATTAAACAAACACGGGAATTGTTTTTTCAAGCGGTTGAAAAACGTTTAATTTCTGATGTATCCCTTGGTGCTTTTTTATCGGGCGGCATTGATAGCAGCAGCGTTGTGGCGGCTATGGCACGAGTTTCCGGTTCTACAATTAAAACTTTCAATGTAAGTTTTGAAGATGAATCTGCATTTTCAGAGAAAGTATTCGCAGAAATGGTTGCCAAAAAATTCAATACCGAGCATCAAACCATTTCCTTAAAATCAGAGGATTTTCTTTCAGAAATACAAGAAGGTTTAAATGCGATGGATCATCCCAGCACAGATGGATTAAATACCTATGTTGTATCCAAATACACGAAACAAGCTGGCATAACAGTGGCCTTGAGTGGATTGGGAGGAGATGAATTATTTGGAGGATATCCTGTATTCAACCAATTGAAAAAGTGGCAAAAATTTCGCGTATTAGGATCCATTCCTTTTCCGATAAGAAGGGCATTGTTAAATGCAGTTGCAAAAAGGGTTTCTCCTAACAAAGTGGGAAGAATGGCCCAAATTGCGGAGATAAAAAAATGGAATTGGATGGATATATATCCCGTATTTAGAATGGTACTCAGCAACCGTGAGATGGAAGCCGCCGGATTGAAACCATACTTTGTAAAAGGGCTAGAACGCAATGAAAATGTAGGATACAAATTGCTCAGTGAAATTTCAATTGCAGAATGTAAAACATACATGGAAAATGTTTTGTTAAGAGATGCGGACCAAATGAGTATGGCAAATGCCTTAGAGATAAGAGTGCCATTCTTAGATAAGGATCTTGTCGAATTCGTGCTTTCTTTGCCCGATGATTTTAAACCCATAGTGCCAGGCAAAAAATTACTTATAGACGCAATGGGTGATTTGCTGCCAGAAGAAGTTTGGAACCGCAAAAAAATGGGATTTACCTTTCCCTGGAAGAAATGGATAAATAGGGAATTAAAATTATTTTGTTCTGATCATTTAGATTATTTGACCCAATGGAAATTGCTTAGCAACGAATATATAAGTCAATTAAAAGCCGATTTGGATTTGCCAGAAAATCCAAATTGGATAAAGGTGTGGAATTTGGTTGTGCTAAGCAATTGGATGCAAAAAAACAATATACAAGTTGAATAAAAAAAAGATACTCATCACAATCGATTGGTTTGACCCAGCCTACAAGGCTGGCGGCCCAATTATCTCCATTGTAAAATTGGTTGAGAATATGTGCGATATATATGATTTTTATATACTTACTGGCGCAAGAGATGATGGAGATTTAGAAATTTTACCAGGTATTAAAACCGATTCGTGGATTGACTGGAAAGGCATTGCGCAAGTTTATTATGTAAGTCCAGCCGAAATTTCAAGAAAAAACATTTTTCAAATTCTCGACAACTGTGATGCCGACATTTACTATATCCAAGGCGTATTTTCATTGTATTTTTCAATATATCCATTAATTTGGTGGCACCAAGCATCGAAGGAAAAGGCAATTGTTGCTGCCAGAGGCATGTTTCACGCTTCTGCATTGGCAGTAAAAAAACGAAAAAAATTGGTTTACATGTATGCCGCAAAAATAATGGGATGGTTTCACCATATTCGGTTCCATAGCACCAATCCGGAAGAAACTGTGCAATTGAGGCGCATCCTTGGGAATGAGGCAGAATACGCCGAAGCTAGCAATTTTCCTAGAATATTGGCTTTTAAGCCAGAAATGCATACAAAAAATGAAAATGAATTAAAATTGCTCAGTGTTGCAAGAATATCCCCCGAAAAAAATTCATTGTTTTTATTGGATGTTATGACGTTGGTTAAATCTCCGATAAAATTGACAATTGTAGGCAATTATAGCGATGAAAATTACTTTAAACAATTCACAAAAAAACTAGAAAAAATGCCTTCGCATGTTAAAGTAATTTATGCTGGGCATAAAATAATAAAAGAATTGCAAAAATATTACGATTCCAATCACGTATTTATTTTACCTACTACGGGTGAGAATTTTGGGCATAGTATTATTGAAGCTCTCTCTTCTGGAATGCCATGTATAATTTCCAAGAATACACCCTGGAATGGACTTGAATCGAGGAGCTGCGGCTATAACTTAGAAAACAATGTGCAAGAATATGCTGATAAAATAGATGCGTATTATCAATTAGCCAAAGATGTTTTTGCGCAACAAGCTTCCAACGCAAGAGCCTATGCAGAGGAGAAAATTGATTTACAGGGAACGAGACAATCTTACATTGAATTATTTAAATAATGCTGCCAACAAAGAAAAAAATTGGAATTTTAGGTGGCGGGCAACTAGGCAAAATGCTGATTGAAGCTTCTCGTCCTTGGAATATTAATAATACAATACTTGAAGCGGATCTGAACTGTCCAGCAGCGCTAGTGGCAGATAAAGTGATTTTAGGTAATCTTTATGATGCCGATAAAATACGCGAAATTGCAAGCGAAGTTGATGTCCTTACCTATGAGATTGAACATGTAAATACGGATGTTTTGTTGGCACTAGAAGCTGAAGGTTTGGAGATTATTCCTTCACCTAGAATTCTTCAAATCATTCAAGACAAAGGCCTTCAAAAACAATTTTTTGAGAAGAATTCTATTCCATCCGCCCAATTTAAATTGGTGGCAAAAAATGATGAATTTGTGGC
>Ga0105048_10001636_pt1 | contig 36261 bp, 28 predicted proteins | sample MAT05_FD_78382 | JGI IMG/M metagenome (GOLD analysis project Ga0105048, IMG submission 78382) | Freshwater microbial communities from Lake Fryxell liftoff mats and glacier meltwater in Antarctica - MAT-05 | ecosystem: Environmental > Aquatic > Freshwater > Ice > Liftoff microbial mat | place... | reverse complement strand
GGGCAAGGCGCCGAGCGGGCGGACGCAGGAGATCCAGCGCTTGATCGGGCGGGCGTTGCGGGCGGCGGTGGATCTCGACGCGCTCGGCGAGCGGACGCTGGCGATCGACTGCGATGTGCTCGAGGCCGACGGGGGGACGCGGACGGCGTCGATCACCGGAGGCTTCGTGGCGACGGCGCTGGCGCTGGCGAAGCTCACGGCCAAGGGGCTGCTCGCGAGGCCGGTGCTGCGTGATCAGATCGCGGCGGTAAGCGTCGGGCACCTCAAGGGCGGGCTCGCGCTCGATCTCGTTTACGTGGAGGACAGCGCCGCGCGGGTCGATCTCAACCTCGTGGCGACGGCGCGCGGGGCCATCGTCGAGGTGCAGGGGACCGCCGAGGGCGTGGCCGTGCCGCGATCGGCCGTCGATCGGATGGTGGATCTCGGGCTCGCTGGGGTGGCCTCGCTCTGCGCGTTGCAGGAGCGGGCGCTGGCGGGCGCGGGGGTCGAGCTCGCGGGGTTGATGCAGCCGCAGCGGGCGGAGGAGTCGTGACGCCGGCGTTCAGCCTGCTGCTGGCGACGGCGAACCGGGGCAAGCTCGCGGAGCTGACGGCGCTGCTCGCCGATCTGCCGATCGAGGTCGTCTCGCTCGCCGCGGCGTTGCCCGGGAAGCCGCAGGTGATCGAGGACGGAGCGACGCTCGAGGACAACGCGCGGATCAAGGCCCGCGCGGCGTCGTCGGCGACGACGATGGTGACGATCGGGGAGGACTCGGGGCTCTGTGTCGACGCGCTCGGCGGGCGGCCCGGGGTGCGCTCGGCGCGCTTCGCCCACGAGGGCGCGACCGACGCCGAGAACAACGCGGCCCTGCTCGCGGCGCTCGATGAGGTCGACGACGATCAGCGGGCGGCGCGCTTTCGTACGGTGATGGTGCTGATCGATCCGTGGGCCGACGGCGAGCCGAAGGAGCTGGTGGTCGAGGGCCGCTGCGAGGGCGTGATCGCCCGCGCGCCGCGGGGCACGGGCGGCTTCGGGTACGATCCGCTCTTCGTGGTGACGAGCGCCAAGCGGACGATGGCCGAGCTGACCGAGGCCGAGAAGAACCGGGTGAGCCACCGCGCCCAGGCCTTCGCGGCGCTGCGTCCCGCCCTGAAGGATCTGGTGTTCCGTCGCCTCGCGCAGGCGGCGAGCATCGTCGGCGCGCGCTGACGGAACCGCTTTACACCGCGCCCCCGCCGCCCCAAGGAAGCGCCGGAGCCCGATGAACTCGCACTACAAGGCCCTCGGCGGCTACGGGACGCTCGGGATCGAGATCGCCCTGTGCATCCTGTTCGGGTCGTGGGGCGGGCACTGGCTCGACAGTAAATTCGGCACCGCGCCGGTGCTGATGGTCCTCGGCTTTTTCTTCGGCCTCGGCGCCGCTGGCAAGGCCGTGCACGGGGCCTGGCAGCAGATGCAAAAAGAAGCGGCCCGTGAGGAGCGCGAGCAGGGAAACCCCGCGCCGCTCTGGAAGAGCCGGGAGAAGCGCGAGAAGAGCGAGGAGCATGAGGAGTCGAGCCCGCCCGGCGAGGACGAGTCCAGCTCCGTAAAGGACGACCATGGCCAAGAGTGACGAGGAGTATTCGCGCCTGGCGATGCGCGGGGCGGTGATCGCCGTGGCCGTGAGCGGCGCCGCGCTCGCGGTGCTGGCGTTCGCGCTCTTCAGCCCGCGCGCGGGCCTCGGCGTCGCGCTCGGCGGGGCGCTGGCGACGGCGAACCTGGCCGTGTTCGCCCGCCTCGGCGACGCCTTCCTCGTGCAGAAGGGCAACGCCGCGCCCTGGGCGCTGATCGCGGTGGTAAAGCTGGTGTTTGTCTTCGGCGGGGTCTGGGTGATCCTCAAGAACGACTTCGTTCCAGGGCTCGCGCTGGCGGCCGGCTACGGGGCGCTGCCGATCGGGATCACCTTCGGATTTCTCTTCGGCCCGAAGCCGCCCGAGGATCAGCCGGAAACCCCGGGAAAATCTGGGCCACGCAAGCCTGATTCCCCCTGAACCAACTCCTTCGGCCCCTCCGCGCAAAGTTGTGATACAGGCGGGGCCCCCTGTAAGAAAGGGCCCCCGCGAGGCCCCCTCCGGACCACGAAAGCCATGCCTGAGCATACCGGGTTCCTCACCTACCTTCTGGCCCGCTCCGAGACGCTGCGGCAGAACGCGCACAACGTCGGGGCGTCGTTCGTCGGCCACCAGCAGGTGGAGTACCGCGGCCTCGAGCCGATCTTCACCAGCCTGCTCGTGATCGCGCTGGTGATCTTCCTGGCCGCGGGCGTGCGCTCCGAGTTCCGCGCCCTCGACGAGTCGGTCGTCCCCGACGAGACGCTGACGACGCGGACCTTCTTCGAGGCCTTCTTCGGCTATTTCTACTCGATGGCCAAGGACGTGATGGGCGCCAGGAACGCCAAGCGTTACTTCGGCCTCATCGGCGGCTCGGCGGCCTTCATCTTCTTCTCGAACTGCCTGGCGCTGATCCCCGGCTTCACCCCGCCGACGTCGAACCTCAACGTCACCCTCGGCTGCGCGCTGGTGGTGTTCCTGTCGTTCAACTACTGGGGCTTGAAGGAGAACGGCTGGGGCTACCTCGCGCACCTCGCCGGCCCCAAGTGGTACCTGGCGCCGCTGATCTTCCCGATCGAGGTCATCTCCACCTGCGTGCGTCCGGTCACCCTGTCGATCCGCTTGATGATCAACATGGCGGTCGATCACCTCGTCGGATCGATCTTCCTCGGCATGGTGGCCATCCTCGTCCCGGTGCCGCTGATGTTCCTGGCGATCATCGTGATCCTGGTGCAAACGCTGGTGTTTTGCCTGCTCAGCAGCATCTACATCGGTCTGGCGACCGCGAAGGCTGAGCACCACTGAGGCGCGTTTCCGGGCCCTCTCGCAAAAGGGCCTAGCCAACCCGACCGATTCGATCTAAACGGGCGGCGCCAATCTGGGCTCGCCGCCCGCACCCAAAAAGCAACGCACGCAGCCCACCTTGGCGCGTGGCATGAGAAGGAGCAGATTCGGATGTTGTCGCTCAAGAGCAAGCTGTCGGTCATCAGTGCGGTCGCCACTGCGTTGATCCTGGTTCCCGCCATGGCCTTTGCCCAGGAAATGGGCGCCAACAAGTGGGAGCAGAACAAGTGGCTGGCCGCGTCCGCCGGCTTCGCCATCGGTGTCGCCGCGCTCGGCGGGACGATGGGCCAGTCGCGCGCGGCCGCCGCCGCCCTCGAGGGTATCTCGCGTAACCCCGGTGCGGCCGCCCGCATCCAGACGCCGATGATTCTGGGCCTCGCGCTCATCGAGTCGCTCGTGCTCTTCGCGCTCGTGATCGCGTTCCTTCTTCAGTCCAAGATTGGCTGAGTAAATCGCCCTCGCGGGAGGGCTGTTTCGCTTGCGCGCTCCCGGCTTCGGCCGCGGGGCGCGTTCGCGTTTTGTCCTTTGGGGAGGTGGCTCGCGCGCGAGTCTGATCCTCGTCTGTCGTCTTCCGTCCGTCGTCTTCCGTCCTCGCGCACGAGGACGCGCACGGCAGACGAAGACGGGAGACGGGAGACGGGAGACGAGAGAAGCGGATCGGGTGGCTCTAGCGACGGAAGAAGCAGCCCAGGACGTCGCCGGCGAGGTTCACGAGGACCACCAGCGCGGCGAGGAGGAGCAGCGCGATGCCGAGGCCCTCCTGCTTGCCGACGGCGAGGAGGGCGGTGCCGGAGAGCGTGAACGAGGCGACGACGAGGCCGCTGAAGAGGCGGCGGCCGAGGCGATCGACGAGCGCGGGGAGGGTGGGGTTCGAGGTCTGGAGCGTGAGGCGGCCGAGGCGGAGGTCGTCGAGGATTTCGCGGGTTTGCTGGGGGAGATCGTAGGCGGCGCCCGAGAAGCGCTCGAGGCCGCGCCAGATTTCGTTGCCGACGCGCTCGGGCGAGTAGCGCTTGCGGAGCAGGTCGAGGAAGAACGGGCGCGCTTCGCCGAAGACGTCGAGGTCGGGATCGATCTCTTTGCCGACGCCCTCCATCGTCATCAGCGCCTTGCCGACGAGCATGAAATCAGGCGGGATTTCCAGGCCGTATTTGGTCGCGCCGCGGATGAGGTCGGCGATCATCGCCGCGAGATCGATCTCCTTGAGCGGGCGGCCGAGGTACTTCTCGCTGAGCAGGCCGACCTCGGCGCGGTAGGCGCGCATGTCGACCTTCTTCGTCGGCGTGCCGATGGCGTAGAGCGCGTCAGCGACGGCGATGTGATCCTGGCGCACGGCGGCGACCATGAGATCGACGGTGCGATCGCGCATTTCGGGGGAGAGGCGGCCGACCAGGCCGAGATCGATCAGGCCGATCACCGGCTTGTCGGGTTCGCCGAGGATCAGGATGTTCCCGGGGTGGGGATCGGCGTGGAAGAAGCCGTCCTCGAAGATCATCTTGATGATCACGGCGACCGCAGCCTTGGCGAGCACCGGGCCCTGGAAGCCGCGGTCGCGGATCGCTTCGTAGATCTTCACGCCGGCGAGGAACTCGATCGTCAGGACCTGGGTCGAGGAGGCTTCCTTGTAGACCTTGGGGAAGCAGGCGACGGGGTGGTGCTCGAAGTAGCGGGCGAACTTGATGGCGTTGTCAGCCTCGAGGCCGAAGTCGAGCTCGGCGGTGATGGCGCGATCGAACTGATCGACGAGGGCCGTGGGCGAGTAGATGCGCGACTCGGGGACGGTGCGCTCGACCAGCGCGCCGAGGGCGTGGAGGAGCTCTACGTCGCGCGCGACGGTGGAGCGGACGCCAGGGCGCTGGGCCTTGACGACGACGTCCTTGGGGCCTTCGGGGTGCTTGAGGACGGCGCGGTGGACCTGGCCGATCGAGGCGGCGGCGAGGGGCTGCTCGTCGAAGCTCTCGTAGACCTCGTCGATGGTGCGGCCGAGCGAGGCCTCGACGGCGTCCTTGATCTCGGCGAACGAGAGCGGCGTGACGTTGTCCTGGAGCTTCTTCAGCTCGGTGACCCACTCCTTCGGCATCACGTCGGGGCGCGTCGAGGCGATCTGGCCGAGCTTCACGAACGAGGGGCCGAGGTCCATCGCGACGAAGCGGACGCGCTCGGGGAGGGAGAGCGAGCGGTTCGGGGTAGGGGGGCCCCGACGAGCTTTGCTCGGCGGGGGGAAAGGGCGCGAGCCCTTTCCTGGGACTCAGCGGATGCGGATCACGGTGCCGGGCTCGGGCTTCGTGGGGAACACCGCGGTCCAGCCGGCGGGTACGTGCGGGCCGGTCCACCAGAAGAGGCGCTGGGCGTCGAGGGGCGCGAGGTTGACGCAGCCGTGGCTGCGGACCTGCCCGAAGCCGCGATGCCAGAAGGCGCCGTGGAGGCCGACGCCCTTCGAGAAGTACTGGACCCAGGGCACGTTCTCGATGCGGAAATAGCGCGCGGCGTTCTCGTCCTCGAGGTTGTCCATGTCCGAGGTGAGGAGCTTGATCCAGATGCGGTGCGTGCCCTTCGGCGTCGCTTGCGGCGTGCCCTGGCGGCCCTTGCCGGTGGAGACAATCGTGGCGAACACGGGGCGTTTGCCCTCGTAGGTGACGAGCGTCTGCGTCTCGAGATCGACGTCGATCCAGCGCTCGCCGGCGGCCTCGTCGACCTCGGGCGGCGGTGGGGCGACGCTGGGGTGGCGGACGTCCTTGGCGGCGATCCACGCGCCCTCGCCGATGCGGAAGAACGTGCTGCGGCCGCTCTGGACTTCTTCGAGGACGGGGACGAGCTCGAAGCGGGCCTTGGTGGTTGACGTGACGGCGAAGGCGCTGGGCTTGGAGAGGACGCGGGCGCGATCGTTGATGACCCAGGCGAGCGGGATCGTGGTCGCGTCGGGCGGGAGCGTCTCGCCCTGGAAGGCGAAGGCGCGCGCGGGGCCGAGGTCGCGCATCGGGACCCAGAGGTTGTGGTTGGTGCGGCCGTAGCGGGCGCCGTCGAGGGTGCGCTCGGCGGTGATCGCGACGGCGAAGCCCGGCTCGAGCTGCATCACCGGGGTGTCGACCTCGGCCGATTCAAAGCGGCTGTAGGCGGCGGAGCCGTCGGGGCCGACGAAGAAGTAGCGAAACGGGAGCCCGTCGGCGCTGTCCGCGAGGGTGCGGCGCGAGGCGTCGATCGCCGGGGTGTCGGCGAGCTCGACGGCGTCGTCGCAGAGCCAGGCGGAGGCGCCGACCTCGAGGAAGGTGCCACGGCAGCCGGCGCCGCGGCGGACCGCGAAGAGGGGGAGGTGGATGTCGCGGGTGACCGCGCCGCGGCGAGGCGCGGAGGCCCACGGCGCCGTGAGAAGGGGCTGATCGTCAAGGAGAACCCGGGCGCTGCGTGTGCCCGCAGGGAGCAGCGGCGCGCCAGGTTCGATCCAGGGCGGGGAGTGAGCGGACTCGGCGCGGGCGGCGGCGCCGTCGAAATCGACGAGGCCGATGAAGAGGCAGAGCGCGGCGAAGGCCGGGAGATGCCTCTTCATCGGCGGGCCGTCAGCGGTACGAGAAGCGGACCTCGTGATCGCAGATCCGGTAGAGATCGCCCTCGGCGATGGCTTTGCGGGCGATGCGCTGGCCGTTGTACTCGACGCCGTTCGTCGAGCCCATGTCGACCATGTAGTACTGGCCGTTGAGGAACTCGACCATCGCGTGCTGACGCGACACGTTCGGATCCTTGATCGTGAGGTCGCTCGACTGCTTGCCGCGGCCGATGATGAAGCGATCCTTGTTCACCACGAAGCGCTGGCCCGCGTAGAAGGCCGCGAGCGTGGCGCCGCCGGGGTCCGGCACCGGGGCCTGGGACTGCGGCGGCGCGCCCATCGGCTGCGGCGGCGGGGGCGGCTGCATCCCGCCGCCGTACGCCGGGGGAGGCGGCGGCGGAGGCTGCTGCATCGATGGCGGCATCGGCGGCTGCTGCATCGACGGCGGCATCGGCGGCTGCTGCATCGACGGCGGCATCGGCGGCTGCTGCATCGACGGCGGCATCGGCGGCGGGGTGTAGCCGCCCGGCGCCGGGGGAGGAGGCGGCGGCGGGCCGGATCGCCCGCTGGGCGCGCCCATGTTCGACCCGCGCATGCCCTGTCCGGGAGGCATGGGCGGAGCCGGGGGCTGCTGCATCGACGGCGTCATCGGCGGCGGGCCCTGGGGAGGCGGGCCCATGCGTCCCAGGCCAGGAGGAGGCGGGGGACCCCCGGGCGGACCTTGCATGCCAGGCGGCGCCGGCGGGCCGGGCGGACCACCGGGGCGCGTCATCGGAGGCGGCGGCGCGGGCAGGCTGGGGCGCTTCCCGCCGGAAGGCGCGGGAGGCGGCGGGGGCGGCGGGGCGACCGCGCCCGGTCGCATCGGCGGGGGCGAGGTCTGGCCGCTCTGCTGCATCGGCGAAGGACCGCCGAAGCCGGGAGGAGGAGGCGGAGGCGCACCGTACTGCGGAGGCGGCGGACCACCCGGCCCGCCCATCATCGGCGGCGGAGGCGCGCCCGGCCCGCCCATCATCGGCGGCGGGGGCGTCGCGCTGCCGCTGCCCATCATCGGCGGCGGCGCGCCGGTGCCACCGAGCATCGGCGGCGGCGGCGGCATGCCAAGGCCACCCTGGCTGCCGGGGTACACCGGCGGCGGCGGCGGGCCGGCGTTGGGGATCGGCGGCATCGGGGGAGCGCCGGGACCGTTGAAGCCGAGCGGCGGCGAGAGCGGGCCCGAGCCCGACCCCGGACCAGCGCCTGGAGGTCCCATCGGCGGCGGCGTCACGCTGGTCGCGGGGCCCTGGCCCGTGCCCATCTGCGGGCCCGAGCCCGGCGCTCCGTCGGGGCGAGCGGGCCCCGGGAACGGGGTGCGCGGGCTGTAGCTCCGCTGCCGCGCGTACTGCTTCATCGACTCGTTGATCAGATAATCAATCGAGCACTCGAGCTCGCGGGCCATCTGCTCGAACGTCTCCCAGAGGACGTCGCGGCACTGGAACGTTCGTGCGCTTTTCTTGTTCGGATCCGCGCTCATTTTCCCCTGACGATCTGGACGGTGACGGTGGACGGACCCGCCGGCTCCCGTCGTGTTGCGAGCCATGCGCCCCGACGAGTGTCGGGGTTCGGGGCTGGTTTCAGCCCCATCGTGGTCAGGCGCTGGCCCGGCCCACGAGCATCATGAAGCGAAATGAAGCGTCGGGAAAAGTTCGAGGCGCCTGCCCTCACGAGAGAGGCCCCGAAAGGGCAGCGTATTCTACCCGAACAAGGGTCACTTCTTCTCGTCCTTCTTCTCGGGCTGCCGCTCTCTCATCGCGGGCTCGATGCAGAAGCGGACGAAGTCGCCGACGGTCTTGATCTCCTTCGACTCGCGCTCCTTCGCCGGATCCTTCGCGCCCTCTTTGGGGACTTCGCAGGACCATTTGCAGTCGGCGTCCGTCTCGCAGACGGGGGCGTCGGTGCGATCGCCCTCGTACGGGGCGAGCCCGGCGATGTCGGCGCTGGTCCCGAAGCTGAACCAGTAGCCGAGCGCGGTGGTGCGCTGGGCCGCCGTCCCGCTGCTGAAGTACTTCTTCAGCCCGTCGATCGGCTTGCCCTCTTTGAGGTCGCCGAGCGAGGCGCCGTAGGCGAGCGCCTCGCCCATGGCGAAGCCCTTCGCCGGGTTCCCGGGCAGCTTGCCCATGAACTCGTCGATGTGCTTCACCGTCGACATCTTGAGGACGGTGCCGGCCGCGGCGCGCCGGATCTTCCATTTGTCGGTCTTGAAGATCTCGTAGAGCTTGTCGACGACGAGCTCGCGCGGGAGCTCGCCGACGCGGCGGAAGGCCTGGTCGAGGACGACGTCAGGCGCGTCGACCGAGGCGATCTGGAGGATGCGCTTCAGGTCGTCGGGGTTGTTGCGATCGAGGCGCCCCTCGAGCGCGGCGAGCGCGGCCTGGCGGCGCTTCTCGCTTTGCTCTTTGGTGGCGGCGAAATTCAGGAGAAAATCGACGCAGGGGCGACCGCCGACCTTGCGCATCGAGGCGAAGACGCGGAGCAAATCCTCGTCGCGGTACTGCCCGAGCTGGGCCTCGAACTGCTTCGGCGTGGGCTCGAGCCGCGACGCGGCGTTGGCCGCCTTGAGCTCGGGGTCTTTGATCTTCGTCCACTCGTCCGACATCACGTACTGCGCGATGACGACGATCTGGGCGGAGGCCGCCTCTTTCGTCTTCTGGTCGGCGAACTCGGCGATGAGGGTCGCCATCTGGTCGAGGCGCTTCGCTTCGCGCGTCATCAGCTTCGGCAGGCCGACGAGCGAGGGCGCGCCGATGTACCGGAGCAGCTGCTCCATCCCGTAGGCCTGGCTGCGGTTGTCGAGGCGGTGCTCGAAGTCCGCCATCGCCCACTCGGTCAGCGCCACCTTGAGCTGCTGCTTCAGCGGCTCGTCGGCGATGATCACGGTCTTGTCCGAGGTGAACATCGCGTAGGCCGCGTCCTTGTAAGGAAAGGACGGGTCCGGCGGCGAGGCCTGGTTGGCCTGCGCGACCGGCGGCGGCTTCTTCAGCTCGGCGATGATGTCCGGCACCAGCGACGCGACGATGACCTGCCGCATCTCGGGCGAAATCCCGGCGAGGGAGTCCACCATGATCCCGATGCCCACGCGGCGACCCGCGCGCGGCTTCATCCGGATCAGCGACATCGCCGACTCCACGCGGAGGGCGGTGTCGTACTTGTCGTGGATCAAGACGGCCCGGAGCTTCTCCGGCCCGTGCGCTGTACTTTCCCAGCGATGCACGTCGTCCTCGGCGACGCGGCAACCGCTCCCTGCGAGGCCACACCCTGCGGCTGCCACACACACCGCGAAACCCGCGAAGCGCGTGCGCCACCCTGCTCGATCAAGCCGTGCCATGCATGTCCTTGGATTGGGCGAGATGGTAGCCCCCGACCTGCGCCCGGCTCAAAGACTTTCCCCCCGTCGGTCGCAAAATGTCCAACGGATCCCTCTATTTGTTCAGGCATGAGGTCCCGGATCCGTGGGGTGCGGAGGGCGCGTTGGAGGTTTGACCTGCCGCGGACTTGCCCCATCGGCGTGCGCGCGGGTAGGTAGGTGCAGGTAGGGAATGACATTTCCATTGTTCGCTCCACGCCGCGCTCAAACCGCCGGGGCTCCCGCTGCCGGGGCTGCCGCCAACGCCGCCATTTCGCCCGCGAAGGGTGGCGCGGCGCGCCGGGCGTCCCACGGCTACGCCCGGGAGGCTGCGGCCCTCGTGCTGCTCGCCTCGGCGCTTTACATCGCGCTGGCGCTCACCTCGTTTCGAGGTGATCCCGCGCGCCCCGAGATCGTGGGGGACGATTGGGTCGGCCCGGCCGGCGCCTTCGTGGCGCGCGCTGCGGTCGAAGCGATCGGGCTCGCGGCGTGGCTGCTCCCGATCGAGCTCGCGCTCATCGCGTCGCCGCTCCTCAACGCTCGGCCCTCCATCGCCGGCGTGGCTCGCTTCGCCGGCGATCTCGTCGTGGTGGTGATCCTCGCGGCGCTGGGGCACGTGGCGTTCCCGATGGCGACCGCGTTCGGCGCGATGCCCCTCGGCGGCGCGGTGGGCGAGCTCTTCGGCGAGGTGGCGCGCGCGCTCTTCTCGCAGGTCGGCTCGTACATCATCGGCCTCACCGTGGTGGCGCTGATCCTGATCGGCCGCGCGGCGTTCTCCTTCATCGAGTGGGTGAAGCGCGTCGAGCGCGGGGCCGTGACCCTGGCCGAGCGCCTCTCGACGTGGACGCGCGCGCTGCTCGCCGCCTGGTCGACGGCGCGCGACATCGATCAGCAGCGCGACGAGAAGGCCCGCCGCGAAGCCGAGCCCCGGATCGGGCGCGCGGGCGGCGGCGACGCGATCATCGCGGCGCTGACCGAGGACGAGCTGGAGAGCGGCGCCGCCGATCGCGAGAGCCGCCTCGACATCACGGTCGCCTCCGGTGAAGGCGCGGCGATGCCCGCCTTGAAGGCGGCCCTCGCCCAGAGCTCGGTCGGCAGCGGCGCGGTGATCGTGGCCGGATCGGAGCCGGCGATCGAGGCCGCCGCGCCCAAGCCTCGCCGGGGAAAGCGCGCCGCGAAAGACGACGTCGAGCCTGCGCCCGTGCCCGCGCCCGCGCTGATGCCAACGCCCGCGCCGGCGCCGGTGAAGATCGTCGAGAAGCCTTCGAAGCGCGCCGCACCGATCGAAGCGAGCGTCGTCGCTGAGGTCGCGGGCGTGGAGATCCCGACGCCCTCGCCGATCGTGCCGGTGCGCGTGAAGGTGGTGGAACGAACGCCGACGCCGACGCCCGCGCCGATTGCGATCGAGGTCGAGGTCGAGAAGCCGCCGTCCGTGAAGCTGAAGGCCGCTCCGCCTCCGCCCATCGAGCCGAAGATCGTCGACACGAGCGCGGCCAGCGCCACCGAGAAAGTCGAGCGCGTCAAGGTCGTCCCCGCCATTGGCCAGGGCTTCCGCTTGCCGCCGATCGAGATGCTCGATGAGCCCGGGGGCGACGTCCCCCTCGTCGACGAAGAGCAGCTCAAGCTCACCGCGCAGATGCTCGAGAAGACGCTGAGCGACTACGGCGTGAGCGGGAAGGTGGAAGAGATCCACCCCGGGCCCACCGTGACGACGTTCGAAGTCTCGCCCGCGGCGGGGACCAAGGTCTCCAAGGTCGCCGGCCTCGCGGACGATCTCGCGCTCGGGCTCTCGCGCAAGGTGCGGATCATCGCCCCGATCCCTGGCAAGAACCGGATCGGCTTCGAGATCCCCAACGAGCAGCGGATCCCGGTGAGCCTGCGCGAGCTGGTGGAGGATCGCCGCTTCCAGGAGATGAAGGCGCCGCTGCCCTGCGTGCTCGGCCGCGACATCATCGGCACGCCGTACTTCGCCGACCTCGCCTCGATGCCGCACGTGATCGTCGCCGGCGCGACCGGCGCCGGTAAGAGCGTGGGCCTCAACGTCATGCTGGTGAGCTTGCTCTTCCGCAAGACGCCGGCCGAGCTGCGCCTCCTGATGATCGATCCCAAGGTCGTCGAGCTCGCGCCCTTCGATCGCATCCCTCACATGCTCCTGCCCGTCGTCACCGACATGAAGCAGGCGGCAAACGCCCTGAAATGGGCCGTGGACGAGATGGAGCGGCGCTACCAGCTCTTCGCCAACGCGGGGACGAAGAACATCGGTACCTACAACGGCTGGGTCGAGCGCGTGCAGCGCGGCGAGGCGCGCCCGCCGAAGCCGCCCGCGAAGGTGGCCGCCGTGGCCGCCGATGGAACCGAGGTGGAGATCGACGCCGCGAAGGACGGGAGCGACGTCGAGCTGCCCGAGAAGCTCCCCTGGATCGTCATCGTCGTCGACGAGTTCGCCGACCTGATGATGCAGCAGGGCAAGGACGTCGAGGTGAGCGTGGCCCGCCTGGCGCAGAAGGCGCGCGCCGCCGGCATGCACGTGATCCTGGCGACGCAGCGCCCCAGCGTCGACGTCATCACCGGCATGATCAAGGCGAACTTCCCGACGCGGATCGCCTTCCGCGTGGCCCAGAAGGTCGACAGCCGGACCATCCTCGACGAGCAGGGCGCCGAGCACCTGCTCGGGCGCGGCGACATGCTGATCAAGATGAACGGCGCCAACGACACGAAGCGCGTCCAGTGCCCGTTCTGCTCCGAAGAAGAGGTCCAGAGGATCACCGACTTCCTCCGCCTGCAAGGGGAGCCCGTCTACGACGAGGCGATCCTCAAGCCGCGCGACGATGAAGGCGAAGAGGTGGACACCGCGGACGCCGAGGCCGACGCCATGTACGATGCCGCCGTGCGCATCGTGGCCGACACCCGCCGCTGCTCGACTTCATGGATCCAGCGCAAGCTCGGCGTCGGCTACAACCGCGCCGCCAAGATCGTCGAGGCGATGGAGAAGCGGGGCCTCGTTGGGCCGGCAAATGGGGCCAAGGATCGCGAAGTCTTGATCGCTCCCATCTGATGGTGCATCCGAGGACCGATGGGTCACCGCTGTCCAGCCCTTTTTGACTTTCATGATGAGATGCTTCATGGAGCACGACGATGACGGTTGAGGAGGAGCGCACCCGCCTTATCGGTGAGATCGCGCGCGTACTGCGCGAAGATCCCGTGTCGGAGGAGGCGCGCAGCGCCGGCCTGACCTTCATCGGATGGCTCGCGCGGCGGATGCCCGGCGAACCTGTCTCTCTGGCCGGCGTGCAAGAGATGATTCACGCGCCCCCGGAGCACGAACGCCCGGCGCGCGGCGCCCCTCGATCCCGGCGCGTTCCTCGCACCGACGCCCTCGAAGACGCCGCCCCGAACCGGCGCGCGCGCTGAAGGATCACAAATCGGCGACCCGCCCGTTGGGCCGCCGTGATACGTGAATCGTGATGGTCGCGCTTCCGGAGTCGCGCCCTGAAGACGATGAAGACGTCGTCTGGGGGCTCTCTACCGCCAGCGCTCTCTGGGCGCGAGGGGAGCGGCGTGATGCGATCGTGTGGCTCCGGCGCGCCGCCGACGCCGCGGTCGGGGCTGGGCAAGAGTTCCGCGGATCAGAGCTCGGCATGTACGCCGGCGAGCTGGAAGACGTGCTCAATGCCGCCGACGCCGCTGTCGACGGGGCTTTGCCTTCCGAGCCTGCGGTCCCGTCCCGCTCCGCGGCCACCGAGCCCGTCGCCGCCGAGGTGATCGAGCTGCTCGACCTCGAAGAGGACCACCCCGCGCCGACGTCGGTCGACCTCGAGGCCGAAGCGCCGCCGCCGCAGCCCTTGCCAGGTCGGATCGCGCTGACGCCGGGGCCGGTGGCTCCGCCGTCGCGCTCGACACCTCCGCCGTCACGCTTGGTGGCCCCGCCTCCGGTGGCTCCGGCACCGCAGTCCAAGCCGATCACGGGACCGCCGCCGCCGAGCACCGTGCGCCTTCCGTCGTCGCGTCCCAAGGCGAGCTCGGTCGCTCCTCCGGTCGCTGCTGTCGCGCCTGTCGTGGAGCTCCCGCCCCCAGCGCCGCTCGGCGTGTCGGTTCCTCTGCAGCCTTCGTTCGAAACCACGCCGCTGCCTTCCTCGCAGTCGGTGCGCACGGGGCCCAGGTCCTCGAAGCGGCTGAGCCCGGTCCCCTCGCGCAAATCTCAGCCCCGCGCGCCCATCCTCGATCCGTGGGGCGACGAGCCAACGGAGACGTATGTCTCCGCGCCGCGCCCGGCGGTCTCGTTTCGCCAGAGCGAAGGCGGCGGTGACGAGCTCGTCCTTCCGCGGCGTCCGCAGAGCCCGACGCGTGCCGGGGACAGCGAGGACGAGGTGGTGACGTCCGCGGCGCCGCTCGACGCCTCGCTGACGGCGAAGGTGCCGCCGCGCCCGCCGCGCAAGGCCCCTCCCAAGCCCAGCGCCTCGTCCGATCCGGCGCCCGCGCCGGGGCAGCTCGCGCAGGCGGCGGCGATCGTTCCTTCCAAGGGTCTGAGCGTGCCGCCTCCTCCCGCGGCGACCGTGACCTCGCGAGGCCTGAGCGTGCCTCCTCCTCCCGCATCGACCGTGACTTCTCGGGGCCTGAGCGCGCCGCCTCCTCCCACGGTGAGCCTCGCCGCGCCCGCTCCCAAGGTGAGCCCGCCGCTCCCTCCGCCGAGCAAGACCTCCGTCGCGCCCGCCGCGGCCGGAGCGCCGCCTGTGGTCGCCGCGCCTCCGTCAATTCGCCCGCCCCCGGCGCCTCCGCCCGTCCCCAGCAAGCCTGCCGTCGCGGTCACGCCGAAGCCCAGCTCTCCGCCGTCGGCACCCGTCGCTCCCAGGCTCGGCGTCGCGCCTCCGCCTCCCAGGCCGACAGCGCCGTCGATCGCTCCTGCCGCGTTGAAGCCGAGCGTCGCGCCTCCGGCTGTCGTGGCCGCGCCGAAGCCGAGCGTTCCACCTGCGTCTGCGCCTGCCGTGAAGGCGGAGCCAGCGCCTGCCGTGAAGGTGGAGCCGCCGCCTGCCGCGAAGGTCGAGCCGGTGCCCGCCGTGAAGGTCGAGCCGCCGCCTGCCGTGAAGGTCGAGCCGCCGCCTGCCGTGAAGGTCGAGCCGGTGCCCGCTGTGAAGTCGGTGCGACCGCCTGCGGGTGCGCTCATCGACGGCGTCCCTCTCGACGAGGTCGACGCCTTCGTCGATCTGCCGCTCGACATGCAGCACCGCCTCGTCGCGCTCGCGCGGATCGAGGCGCTCGCGGCCGACGAAGAGGTCTCGAGCTTCGGCGCGGCGCTCTTGCTCGCGGGAGAGGCCGCGGTCTGCGCCACCATCGTCGACACCCCGGCGTGCCGCGCGGTCAAGGGCACCCTCGTCCCGTCGCGCGGCTCGCTGACGGACGCTGTCGGCGTCCGCGTCGTCGCTGGAGCGCAGGGCGCCCGCGTCGCGATCTGGGACCAGCCGGTGATCGAGGACGCGCTCAAGTCGTGCCCGTGGGTCCTCGACGAGCTCGTGAGCCGCGCTGATCGCATCCAGGCCCTCGCCGGCGCCACGATGGGACCGCTCGGCGAGGTCGACGAGGCCGCGCGCAACGAGCTGCTCGATCGCCTCACCGTCCACTTCGCTCAGCCCCAGGAGTCTCTCGTCGAGGCCGGCGGCGAGACGCTGGGGATCGTCATCGTCGGCGGCGGCGTGGTGGAGCTCAGCGCGCAGGGCGCGACGGCGGCGCAGGGCCTCCACCCCGGCGAAATGCTCTTCGCGCGCGCCGTGCTCGAGGGCCGCCCCGCGCCGCGGAGCGCGCACGCGGGGGCGTCGGGCGCCCTCGTCCTGATCGGCGAAGCGAAGATCGCCAAGGAGCTGATGGCGAGCTCCCCGCCGCTCGCCGCCCTCCTCGCCGACGCCACCGAGTAGCGCGCGTCGCGCCTACGGCGCCGCAGCGACGGCGCTCGGATCGCTCGACGCGTCCTCGAGCTTCCAGATCAGCTCGTTGTTCCCCTGGGCGCCCGCGAAGCGCAGGCCGAACCACTTCGCCTTCGACGAGATCGTCGGCCGCCCGTCCACCGAGGTGCGCGGGAAGCGGATGCGGAACGCCTGCCGGAACACCGTGTTGTACGGGAAGTAGTTCCGCTCCAGCGCGTTGGGCTTCTTGATCGCGGTGATCTCCTGCGGCGCGGTCTCGTTCCCCGTGTCGTCGATCAGCCGCACGATCCATGCGCTGTCGGTCTTGGTCAGATCGTTGTAGCGCCGCTCGCCGCCGTAGATCGCGACGAAGAACTGGTGCCGGAGGCGCGTCTCTTCGAGCGTCTTCTCGAGCAGCTTTTTCCGCTGCTCGATCGTCAAGCGGTAGTCCTGCACGTAGCGCACGACGTACGCCCAGCGAAAATCCCAGGACTCGTACGTCGCCGTCGCCGTCAAGAAGTTATCGAGCTCCGAGAACGCGACGAGCTGCTCGGTGCGCGTCCACTCGCGGAGGACGTTCTCGTAGTCGGTCGCGACGTACTCGCGTGGACCCTCCTGGATGTTCACGGACTGGATCGCGCAGCCGCCGAGGAGCAGCAGCATCGCGGCGAAGATCCAGCCGTGGGTGACGTGGGGAACCGGAGAGGGCACGGAGGCAGGGTATCGGGGGGGCGGCCTCAAGGGAACTTGAACCGCTTTGGGAGCCGCGGATCGTCGGCCGTTAGCTCGTTCGGTTCAGAGGTGAGGCTGCGAGCCGCGGGTCACGCGCGCGAGCTTCTCTTCCACCATCAGATCAGCCACGCGGTAGGTCGGCGTCAGCGTCTTCGCGCTGCGCTCGGCGATCTCGTGGATGGTGTCGTAGATCTTCATCGTCCGCTCGCGGCTCTTCTCCGCGTCGTACCCCACCACCTCCGCGGCCACGTTGACGAGGCCGCCGGCGTTGATGGCGTAGTCGGGCGCGTAGAGGATCCCGCGGGCGTTGATGTCGTCCCCGTGGCGCGGCTCGGCGAGCTGGTTGTTCGCCGCGCCGGCGACGATCGTGGCGCGGATGCGCGGGATGGTGTGATCGTTGAGCGCCGAGCCGAGGGCGCAGGGAGCGAGCACGTCGCACTCGGTTTCGAAGATGTGCTCGAGCGCGACGACGGTGGCGCCGAACTCGCGCGTGGCGCGCTCGGCCTTGAGAGGATCGACGTCGGCGACCGAGATCTTCGCGCCCTCGGCCGCGAGCTCTTTGCAGAGCTGGTAGCCGACGTGCCCCACGCCCTGCACCGCGACGTGGATCCCTTCGAGCGAGGCGCGCCCGAGCCGGATCTTGACGCAGGCTTCGATGCCGCGGCGGACGCCGAGCGCCGTGAAGGGCGAGGGATCGCCCGAGCCGCCGTGGCTCACGTCGACGCCGGTCACGTGCTTCGTCACCGAGCGGATGATCTCCATGTCCTCGAGGCCCGTGCCCGAGTCCTCCGCGGTGATGTAATGCCCGCCGAGGTTGTCGACGAAGCGGCCGAACGCCATGAAGAGCGCGGCCCTGTCGAAGTGCTGATTCTGCGGGCGAATCAGCACGGATTTACCGCCGCCGTGCGGCAGATCGGCGAGCGCGGCCTTGTACGTCATCCCGCGGGCGAGGCGGAGCGCGTCGACGAGCGCGTCCTCGTCGCGGGCGTAGGGAAGGAAGCGACAGCCGCCGAGCGCCGGGCCGAGGCGCGTGTCGTGGATGGCGATGATGGCCTTGAGACCCGTCGCCGCGTCGCGCTCGAAGTGGACTTCACCGTAGTCGTAGCTCGCCATCAATCCGAAGACATCCACGCCGAAATCCTCCTGATCCAGGCGGTTTTGGCCTGCGATCAAGACGGCCTATACCACGGCACCGCGCGCTATCTGGAGGCGGCTTTCGCGAGGCCCACATCGAAATCGAAGGCGACGTTGAGACGCGCCGCGTAATACGACGCGGCCTCGCCGCGGAGCGGCGTGGTGAGCGGGACGAGCACGCTCAGCGCCGGCGCGACGCGGCCCAGCATGAAGCGGATGCTCGGCGAGAGCGTGACCGACGCGCGCTTGTCGTCGTCGATGTCGGCGCTCACCTGGTAGACCTCCCACACCTCGAGGCCGAGGCCGATCTCCTTCGTCGCGCGGAAGCCGAGGTAGAGCGTGGCGCGCGCCACGAAGTCCATCCGGTGCTCCGCCGGCCCGAAGAGCAGGTACGAGCCGCCGCTGGGCAGCGGGCGCTCCTGCGTCTCGCTGCGCAGCGCGCGCAACGCCACGGTCACGTCGAGGCCCTGGCGAAACTGAAAGATGAACCGCCCGACGATGTGCCGGATGTCGAACCACGGCCGCACCGTGAGGACGCGATCGTTGAAGTACGAGGCGTCCCACGGGCGGACGACGCGCACCGTCTGCAAGACCTCGGAGTCGAGCTGGCTCGGGCTGCGGGGCAAGGGGAGGACGACGCCGAAGCCCGCGCCGGACGAGAGGCCGACGACGCTCGACCAGAGCCCGCGCCCCCAGATCTCCGGGTTGCCGAAGAAGAGGCCGTGCCCCACGCCGGGGACCGCGCCCGCGGCGATGTCGTGCGCGGCGCCGAGGTACCACTTGCGCGACCGCAGCGGCAGCTCGACCTCGTTGTGGGCGAACCACGCCGAGGCGCGGCCGCTGCTCCCGATCTGCGTCCGCGGGTTGATGCTCGCGGCGGTGTACTCGAACGTGTACGTGAGCGACGGGTGCGCGAGCGCGGGCAGCGTCGGCGGCGCGGGGGCGTCGAGCACCGCTTGCCAATCCTCGGCCGAGGCAGGGTTCGCCGCGATCATGATCGCCGCGATCCCTGCGGCGAACAGGGTCGCGCGCCCGCGCCTCACGCCGCGCTCCGCGCGAGCACGCCGAGCGCGAGCGCTTCGGCGATGACGGCGTGCGTCGCGGCGTGCCCGGGGCGCGACGCGACGATCGCGCCGCGCGGCGGGCCGCCGTGGATCGCCAGATCGCCGATCAGATCCAGGAGCTTGTGGCGCGCGGCCTCGGCCTCGCCCGCGGGGCGGCATCCGGGGATCGCGCCGCGCTCATCGAAGACCAGGACCGCGTCGAGATCGACGGCCGCAGCCCGCCCCGAGGCCAGGAGCGCGGCGTGCTCGTCGGCCCAGCCAAAGGTGCGCGCGGGCGCGATTCGCTCCAGAAAATCGGCCGCGTCGCCGTGCCACTTGGCGCTCTGGCGGCCCACGGGCGCGCGAAACTCCACGTCGACCCGGAGCTCCACGCGAGGCCCCGGCGCGAAGCGGTAGATCGCGGTTCCCCTTTGAATCAAGGCTCCGCGCGTGATCACCAGCGCCGTTTGCGCGGGCTCCACGGCGAGGCCGAGGGCGAGAATCGCCTCGGCGAAGCGCCGCGCGCCGCCGTCGAGCAAGGGCAGCTCCTCGTCGTCGATCGCGATGCGCACGCCCGCGCCGACGCCGAGCCCTCCCAACGCCGCGAAGAGGTGCTCGACGAGATCGACGCGGACGCGCCCATCCGTCGAGGCGAGCGTCACGCCGCGGTCAGCGCGGACGACCTGGAGATCGGCGCGCGCCGCCGATGCGCCGCGCTGGACGAGGGTGATCGGCCCCGCCATCGCGGCGAGGCGAACCTCCGCGGGGCCGCCGCGGTGGAGCGCGACGCCGCGGAGGACGTGGGGGTCAGGAAGAGAAGCAACGGCGCGCCCGATCACGGCGATCGCGGCTCTGGGCAGCTACTTCGCGCCGAAGTGAAGATCGTTGGCGATGGTCACGTAGAACATCAGCCCGAGCATCATCACCATGCCGACGAGGTGGATGCTCTGCTCGATCCGAGCGTTGGGGCGCCGTCGCGTCGTCGCCTCGTAGCAGAGGAACATCAGCCGACCGCCGTCGAGGGCAGGGAACGGGACGAGGTTGAAGGCGCCGAGGTACGCCGAGAGCCCGCCGAGGAAGCCGAGGAGGTACGTCATCCCGCCGCGGGCCTCGCTGGCGGCCTGCTCGACGATGCCGACAGGGCCGGAGAAGCGCCCTTCGATCTTGCCAGCGATGAGCTCGCCCACGCTCAGGACCAGCATCTTCACCACCTTGGGCGGCGTCTTCAGCGCGAGCATGGCGGCCTGCCCGACGGAGACCGGCTCGCGCCGCTCCATCATCCCGACGCCGATCTTGCCGTCACCCTTCTTGTCGGGCGCGGGCGTCACGGTGAGCGTGACCCGCTGCCCCGCGCGCTCCACGACGATCGGCAGCGGCTCGTTCGCGTGCTTGGAGATGACCTCGGCCATCTTCTTCCAGTCGTTCACCGGGACGTTGTTGATCTCCACGACCTTGTCGCCGGTCTTCATCCCCGCGGCGGCGGCGGGGCGGATCGGCAGCTCCTCGATCACGGCGATGTCGGTCGGGAGGGGCTTGCTCGGATCCGGCTCGGCAGGGTAGCCGCCGAAGAGGAACGCGAAGAAGAAGAGCACCGACGCGAAGAGGTAGTTGGCGAGCGGGCCGCCGAAGATCGTCGCGACGCGACCGAACAAGCTGGCGTTGGCGTAGCTGCCCTTGTCGTTGGGATCGATCTCTTCGAGCGGGTTCATCCCGTCGATTTGCACGTAGGCGAGGAACGGGATCATCGCCACCTGGTAGATGGTGGGCCCGTGCTTCTCGGGGTTGTGCTTCCAGAGGCGGAGGCGGATCTTGTCGGCCGCGGTGGTGAACCAGAAGAAGCCGTCCCGCGGCACGATCTTGAAGAACGTGGGGCCAAAGCCGATGCTGAACCGCGTGACCCGCATGCCGAAGGCGCGCGCCACGAAGAAGTGACCCGCCTCGTGCACGACCATCAGCAGGGCAAGGCCGAGGATCCCGACGAGGGTCCAGCCGCTTTTCGCGAAAAGACTCATCTTGCGGCGAGTCTAACCGGAGGCTCGGAGCGGCGCACGCCCGGCGCGTGAAAACATCTCGGTGCTTGGAAATAAGGTGTTCTCGACGCTACCGGGCGACTCGGGATCCGGGACCGAAAGGAAGAAAGCGGCGCGCCGCGGCCCTCGCGCGCGCTGACGATCCGATCTACGCAGCCGGGGCCATGCGGCGATCTTCCTCGACAGCGGGCCTCGCGCTCGCGCTCCTCGCGGGCGCGTCGGGCTCGGCGCGCGCGGACGAGCCGATCGAGATCACCGTCCACGGCTCCACGGCCGGAGGCTTCTCCTCGCAGGTCTCGACCGACACCGCGCCGCGCGAGCCGGTCGACGCAGCCTCGATGATCGCCGAGCTCCCCGGCGTCCACATCCGTCGCCTCGGCTCGGAGGGATCCTTCGCGTCGCTCTCCATCCGCGGATCGGCGTCCTCGCAGGTCGGCGTCGTGCTCGCGGGGATCCCGCTCACCAGCGCGGCCGATCCCTCGCTCGACGTCGGCGCGCTGCCGCTGTGGCCCGGCGCGAGCTTCCGTGTCTACCGCGGCTTCGCGCCCGCTTCGCTCGGCACCACGGGCTACCTCGGCGGCGTGCTGGCGATCGATCCGCCGTCATCGGCGCTCGGCGCGCGCACCGAGGCGTGGCTCGCGGGCGGCTCGTTCGGATCGCTCAAGGTGCGCGTCGGCGACACCCGAAAGGTGGGCCCGCTCCAGCTCGGCGGCGGCGTCTTCGCCTCGCGATCCGACGGCGATTTTACCTACGACGTCGCCGATCCAGTGACGGGGAAGATCACCCCGCGCACCCGTATCAACGCCGGGCACGTCGGGGTGGGCCTGATCGAGCGCGCCTCGCTGGAGCGGCCGTGGGGCAGCGTCGGCGCGCTCTTCTTCGCCAACGCGCGCCGCCTCGGCGTGCCGGGGACCGCGGCCTACACCACCGAGGCCGCGCGCCTCGACACCGCGCGCCTCGTCGTTGGCGCCGACGCCTCGATCCGCACCGACGCCTCCGGCGCGGTCCGCCTCCTCGCATGGGGGCGCCGCGAGACCTCGGACCTCCACGATCCGCGGGGAGAGATCGACGCGACGCACACCACGTCGACCAGCAGCGCCATCCTCGCGGCCGGCCTCTCTGCGGGCTGGCGAGGTCGCCCGCTCGCGCCCCTCCTCGTCGATGTTCGCCTCGACGCGCGCGCGGAACGCTTCGCGCCCGAGCCCGGCGATCGCGGCCTCCTCACGTTCGCCGCCACGCGCTTCGCCGGCGGCGGCGGCGCCGAGCTCGAGTGGCGCCCCGCGCCGAAGCTCACGATCACGGCCTCCGCGCGGCTCGACGCGCGCCGCGACGACGCCGCTGGATCCCCGGGATCCAACCGCAAAGCGCCGCCCGCGCCGGCGCTCGCCCCCAGCGGTCACGCCGGCGCCTCGTACCGCCTCGCCGACGCGGCGGTGATCTCCGCGCACGCCGGCGCCCTCGGCCGCCCGCCGAGCTTCCAGGAGCTCTACGGCAACGGCGCTTCACTCATCGGGAACGCCGATCTCCTCCCCGAGCGCGCCCTCTCCGCCGACGCCGGGGTGCATGGAGACATCGGCGATCGCCGCGCCGCGTTCGCCTACGAGCTTGCCTTCTTCGTCACCTCGGCGCGCGATCTGATCGCCTTCGTGCCCCTCGGGATCGCCACGTTCCGCGCCGAGAACATCGACCGCGCGATCCTCGCGGGCGCCGAGGTCTCGGCCTCGCTCACCGCGCGCGGGCTGCGCTCGCAGGTGAGCTACACGTTCCTCTTCACCCGCAACCAGAGCCCCGAGCCGATCTACGAAGGCCGCCCCCTCGTGGGCCGCCCGCAGCAGGACCTCGCCTACGACGCGTCCTACCGCTTCGGCCCGTTCGGCGTGCGCTACGGGCTCGATCTGCTCGCCGGGGCGACCGCTGATCTCGAGGGCACGCTCGTCCTCCCGCCGCGCGTCGTCCACGGCGCCGGCGCCTCGGTGCAGCTACCCTTTCGCGTCCCGCTCCGCCTCGGCTTCGACGCGCAGAACCTCGGCAACCTCCGGACCTTGCCGGTCGCCTCGTTTCAGCGCGGGAGCGTCTCGCTCCCGTACAGCGAGTTCCCCGGCTTCCCGCTCCCGGGCCGGAGCTTCTGGCTGACCCTGGGCGTCCAGACCTCGCGCTAGAGCACCGAACGGGTTGAAATCTGGGCATTTCAACCTGTTCGGTGCTCTTAGGAGCCTGGTGATTTTCGCCGATCCGGGCGCGGGGCCGGCGTTGTCGTCGTCACCGTACGTGCGTACGGCTCCTCCTCCTTGACCGCGCCCCCGGCTCGACGAAAATCACCGACGGCTCCGGGAGCGGTTCGCCCGACACCAGGCACTTAGGAGTCGTTCGACGTTTTTGCCTTGTTAAACGGGGCGAGGGTGGTCGCGATCATCCCGATCGGCCCTGGGAGGTGCCACGGATTGGTTTCGAACCAATTCCGGGGCCTTCCAGGGGGGCGGGGATTGGTTTCGAGCCAATCCGGAGGCCTCCGAAGGAGGGGACGATTGGTTTCGAACCAAAAAATGGCCCTTCGAAGGCAAAGGCGGGTGGTTGCGACCTCGATTCGGTGGCGGGGCGGACTCTTTTGCGGGGAACGCGACATGCCAAGTGTTGGCCACGTCATGCGGCACATAGTACCCGGTGCCACCTCACGCCGACTGCTGGACGTACGATCGCGACCGAGACACACGGCGTGCTCTGCACCCTTTCCAATCACCCGGTATTCCATGCGCCCCTCGAACCCTGGTGCCGCGACCCTTCGGCTTCGCAACGGAAATCTATCGGAGGACATCCCGGCGGCGTTGGTGCATGAGGCGATCCTGGCGCTGCCATCCGAGATGCCAGCGGCGAAAACCCTGCGGGGCTGGCATGAGGGCACCGTGGTGGGAGCACTTCAGCGGGAGCACTCGAGCAGGTTGTCACGAAGCTGCTGCAGCACGCGCACGGGAGCCAGCAGGAGTGGTCGGTCGCGCGCATCCCGTCGCATGCGGGCGGGCGCCTCGTCGCGCCGAGCGATCTGGAGCCGCTCAGCATGTCGGCTCCGACCGCGCTGGCACTGGGGCTCCAACGCGTTCTTTTGCTTTGGGGCCTCGGCACCGAAGTCAACGTCGTCGGACAGGGGGACGGCGCGTGACACAGCTCCGGGTTGCGACGCTCGACGACTGGTGGAAGGCAACATTTTCCGATAGGCGTGAGCTCATCAAAATCGCCGGCGACTTTCGGCCGGGAGCGGAACCTCACCAGGGGACGATCGATCTCGTCGAGCTTGGCGGGAGCGACGCCGACACCGTGCGGATCCTCGTCCCGCCGTCGGCGCCGATACCTGGCAGCAGGCAGAGACCCAAGACCTGTCAGTTCTCGCAGAAGGATGACAACGGCTGGCGGAACGGATGGGCGTCCGTGCTCGTATCGGCCGCCCTCGCCGCTCCGATCGTCGATCCGGTGCGGCCCGCGGACCTTGTGCATGACCCACGGCGCATTCGCTTTTGTTGTGACACCAATGCCTTGGCGGGAGGCGTCATCTCCTGGCTGCTCGTCTTCCTGGGACCTCGAGCTGACATCTTCACCTCGGCGGTTGTCGATCGGGAGCTTGCGGCATGGCCGGATCGGTGGGGGGTAGCGTTTTGGTCTGCCAAGACTCTTGAAGCCTGGTCCATGCGCACGCAGTACCGGTTGGCGCGCAGGCTCATCGAAGCGCCGCCGTCCGGGGTCGTCGTGGACCGGCTCTCCCCCGAGCAAGGCGCGCTCATGCTCGCGAAGCTTCGGGACGAACAACGGCTGGCGAAGTCGCCCGATGCGGATGTCCTTCTTGTGGAGCTGGCGCGATCCCTCGTGCGGGATCAGCCGCGCAACGCCCGCGTCGTGTTTCTGACCGGCGACCGCAACAACGCACGCACGGCCACGGGCGCGCTCGGCGCCGAAAATGTTCTCTATGCCGCCGCAGATTCCGAGCGGGTGCGGCCCTCGTACAACCAGATCGTGACGCGGGGAGCCTGGCGACCGGATGGCGCGCTCGGCGCTGTGCATGTGCCAACGGTCAGCAGTCTCCTGTGGGCTCTGCTGGCGCCGTGTGATCGCCTGCTCGTGCAAACGGACAAGCAGCGCTGGCAGCTTATCGCCTGCGCAAGCATCCCCCGCGGCGCCCCGTCCGATTGGGCGGACCCCTGGATCGAGGTGCGCGACCTGCCCGCACCCACGCGCGCGGTCAGCATTCAGCGGGTCCCCCTCATCCCCCGTGAGGTGCCGACGGTCCCTCAAGTTCCACAGGTGGCAGAAGATCCGTGCTCGGCGCCGCGGGCGTCGCTGCTCGCGATCTTGCAGGCGCCGGCGCAGAGCTTCATCCGCTTGCTGAGGGCGAAGGAGGCCCTCGGGAGCTCGCCAGCAGTTTCCTCTTTTCCTGAAGTGCCATCCGCAGCGGGGGGTCCGATCCTCGCATCGGCCCCGTCTGTGGTCTCTGCACCCACTGCACAGGTTGAGCTGGCTGCGCCGAGTGGTGCGGAGGATTGGCTGCTCCCTGCCGTTGAGGTCGGTTCGTTGCTCAACCTGCCCCCGGGGGTCCGGCCTTCGCCCAGCATGATCTTCCCACTGCTTGCTGCGGTCCTCGGAGGGCCGGATGTGCTCAACATGCGCAAGCACTCGGACACGACGCTGGAAGAAGCGCGCCGCATCTTGCGCGCCGTGGGTGCGATCGACGCCGAAGGAGGCCCAGGGTCTCGCGTCGGCGCGTTCCGGGCGGCGTGGCAGAGGCGGGACCATGACTGGTTCCACGCGGAGATGAGGCGTCTGCCCGGCTACGCCGCCGTGCTCGCTTTCGTGCGAGCCAACCCCAGCGCCCCACGGAATTCTAGACAGGAATCTCACCTCAGCATGGCTCGAGCGCTAGGGCAGGTTGCACGCCTCGACAAAATCGGAGGGGCGCTCGTGGTGGGCGACGCCCCTGTTCGGACGTCTCAGCTTCTGAACGCCCTCGATCGCTGGCTGCCCAGGCCGGGAGCGACGCTCGACACGACCGAGCTGTGCAGGCGAGCCGGGGCAGATCTGTCTGTGACCCCGGCTCGCTTCGAGCGGGCCATGGAGCTGCTCTGGGCAGGAGGATCCGGGGTACAGTTCGAGGGCAGAACAGGAGGAACGGTCGTGCCGGGTTTCGCAGAGAGAGTCATCGCCTTGGGGCCCATCGCGCCGCAGTTTCGCGCGTTGGCCTCGGGCGACCTCTCCTTCGGCCGGAGTGGCCCGGTGCGCTTCGTGACGAGGATCCGATGACGGCGCGGTACGACTTTTTTGTGAAGGAAACGGGCGTCGAGAATGCGTACCTGCGCATCGGCTACGACCGCAATCCGTTCCGCCCGGTCGCCGACGGTTCCGCGCAGCAGCCCCTGTACACGGGACACATCGGGGAGCAGCTTCAACAAATCCAGCAATGGGCTCGCGAGATCCACGAAAAACGAATGCTTCAGCCGCTGTCGATCGTCGGCAGCCTCGGAACGGGAAAGACGACGATTCTCCGCGTGCTGGAGGCCGGTCTCTCCGCTTGGCCGCGCACGGAGAAGGTCTTCGTCCACTCCGTGCTCCTGTCGGATACGGGCTACGCTCGCGCGAGTGTGGGCGCGATGCTGCTCTCGGGGCTCGAGCACGCGATGGAGTCCATCGCGGACGAGGTGCCTTCGGAGGTCTTGGCGATCGTTTGGGCGGTGATCCAAGCCGTCGATGTTCCAGGCCTGACCTCGGGTCCGCTGGGCTCGGCTATCAAGAAGGCCCGGGGCGTGAATGGCGAGCAGCGGCAAAACTTGGCGGTGGACCTCTCGCAGTGGCTGAGGCGGCTCCCGTTAACGCTGGCCCGTGCTCGTGCGAGTGGTCTGGCCAGGCCGATCGACTGGGAGGGCGAGCTCGTCGGCGTGGTTGCCGAGTTGCTCACGCTCGCGTACCAAGCGGGTGTCCTGAAAACGTTCTTTTTGTTCGTCGATCAGATCGAGGACCTCTTCCGGCCGACGTTCAGCGAGCTCCGGCGCGCGCGCTCACCCGGCGGCGGGAGTCCGCCACACTGAGACGAGCACCGAGGGGGTACTAAAACCCCGCGCTGTCGACGCCGCCGTGCGGATCGCTGCTCCGGCCCTTCGCCCCCTTCGCGCTCGCGCCGACGTTGCTCGTCGGCCCCGTCGCGGCCGGCTTCTTCGCCGTGGGCAGGTCAGGCACCGGCGGCAGATCAGATGGTTGGAGCACCAACGATCGCGTGGCCTCGCCCTTCGCGCGCTCGTCGGCCGCCGCCGTGGCCTCGACCTTGAGCTGCGCGAACGCCTGGTGGATCCGCGCCAGGCTCGTCATCAGCACGACGCTGCTCCGCCCCGCGACCGCGACCTGCGGCGGGCGCAGGCGCACGAACGCGAGCGCCGCGCCCAGGCTCGCCGCCAAGAGCAACATCGCCGCGCCGATCCACGCGGTCGACACGCGGCGCCGCGTCGGCCCACCTTCGGACCAGAGGCCCGGCAGCCCCGGAGGAGGCGGGAACGACGGCATCAGGTACGGCGAAGGCCCAGGCATCAACGTCGGCACCCTGGGCCCGAGGCCCAGGAACGCGCCGCTTTGCCGCGACGCCGCCGCGGCCTCCAGCAGCTCGGAGAGCTCCCGCGCCGTCCCGATGCGGTGCGATCGCTCCTTCATGAGGCAGCGATCGATGATCCCCGAGAGCTCCGCGGGCACGCTGGGCATCACCTCGATCGCCGGCCGGTGCGGCCGGGTGATGATCGCCAGCATCAGCGCGTTGTAGTTGGGCGCATCGAACGGCGCCCTGCCCGTGAGCGCCTCGTAGAGGATCACGCCGAGCGACCACACGTCGCTCCGCCCGTCGATGTCGGGCTCGCCCTTGGCCTGCTCCGGGCTCATGTACGCGGGCGATCCGAGCACCGCGCCCGTCGTCGTCTTCATGAACGCCTCGGTGCCGGGGGCGGTCGCCTTGGAGACGCCGAAGTCGAGCACCTTGGGGATCACGTCCCCGCGATCATCGAGGGCAAAAAAGATGTTCCCGGGCTTGAGATCCCGATGAACGAGGCCGCGCACGTGCGCCTCCTCGAGGCCGCGCGAGATGAAGGCAAGCCACGCCGCCGCCTCGCCCGGCCGGAACGTCCCCGAGCGCGTGAGGCGCTGATCGAAGCCCTCGCCCTCGAGCAGCTCCATCACCAGGTAGGGCGAGCCGTCATCCGCCTGGCCCATGTCGTAGACGTCGACGACCGCGGGGTGCTTGATCTGCCCGCAGGCGCGCGCCTCGTGGAAGAAGCGGTGGAGGGCTTCCTTGTTCTGCGCCAGCGAGGGGAGCAGGAACTTGATCGCAAAATCGCGATCCGTCAGCTCGTTGCGCGCCGCCCACACCGAGCCCATTCCGCCCGCGCCGAGGAGGCGCAAGAGACGGTACTTCCCGGAGATCAACAGTCCGGGGTGGAGGTTGGTACCCGGTTCAGGCTCCATATCCAGCGGGTCGGCGTGGGCCACGGGGAGGGGTGGGGCGCCCTCGCGCCCCGCTCTACGCTACGACTTGCGCTGCTGGCCGCCCGCGGCCGCGAGCTGCTGCGCCTGCTGCTGCAGCGACTGCGCGACCATGCGCGAGCGCTCGATCGCGAACTGCTTCACGTCCTTGTTGGGCGAGCCCGCGAGCGCGTTGAGCAGCTTGGTGACCTTGTCGATCTGACGCGACTGGAAGAGGGCCTCGAAGTAGTTATTCGCCAGGCGAACGTCGCGGCTCATCTTCGCCTCGTGCGGCTGGAGGACCTTGATCACCGCGTCGAGATCGCCCTTCTGCCCATGGAGCGCCGAGAGGCAGAGGATCGCCAGCGGATCGTCGGGCGCCTTCGCCAGGGCCTTCTCGGCGTAGACGACGGCCTTGTCGCGCGTCGCCTCGTCATTCGCGTAGTAGCCCTGCACCGCGATGTACGGGGCCGCCGTCGCCTGCCCCGCGGCGCGCTTCTCCAGCTCGGCGACGGCCACGTCCTCGCCGTCCTTCTGCTTCAGGAACTGGAAGAGGTACGCCCACGCGTCGATGCAGCCCGGGTCGATGGCGATCGCCTTGTCGACGAACTCCAGCTCCTTGTCCTGCTCCTTCTTCTGCTGGAACAGCTTCGCCAGGTGGAGCGAAGGGTAGGGGTTCTCCTTCATCAGGTTCTGCGCGCCCTTGAGCGTCCCCTCGGCCTTGTCGAGCTTCTTCGCGTCCTCGCTCCCCTGCGAGAGCTGCGCGATGCCGAGCGCGAGCCAGTCGTCGCCCGTGCCGCCCTTGGCGACGATCTTCGAGAGCACCTGCTCAGCGCGGAGCAGGCGGTTGTGCTTGAGCAACTCCTGCGCGTAAATCCGACCGCGGTTGAGGTCGTCGGGCTGCTCGACCCAGTGCTTGTCGAGGCCGGCGAGGAGGTCCTCCAGGCCGATGGCGATCGGGCGACCCTGATCGTCCTGCACCTGCACCGCGGGGCCGTTGAAGCCGAGGAGCTTCCACATCTGCTCCATCGTCACGGCGGCGGGGCCTTGCTCCATGAGCGCGATCATCTCGTCGCTCGGCTTGTTCACGGGGATCACGATCAACGCGTTGCCCGGGACGCCGTTCGGGAACGCGCTCACCGGCGCCACGATGGCCGCACCGCCCGAAATCTGAAGCCCCGCTACGCCGTTCTGTCCGTTCGTCGCTGCCATGTTTCGCTCGCTCCCCGGGGATGCTGTCCGACCAGAATACCCCGGGAAATCGCGGCGAATGGCGCACGCGAGCCGAGGGTCGGTGAAAGGCCGCGGACGCTAGCAGGCCCCGCGAGACTCAGCAATGGTATCGTCTTGAATGGCCGGGTCCGCGCAGCCTCGAACGTCCGCGCTCGCGGCCGCCCTCGGCGTCGCGGTCCGCGCGCTGGGTCGCCCCCTCGCCTCCGTCAGCTCCGTCAGCACATCGGGGCCGGCCGACGCGATCGTGATCCTGGGCGCCCCGATCCGCGCCGACGGATCCCTCTCGCCGATGGCCGAGGAGCGCGTACGCGTCGCCGTGGATCTCTACCGCGCCGGCCTCGCGCCGGTCCTTTGTGTCGTCGGCGGCCACTGTCCGCCCGGCTACGAGGACACGCCCGGCGAAGCCGAGGGCATGGCGCGCCTCGTCCGCGCCCTTGGCGTCCCCGAGAGCGCGATCCGCGTCGATCGCCGCTCCACCAGCACCGTGACCAACGCCGCGCGCGCCGCGGCGATCCTCCTGCCCGAGGGCCGGCGGCGGGTCTGGCTCGTCACCCAGCCCTTCCACCTCCGCCGCGCTCGCTTCCACTTTCGTCGCGCCGGCTTCGACCCGCTCGGATGGCATATCGAGGCGAGCGTTCAGTATCGAAGGCCGGATCACGCCCTCCGGTGGATCGTCCGCGAGTACGCCGCCTGGGCCCTTGCTCTCGCACGCGCCGCGACGGCAAACGGTGCAGCGCGCGCAAACCACGCGCGGGGTAGGGGGCCGAGCCCCACCGAAACCAGGCGGACGTAATCAAGCCCAGAGCAGCCGATTCACGGCCGAATGGAAGGGGTTTTCGCTTTCCGTCCCGGAGCGTGGATGGTATGGATTCCGATCACTACCAGCATCAAATACGGAGCTCGGAACCTCATGGCAAATGTGCTCGGCCCACGAAAAGTACTCCTGCTCGAGTTCAACGAGATCACCCGCAGGATCATCGACCCGCTGATGGCTCAGGGGAAGATGCCGAACTTCGCGCGCCTCCTCAACGAAGGCGCCTCTGCCGCCCCGGAGAGCGTGGATCTGCCGCCCCACCTCGATCCCTGGGTCACCTGGGTCACCGTCCACACCGGGGTTGATCGCAGCGTCCACGGCGCCACCGTGCTCGAGCAGGACTCGTTGACGATCAAGGCCAAGCGCACCTGGAACTACGCCGAAGAAGCCGGCAAATCGATCGGCGTCTTCGGCAGCATCAGCGCCTATCCGCCTCGCCCGGTGCCTGGCTTCCTCGTCCCGGGCCCGTTCGCGCCGTCATCGGACACCTTCCCTCCGTACCTCTCCCCCGCGCAGGACTTGAACCGCAAGTACACCCAGGTCCACGGCAAGGCCGCCAAGGAAGACTCGCCCCTGAAGATGGCGAAGATGGGGCTGGACCTCTTCAAGCTCGGCCTCTCGCCGACCACGTGCGCGACCATCGCCGCGCAGCTCGTCCGCGAGCGCGTCGACCCCAGCGTGCGCTGGAAGCGCGTCTCGCTGCAGCCGCTCGTGAACTACGACTTCTTCCAGAGCCTCTATCGGGCCTACCAGCCGGACTTTGCCACCTGGCACACCAACCACGCGGCTCACTACATGCACCACTACTGGCGCTCCTACGACGACACGGCCTTCATCATGAAGGCCACGGAGAAGGAGAAGGCCGAGACGGGCGGCGCCATCGAGTTCGGCTACACGCTCTGTGACCAGCTCCTCGGTCGCTTCCTCAAGCTCATCGGCGAGGACACCATCCTTGCTGTCGCCACCAGCATGGGCCAACAGCCGTACGTGGCGGAGATGTTCCCGGACGGCCGCGTCGTCGTGCGGATGACGGATCCGCGGCGGATCCTCGACCTCGTCGGCGCCAAGGGCACCACCGACCTCGTCCCCACCATGGTCCCCCAGTGGAACGTGAAGATCGCCGACGCCACCGAGCGCGCCCGGGTGATTGACGTCTTCCGGCGCTGCCGCGTCACCGGCGTCGAGCGGCCCAACGCCTTCTACGTCACCGAGACGGGGGAGATCATCACCTTCCAGCCCATGGGCATTGGCAAGCACTCGGGCGAAATCCGCTACTTCTTCCCGGAAGACGCCGTCAACGCCGACCCCAAAGGCTACTTGCTGGAAGAGCTCTTCGAGCGCGACACCCCGAGCAAGCAGGGGATGCACCACCCGACGGGTCTCTTCCTTCTCCATGGCAAGGGCATCCGCCCTGGAACCGAGATCAAGAACACCACCAACCTCGATATCGCCCCGACGCTCCTCACCCTCCTCGGCATCCCCGTACCGCCGGTCATGAAGGGCCGCGTCATGAGCGAAGCCTGGGGCGAAGCCCCCGGGCCCCGCGCGGCCGATCACCTCGACGTCAACCTGAGCTGAGCTGGCGCGGATCGGTTGGCCCGGTACTTGTGAAACCCCACGTACCGTGCCAACCTCCTGCCCGCATCGTCATGCTTCTCCAAAGCCTCAAGCTCACCAGTGTTCTCTCTTTCGGTCCGGAGTCCGAGCCTGTTCAGCTGAGGCCGCTCAACGTGCTTATTGGACCGAATGGCTCAGGAAAATCGAACTTCGTCGAGGCGGTCGGGCTCCTCCGGGCAGCCCCGTGGGATCTCGCCGTCCCCATACGGGACGGCGGGGGCATCGGCGAGTGGATCTGGAAGGGGCACGGACGAGAGCCCAGCAATGGATCCGGTTCTGGCCATGGCGGATACGGAGGTGGTCGTAGCGATGGATCCGGCGCTGGCGACGGGACAGGGAATGGCTCTGGCAGCGGCGATGGATCCGGCGCTGGCGATGGGACGGGGGACGGCTCTGACAGCGTGGCTACGCTAGAAGCAATCCTCTCCTTCCGACCAAACGTGGATCCGAACAAGGACCTGAGCCTGCGACATCGGCTCTCCTTTGCCGCGATTGGGCAACGCTTTGAGCTCATCGATGAGCGCCTCGAGAACGAGAAGCCGGGGGTCGGGAAAAGGAAGCCTTTTCTGTATTTCGGCTACGAGCATGGCCGCCCGATGCTCAACGTCAAGGACGGCAAAGGGGAGAGAGCGCTCAAGCGTGAGAACCTCCACCCGGAGAGGTCGATTCTTGCGCAGTTCAAGGATCCGGAGAAGTACCCCGAGCTCGCGTTCGTCAGCGAGGCTTACGCGGATATCGCCACTCTATCGCGAGTGGACCTTCGGGCGCCGCTCTCCGGCACGCGTGGCGCAGATGGCCGATCTTCCGACGGATCATCTCCTCGAAGATGCGCGAAACCTCGGGCTCATCCTCAACCGCTACCGCCTCGAGCCTTCCACGAAGCGGTCACTCATCGAAGCCATGCAGCAGGTCTTCGAGGGGATCGTGGACTTTTCGGTCAAGATCGAAGGAGGCACCGTCCAGATCTTTCTGGAAGAAGAGCGCGGTTGGTCGACTCCTGCCACGCGCCTCTCCGATGGCACCGTACGCTGGCTGTCGCTGCTCGCCGTGCTCCTGGATCCAAAGCCGCCGCGCCTCGTTTGCATCGAGGAGCCGGAGCTCGGTCTCCACCCCGATTTGATCCCGACCCTCGCGCGACTCCTCAAGGATGCGTCGGAGCGAATGCAGATCATCGTGACCACTCACTCCGAGGTGCTGATCGACGCGCTGAGCGACTCGCCCGAGGACGTCCTCGTGTGTGAGCGGCGGGAGGGGGTGACGACGATGAGCCGGCTCGACCGAACGAGCCTCTCCGAGTGGCTAAAAGAGTACCGCTTGGGTCAGCTCTGGTCGAAGGGCGTACTCGGAGGCAACCGATGGTAGACTTCTTGGTTGTCATCGAAGGGGGCGGCACGAGCCGCGCCGATCAAGCCCCGCTTCGCAAAGGGTTCAAGGCGCTCTTCGACAAGCTCCGCGAAGACAGACCGAAACCCAGCATCGTGTGCGCCGGAGGACGAGGCGAAGCGTTCAAGGACTTCAAGACCGTGTTGAAGTCCAATCCTGCGGCTATTTGTCTCCTGCTCGTGGATAGCGAAGGTCCCGTCGAGTCGAGGTCTCCGCCCTGGGATCACGTGGCGCGTCGCCAAGGCGACGGCTGGCAAAGGCCCGACGGCGCGACCGACGAGCAACTCCACTTCATGGTGGAGACGATGGAGACCTGGCTCGTGGCGGACCCGGATGCGCTCGCGACCTACCATGGAAGTGAGCTCAAGAGGACCAAGCTGCCCAGGCGAAAGAACCTGGAAGAAGTCTCCAAGTCCGACCTGATGGCGGCGCTTCTGGCGGCGACGGAGCACGCTCGAACGAAGGGTAAGTACGAGAAGTCTCACGGCTTCGATCGGGTGGGGTAGATCGATCCGAAGAAGGTTCGCGTCACTTGCCCCGGATTCGCCGAGCGGTTCTTCAAGGCGCTGGAGACGTTGTAACCGTTCAGTACCGGGATCGGCAAGCGACTTGGCGCTTCGCGCCGGCCGGCGCAACGGGAGCGCTGGCTCAAGCTGCTCTACCCCCCGCCCTTCCCCTGAAGACGTTCCGCCAGGTACGTCTTCCGCTCCTCCTTCCGCGTCTCCGCCAGCGCAAGCGTGATGGCCCGCGGATCCGCCACCAGCACCACCAGCTTCTTCCCCCGCGTCACCGCCGTGTAGATCAGGTTCCGCGACAGCATCACGAAATGCTGCGTCAGGATCGGCACGATCACCGCCGGATACTCGCTCCCCTGGCTCTTGTGGATGCTCGTCGCATAGGCCAGCACAAGCTCATCCAGCTCGCTCTCCTCGTAGTCCACATTGCGCTCATCAAAGCGCACGACCAGCTTCTTCGTCGCAGCGTCAATCTCGGTGATGAAGCCGATATCGCCGTTGTAGACCTCGCGGTCATAGTCATTGCGGAGCTGCATCACCTTGTCGCCGACGCGCAAGATCTTGTTCCCCCGCTTGACCTCTTGCCCATGGGGGTTGAGCGCCTGTTGCAGCCGCTCGTTGAGCATGATCGTCCCGGCCTCCCCCTTGTGCATCGGGGTCAGGATCTGCACCGAGGTCCGCGGATCGAGGCCAAAGCCCTTGGGGATGCGGCCAGTCGCCAGCTCGACCACCGTGTCGGCGGCGGCCTTGTCGCCGGTTCGCTCGATCACGTAGAACTCACCGCCGGTGCCGGTCGCGCTCTCGGGCGGCAGGCCCTCGTGGATGCGGTGAGCGTTCTGCACGATCAGGCTCCCCGCGGCCTGGCGGAAGATCTCGGTCAGCCGGATCGTCGGGACTTCGCCCGAGGCGATGGCGTCGCGCAGCACCGCGCCGGGGCCGACCGAGGGGAGCTGATCGACGTCGCCCACCAGCACGAGGCGGGCGTCGTCGCTCACCGCTTGCAGGAGCGCGTCGGCGAGGGCCAGATCGAGCATCGAGGCCTCGTCGATGATCACCGCGCCGCCCTCGAGCGGGCGCCCGTTTCGCCGGGCGAAGACGCGCCCCTTGGGATCGAACTCGAGCAGGCGGTGCAGCGTCACCGCCTCGCGCCCCGTGGCTTCACTCATGCGTTTTGCGGCGCGGCCGGTCGGCGCGGCCAAGCGCACCACCAGCTTGGCCTCGGCGAAGAGCGAGAGGATCGCCCGCACGATCGTCGTCTTCCCGACGCCGGGGCCGCCGGTGAGCACCAGGACTTTGTGCTGCGCGGCCATCTGCACCGCCTGCCGTTGCGCGGGCGCGAGCGCGACCCCGGCGCGCTTTTCGAAGCCGGCGATCGCCCCCTCGACCCCCGCGGCGAGGCGCGATTGCCCCGGCGCGTCCTTGCGCAGCACCGAGCGCATCCGCCGCGCCAGGCGCACCTCGGCCTCGTAGTGCTCGACGAGGTAAACGCCGATCTCCCCCGACTCGAGCGACTCCAGGCGCACGTGCTTCGACGCCCCGAGCGCGTCGATCGCCGTCTCCACCGGCAGCGTGTCGAGCTCCAGCATCCCCGCGGCGCGCTCGGCCAGCTCCCCGCGCGGCGCGAACACGTGCCCGCGGCTCGCGAGATCGTGGAGCGTTTGGTACACGCCCGCCTGCGCCCGCGCCGGATCGTCCTTCCTGATCCCGATCGACTGCGCGATCCGGTCCGCCGTCTTGAAGCCGATGCCCCACACGTCGAGCGCGAGCTTGTACGGCGAGTGCGACACGACCTCGATCGCCTTGGGGCCAAAGCGCTTGTAGATCCGCATCGCCAGCGCCGGGGAGGCGCCGTGGCCCTGGAGGAAGATCATGATCGCCCCGATGGCGCGCTGCTTCTCCCAGGCCTTGGCGACGGCATCGACGCGGCCCCTCCCGAGGCCCGGGACCTCGGCGAGGCGCTCCGGGGAGCGATCGAGGATCTCCAGCGTCGAGAGCCCGAAGACCTCGACGATCCGCTTGGCGAAGGCCGGGCCGATCCCCGGCACCATCCCCGAGCCGAGGTAGCGCTCGATCCCGTCCATCGTCGAGGGCGCGACGGTGAGCAGCGTCTCCACCTTGAGCTGATCGCCGTGGCGCCCGTCGCGCTCGTAGCGGCCGGTGGCGCGGACGCGCGTGCCCGGCGCCGTCGTCGGGAGCACGCCGACCCAGGTCTCCGGCGCCATCCGGCCTTCGACCGCGACGCGGAGCACGCGGAAGCCGGTCTCCTCGTTCTCGAAGGTGACGCGCACGACCTCGCCGTCGACCGTCACGTTGGTCCCCGGCACCGCCTCGGGCTGCGGCTTCGGCCCGAAGAGCGGCTTCTGCATCATGCTCGCGCGCATCTCGTGATCCGGCGGCGCCGCTGCGGTGGGGGCGGGCAGGGGCGGGCGGGGGCGCATCGGCGCCGAGCTTATACCCGCTCCTCGGAAGCGGCGGGGGGTCTGGAGCCCGGAAAAGGGGGTCTGGAGCGCGGAAAAAGGGGTCTCGGGCACCGCGAAAGGGGGTCTGGAGCGCGGAAAAAGGGG
>Ga0105048_10001635_pt1 | contig 36279 bp, 26 predicted proteins | sample MAT05_FD_78382 | JGI IMG/M metagenome (GOLD analysis project Ga0105048, IMG submission 78382) | Freshwater microbial communities from Lake Fryxell liftoff mats and glacier meltwater in Antarctica - MAT-05 | ecosystem: Environmental > Aquatic > Freshwater > Ice > Liftoff microbial mat | place... | reverse complement strand
TGAACAGCGATGACAACCCGGGCCTGAGCCAGCGTTTTGGCATCCGCAGCCTCCCCACGCTGGTGCGGCTGAAGGGCGGGGTCGAAACGCAACGGCAATCGGGCGCGGTGCCGGTGGGCGCCATCGTGGCGCTGGCCGACTGCTGAGCGCTCAGCTGACGAGCCCCGCGACCCGGTAGTCGTAGTGGTTCGCTGCAACTCCTGCAGATGCTGCAGATGCTGCAGATGCTGCAGCAGCGAAGCGTGTGCACAGGCCGTTGCCGTCTTGCGCGCTGCCGTCTTCGGCCACGTGGCCTTGCGCAGGGGCGTCGGCGAAGAAGGTGCCGGGCGGCTCGTCCACCGGCGCCAGGCCCCTGGTCGTGGTGCTGGCCGGTCGATGGCCGATTCCATCTGCGCCCTGCCGGCGTCGCGCGCTTCCACCACCGGCAAGCCGATCTCGTGCAACAAACCGGAAATCGCCCGCGCCTACTTGGTCGGCTTGACCAGCGGGCCCATCGCGTAGGCCGCGTTGCCGATGACCAGCGCCACCCGCGCAGCGCCAGGTTCGGTGGCGCCGGCCCTGGGCAGCGGCAGCGCGGCGCGCAGGGCTATCGGACGGCTTGCACCGTGAGCAGCGCCGCGCCGAAGGCGTCAGAGCACGGCGCGGCGCCAGGCCGGCCGCAGCCTGCGGCCGGCGTGCCGTTGGACAAGATCCACTGCAGCCGCGCGCGGCCCTCGGCGTCGAGCAGCGTCTTCATGAAAGGGCCGGCCTTCTCTTGCCCGAGCGTGCGCAGGTCGCGCGGCGCGTCGGTCACCATCACCAGCAGCGTCTCGGTGCCGGCCGGGCCGCCGGCCACTACCTCCCAGCCGGCGCCGGGCAGGCTGACTCGCTGTCCGGCGCGTACGCGGTTGTCAGTGGCCAGTTCGTTGGGGTAAAGCAGGTACAGGCTCTGGCCGTCGGAGCCGGCCAGCGCGACATACAGGTGGCCGTCGCGCGCCGGGGTCACGTCCAGCTGCAGCGTATCGACGCCGATCTTCAGCTGTGGCTGGCGCACGGTGGCCACGACGCGGCGGTTGCCGTCGCGCTGCTTGTGCATCTCGGCCAGGACTTCTGCCGGAGTGGCGGCGCGCGGGGGAGCTGGCGGGGGTGTGGCAGGCGTCGGTGCCACGACCGGTGCAACCACGGGCGCTACGACAGGCACCACCACAGCCGTCGGCGCCACAAAGGCCGCGCCCATCCACGCCGGCACGAAGCTGGCGTTGCCAGCCACCGTCATCTGCTGGCCCAGGATGCCCGGCTGCCCGGCCAGACCGGCGGTGACCTTGGCTTGTGCGCAGCGCGTGACCTCATCTACCGTGATGGCGCCGCTGCCGTCCAGGTCCTGTGCCTGGCCCAGCAGGCAGTCGCGCCACCCCACGGTGGCAAATCCGCCGTGGGTGCTGCTGTCGAAACTGACTTCATCGGGCCGGCTGGCAGCGATGTGCACCACGTTCTGCGGCAGCGCCTGCTGCTGCTGCATCACCAGCGCCAGGCTGCGTGTGCGGAAGTTGCTGGGCTGCGAACACTGCGCAGGTGCGTTGGCAAAGGTGAACTTTGGCGTGATGGCGGACTCGCCCATGCGCAGTGAACGTGTGCGAAACGGCGCCCCGGCCACGCCGCCCGAGAAGCAGGCGTCGTAGAACACCAGCATCTTGTCGGCGCGCTGTGCCAGCGGCGCCAGACGCTGGCCCAGTTCGGCGTTGGTCAGCACCTGGCCGTCGCTGGCCATCAGGCCCTCGGTGCAGGCGCCGCTGCTGCTGCTGGGGTCGGACCAGCGTGTGCCGTGCCCGGAGTAGTAAACGAATACTCGGTCGCCGTCGGCCACTCGCGCATTCAGCGCGGTGATCTCGCTGCGGATGCGGTCGGCCGTGGCCTCGTGGTCGCGCAGCATTCGCACATTGGCTTCAGGGATGGCCATGGCCGCGGCGATGCGGCGCGCACTGACCATGTCGTGCCGTACGCCCTGCAGCGTGGGGATTTCTGCCACCAGGTACTCGCCGATACCGATGACCAGCGCGTGGCGTGTGTTGCGCTCCGTCGGCTGGGGCTGTGCGGATGCCGGTGCCTGCAGCGCGAGCAGCAGGCTCGTGGCCAGCAGCGCGGTGGCCAGCACGCGCGGGGCACAAGGGGTGCTGCCAGTCGGGAGTGGCAGGGGCAAAACGGTGGGTTTCATTCGAGGGTCACCACACGCACGCGGCGGTTGTCTGCGGACAAGGGGTTGCGCGGGTCGGCAGGCTCGCTGGACCCTCTGCCCACCGCCTTCAGGCGCGCGGGATGCACACCCAGAGCCACCAGGAAAAGACGCACCTCGTCGGCGCGCTGCTGTGACAGCGTGCGATTGGCGGCGAAATTGCCACGGGCATCGGTGTGGCCTTCGATGACAAAGCGGTTGTTCTTGAGGTCGGGCGACATCATGGCTGCGACCAGGTTGCCCAGCACTTCGCCACTCTCTGGCCGCACTCGTGCAGAGTTGAGTTCGAACTGGATGGCCAGAGACAGACTGGGTGGCGGCTCGCCTGTTGTCGGTGCGGGGGTAGGCGCCAAAGGCGGTGGCGTGGCGGGAGCAGGTGGCGGACCCGGCGTCGCCGTGGTCACGGGCGGCGGTGCCATCGGGCCCGTGGCGGGCGGTGGCTTGGCCGGGGTCGGTGCCGGTGCGGGGTTCACCGAAGCCTGGGGTGGCAAGGCAGGCGGTGCCACCGGGCCTGGTGCGTCGGGCGTGGTCTGCCGCACAACCAGGTTGCGTTGGCGGCCGGGCTTGAGCGCCTCGATCATGTCGCGTGTGGCCGGTGCGGCTGCCGGCCCGGCAGCCGCACCGGGCTGCGCCAAAGCAGGGCTGACCAGCAGAGTAGAGGCTGCGAGCGCCACAACAGCCGCCTGGGCCCGCATCAACAGGCCCAGCAAGGCAACGTGGCGCACAGGTTCAACGGCCATGGTTCCGTCCCTCGTGCCGGATCTGCGCTTCCATCAGGGTCACCTCTCCGGGTTGGTATTCGTTGCTCCCGGCAAAGGCCAGGTGTCGGTCGGGTTGGGTCAGGTTGACCAGTGTCCTGGGTGTCACGACACCAAACGATCGTGAACTGCCGCCCTGCGCAGTTTGCGCGGTCTGCTGCAAAGGCGCTGCCGCACAGGCCGGCAAGCGCCCTTGAAATTCGACGACCCAGCGCTTGCCGGCCGCTTCAGCCGGCAGGCAAGGATAGAAGTAAAAGCGCAAGCGTTCCAGCCCGGGCTGGCCCTGCAGCTGGATGCCCTTGTCGCGTGGGATGCGGTTGAGCTGGTCCACCATCACGGTGTAGGTGCCCAGGTCGGCCACGCGACCCTGCGGGTCGATGTTCTCCAGCCGCACCTGCCCCGGCAGGCTGGTGGAAAACTGCAGCACAAAAACATCACCCGTGCGCAGCACCGCGCCGCTGCCGCCCACGGGCACGGGCCGCAACACCGCAAAGCTGTTCGGGTCCAACTGCTCCATGGCATAGCCCAAGGCCGGCAGGATGGCCGACGGCGCACCGCCGGCCGCGCGGGGTTTGTCGGCATGGGCCGCAGCAGCGGCACCTGCGCCACCGGCCACGCTTGTTTTTTGCTGCTGTGCCAGGCGCCGGAACAGGCCGATCTCAGCGGAGGGCGATTCTTGTGTGGCCGGCAGCACCCGTCCCAGCACCTGCCCCAGCAGCGGCGAGACCTTGGCCTTGGGGTCCGCTGCAGACTCGCTGGTCGCCGGCGCCCCAGCTGGCGCCTGGGCTGCCGCCGGCAGCGAAGCCGTGAGGCCGGCCAGCCACAGCGCACGGGCCGGAGCCCGCCGTTTCATGAAGCCGCCCCGACACGGATGCGCAGCTCCTGCTCAGCCATGTTGCCCTGGTCGTCGGCCACCTGCAGGATCAGGCGGTGCTGGCCGTCGGGCACCACGGCGCGGTCGACCACGACGCCAGTCTCGGTCACCGTGGCGTGTTGGCGCAGCCGCTCGGTGAGGTCGATCTTGAGCAGGCCGTACAGCACGCGAAACGTTGACGGCACGATGCGGGTGCCTGGCGTGGGCGTGAAGGCCACCTCGATGCGCAGCGGCGCGGCCACCGGCGTGCCGGGTGCATTGGGCGTGAGCACGCGGATGCCGGGCGCGTTGGGGCGCGGCGGCGGCACCTGGCGCGAGCGGATCACGGGTGGCGCCTCGAGCTCGGCCTTGGCTTCTTGCCGGGCTTCGGCGGCGGTGATGAGCTCGAAGCCGCCCGAGGCCTGCGCGTTGGCCGAGCCGTTCCACCACATCGCCAGCGCGATGGTGGCAAGGGCCAGGTGTCGTAGGGAGTGGGTCATGGTGCTTTCCTTCCTGGGTGGGCCTGCGGCAGTGGCTGCGTCTGCGTCTGCAGATGCAGGCGCAGCGCCACCGTGAGGACATTGGACAACGAAGCCGGAGTGTGCCGAATGATCCCGTGGGATACCGGCCACGATTCACGTCACAGTGCCCACTGGGCCCGTGCCTGTGCGGGCAACCACGGGCGATGCGCCGGCCAGCGGCCCGTTCTTGGGCGCCATGCGCTGCAAGGTGTCCACCAGCGTGGCCAGTGCCACGGGCTTGCCCAGCAACAGGCAGCGCTTGGGCAGCGGCATCGTGCCCATGGCCGAGATGCGGCCGGTGACGATGACGGCCGGCACCACCGTTTCCCATTCGGCGCGCAGCTCGGTCACGGCGGCCACGCCGTCGGACTGACCGGTGCCCAGGTCGAGGTCGAACACCAAGGCGTCGGGGAAGCGCGGCTCTTCGTCCAGACGCAACTTCAGCTGCGTCAGCGAGCCGGCATCGACGATCGTTGCGCCCGCACCCTCCAGCGCCGCGCGCAGGGCCGCTCGCGGGCCGGGCTCGTCGTCCAGCAAGGCCAGGAGCCAGCCGTCCAGCCGGGTGACTTCGGGCGCTTGCGCCAGCGCCGAGTCGGCCACCTGCGGGCCGGGCCGGCGCAGCGAAGCCGGTACCAGCACGCGAAAGCGGGTGCCACGGCCGAGCGTGCTGCGCAAGGGCGCCAGGTTCAGGCCCAGCTGCGTGGCCAGGCCGCGCACGATGGCCAGGCCCAGGCCGCGACCGCCACGCGACGCACCTTGTGATGCACCGCCACCGTCACCCAACTGCACATAGGGCTCGAACACCGCCTGCAACTTGTCGGCCGGGATGCCGCGGCCGTTATCCACGACGTCGATGACCAGCCCGGCGCTGCCGTCTGCGGCGCGCTGCGGGCGCACGGCCAGCACCACGCGCGCCGGCTGCCCAGCTTGCGCGCCCAGGCTGTAGCGCACGGCGTTGCCGGCCAGGTTCTGCACCAGGCGCGCAAGCTGTGTGCGGTCGGTGTGCAGCCATTGGTGGTGGCCGTGCACGCTGAGCCGCAACAGCGCGGGCGGGTGCGTGGCCTGCAGGCTGGCGGCCACACCGTCCAGCACGTCGCGCACGTCCACCAGTTCGGGGTGCGACTGCAGCGCGCCCTGTTCGATGGCGCTGAACTCACTGAACTGGTCGAGCATGGCCACCGCGTCGTCGGCCGCACGCATCTGCTGGCGCAGCAGTTCGGCGCGGCGGGCGGTGCTGTGGCTGTCGCCTCCTTGAGTGCCGGCGGCCTGAAGCGCCTCGGCATACAGCCGCACGGCCTGCAGCGGCTGGCGCAGGTCATGACTGATGCTGGCCAGCAACTGGGTGCGTGCGCCTTGCAGTTCGGTCAATTCGGCCGTGCGCTGGTCCAGGCTGGTGATGAGCGTGTCGCGCTCGGCCAGGGCGCCGAACAGGCGCCGGTCATTGGCGCGCATGTGCTGCAGGTCGATCCACACAAACATGCCCAGCAACACGGGCGTCACCAGCCACAGCGTGGGGTAGCGGGTGAAGGCCAACTCCCAGGCCACGCTGGCCGCGGCGGTGGCCAAAAGCAGTGCCAGGCCGCCTTCGCGCCAGGCATGCCAGCCCAGACTGGCCACCCCCACCAGCAGCAGCATGGCCAAAGACGCCGCGCCGCCACCCATGGCGGCATGCACCGAACCCAGCGCGGCGCCGCACAACAGCGCGAGCCCGGGCCAGGGTCGGGCGCTGCGCGCCAGCCCGGCCAGCAGCGCCAGGGACAGCAGCGCCCAGCCCCAGGCCAGCTGCGCTTCTGCCAGATGAGGTGAACGGGTGAGCCGCCGAATGGCTTCCAGCACCGACACGTCATAGGGCAGCACCCACGCGCCCCAGGTCTGTGCCGACAAGGCCACCACGCCCACGGCCACCAGCGCCAGGCCCAGGCGGCGGCGGCGGCGGGGCAGTTGTTCGCTGATGGTTTGCGCCGTGCCTGTCTGCGCCGTGCCACTCTGCGCAGGGCCCCGCGCCGGTCGGTCGCGCACGCCCTGCTCGGTCATTCCTGGGCGACCGGGCGCATCGACGGCACGCGGTAGCCGCGTTGGCTCAGCAGCACCAGCAGCTTGGTGCGGTTGGGTGCGCCCAGCGCTTGCAGCGTGGCCGTGACGTGTTTTTTGACCACCACCTCGCTGCGGTCCAGCAGCCGTGCGATTTCCTTGTTGCGCAGGCCCTGAACCACATAGCCCAGCACCTCGATCTGGCGCTCGGTCAGGCCCAGGACCGACAGCTCGGACAGCTCGCGCCCGCCACCACCGTCTGCACCGAAAGACGGCACCGCGGCCATGCCGCCTGACACACTTTGCGGCAGGTGGATGCGGTGTTCCACCAGGACGCGGTTGAGTGCTTCCTTCAGCTCGGTGGGCGAAGCGGCCTTGCTGATGAAGCCCATGGCGCCAGCGTCCAGCGCGGCCAGTACGGTGTCGCGGTCGTCCTGCGCGCTGAGGATGACCACCGGCACATAAGGAAAGTCTTCTCGCAGGCGGCGCAGGCCGGCCATGCCATGCACGTCGGAAAGCGTCAGGTCCAGCAGCACCAGGTCAAAGCGGCCGGCGGTCTGCAGCAACTTCACTGTCTCGGCCAGCGATCCGGCCAGTTGCACCCGCAAGTGCGGCAGCACGTCGGCCAGCAGCAGTTGCAAGCCGTGGCGCACCAGGCCGTGGTCGTCGGCCAGGAGCAGCGAGCCGTGGGGGTTCATGGGCGTGTTCATCAGGGTGGAGGATGCCGGATGTTGAAGAGTTCACGAACCGAGGCACACGGTACCAAGGTATACCGGCAAAGCCCAGGCACGTATACCTTGGTGTCCTGTTCAGTCCGGGCCGCAGGTGGCGAAATAGCACCCATGCCAAGCACACCGCTCGGCGCCACCCCAGGAGAGCCCAGATGAACACGATCTCCAAGACCTTCGCACCTGTTGTTGCTGCCGTCGCCGCTGCCGTGGCCGCCACGGCCGTCTCGGTGGCGCTGTTGGGCATGGCCCCGGCGCAGGCGCAGAGCGCCGACCAGGTGAAGGCCGACTTTGCCCGCGCCGTCTACCTGAACTCCGCCGCCCAGGTGCACAACGATCGCCCGCAGCCCATGCTGCGCGCGGTGGTGGTGCTGCGCATCAAGCTGGGCGACAACAACGAGTGGCAGGCCGAGGTTTTCCGCGACAACCCCGATCAGCCCGAAATGACCCGCGCTGCGCTGCAATCCGTCGCCCGCTTGCCAGTGCCCGTGGGCCTGAGCCCGAAGGCGCGTCAGTTGTTGCGTACCGAAGGCCTCATCGAGGCCTGGCTGTTTGAAAATGACGGCCGATTTGCCCTGAAGACGCTGGCCAAGCCGCAGCGCACTGCCTGAACCCCGGCCTGAACCCCCTGCTGCCCCCTGTTGGCCCGGCCGCCCGAGGCGTAGCATTCCACCCATCACCGTCACACCCGAAAGTCCACCATGAACATCAGCTCCAAACTTGCCCTGTTGGCCCTGGCCGCCGCCCTTGGGACCGGTGCCGTACACGCCCAGGAAAAGGTGCTGCGTGAAGGTCAGGTCACCCAGCAGGCGCTGATCGACGCCTTGGCGCCGGCGGCGGCGCCAGACGGCGCGGCGTCGGGGGCCGACGGTGTGCGCACCCGCAGCTGGAAGGCTGGCGTGCGCCCCGCTGCGGCGGCGGCTGCAGGCGCGGCGGGTGCAGCAGCACAACCGGGCCGGGCTTCGATCCTGGTCACCTTCGTCACCAACTCGGCCGACCTGACCGGTGACGCCAAGCGTGCGCTGGACGTGCTGGCCGGTGCCATGAAGTCCGACAAGCTGGCGGCGGTGCGCTTCAACATCGAAGGCCACGCCGACCCGCGTGGCAGCGAAGAGCTGAACCTCAAGCTGAGCCAGGCCCGTGCAGAAAGTGTGCGCGGTTACCTGATGGGTTCGCACGGCCTGGACGCCGGGCGTGTCAACGCCGTGGGCAAGGGTTCCAGCGCGCTGATGAACCCCAGCCAGCCGGCATCGCCCGAGAACCGCCGCGTGACCATCGTCGCGCTGCCCAGCTGATCGTCTTGCCGGCGCGAGCGTCAGGCGTCGGCGGCCTGGCGCCGCCGCGCAAAGTCCACAAACCAGGCCACGCACTCGGCATTGGCCATGGCGTCGGGGTTGAGCACCTTCTCGAGTGCGGCCCCCATGAGCAGCTTCTTCACCGGCAGCTCCATCTTCTTGCCTGACAACGTGCGCGGGATGGCCGCCACCTGGAAGATCTCATTGGGCACATGGCGCGCCGACAGCGCGCTGCGTATGGCGCCACGCAGACGTCTTTCCAGCGCCTCGTCCAGTGTCAGGCCTTCGCGCAGCACCACGAACAGCGGCATCCAGCTCTCGCGGCCCAGGTATTCCAGGTCCACCACCAGGCTGTCCAGCACCTCGGCTTGCGCTTCCACCGCGCGGTACAGCTCAGCCGTGCCCATGCGGATGCCGTGGCGGTTGATGGTGGCGTCGCTGCGGCCATAGATGATGGCCCCGCGCGAGCCCGATTCGGGGTGCGGCACCAGGCGGATCCAGTCGCCGTGGCGCCACACGCCGGGGAACATGTCGAAATAGCTCTCGTGATAGCGGCGCCCGTCCGGGTCGTTCCAGAAGTACAGCGGCATTGACGGCATGGGCTGCGTGCACACCAGCTCGCCCACTTCGTTCAGCAAGGGCCGGCCGTCCTCGCCGAAAGCCTGCACAGCCGCGCCCAGAAAGCTGCACTGCATTTCACCCGGGGTCACCGGCAGCGTGCGGTTGCCGCCGACAAAGACGCCGCAGAAGTCGGTGCCGCCACTGATGGGGTTGAGCCAGATCGGCTGGCCGTCGGCCTGGCGCGGCAAGTGCTGCCAGATCCAGTCGTAACACGCGTCGGGCAGCGGGCTGCCCGTGCTGCCTATCGCACGAATCCGGCCCAGATCGGCTTCGTCTTGCGGCACCACGCCGGACTTCAGGCAGCTGGCATAAAAGGCCGCGCCGGCGCCGAACCAGGTTACAGCGGTGGCCGCCGCAAAGCGCCACAGCGTGCCCCAGTCGGCCGGCCGGCCGCTGGCCGGCGCCGGGCCGCCCGGGTTGCCGTCGTAGATGCAGATGGTGGTGCCGCCCAGCAGCGCGCCGACTTGCATGTTCCACATGATCCAGCTGGTGCTGCTGAACCAGTGGAAGCGGTCACCGCTGGCCACCGAAGGCGCCACGTCGTTGTGCAGCACGCCGCCCTTCAGTGTCTCCAGCAGGATGCCGCCATGACCGTGCACGATGGGCTTGGGCAGGCCCGTGGTGCCGCTGGAATACACCACCCACAGCGGGTGGTCGAAGGGCAGCCAGGTGGGTTGCCAGTTTTCTGCGCTGACGGCCGCGCCAACGCTGCTGGCGGCGCAGACCCAGTCGACAAATTCGTGGGTCTTCAAACCGGGCGCAGCAAAGTCGGCGGCGCGCGCTGAAGGGTCCACGTCGGCCAGCAGCACCAGGTGCTGCACCGAAGGCAGCGCAGCCAGCACCTCGCGAAGCACCGCGCGGCGGTCGTGTGTGATGCCGCCCCAGACCTGCCCGTCCACGGCCACCAGCACCTTGGGCTCGATCTGTCGGAAGCGGTCGAGCACCGCCACCGGGCCCATGTCGGGGCTGCACACGCTCCAGATGGCGCCCACGCCGGCACAGGCCAGGAAGGCCACCACCGCGTGCGGCGTGTTGGGCAGGTAGGCGCAGACACGGTCGCCCCGCACCACGCCCGCGGCTTGCAGGCGCAGCGCAAAAGTGGCCACCTGCTGCTGCAGCACAGGCCAGCTCATGGCCACCGGTTCGGCCATGCGTTCGTTCTGGAACACGATGGCTGGGTGACCGGCGGCGTGCGCCGCGCTGGCGTGGCGCAGCAGGTGCTGGGTGTAGTTCACCTGTGCACCCGGAAACCAGCGCGCACCGGGCATCACGGCGGCTTCCAGCACGCAGTGGCGGGGCGTGGGCGACTGGATGTCGAAGTGGTCCCAGATCGAGGCCCAGAACCCTGTCAGGTCGGTGGTGCTCCAGCGCCAGAGAGCGTCATAGCTGTCGAAGTGCAGGCCGCGTTCACGCGCCAGCCACTGCTGGTACAGCGTGATGCGGGGGGTGGGCAACCGGGCGGTCATGCTGGCCCCCGGCTTGTGGGCCCTTCACCGGGGTCCACAAAGCGCCAGATGTCGCGCATGAACGGGTGGCGCCAGTAGCCCTGCGTCCAGGGCTGCACCACGTCCAGCGCCAAGTTGTGCAACAGCACCTTGAAGGGCATGTAGGCCACCAGCAGGTCTTTGGCCTGGCGCATCACGGCTTCACGTTCCGGGCCATCGGGCAGGGCGCGTTGTTTTTCGAACAGGCGGTCGAAGGCGGGCAGCGTGAAACGCGGGTCGTTGGACTCGCTGGCGTTGGGGCCGTAGGCGATGCCCAGGAAGAAGCCGCCGTCGGGTGAAGTCGCGCTCCAGGAGTAGCCCCACATCATCAGCGTGCCAGCGCGGCTTTTTTTCAGCAGCTCGGGCCAGGTGGAGGTGTCGAACTCCATCTTCAGCCCCACCGTGTCCATGCTGCGGCGCCAGATCTCGTTGGTGCGCCGGTCGCGTTGGCTGCTTTGCGTGGACATGACCAGCACCAGCGGGCTGCCGTCAGGCTGTTCGCGCCAGCCGTCGCCGTTTTTGTCGACGTAGCCGTAGAGGTCGAGCAGGGCCTTGGCCCGCGCCGGGCTGAACTCGCTCATCTCGCTTTTGTAGGCCGCGTCATAGCCGCTGGTGAAAGGCGGGATGGTGCTTTGCGCGCGCACGCCAAAACCACCCAGCACGTGCTGGACAAAACCGTCGCCGTCGAAAGCCAGTCCGATGGCACGGCGCAGTGCCACCTTTTCCGGCGTGTAGCCGCCCACCAGCGGGTGCGCCATGTAGAAGAAGTTCATCGTCATGTCGGGCTGCAGGCTGGTCTGCAGCCGCACACCGCGCTTGGCCAGGTAGGGCGCGATCTGCCCGCCCGGCGCGGCCAGCGGGCGAAAGTTGCCGGGCACCGACAGCCAGTGGTAGGTGCCGTTCAAAAAGCTCAACCAGCGCGGCTGGTCTTCTTCCACCACGTCGATGACCACGGCATCGGCCAGCGGCAGCGTCTTGCCTTTGAGGTGTTCGGCGATGCGCTGCGCCAGCGGCTCGGATGCTGGCGTGCCGGTGTATTCCACGGCCCGGAAGTGCGGCGAACGTTCGAGTTCGATGCGCGATGCGCGCCGCCAGCTCTTCAGCCTGAAGGCCCCGGTGCCCACGGGGTGGGCGCCAATTTCGTCACCGTAGAACTCGACCACCTCGCGCGCCACCGCGCCGGTGTTGGCCGGTGTGGCCAGCAAGTAGATGAAACGGGGGTCGCCCACGCCCAGGGTGATGCGCAGCGTGTAGCGGTACAGCGCCCGCACGCCTTCAACCTCGGTGTCGTAGTCAAACGGCTTTTTCCCCTTCAGCGCCTTTTCACGCAGCTCGCCCAGGCCGGGCGGCTTGAGCGACTCGAAGAGGTAGAGGTCGGCCGAGTTCCAGCGCGGGTCGAAAAAACGTTTGATCGAATAGACGTAGTCCTGCGCCACCAGCTCGCGCTTCTTGCCCTTGAACGCCGGGTCGTCGGCGAAAAAGATGCCGGGCTGCAGGCGCACCGTGAACACACGCCCGTCGGCGCTGACCTCGGGCATGGACGCGGCGGTCGCGGTGACCAGCCGCACCGGGCGTGCCAGGTAGTCGAAGGACAGTGGCGATTCGAGAATCTGCGACAGCACCGTGCTGGTGTTGCTGTCGCTGTTGGTCTGCGGTGGGTCGAAGGTGGTCTCGGGAGAGGCGAAGGCCAGGTGCAGGGTCTTGTGCTTATTGCCGCGGAGGGTGCTGGCGCCGGCTGTGTCTGCCAGCGCAGGCCATGCGGCCAGCGGCGAGGCAATGAAGGGGCGTCTGCGCATGGGCTCAGTTTCGCTTTGCCTGGCGTGCCTGGCGTGCCTGGCTTGTCCAGCGCCCGACGGCGCGGCGCACCCCCGGGGCCACGTCCACCCTGTGCCACCACCCGATCCTGAGGGCCACCACCTCACGCGTGAACGCGGCGCTCAGCTCCAGCAGGTCAGGCCGATTCATGCTGAGCGAATGCCCTAATGCTGGCCGCCGCCGCGCTTCTTCAGCTCGGTGGTGTCGATGTCCACGTACTTGAAAAACTCGCGCACGAAGATGTTGCGGTGGTAGCCCACCACCCAGGGGTGGACCAGGTCGGTGAACACACGGTGTGCGTGCACCTTGTAGGGCATGTAGGCGACGAGCAAGCGCTTGGCCTGGTCCATCACGGCCTGCCGCTCGGGGCCGTCGGGCATGCCACGTTGTTTTTCGTACAGCGCGTCATATGCCGGCAGGTTGAAGCGGGCGTGGTTGGCGCCGCCCTTGTTGGGGCCGTAGGCCAGGGCCAGGAAGGTGTCGCCGTCGGGCGCGCCTGCGCTCCAGCCCACACCCCACATCATCAGCTTGCCGGCACGGCTGCTCTTCAGGTTCTCGGGCCACTTGGCAATCTTGAACACCATGCGGATGCCGATGGCGTCCATGTTCTGCTTCCACTGCTCGTTGAGCGCGCGGCTGGTCTGGTCGGGGCTGGTGGCGTATTCCAGCACCAGGGGCTGGCCGTCGGGCTGGTCGCGCCAGCCGTCGCCGTCCTTGTCCACCCAGCCGTGCATGTCCAGCAGCGCCTTGGCGCGGCCGCGGTTGAAGTCGCTCATCTCACTTTTGAAAGCCGGGTCGTAGCCGAAGGTCTCGGGGCCCACGATGCCCTGGCCCGGGATGGCCTGGCCGCTGCGCACGAGGCGGATTTCGCGCTCCAGGTCCACCGCCAGGCTGATGGCACGGCGCAAGGCCACCTTGTGCGGTTCGTAACCGCCCACCACCGGGTGCTCCATGCCGAAGTAGCTGACCGACACGTCGGCACGCGGGTAGCGCACCATGGTGATGCCTTGCTTGGCCAGGTTGGGCGCCAGGCGGTTGTTGGGGATGACGGTGGGCGCAAACACGGTCGGCAGCTGGTCCATCAGGTCTTGCTCGGCGTTCAGGAAGCTCAGCCAGCGCGGCTGCGGTTCTTCGATGATGGAGATGTGCACCTCGTCGATCAGCGGCAGGCGCTTGCCCTTGAACTGCGCGGCCACGGCCTGCAGCCTTTCATTCCCTGCCGGCGCGGTCTCGTCGTAGCGCACCTCGCGGTAGTTGGGGTTGCGCGCCAGCACGATGCGCGAGCTGCGTGTCCAGGCTTTCAGATAAAAGGGGCCGGTGCCCACCGGGTGGCCGTTGATCTGGTCGCCGTAGAACTCCACCACCTCGCGGGCCACCGCGCCGGTGAAGGAGCCATCGGTGAAGTTGTACAAAAAGCGCGGCGTGGCCTCGCCCAGCTTGATCTGGAAGCTGTAGCGGTCCAGCGTGCGCAGGCCTTCAACGGGTGTGTCGTAGTCGAAGGGCTTCTTGGCGTCCATGAGCTTCTTGCGCAGCTCGCTCAGGCCCAGGATCTTGGCGTTTTCAAGGATGTAGAGGTTGCCGCTTTTCCATTGCGGGTCGTAGTGGCGCTTCAGGCTGTAGACGTAGTCTTCGGCTGTCAGCTCGCGCTTCTTGCCCTTGAACACCGGGTCGTCGGCAAAGTAGATGCCGGGCTTGATGCGGAAGGTGAAGGTCTTGAAGTCGGCCGAGACCTCGGGCATGGCCGCCGCCGTGTTGGGCCGCATGCGCGCGGGTTGGGCCAGGAATTCAAACTCCAGTGGCGCGTCGAAGATGCCGCTGGCCACGGTGCGTGAATACAGGTCGGTGATCTGCGGCGGGTCGAAGCCCGTTTCCGCTATCAGGAAGGCATAACGCAGGATCTTGGGCGGCGCCTCGGCAGCCGCCTGGGACCACGCGGCCAGCGGCGCCAGCCACGCGGCAGCAAGGCCCGTGGCCAGTGCGGCGGTGCGGATGAGGTGTTGAAGCTTCATGCGGTCCTCGCGAGCTTTTTCAGTGCGCCACGGCGCTGGAATCCACGTCCATGAAACGCCAGTAGTCGCGGATGAAGGGGTGTGGCACATAACCCTGCACCTGGGGGTGTGTCAGCCAGCTGTTGATGGGGTGGGCGGTGGCCTTCATGGGCATGTAGGCCAGGCTCAGCTTCAGCGCCTGCTGCGCCAGGGCGGCACGCTCGGGGCCGTCGGGCATGACCCGTTGGCGTTGGTGCAGTTCATTCACCGCCGGCAGGTCGAATCGGGCGTGGTTGGACATGCCCTTGTTGGGGCCGTACATCACGTCCAGGAAGTAGCTGGCGTCGGGCAGGGCGGCAACCCATCCGGTGCCCCACATCATCAGCTTGCCAGCGCGGCTGGCCTTGATGTTTTCCTGCCAGGAGCGCACCGTGAAGTTCATCTGCACGCCCAGGCCGGTCATGGCCTTTCGCCACAGGCCCTGGTACTGGCGCGACAGCTGCGAGGTTTCACTGGTGTATTCCAACACCAGCGGCTTGCCATCGGGTTGCTCGCGCCAGCCGTCGCCGTCGCGGTCGGTGTAGCCGTACATCTCCAGCAGCGCCTTGGCGCGGGGCAGTGAAAAGTCGCTCATCTCGGACTTCAGCGTGGGGTCGTGGCCTGGGATGCCAGGCGGCAGGATGGTTTGCGGCACCACGGCCTGGCCGCGTCGCACGAGGTCGATCTCGCGCTGCGCGTCGTAGGCCAGGGACACGGCCCGGCGCAGCGCCACCTTGTGCGGTTCGTAGCCCCCCACCACCGGGTCTTCCATGCCGAAGTAGGTGTACCAGGTGCTGACTGCCACTTCCTGGTGCAGCCGCACGCCGCGCTTGGCCAGATTGGGCGCCACCTGGCCCCGCGGTGCCGCCAGATTCACGAACTCATTCGGCACTGCGACCATGTCGATCTGCTGGTTCAGGAAGGCCAGCCAGCGCGGCTGCGCTTCTTCGATGATGCTGATTTCCACGCGGTCCAGCATGGGCAGTTGGCGGCCACGCAGCTGGCGCGCCAGTGCCTGCCCTGCCACATCGTCTGCGTTGGGCTGCGCGTCGTAGACGTTGTGGCGATGCGCCGGGTTGCGATCCAGCACGATGCGTGCGCCGCGGGTCCAGGCGCCCAGCTTGAAGGGGCCTGTGCCCACGGGTCTTTCGCCAATGGTGCCGGGGTTCTGCTCGACCACTTCGCGGGCCAGTGCACCGGCCAGCGCCGGGCTGGCCAGCACGTAGGGCAGGCGCGGCGCGGGGCGGGCCACGCGCAGCTCGAAGCTGTAGCGGTCCAGCGTGCGCAGGCCGGCCACCTCGGTGTCGTAGTCGAAGGGTTTTTTCTGGTCCAGCGACTGCTTGCGCAGTTCGTTCATGCCCAGCAGGCCCGCACCTTCGTAGTGAAACAGCGTGGGGCTTCGTGTGGCCGGGTCGTAGTAGCGCTTGATGGAGTAGACGTAGTCGGCCGCCACCAGCTCGCGCGGCTTGCCGCCGAAGGCCGGGTGGTCGGGAAAGAAGATGCCCGGCTTGATGCGGAAGACGAAGTGTGTGAAGTCCGCATTCACCTCGGGCAGGGCGACCGCGGTGTTGGGCTTGAGCTGGGCCGGGCGGGCCAGGTGGTCGTAGGAAAGTGGCGCATCGAACAGGCTGGACACCAGCGCGGCCGAGATCACGTCGGACACCTGCGCCGGGTCGAAGTTGTTCTCACGGCTGGCCAGCGCCAGCCGCAGCACCTTGGGCGCGCCAGACACGACAGAAGCACCGGGCGCACCGGACGCGGGCTCTGCCGCGGCGGCCGTTGCGGCAGCGCCCAGGCCGCAGGCCATCGCGACCGCCAGGGCCGCAGCCCGCACCCGCGCCAAGAGGCGCGGCAAGGTCTTGTTCATGCATGTACCGCCGCTGACGGAAGAACTGCTCAGTCTAGTGCGCCGCAGGCACAGGGCTTGCTGGCGATCACCCGCAAGCCAGGGGGGAAATCACCGGACAAATACCCCCGAAGCGACCCCTACACTCGCCCATCCCAAAATCTGGCGGCCGTCAAGAGCGGCCGCCCCGGAGTCAGGCTCGATGGCCGCATACCTCATACGGCGCCTGTGGCAAATGATTCCCACGCTTGCGGGCGTGGTGCTGCTGGTGTTCTTTCTTTTCAAGTACTTCGGCGGCGACCCGGCCGAGGTGCTGGGCGGCCTGAACGCCAGCCCCGAGCAGGTGCTGGCCATTCGCCAGCAGCTGGGCCTGGACGAGCCGGTCTGGTATCAGCTGTGGCTCTTCGTCAAGCAGATCGTCACTTTCGACTGGGGCAAGAGCTGGGCCACCAACGAAGCGGTCAGCAACCTTTTCGCCACGCGGCTGCCGGCCACGCTGACGGTGATGATCCCGATCCTGGTGCTCGACGTGCTGCTGGCACTGCCCATTGCCATGTGGGTGGCCTACCGCCGCGGCAGCCTGACCGACCGCACGATCATGGTCGTGACGACGGTCGCGCTGTCGATCAGCTTCCTGGTCTACGTGATCATCGGCCAGTACGTGTTCGGCTTCCAGCTGGGCTGGTTTCCGGTGCAGGGCTGGAGCGACAGCCTGCTGACCAACCTGTTTGTCTACGCACCTTTGCCGGTGATGCTGGCCGTGGCCGTGGGCCTGGCGCCGCAGACGCGCCTGTACCGCAGCTTCTTGCTCGATGAACTGGGCCAGGACTACGTGCGCACTGCGCGTGCCAAGGGCATGACCGAAGGCGTGGTGCTGTTCAGGCATGTGCTGCGCAACGCCATGATCCCGATCCTGACCAACATCGGTCTGCAGCTGCCGGGCATCTTTGTCGGCAGCTTCCTGATCGAAGTCTTTTTCAGCATCCCCGGCATCGGCCGCGAGGTGCTGCTGGCCGTGAACCGCAGCGACTTCCCGGTCATCCAGGCGGTGACCATCTACCTGGCGGTGCTGACCATGGGCATCAACCTGCTCACTGACCTGGCCTACAAGATCGCCGACCCGCGAGTCGTCCTGAAATGAGGCCCCCAAGCTCGCTGGCGCTCGCTGCCCCCCAAGGGGGCCGTCCGCTGACGGACCGGCGAAGCCGGTTCCGTGGCGGGAAGCTTGATTGCGGCCTTGCCCGGTTTTCCGAGGAGCGACTGGAATGAGTGCGGTTCTGCCAGCAGATGGCGCCATGGACGGCGCACTTCAGAAGAGCGAAGGGGTCTGGCACGCCGCCTGGCGCCGTTTCAAGGCCGACCGTGTGGGGCTCGTCAGCCTGATCATCGTGGCGCTGTTCATCCTGCTCATCGTGCTGTCGGGCCTGGGCCTGGTGGCCAAGAACTGGCAGGTCGAAGCGGGTGTGCCCAACGCACCGCCCACGCTGCTGGGCCCGGCTGCGCCGCAGGCCACTGGCGCGATCGAAACGCCCAAGGGACCGAATGTCGACTTGTCGGCGGTGGACCCGCTGGCGCCGCGCTACAAGGAGTGGGACGAAAAGGCCAAGCAGTTCCAGACCACCGAAACCGTGAAGGCGCAGACCCTGCCCTTCGGTGGCGACCGCCTGGGCCGCGACGTGCTGCAAAAGGCGATCAAGGGTACCGAGATCAGTGTCTTCGTGGGCGTGGCTGCGGCCGCGGTGGCCACCCTGATCGGCGTGCTGATGGGCGCCTTCGGCGGCTTCTTCGGTGGCAAGGTGGGCGACGCGCTGGAGTGGCTGTACAACGTCTTCGAATCGATCCCCAACATCCTGCTCATCTTTGCCTTCGCGGCCGTGGTGGGGCGCGGCGTGGAGAGCGTGGTCATCATCCTGGCACTCACCGGCTGGACCGGCATGTACCGCCAGGTGCGTGGCGAGTTCATCAAACACGCCAGCCGCGACTACGTGCGCAGCGCCGAGGCCATCGGCGCCAGCACCATGAGCCGCATGTTCAAGCACATCCTGCCCAACGTCAGTCACGTCGTGCTGGTGCGCATGGGCCTGCTCACGGTGGGCTTCATCAAGGCCGAGGTCATCCTGTCCTACCTGGGCCTGGGCGTGCGGGTGGACCAGGTGTCGTGGGGCACGATGCTGGCCGAAGCGCAGAGCGAACTGATCCTGGGCCACTGGTGGCAGCTGGCTGCGGCCACGCTGTTCATGGCCGTGTTCGTGACGGCGTTTTCCTTGATGGCCGACGCGCTGCGTGATGCGCTGGACCCCAAGCTGCGCGGACTGGAATGAGCATGTTGCTGAGCATCCAAGACCTCAAGGTCGCCTTCCGCATGGGCAAGGGCGTGCGCGCCGAAGCCGTCAAAGGCGTGTCCTTCGACATCCCGGAAAACACCACCGTGGCGCTGGTGGGCGAATCGGGCAGCGGCAAGAGCGTCACAGCCATGAGCGTGCTGAACCTCTTGCCCGACAACGCCGAGCGCAGCGGCCGCATCCTGTGGCGCGGCAAGGAGATGCTGCAATGCACGCTGGCCGAACTGCAGGCCATGCGCGGCAAGGAAATCGCATGTGTGTTCCAGGATCCGATGAGTTCACTGAACCCGGTGTTCAACGTCGGCCAGCAGCTGTGCGAGCCGCTGATGAAACACATGGGCCTGGGTCGCAGCGCGGCGCTGAAACGCGCCGAAGAACTGCTGGGCGAGGTCGGCATCCCCGAACCCAAGCGACGCTTGACCAGCTACCCGCACGAAATGTCGGGTGGCCAGCAGCAGCGTGTGATGATCGCGATGGCCTTGTCCTGCGAGCCCAAGCTGCTGATCGCTGACGAGCCCACCACGGCGCTGGACGTGACCATCCAGCGCCAGATTCTCGAGCTGCTGGGCAAGCTCAAGGTCAGCCACAAGATGAGCGTGCTGTTCATCAGCCACGACCTGGGCCTGGTGGGTGAAATCGCCGACAGCGTGGTGGTCATGCGCAACGGCATCATCCGCGAACAAGGGCCCGTGGCGGGCATCTTCGAAGCCCCCAAGGACGACTACACCAAGGCCCTGCTGGCCTGCCGCCCCAGCCTGGAAGGCAACCCGTCGCGGCTGATGGTCATCGACGACCACATCGCTGGCCGCGGTGCTTCCACACAATTCAAGGCCAAGGACGCGAATGCGCCCGTGGTGCTGGAAGTGCGCTCACTGGCCAAGAGCTTCTGGCTCAAGCAGGGCCTGTTCGGCAAGCGCGAATTCAAGGCCGTGCAGAACGTCAACTTCCAGTTGAAGAAGGGCCACACGCTGGGCGTGGTGGGCGAATCGGGTTCGGGCAAGACGACCATGGGCCTGACCCTGCTGCGCCTGCACGAACCCAGCGGCGGCGAAGTCATCTTCGACGGCCAGAACCTGCTGAAGCTGAGCGACCGCGAACGCCTGGCCATGCGCCGCCGCATCCAGATCGTGTTCCAGAACCCCTACGCCAGCTTGAACCCGCGCTTCACCATCGGGCAGACGCTGGTCGAACCGATGGCCATTCATGGCATCGGCAAGGACCTGGCCGAACGCGAACAGCGTGCGCGCAGCCTGCTTGAAAAAGTGGGCCTGGACGGCCGCGCCTTCGGCAAGTACCCGCATGAATTTTCCGGCGGCCAGCGCCAGCGCGTGGCCATCGCCCGCTGCCTGACGCTGAACCCCGAGGTGCTGGTTCTGGACGAAGCGGTCAGCGCACTGGATGTGTCCGTGCAGGCCCAGGTGCTGAACCTGCTGAAAGACCTGCAGGACGAGTTCGGCCTGAGCTACGTCTTCATCAGCCACGACCTGGCGGTGGTGCGTTTCATCAGCGACGAGGTGCTGGTGATGAAAGACGGCGTGGTGGTGGAACAGGCCAGCACAGCACAGATCCTGGCCGCGCCACGCGAGGACTACACCAAGCGCCTGCTGGCCGCCATTCCCCGGGGCTATCGCGCCGCAGCATGATGCGGCCGAAGCCCTGCTGACACGCCCGCGCTGCCATGCTGCGCGCGGCCATGGAGTGGCTCATCACCCATGCCACGGCGCAGGGTCGGCGGGCCTTTTTCGAGGCCACCGATTTTCCCTGGGCGGGCGCACTCGAAGCCCACTTCACCGCCATCCGGCGCGAGCTGGACACGGTGCTGCAAGACCTGCCGCAAGTGCCCAATCTGCAAGACCTGTCGCCCGACCAGCAGGTGCTGACCGAAGGCGAGCAGTGGAAGTCGCTCATCTTCCACGCCTACGGGCGCGACATCGCCGACAACTGCGCGCGTTGCCCACAGACGGCCAAACTGCTGCAGTGCATACCGGGCATGAAGTCGGCCATGTTCTCGATCCTGGCGCCGTACAAACGCCTGCCCCCGCACCGCGGCCCCTACAAAGGGGTGCTGCGCTACCACCTGGCTCTGCTGATCCCGCCCCCGGCGCAAGCCAGCGGCATCTGCGTGGCGGGCGAAACCCGGCACTGGGCCGAAGGCCGAAGCCTGGTCTTTGACGACAGCCATGAACACGAGGCCTGGAACGGTAGCGCTGCACACCGCGTGGTGCTCTTTGTCGACTTCATGCGGCCACTGCCGCTGTGGCTGGTGCCCTTCAACCACGCCATGGTCTGGCGGCTGTCCACGACGCCACTCGTGTCTGTGATGGTGGGCCGCGGTCGGGCTGCTGCGCGGCAGTGGCTGGCGGGGCAGGACGCCGGGCCTCGCACCTGAGGGCGGATGGCCCGCGGCCGTCAGGCGGGTTTGATGAAGCCGCTCTCCAGCCAGCGCAGGGCGCTGGCCGTGCTCAGGCGGAAGTCGGTGCGCACCTTGAACTGGGCGACCTGAACGCCATCTGCGTTGGTGGCGGCCAGCATCGCATGCGGCTCCATCTCGTCGGGCACGATGTCCAACGTGACTTGCCAGATGCCGGCCGCCGTGCTCAGGTCCACCGACCGGTGCAGGGTGGCCTGCAGGTGCTGTTCATGGCGGCGGATGACCTCGGAGGCCGTTTTCACCAGCGTGTTGAAGGCGTTGGTGTCCAGCGGCTTGGGGTTCTTCTTGTCGCGGCCCATGGTCCACGGGCCCACCAGCGCCGGCTCTTCCTGGCCCTGAAGCAGCATTTCGACGGCCCAGCCCTCGTCGGCTTCGTTCTTGATGATTCGCGCGGTCCAGCCGTTGTCGCGCCACAGGCGCGGTTCCTTGATCGGGTCGTTTTCGTCCATGGGCCCGATGCTACGGTGTGGCTGCAGCGTGGCGGCGCGCCAAGGTCGGCCTGTTCAGGCGGTGTGGATGGCGATGCGCCGCGCCGGCGTCACGCCGTCGGCGGCTCGTGCGCGCAGCTGCCCGCAACCGGCGTCCACGTCCTGCCCTGCCGACTGGCGCAGCTTGGTCAGGATGCCGCGGCGGTGCAAGGTGCGCGCCATCAGGGCAGCACGGTCCCAGCTGGGCCGCTTCCAGGGCATGCCAGCCACGGTGTTGTAGGGAATCAGGTTCATCAGCGCGTACTTGCCGGCCAGCAGGCGCACGATGCCTTCGATCTCATCGTCGCCGTCGTTCACACCGTCGATCAGCGTCCACTGGTACTGGATCGGATAGCCGGTGGCGCGTGCGTAAGCCTCGCCGGCCTGCACCAGTTCTTCGGGGTCAAAACGTGGCGCGCGCGGCAGCAGCTGCACACGCAAATCGGCCTTGCTGGTGTGCAGAGACAGCGCCAGCGCCGGCTTCACACGCTGCTGCGGCAGGCGCTCGAACACGCGCGGGTCGCCCACGGTGCTGAAGACCAGGTTCTTGTGGCCGATGGCGCCGCCAGTGCCCAGCAGTTCGATTGCGTCCAGCACCGCTTCGAGGTTATGCGCCGGCTCGCCCATGCCCATGAAGACGACCTTCTTCACCGGCCTGTCCCTGAATTCGGTGCGGGCCAGCGCCACCTGCGCCACGATCTCGGCGCTGCCCAGCTGGCGCAGCAGGCCGCCGGTGCCGGTCATGCAGAACACGCAGCCCACGGCGCAGCCGACCTGGGTGCTGACGCAAAGCCCATCCCTTGGAAGCAGCACGCTCTCGACCGTCTGGCCGTCGCGCAAGGTGACGAGCAGGCGCGCCGAGCCATCTACGCCCGAGTGTTCGGATTGCAGCGTGGCCAGCGCCAACAGATCCGCCGTCAGCGCCGGCAGCTCGTTTCGCACAGCCAACGGCATGAAGTCTTCCAGCCGCCGTCTGCCGCCGTCCTGCGGCTGCGCACACGCCCAGCGCCGCAGCACACGTTCTTCGTGCTTGGGCCCGGCGCCCAAAACGCGCAAGCGCTGTCGGATGTCGCTGATGTGCATCGGGCTTGCGCTCAGGCGTTCAGCGTTTGCGCGTGGTGGCGCAAGTGGTCTTCAACCACGCTGGCGATGAAGAAGTAACCGTGGTCGTAGCTGGCATGCCGGCGCAGTTTCAAGGGCTGGCCGGCAACGGCGCAAGCCTCTTCAAACAAATGCGGGTGCAGTTGCTCGGCCAGGAACTTGTCGGCCAGACCCTGGTCGACAAGCAGCGGCGGGCAACGTGCCCCCGACTTGATGAGCTCGGTGGCGTCGTGTGCCACCCAGTCGGCGCGCTGCTCACCCAGGTAGCCGCTAAAGGCCTTCACGCCCCACGGGCACTGCATGGGCGCGGCAATCGGCGCCAGTGCACTGACGCTGTGGAACAGCGCGGGATGCCGCAGTGCCAATGTCAGCGCCCCATGCCCGCCCATGCTGTGGCCGAACAGGCCCAGGCGCCCCGGCTGCAGCGCAAAGTGCTGTGCCAGCAGCGCCGGCAGTTCCTGCGTGACGTAACTTTCCATGCGCCAGTGCGGGGCCCAGGGTGCTTGTGTCGCGTCCAGGTAGAAGCCGGCGGCGGTGCCAAAGTCCCAGCTCGCGTCTGCGCCCTCCACACCCGTGCCGCGCGGGCTGGTGTCGGGTGTCACCAGCATCAGGCCCAACTGCGCCGCCACACGCTGTGCGCCGGCCTTGATGGCAAAGGTCTCTTCGTTGCAGGTCAGGCCGGCCAGGTAGATGAGCGCCGGCACCGGGCCCGTCAAGGCTTGCGGCGGCCGGTACACACCCAGCCGCATCGGCATGCCGATGGTGTGGCTGTCGTGCTGGTGGTAGCCCTGCACGCCACCAAAGCAGGCGTGTTCGCTGATCGTCTGCAGGGCCATCAGTACACGACCACGCTGCGGATGCTCTGGCCACGCTCCATCAGCTCAAAACCGTGGTTGATGTCTTCCAGCTTCAGCGTGTGCGTGATCAGCGGGTCGATCTGGATCTTGCCTTCCATGTACCAGTCCACGATCTTGGGCACGTCGGTGCGGCCGCGTGCGCCGCCGAAGGCGCTGCCTTCCCACTTGCGACCGGTCACCAGCTGGAAGGGCCGCGTGGCAATTTCCTGCCCTGCCGCCGCCACGCCGATGATGATGCTGCGGCCCCAGCCCTTGTGGCAGCACTCCAGCGCCTGGCGCATGGTGGTGGTGTTGCCGATGCACTCGAAGCTGTAGTCGGCCCCCCCGTCGGTCAGCTGCACGATGGCTTCGACCACGTTGGGGACTTCTTTCGGGTTGATGAAGTGCGTCATGCCGAACTGCCGCGCCATCTTCTCGCGGCCCGGGTTCAGGTCGATGCCGACGATCTTGTCGGCACCCACCATCCTGGCGCCCTGGATCACGTTCAGTCCGATGCCACCCAGCCCGAACACCACCACGTTGGCGCCGGCTTCCACCCCGGCGGTGAAGATCACCGCGCCCACACCCGTGGTGACGCCGCAGCCGATGTAGCAGACCTTGTCGAAGGGCGCGTCGGACCGGATCTTCGCCAGCGCGATTTCTGGCGCCACGATGTGGTTGGCAAAGGTGCTGGTGCCCATGTAGTGCAGGATCGGTTGGCCGTTCAAACTGAAGCGGCTGCTGCCGTCGGGCATCAGGCCCTTGCCCTGGGTGCCGCGGATCAGCTGGCACAGGTTGGTCTTGCGGCTCAGGCAGAACTTGCAGCCGCGGCATTCGGGCGTGTAAAGCGGGATCACGTGGTCGCCGGCCTTCAGGCTGGTGACGCCGGCACCCACTTCCAGCACCACGCCGGCGCCTTCATGGCCAAGGATGGCCGGAAACAGGCCTTCGGGATCGGCGCCGCTCAGCGTGTAATGGTCGGTGTGGCAGATGCCGGTGGCCTTGATCTCCACCAGCACCTCGCCGGCACGTGGGCCGTCCAGGTCCACGGTTTCGATGGTCAAGGGGGCGCCGGCCTTCCAGGCCACGGCTGCTCGGGTTTTCATGGGTCTGGTTCCTGGGCTGGGTGCCGTGTGCGGCTAAAGAGCGATGCGAGAGGATGGGAAGGCAGGCGGGAAGGCAGGCAGAAAGGCAGGCGGAAAGTCAGGCCACCGACCGCGATGCCCGGTTCCGGCCCATGAGACGACGGCCCGCTTCGACAGCCCATGGCCAATCGTATTGTGCCGAGCCGGCCCGCCCGGCCGGTTCAAGTTCGCCCTTGCGGCGCCGAAAATGCTCCGAATGAACGCTCACTGTCACTGGCTCGCACGGCTCCCCAAGGGGCTGCTGGTGCTGGCCGTGGCCTGTTCAGCCTGGGCTGCAGGCGCCTCAGCTGCAGAAGCGCCGGGTGCGGCCGACATCGAATCGCGCCTGCGCGGCCAGCCCGAACAGGCGGTGGCCGAACTCGACCGCCTGCTGCCCGCCACGCAGCGGGTGGCGCGCCAGGAAGCACTGCTGCTGAAGGGCTACATGCTCATCCGCATGGGCGACGTGGCGGCGGTCGAGCGGGTGGCGCAGGACCTGGACCGCATGGCCGCCGACAGCACAACCGCCGACGGTGCCATTGCCACGGCTGCGGCGGGGCTGCTGAGGGCCCGGGCCCTGGCCCGTGGCGGGCCGGCAACGCGCGCCGACCGAACGCTGACCGAGGCGCTGGCGCGCCTGCCCGCCAACGCGCCGGCCAGTGTGCGCCTGCGTTTTCTGGACAGCCAGGCCACCATCAAGCAGTCGCTGGGCCAGCTGGACTTGGCGGTGGCGCTGTTCCAGCAAAGTGTGACCCTGGCCGACCAGGAAGGCCCCATGTGGCGCCGAGCCGAACAACGCGGTTCGCTGGCCTACGCCGTGTTGCAGACGCACCAGCCCGACCGGGCGCTGGACATCCACCAGGAGGCCATGCGCCTGGCACGCGAGTCGGGCGATCTGCTGGCGCAGAGCAGCGCCATGACGGTGGCCTACATCATCTACTCGGCGTTGGGCCGCACCGAAGAAGGGTTGCGGGCCGCCGAAGCTGCCATCGACCTGGCGCGCCGCGCGGGCGCCAAACGCCAGGAGGTGCTGACCACCGCCAACCTGGCCGACTTCTACCTGCGGCGCGAAGACCACGCCACCGCGCTGCGCCTGGCGCTGCAGGCGCTGCCGCTGGCACGCGAGGTCAACGACCTCAGCAGCGAATCGGTGGCGCTGACCAACGCCGGCCTGGCGATGATCGCCCTGGGCCGCCACGACGAAGGCCGCGCCCTGGTGCGCGAAGCCCTGGTCAAGGAAGAGAGCGCTGGCGCCTTGAGCCAGATGCTGGCCATCCAGGAAGAACTGGGCCATGCGCTGGAAAAGGCCGGCCTGCTGAACGATGCCTGGCAGGCGCTGTCGGAACACCGCCGCCTGGCCGACGAGGTGTTCCAGCGCAAGCACCAGCAAGCCGTGCTTGAACTGCAGGAAGGTTTTGACGCCGAACGCCGCCAGCGCGAACTGGCCGAACTGCAGACCGAAAACAAACTCAAGGAAGCGCAGCTCGTGCAGCGCGACCTGCAGCAGCGCCTGTGGGCCGCTGGTGTGACTGCCGGTGTACTGCTGCTGGTGGTGGTGGCGCTCTTGCTCAAGCGCATGCGGCACAGCAATGCGCAGCTGCAAAGCAGCAACGCGCTGCTCAAGGTGGCCAGCGAACGCGACCCCCTGACTGGCCTGGCCAACCGCCGCCACCTGCTGCAGGTGATGGAGCAGTCGGCCAGCGACGGGCAGGGTTTTGAAGGCTCGATGCTGCTGATCGACATCGACCACTTCAAGCGCATCAACGACCAACACGGCCACGCCGCTGGCGACCTGGTGCTGGTGGAAACTGCCCGCCGCCTGCGTGCAGCGCTGCGTGAAGAAGACCTCACGGTGCGCTGGGGTGGAGAAGAGTTTCTCGTGGTCGTGCGGCAGATGCCGCCCGACGAGGTGGAAGCGCTGGCGCAGCGCCTGCTGGCGGCCATCGGGCGGGAGCCTGTGCCGCTGGGGCGCGATGCCATCCACGTCACCGGTTCCATTGGTTTTGCCACTTTCCCGCTGCAGCCGCTGCGCCGGCCGCTGGCCTGGGAAAGGGCCATCGACCTGGTGGACACCGCCATGTACCTGGCCAAGGCCCACGGCCGCAACCGCGCCTACGGCGTGCGTGCGCTGCAGGACGACGACGGTGCGCCAACCACGGCACAGCCAGCCATGCTGGAAAGCGCCTGGCGCAGCGGCCGCGCCGACCTGGCGCACTTGAGCGGCCCCGCGCCGGTGCAGCCATGACGCGGCCCGGTCAAGTCCGACGCAGGCCGCTGCTGGGCACCGCTGCGATCTGGGTCGCTGCGCTTTTGGGGCCTGTGCCAGCACACGCGGCCGAGACCCGCGAGTCTTCGATCGCCGTGCCTTCGGCCGCGCTGGCGCTGGCGCTGGCCGCGCCCACGTCCACCCACGCGGCCTGGCAGGCGCGCATCGACCGCTGGGTGATGCAGGGCGCCGACGATCCGGATGCGGCCCTGGCCGGTCTCAGCGCCTGGGTCCAGGCCAACCCGACCGTCGAGACCGAAGAGCGCCGTGCGCTGGTATTGGCGCAGGGCCTGGTGGCAGCCAGCGCGGTGCGCCGGCCGGCTGTGGAACAGGCCCTGGCCACGCTGACAACACTGCACACCAGCCCCTTGGCCGTGGCCGATGCGGCACTGCTGCGCGCCACGCTGGCCGAGGCCCTGGGCGAGGGCGAGCCGGTGCAGGCTGGCGCCTTGCAAGCCTGGCAGCAGTACCAGCAGCTGTGCCCCAGCCAGCCGGGCTGCGACCACCGCTCGTCGTGGCGCGCCCTGAGCCTGCTGGCACGCAGCGAAGAACGCCGCGGGTTGCTGGCCAACGCGCTGGAGCACGCCCGTGCCGCCACCGAGCTGGCGCGCGCCGCGGGCGACAACGAACGCCAGGCCAATTCACTGGCGCACAGCGCCGACATCCAGGGCACACAAGGCGACAGCGCACAAGCGCAACGCCTGCTGGGCCAGGCCATGCGGCTGGCGCACGCCGAAGGCTCGGCCATGCTGCAGTCGCGCCTTCGCACCTACGAAGCGCGGCACCATCGCCGGCTGGGCGACCTGACCGCTGCCCGCCGGTCCACCGAAGCCGGCCTGGTGCTGGCCTGGCAAGCGCGTTCGCCGCGTTTGCAGGCCGTGCACCTGACCAACCTGTCCGACCTGGCCGTCAAGACCGGGCAGCCGCAGGCCGCGTTGAAGGCTGTTCAGCAGGCCCTGCCCATCGTGCAGCGCCTGGGCAGTGTGCGCACCGAGCGTGTGCTGATGCACAACGCCGCGCTGGCCCGCATTGCCCTGGGTCAGACCCAGGCTGCGCGGCAGACACTGCAAGAGCTGCAGGCCGCCTACCGCAGCAGCGGGGCCACGGCTGACGAAGCCGAAGCGCTGCGGGAGTTTGCCGATGCCTTCGCGGCGGCCGGCGATACCCGCACCGCGCTGGACCTGTATCACCAGGAACGCAAGCTCGCGGCCCAGATGATGGCCGCCAACCGCGACACCGCCCTGGCCGAACTGCGCCAGCGCTTCGACCGCGAAGCGCAGCAGCGCCAGCTCAAACAACTGGGGCGCGAAAGCTCGCTCATCACGGCGCAGCTGGACAACCGCGGCACGCTGCAAAAGGTGTGGGCCGCCAGCGCGGTGGTGCTGCTGCTGGCCGTGGCCCTGGTGGCTTTGCTCTACAAGCGTGTGCGCGCGCTGAACCGCCGGCTGGCAAACAACCACGCCTTTTTGCGCGCGCAGAGTCAGCGCGACCCGCTCACCGGCCTGGCCAACCGGCGCGGCTTGCACGATGCGGCCCACAGCCGTGGCGTCGAACTGCAGTTCAGCGGCGCGCTGCTGCTGGTGGACATCGACCACTTCAAACACGTCAACGACGGCCATGGCCACGCGGTGGGGGACACGGTGCTGGTCGAGGTGGCGAGGCGCCTGTCCGACGCCGTGCGTGATGGCGACGTGGTGGCGCGCTGGGGCGGCGAAGAATTCCTCATCTACATGCCCGACGTGACGGGCGCACAAGCCCAGGTGCTGGCCGAAAGGGTGCTGCACAGCGTGGGTTCTAACCCCGTGCCGCTGAACCGGCCGGCATCGGCTTCTCAGGCGCATGCCGCAGCGGCCAGCCTGCGGATCACCGTGTCGGTGGGCTACGGCAGTTTTCCGCTGCCACCGTCGTGCCTGCCGCTGTCGATGGAGCGGGCCATCAACCTGGCCGACATGGCGCTGTACACCGCCAAGGGCCAGGGCCGCAACCGGGCCGTCGGCGTGGCTGCGGCGGTGGCCGACAGCGACGCCGCCCTGCGCGCGCTGGAGTCGGACTTTGACCGCGCCTGGCACGAAGGGCGGTTCACATTGCAGCGCAGCCTGGGCCCTGTGCCACCCGCACCCGCGCGCACCGAGCCTGCCGAACTGGCAGGCTGAGGCGAACCCGCAGTTGGATCGCCTTTGACGCCAGGCTGCCGGCGAACCGGCTGCGACTTGCCGGTGAAGATAAGCAAATGTCCAGCGCCGGCACAAAAGCCACCAGGCGCCCACCGAGAATCCCCGGCCATGCCCTTGTCCAAAAGTTTGCGCCCTGCGCTGCGCTGCCTGGCGCCCATCTCTCTTGCACTGGCGGCGTTGCCGGTGCTGTCGCAAACCCCCGCGCAGGCGCCCGCCGCGGCGGCTTCGGCACCCGCCGCGGCTGCATCCAGCCCGGCCGCGGCGGCACCGCCCCGGCCGGCCGCTGCGCCAGCGCCACCCCCGGCGGCGCAGCGAGTGGAAATCACTGGCGGCCGTGACAGCGACACCGATGCGCGGCGCCAGTCCACTGCCGCCAAGATCGTCATCGGCCGCGAAGAGATCGAAAAGTTCGGCGACGCCACTGTGGGCGAGGTGCTGCGCCGCCTGCCTGGTGTCACCACACCCGGCGCACCCGGCCGCGGCGGGCCGCCGCGCATGCGCGGGCTGGGCGGCGGCTTCACGCAACTGCTGATCGACGGCCAGCGCCTGCCACCGGGCTTCAGCCTGGACAGCCTGACGCCCGAGCAGATCGAACGCATCGAGGTGCTGCGTGCGCCCACCGCAGAAACCGGCGCGCGGGCGATTGCCGGCACCATCAACATCATCACGCGCGAAGGTTTCAAGCGGCGGTTGAACGAACTGCGCATCGGCATGGGCAGCGAAAACGGCGAGCCTTCAGGCGGCACGTTCTGGTCGCACAACGACAGCAGCGGCAAGCTGACCTACACGCTGTCGGCCGGGCTCTTTGGCAACCGGCGCGAAAACGCCAACGGCAGCGAAACGCAGGTCACCGACGTGGTCAGCGGTGTGCTGCTGGAAGACCGCAGCACCCGCACCGACAGCCAGGGCCGCACGGTCGGCCTGAACCTGAATGCACGTCTGATGTGGCGCCTGGGCGAAGGCGGCGATTCGCTGACGCTGATGCCGGGCATCTTCGCCAACCGCAATGAAAACCGCTACCGCTTCGGCACCGACGAAAGGCTGCGCCAGCCCACCACACCCGCGTTGGCCGACGTGGGCAGCGGCGGCAACGAAGGCGGCTTCACCGGCCCGCGCCTGATGCTGCAGTACCGCCAGCGTGTGGGCAACTGGCGGCTGGAAGGCGGCGGCAACATCAGTGCCTCACGCAGCGAAAACGACAGCAACCGCGAAGAGCGGCGCGCCGACGGCAGCACACTGCGCACGCAGCAGGACAGCAGCGTATCGCGCGAAAAGCGCTACAGCCTCAACGCCAAGGGCAGCCGGCTGCTGGGCGGCGAAGGCAGCGAACACAGTCTGGTGGTGGGCGGAGAAGTGGAAACCGCGCAGCGCGACGACACGCGCCGCACAGTCGAAGACGGCGTACCGTCCCTCACCGAATACGGCGACAACTTCCAGGCCAGCACACTGCGCCTGGCGGTTTACGCCCAGGATGAGTGGAACCTGACGCCGCAATGGGCGCTGCACGCCGGCCTGCGCTGGGAAGGCATCACCACCCGCGGCGACGACGGCCTGGGCAACCGCCCGACCAACCGCAACAGCGTGCTCACGCCACTGGTGCACCTGCTGTGGAAGCCCGACCCCAAGACCCGCGACCAGGTGCGCGTGAGCCTGACGCGCAGCTGGCGCTCACCCGCCACCAACACGCTGATCGGCCGCCCCAACATCACACGCCTTTACGACCCCGCGCTGGGCACCAACACCGAGACCAGCCCCGACAGTGCCGGCAACCCCAAGCTGCGCCCCGAACTGGCCACCGGCATCGACCTGGCCTTCGAGCGTTACCTGCAAGGCGGCGGCCTGCTCAGCGCCAACCTGTTTGCGCGCCAGATCAGCGACCTCATGCGCAGCCGCACCGAACTGGAAATCGTGCCCTGGAGCACCTTCCAGCGCTACGTGCGCCGCACGCGCAACATCGGCAAGGCCAGTACGCAGGGCCTGGAGCTGGAAGCCAAATTCAGACTCGACCAGGTGTGGGCCGGCACACCCCCGGTGGAACTGCGCGCCAACGTGGCGCTGTACCGCAGCAAGGTGGACGGTGTGCCCGGCCCCGACAACCGCCTGGACGAACAGGCCAAGGGCACCGCCAACATCGGCGCCGACTACCGCCTGCGCGGCACACCGCTCACCTTGGGCGGCAACCTGAACTGGGTGCCCGCCACGCTGACCCGCCTGGCCGCCGACCAGACCACCGCCACCACCACCAAGCGCCAGTGGGACCTGTACGCGCTGTGGACCTTCAGCCCCGCCGTGGCACTGCGTGTGATGGCCAACAACGTCGACCCGCGCGACTACACCACCGAAACCTACAACGACAGCGACGCCAGCGGCACCGCGTCAGGCCTGACCGAACGCACGCGGGTGCTCAGCGGCGGCGCCAGCTTCACGAACTGGCAGATGCGGTTGGAGTTGAAGCTGTAGTAGTTGGGGTGCGGAGCGGGCATAACCCTCCAGTTGAACACAAGATTTTGGGGCTGACAAGCTGCAGAGGCTGATAGTTGCGGTCCTGAAGCTGGGCTGACACGCTAGCTTCAGGGCCCGCAAAGGGCCGTGGAGGAGTCAGCATGGAAACGCCAATCGACGGCCCGGTTTCGAAGGGCCGAGTCAACACATTGCTTGTGATGCAGGCCGCCGTCTGGGCCGCAGCCGTGCTGGCTGGGTCAGCCTGCCCAGTTTCTGCCAGTGAAGTGACGGTCTCGCACCTGCAGGGGCTTTTGCCCACCTGAGATGGCCCGGTCAGCGTCGAAGGCCCCGACCTGATGGGCGAAAAGGTGAACACTTTCGATGGCAGCTTGGTGGTCGAGCACACCGACGCCCGACTGCCAGGCAACAGCGCCCTGGACGTGGCGATTGTCAGGCGCCATGTGGCCGGAAGGACATTCTGGATCCGCGGCGACTTTGGTGATTGGGATCTGGAACTTCCCCGCATCTCGGGCGTGTTCGCCCGGCCGCGCGGGTGGGTGGACGGCAGCGGCGGGTTGTCCCGATGTTCTCAATTCGGCAAGCCGCCGATCGAAACCCGGACAGTGGTGGACGTGCCGCCGGGTGGCTTCATTCCAATTCCATCACCGGGTCCGCCACCGCCTCCCCCGCCGGGAGGACCCCCACCCTCGCACACCCCGCGCAGCGGCAATCCCATCGATCCATCGGCGGCGGGGCGGACGTCTAGGTCTGGCGCAGCCCCGCAATCGGACTTTGCCTATTACCACACCACTTACGCACCCGATGACTATTGGCAGGGCACGTCGCTGCATGTGCCGGGGGGCACCTCGCAGGAATTGCTGCAGCGCCTGCCCAGCAATTCCTGGGCTCCAACGGACGGGGTCAGCTACCCGCTGGTAACCCAGAGCCAGTGGCAGATTGCGTGCCCGGGCGCAGCGGCCAACGACCCTGGTGAGGCCTTCGTTGCTGTGTCTCCCGCCGGCGTGCGCTACCGGTTTGACTGGATGTCGATGCGCGCGCAACCGGCCCTTCGCAAAGGGTTCGCGGCTTTGCCCCGCGGTGAGTACGCTCTGCTGGCAACTGAGGCGACCGATCGGTTCGGCAATTGGGTTCGCTATGCCTACCAGGGTTCCCAGCCCGCACGGCTGACCAGCATCACGGCCAGCGACGGCCGACAGATCACGCTGGACCGCGACATGCAGGGCCGCATCCAGCGGGTTTTCGATGGCACGCGCGACTGGACTTACCAGTACGACGCCCAAGGCGACCTCAAGCAGGTGATGCGGCCAGATGGTTCCCAGTGGGGGTTTGCGCTGCGCTCGTTGGTGCACACGAACCTATTCGAACTCGGAGAGCATGCCAGCTGCGACAACTCGGGCTTCTACCCGGATCAAGACTTCACCGGCGTCATTCAACACCCCGCTGGTGCCACGGGAACCTTCACCTTGCGCTTCGTCAGACACGGTCGAGCCAACGTCACGCGGTGGTGCGAATTCGTGGGCATGCAGCCGGTCTCTGCACACTACGCCAAGTCCAAGGTCAACTTGACAGTCCAGACCAAGGTGCTGACCGGCCCAGGGGTCCCGCCGATGACCTGGCAGTGGGCGTACGCGGCGTCAACGGGCTCATGGGGTCCTTGCACATCTTGTGGCGACATGCGCCGTGTTTCCGTGACAGCGCCCGACAACACCGTCACGCGCTACTCCTACGGCATCCGATTCCGCGAAAGCGAAGGTCAGCTGCTGCGTCTTGAAGAAGGCTGGAACGGCAGCAGCGCCCTGCGAACCACGGACTATCGTTACCGCCTGCCTGCCGGTATGCCATACCCCGAGCCCGTGGGCGAGTCCCGCAGCCGCAACAGCGACTACCTGGCCAGCCGCCACCGCCCGCCAGACCGGCGAGTGGTGACGCAACAGGACGTCGCGTTCACCTGGCAAGCGGCAGACGGTCCCTCGGCGTTTGATCACTTCGCCCGGCCATTGCGCGTGCAGCACAGCAGCACCCTGGGCCACAGCAAGAGCAGCTTCACGGCCTACTTCGACCACTCAGCCCGTTGGGTGCTGGGCCAGATGGCGAGCGTGACGAACCAGTTGGGTCAGGTGCCGGAGCGCACGACCTACAGCGCGACCACCGCGCTGCCAGTCGAAAAGTACCAGTTCGGCCGCCTGACGCAGCGTCTCGAGTACCACGACGACGGCACGCTCTTCAAGACGATCGATCCGGTAGGGCGTGCCACGCGCCTGGAGCAATACAAGCTGGGCGTTCCACGTCGCGTGACGCATCGCGACGGCACGGTGGAGTCGGCGGATGTCGACGGCCTGGGGAAGATCACCCGCATCACCAATGCCGCCGGCACGACCACGACCTACCAGTACGACCTGATGGGTCGTCTCAGACAAGTGAACTACCCGAACGAACCTGATGTGGTTTACCACCCGACGGTAATCGAGTTCGGCCGAAGTGCGGCCTATGACCGTGGCCTGGACCCCGGGCATTGGGTGCAACGCATCACAACTGGCAACGCGCGCATCAGCCGCTGGTATGACGCGCTGTGGCGTGTGCGCCTGGAGCAGCGCGTGGATATCTCTGCCCCGACACGACCAACCGGGTGGTCGAGTTTCGACATGACCACAACAGCAAGCCCTTGTTTGCGAGCTACCCGCAGGCAGTCGATGCCAACATCAACACGCTGCATGCAGGCACGCGTTGGAAGTTCGATGCCTTGGGCCGCGAAACCGAAAAGCGGCAGACCAGCGAACTGGGTGATCTGGTCACAGCCACACAATACTTGACCAACTTCCAACGGATGCTGACGCTGCCCCGCGGCAACCAGACCCGGTTCGCTTTCCAGGCCTTCGACGAGCCGTCAGAAAGCAGCATTGGGACCCTGTGGCTGCCAGAAAACGTGCATTTGAGTATCTCGCGCAACACCGAGGGCATGCCCTTGAGCATAGTGCGGGGTGGCACCTTCGGCGGGCAGACACAGCAGGCTGCACGCACCTACCACTACGACCGTCACATGCGCCTGTGCAAGACCATCGAGCCCGAGACCGGCGCCACAGTGCAGCAATACGACGCATCCAGTAACGTGGCCTGGCGCGCCAGCGGCCTGAGCTTGGCTGGTGGCGGGTGCGATCAGCTTGCGGTGCCTGACGCTCGAAAAGTCAACTTTGGCTACGATCCGCTCGACCGCTTGTCTTCCACCACCTTTGGCGATGGCAGCCCAAGTGTCCACCGCAGCTACTGGGCCGATGGTTTGCTGCGGCAGATCGTGTCTGCTGGTGGCGGCGACAACACCATCACGTGGAACTACTTCCACAACAACCGCCGCATGCTGAAGCACGAGCAGTACCAGTGGGGCGATCCCAGCAACCACTGGACGTTCACCTGGCACGCCGACGCGCACGGCAACGTTAGCGGCCTCAGCGACGTGTGGGGTCTGGTGGCCTACGATCCCGACGCACTGGGTTCGCCGCGCCGGGTGGGCAGCTACGCCAACAACATCACCTACCACCCGAACGGAATGGTGGCAGGCTACGCGCTGGGCAACGGCGTCACCCACAGCGTCAGCCTGAATGCCCGCAGCCTGCCCGCACTGTGGCAGCACCAGGGGGTAACGCGGGACCGCTATACCTACGATGCCAACGGGAACGTCAGCAGCATCGCCGATGAACTGCAGGGCGCACACCGTAGCATGCCCTTGTACGACGGCCTGGACCGACTGCGTCAGGCCAACGGTCCCTGGGGTGCAGGTAACTTCAGCTACGACGCACTGGACAACCTGGTCTACAGCAGCGTGGGCGGCCGAAGCTTGACGCACACCATCGACGGCAACAACCGCTTGATCAGCCTGACCGGCAGCCAGAATATTGGCATCGGCTACGACGCCAACGGCAACATCATCCATCGCGCCGGCCAAGCCTACGCCTTTGACATCGGCAACCGCATGAGAGAGGCGGTCAACAAGGCGCGCTACGTCTACGACGGTCACGGTCGCAGGAACCTGATGTGGTTCCAAGACGGCAACTACGCACACCAGGCCTACACCCATGACGGCAAGTTGCGCGTGTCAGCCCGCAGCAACGAACACTCCAGAAGGTACGTCTACCTGGGCGACAAGCTCATCGCAGAGACCACAGGCACAGGCGTCACCAGCTACAGCCACACCGATGCCTTGGGCAGCCCTGTGGCTGTGACCAACAGCACCGGCGCCGTCCTGAGCCGAACCCGCTACGAGCCCTACGGCGCCACCGTCGCCGGCACCACCAACCCAGCCCGCATCGGGTTCACGGGGCATGTGAACGATGGGGATACGGGGTTGGTTTACATGGAGCAGCGGTATTACGATCCGCTCGCGGGCAGGTTCTTGTCGGTTGATCCGGTGACGACGGACGAGAAAACGGGCGGGCACTTCAACCGATATGTGTATGGCAACAACAACCCCTATCGGTTCATCGATCCAGATGGACGCGCCTCTAAAGAGCCATCCCAGCAAGAATTCAACATGGGTGGGGGTCGCGCGGGTGGTGATATTGGTGGCGGCTGGGCGGGTGCACCACGGATTGCCCGCGGTGTCGAGGCTAGTGGCAATCTTGCTGAGGCTCGGGCGGCTAATGTGCAAGCCAACAACGCCAAGGGCAATGCCTTTGAGGCGAAGGTTGCTGCGGAAAAGGCTCAGACCAATACGGACGTTGCGCGGCGCGTGACGATCAAGACGCCGGATGGCTCAAAGACTCAGATGGATATCTGACCTTGCCCCCGAAAAACGTACCCCTTGCTGAGTGTTTCAATGCAAGCAAGGAGAACGGAAATGACGAAGACAGTGCGGGCGCGCTACACGCTGGAGTTCAGGCAGGAAGCGGTGCGGCT
>Ga0105048_10001633_pt1 | contig 36287 bp, 33 predicted proteins | sample MAT05_FD_78382 | JGI IMG/M metagenome (GOLD analysis project Ga0105048, IMG submission 78382) | Freshwater microbial communities from Lake Fryxell liftoff mats and glacier meltwater in Antarctica - MAT-05 | ecosystem: Environmental > Aquatic > Freshwater > Ice > Liftoff microbial mat | place... | reverse complement strand
ATATCTGTCTGTCGATGGTTGTTGTGTCGTCCTTTACGCTTGTACCTATCTAACATCTAACCGTCTAACTTCTACCGGTCTTAAATCTTACACCTCATAATCTTATATCTAACGGTCTAAAATCATAAATCTCACACCTTACATCTTACATCTTAAACTCTACATCTCACAAATACAACAAATTCATAAACACGAGTAACTTTTGACGTTGGATTAAAACTTAGTTACCTTTGTGATATGCAAAAGCGCAATAAAGCTATCCTCTTAATTATGGATGGTTGGGGAATTGGAAAACACGACAAATCGGACGCAATTTTTAATGCGCATACTCCTTTTATAGATTGTTTGTACCAAACAGTGCCAAACACCACTTTACTAACCCATGGTTTAAGTGTGGGATTGCCTGACGGGCAAATGGGAAACAGTGAAGTGGGCCACATGAATATAGGAGCAGGACGTATTGTTTACCAAATGTTTACTCGCATTAACAAAGCGTTTAAGGATGGCAAAGTAGAACCTATTGCAGCTTTACAACATGTGATAGAAAAGGCAAAAACAAGAGGCAAAAAGATTCACTTAATAGGTTTGGTTTCGGATGGTGGCGTACATTCGTCACTCGAACATTTGGCTGATTTATGCGATATATTGCGCAAGAATGGCTTAGACGAGCAAACCTTTATTCACGCTTTTACCGATGGCCGCGATACAGACCCAAAAAGCGGTTTAGGTTACCTGGAAGGCCTAATGCAGAGTCCAAAATTTGGCAAAACACAGATTGCTTCTTGCATTGGTCGTTATTATGTCATGGACCGCGACAAACGCTGGGAACGTATAAAACTTGCTTACGATCTGCTAACATTGGGTATAGGTGCTAAAACTAACGATTTACTGGCATCGGTTTCTGCCTCCTATGAAAAAGATATAACCGATGAATTTATGCCTCCAATTTGTGTATTGGATGCTAACGGCAAGCCTTTGGCCATGATTTCGGAAGGCGATTTGGTTATTAACTTTAATTTTAGAACCGATCGCGGGCGTGAAATAACCATAGCTTTAACACAAAAAGATTTTCCGGAGTATGGAATGAGTCATTTAAATTTAGACTATACCACGTTTACCGAATACGATAAAAGCTATAAAAATGTTCGGGTATTGTTTGAAAATGATGATCTATCGGAAACTTTAGGAGAAGTGATTTCAAAACATGGACTGAGTCAAATACGTGCCGCAGAAACTGAAAAATACCCGCATGTAACATTTTTCTTTTCGGGAGGCCGCGAAAACCAATTTGCAAATGAAGAACGTATTATGATTAATTCGCCAAAAGTTGCAACCTACGATTTGCAGCCAGAAATGAGCGCTATTCCTTTAAAAAATGCTATTTTAAAAGCCATTAATTATGCGCATGCCGATTTTATATGTATCAACTTTGCTAATCCAGATATGGTGGGTCATACCGGTGTTTATCCCGCCATTATAAAAGCCGTAGAAACGATTGATTCATGTGTGCAGGAATTGGTAGAGGCTGGACTTCCAAAAGGTTATACCTTTTTAATCATTGCAGATCATGGAAATGCAGACTTTGCAATTAACAACGATGGAACTCCGAATACTGCACATAGCACCAATCCTGTGCCTTGTTTTTTAGTTGGCAAAAACGATGTGGAAATGCATTCGGGAATTTTAGCTGATGTAGCTCCTACCCTGCTCAAAATTATGGGTATTGAACAACCGGCAAAAATGACTGGAAAGGCTTTATTCTAAGGCTTAAATTCAGGAAATAATTTCTATCAAAAAAGTATTGTAGCAATCCTTAGAGTTTAACTATTGCAACAAACCTGCACTCCATTGCAGCGCATAAAGGGTTTCGAAATACTTTGTTTTAAGTTCTATTAATTTCTCGAGCGCCTCTAAAGCTTTGTTTTCACGTGAGTTAATAACAAACAATGAACTCTCGCCATTAAAAAAACGGCCTTCTTCTGCCTTTACCAATTGCTGATACATGCTGTAGTTTTTGGTTTGCAAATCGATTTGTGCTTTAAGATTTATCATTTCATTGTAGTAACTTTTAACTTTTACTTGAATGGCTATGCGCTTTTGGTTTTGTGAAAGTTCAGTGTCTTGAATTTTCAGTTTGGCCAATTTGTAGTTACCGCGGCCTTGAGAAAGACGCAATGGAACTTCGAATTTTAAGGCGTAATTATAATTATTTTCGAACAAGGGCATTAAAGGATCTGAATACAGATTGGCGTAGCCCTTACTGAGGAAATTGTACTCAAAATCTAGTTTTGGCAAGAGCTCTTGAAATTTTAATTTTGATTCAATGGCCAAAACATCCAATTTTAAATCATAGACTAGCAATTCCGGATGATTTAGATTAGATCGCTCGAGTAAATCAGGTAAAGAAACATTAAAATCTGCAATTGTGGTTTCGCTTTCCCAGTCCTTTTGTGGAGTAATGGTTTCGGGCAAGATAAAAGGCTCGTTTTTTGGTGTCCATAAAAAAGTTGAAAGTTGCAAACCGGCGTTCTGAAACTCGAGCCATTGGACATTTTGCAGGTATTGAAAGGATTGTAATTGCGTTAAAGCTTCTATCGTATCTATAGCTGCACGTTCACCGTTTAAGTATGATTTTTTAACAAGCTCGAAACGCGTTAGGTTAATGGAAACATTATTTTTTACCACGGAATACGTTTGATAAGCTTTAACCCAATACCAATATGCTTCCACAGCGTTCATGAGCAAATCATTGACAACTGCCTTTTGCTCAACCTTTGCCATGGTCTTAACAATTTTGGCTTGTTTTAGAGCAGCCCTTCGTTTGTCAATAATTAAATCTTTGGCTAGTGGAATACTCGCGCCCAAATAGCCAATGGAACCCGCTGTTTCAGAAGGATCTAGCCTATTTCCTGCAAGATTTTCGACCCCGGTTTGAACTTCTATTCCAAACCAAGTTGGAATGGTTACCGAAGGTGAACTATAACTGTAGTAATTTACCCCATCAAGACTTTTCCGACTCATGTATCCTTGCAATAGCGGGTCGAAAGCGCCTTTTGCTAGCAGTAGCGAAGCTCGAGATTCTTCAATATAAATTTCGGTTTGTTTTACCACTGGATGAAACTGTCGCACAAGATCAAGAACTTGTTTTGAATTGAGCGTATTGCTGGTATCCTGGGCCATTAAAGGCATGTTGACGCTTAAAATAAGAATAAGTAGGATTTGTTTTACGAGCATATAAAAAAAGCTAAGGTTTTGCTACACCTTTTTTTGAAAGGGGTTCTTTTAATGAATAATAATCGGGGGGAAATCCGTTAATATTTCGCCAAAATTCATACCAAATAGGGACATCTTTGAGCAAGGCGATTGCTTGCGCTCCGCTACCTATTTTAATTTGTTCGGGCCATTTTCGGTAGCTAGTGTCTTCAGCAACCAATACACGAAAATATCCGTTATCACTGATGGTGTTTTCGAAGGCCACCACTTTTCCTCCAAAGGTTCCGTAACTACCTTCGGGCCATCCACTAAATACAATGGCAGGAAATCCATCAAACATAAAACGAACATCTTGGCCAAGATTAATCAAAGGCAAATCTACAGGTCTAATGAACATTTCAACCGCATAGTGAAGTCGGTTGGGCACTATAGTTACAATGCGTTCACCTTCTTTTAATATTTCTCCAATACCTGCCTTTTTCGCTTGAACAATTTGTCCATTTTGCGGAGCCAAAAGAACGTACATACCGTTTCTTATAGTGTAATTGGCTACTTGGTTTTCGAGTTTAGCCACTTCACCTTGCGCAATTGCAATTTGACTCAAGCTTTGAAATCTTTCGCCTTCTGCTTTGCTTATTTTCTCCTGATATTCTTGAACAATGCTTGTTTGCTCAAGCAAAATAATACTCCGATCTTGACGGGTTTGCTCGAGCTTATTTTCAATACTAACTTTTTTGGCCAAAGCGTTTTGAAAAGCCGCATTGCGTTGTTGTAATTGTGTTTGTGAAACAAGCCCTTCGTTAAACATCTTCTGTTGACGCTCAAACTGGTCTTTGGCCAATTTGTATTCATTTTCGACGGCGACCAATTCGGCCGTTTCACCTTTTAATTTATTACCAATTTGTGCTAACTTATTTTTAAGTTGTTCTTGCTTAAGTTTTAAGTTGCTTTTTAAGGCTTCAATTTGAATTTCGGCAGTATTAACTTTTTGAAGGTAAAAGTCGATGCTTCCCTTTTTAGCGTTAACTTGTTGTTGGGTTCTGGGAACTAAGGCCGGGTCGAGATAATCTTCCTTGATTTCTGAAATTTTTAAAAGGGTATCTCCCTTTTTGACGAAATCACCTTCTTTTACCCACCATTTAACAATTTTTCCAGGTATGGGTGAATTTATTTCTTGGGGCCTTTGGTCTTGGTATAAGGACGTGATTGTTCCTCGCGCTTTTATATTTTGTGTCCAAGGTAAAAAAGCTGATAAACCTAAAAAAAGCGTAAGCCCAATAAACCAATACTTTACTTTGCTTTTTTTGCTAAATCGGTAAACTTGGCTAAACGATTTAAGTGGTATTTGATACTTGCTTAATTCCATTGGTTTAATTTTTAATAAGGGCTGCCTTCGTATCCTTTAACATAATCACATAATCACAAGCAGATGCAAAAGCTTCATCGTTGGTGGCCACGAAAACAGTTGCTGGATTTTTTTTATTCAACAGATAGCTTCGTATAATTTTTTGGGTTACTTCATCAAGTCCTTCCCAAGGTTCTTCGAGCAAAAGCAAATCGGGTTGATGGGCAAAAGCACGAAGGAGGAGAATTTTTTTGACCAAAGTGGCAGGCATTCTCCGACCTGTTGGCTCAAACCAAGTTTCGAAACCTTGTGGCAAATTATGAAGTAAATTGTGTAATCCCAAATCATCGGCAACTTCCATAATTACTTCGGGCGAAATATCAAGATGCCCCATGCTAATATTTTCGAAGAGGGTTCCGGTAAATATTTCTTGCTGATTCAAATAAATTCCTGTTTTGGCCCTTAAAGATTCTAGTTTATAACTTGTAATTGGAAGATTATTGATAAGTAAGGAGCCTGCAAATTCTGAATAATTGCCGCTTAATACTTTAAGAAAGGTCGATTTACCCGAACCTTCGTTTCCCTGAATACAAACTTTTGACCTGGCAGGAATTTGCAAACTTATTGTCGTAAGGATTTGCTTTTCTTCTGGAAATCCAAATCCGAAGTTTATCATTTCTACGCTCGCTCCGCTTAAATGGGTATTAAGCTCTAATTTACCGTCGGTTTCAGTATAAGTTTCGGTAACGGTTGCTATTTTTTCAAGACCGGTAATGATATCATACACATTTTCTAAATTGCCAATCAACTTTTCTACAGCGCCTATAACAATTAAAATAACAATTTCGGCTGCAATAAATTCCCCAATATTAAGTTCTTGATTTAACAAAAGATAAGTGCCAACAAGCAACATGGCTGCCGTTATGAGCACTTTAAAAATAACCAAGGTAACAAATTGTACTTTTAAAACACGGAAATGAGCTGTGCGTGCTGCCAAATAACCAATAACATAATGATCGGTTTTGCGTAAATTAAGGTGAGTTCCTTGGCTGTATTTAAAAGATTTTACGACTCGGGCAATTTCTTGCAACCAAGCAGCAACGGCATACTTATACTTGCTTTCTTTAAGACTTGTTTTGAGACCACTTCTAGCAGTTAGTCGTAAGATGCCTGCTAAAGTTAAAATCAACAAAACCCCAAAAATAATAAACATAGGATGGTAAAAAGTAAGTAGAAGTAAACTGAAAAGAATCTGGATACTAGCTGTAGGAATATCCAAGAGTAATTTAGAAAGCCCTTTTTGAATATTAATGGTTTCAAAAAAGCGATTAACTTTTTCAGGCATGTAATAATCATCCGCTTTTTGCAAATCGATTCGCGGAATTTTCTCTGCAAATTCAAAGGCATTTCTAGTGAAGAGGTTTTGTTGAATCTTTTCTATTATCTTCATTTGGTTGATTTGCATAATGCCAACGACCAAAACGCCAAGAACTACCAAAAAAGTCAAAATATAAATTGAAGTTACCATTGAGGCACCAAGCACAAAGCCAATAATTGCCTGAACTCCAATGGGCACACTTAGTTGTAATAATCCACTCAAAATGGCATAGAAATAGATGGAACCAATATCTTGCTTGTCAAGAATAACAAGCTGCCAAAGTCTTTTCAAGGGTTTTAATTTTTCCATAACAGAATCAGTTTGCAAAGTTATAAAAACTTTCTTTAATAATAGTTTTACTATTGAACATAATTGTAATTATTGCTTTTATAATATATTTACTTTTATATTAGTAAAAAGTTTACTTTTGCTGCAAATATAGTTATGGATTTTAAAGTAAGTTTTAAAGTAAATGAAGCCATTTATTTAAAAGATCCCGAAACCAGCGAATTGGGTAAACAGATTGTAAAATTTGCTATCGACTTAATTCATGAATTGGGGTTTGAAAATTTTACCTTTAAGAAACTGGCATTTGAGGCTAAAACTACCGAAGCTACCATTTACCGCTATTTTGAAAACAAACACCGCCTTTTGCTTTATATCATTAACTGGTATTGGTCGTATATTGAATTTTTAATTGAGTTTAATTTACAAAACGTTCCCGACCCTAAACTAAAATTAAAGGCTATCATCCAATTACTTTCTCATGAATTACCACCAAGCTCAGGTGGTGTGGAATACAATAAGAAATATCTCAATCAAATCGTAATTTCCGAAAGCAGCAAAGTATTTTTGGTTAAGGAGGTTAATGAAATTAACAAAAGTGAGGTTTTTAAGCCTTACAAAGATTTATGTGCCAATATAGCCAGTGTGATTTTGCAGTATAATGCCGATTACAAATTTCCGAAATCGCTAAGTAGCACGCTTATTGAAACTTCGCATTCTCAGCAATTTTTTATTAAACATTTGCCACGATTAACCGATATTGAATTAAACTGCTCCATTGATTATACATGTCTTTTTTTAGAAAATATGGTTTTAAAGGTATTGGAATAATTTCAAAAAAGACCAATAAATTCCATTCCACAAGGGTTTTGATTCCTATCTTTGAGCCCTCAAAAATTCCGTATATGCCTCTTATTTTTGCCAGTAATAATCATCATAAAATTGACGAAGTGAAAGCCATTTTGGCACCAACGGGGATAGAAATCAATGGGTTAATTGAAATTGGATTTTCCAAAGATATCGAAGAAACTGGTTCAACCTTTCACGAAAATGCAGCCATTAAAGCAAAAGCTATTTTTGAAGAAACCGGTTTGGATTGTTTTGCTGACGATAGTGGACTTGAGGTTGAAGCCTTGAAGGGAGCACCCGGAGTTTATTCGGCTAGATACGCCGGCCAACATGGTAATCACAAAGCTAACAACCTGAAATTATTAGAAGCCCTGCAATCGCAAACCAACCGAAAGGCGTGTTTCAAAACCGTAATTGCCTTAATTGTTAAGGGCGAGTTGCACTATTTTGAAGGTCGTGTGGATGGACACATTACTGAATCGATACTTGGGCAAAAGGGTTTTGGTTACGACCCAGTGTTTATTCCAAACGGCTACAATAAAACTTTTGCTGAAATGCCTCAGGAAACAAAAAATTCTATAAGTCATAGAAAACGTGCTTTGGAAGCTATGCTAAGTTATTTAGTGCCTGCGCAAAATCACACAATAATGTAATAATCAATATTTTAATACTTAAATTACTTCACATAACCGCAAAAAATATCTTCCATTCTGCTATAAAAGCCATGCATTTAATTCTTGAATCTAAGCTTTAAAAATAATCCGATTATAGCCGGTTGCATTGCGCATCCACTACTTCGTCTGCATCGGTTCGAAGTGCGAAAAGCACATCTTCACCTTGCTTCTTAGTTTTAAAAGCACTCTGAACCTTTTCAGCCGGTGCTATTTGAGTTTAAATAAATCATCCTGAAATATTAAAAATTGTTGACACTTTCTGCTCCAAAATTCACTTTAAATTATCCTAGTCTAATCTTTTCCTTCTACTTTTGCATTACTTTTATATCAAACGCTCAACATTAATTTTTTTTAGTTTGAATAGAAAGCATAAAAAATATAAAAACTTTAAAATTAACTTATGAAACTCGTAACCTTTTCGCAGCAATCTAAAACTAAACTCGGACTCTTTTTAAACAACCGCATTTACGATTTAAACGCCATAAACGCTGCTATTCCTGATTCAATGCGTGAATTTTTGAAAGAGGGCGAAACGGCTATGCAAGCTGCCAAAAGTGTGGAAACCGAGTTGCTTTCCATGGAGCAAAATGGAATTCCGGTTAACAAGGTAACCCTTAAGGCACCGGTACCCGAGCCTACAAGTTGCCGCGACGGCTATGCCTTTCGTCAGCACGTGGCTTCGGCGCGAAGAAACCGAAAAGTAGATATGATTCCTGAATTTGATCAGTATCCTATTTTTTACTTCACAAACCACAACGCTATTCAAGGCCCCGGTGAAATATGGTGTATGCCCGATCATTTACAGAAGTTGGACTTTGAATTAGAAGCAGCTATTGTTATTGGGAAAAAAGGTCGAAATATTAAAGCCGCAGAAGCCGACGAATACATTGCCGGTTATATGATTATGAACGACATAAGTGCAAGAACCCTGCAAATGGAAGAAATGCTTTTAAACCTCGGACCGGCCAAAGGAAAAGATTTTAGCACCGTAATTGGCCCCTGGCTAGTTACCCCTGATGAATTAGAGCCATATAAAACTGCTTGCAAATCTGGACATACCGGAAATGCATACAATTTAAAAATGAAATGTTGGGTAAACGGTATTGAAGTTAGTAGTGGAAATGTTGGCGATATGGATTGGACCTTTGCCGAAATTGTTGAACGATGTGCCTATGGTGTAGATATTTTACCCGGCGATGTTATTGGTTCGGGAACGGTTGGAACCGGTTGCTTTCTAGAACTTAACGGTACAGGGTTATTAAACGATAAAGATTTCAAACCTCAATGGTTGCAAGATGGCGATGTGGTTGAAATGGATATAACAGGACTTGGTCATTTATCCAATACCATTCGAAAGGTTGAAACTGAGTTTTCTTTGCTCGCTTTAAAAAAAATGTAACCACAATTTAACTAATGCGGTTTAAGGTATTATTTGAATCCCCCAAATAATTCATTTATAAAAAGGATTAATAAATGGTTTTGGGCGTTCCCCTTCGGGTCCGGCTTTCCGTTCCAATCTTTTTGTTCGTCACCTCACAAAAAGGATTTCCACTGCAATCCGTAACGCAGGCCTTTGATTTTCGAAACTTATTTCAGTTTAGTTAAGGCCTTCTTGAAAAGTTCCGTGTGCATGAAATACAAGGCGGCAAAATGAAGATATTGTCTACAGTTCCTCGAGTTGCAACCGCCGCAAGAGAGCTGATACACTAAACGAATGATTTACTCCGAAATTTATATTATGATTCCCTTTGGAGTGTGTTTCAGCAAGCCCAATTCAGTGCAATCAACTGGCAACAAAAAAACTACTTATTCAATAATTTAATCTGAGCTAACACTGCTTCTTTGCTCAAATACCCGGTATTGGTCCAAAACAAAACCTTATCTTTATACAACATCAATACTGGCAGTCCATCAATTTTCAATTCTTTGCAAAGGGCTTGATTTCCGTCTGCGTTGATTCTAATTACCAAAACCTTTTCTGCCATATCCTTGGCTATTTCTTCTAAATACGGCTTCATTTTTTTGCAAGGTCCACACCAATCAGCATAAAAATCTACAAGCACCAGTTTATCCGAATTTAATATTGAATCATACTCCACCCGGGTTATTTCCGAAGATTTACTTAATAAAGAATTGTGAACCTCTGCAAGGTTTTGTGCCCGCCATTTCATAATACCTCCTTCCATTTCATAAACAAGTTTAAAACCAATGGAAAGCAGTTTACTAGCAGCAGAAGAACTTCTTCCCCCACTTAAACAATACACAAATACCGGTTTAGCCTTATCAAGTTTACTAACTTGAGTTTCAAATTCTGAGCCATTCCAATCAATATTCAGGGCGTTTTGCAAATGTCCAAGCTCGTATTCTTTGGGCGTGCGAACATCAATCAATTGCGCTTCGGGCATGGCCGTTAACTTAACTGAAAACTCATTGGCAGAAAGACTAACTTTTTTGGCTCCATTCTGACTATTCGAACATTGACAAAAAAAGAAAAAAGAGGCACTTAGTAAAACAAAAAACTTTGACATTGTTAAAGAGCTATAGTTATAATTTCAACTGCTGGCTTAAAAATTATTTTTGAATTAATAGAATTGGTTATCAAGCAAGCCGTTTCTGCTTTTGTTAACACTTTTAATGCCTTTTCCTCACTTTGATCGTTTGCAATTTTAAGCAACGGCATCAAGGTAATTTCACTCATTTTATATTTACCTTCTACCATTTCAAGTTTGCCAACAGCATTGCAACTAAAGGACTCAAACTCTAAACCAAAATTTTCAGCAATAGCTAAAAAGGTTGTCATTAAGCAACTGCTAACTGATGCTATAAATAAATGTTCGGGCGACCAAATATCGGGCATGCCCTTAGCAAATTCAGGCGGTGTGGCAACTTCAATTGTTTTGCTCAACACTTGTGAACTAAGCGTTCCTTTTCGGTCGCCATCCCAATTTAAAGCAACTTGATAATCGTGCGTAATACTCATGTTTAAAGATTGGATTGAATAATTTGTTCGAGTTGATTGGCTGGAATAACTCCAGATTGTCGCCATTTTATTTCTCCGTTTTTAAAGAGAATCAATGTAGGAACGCCTTGAATTCTGTAAGCACTTGCCACATTAGGATTTTTATCGACATCAATTTTGAGAATCGTAGCTGTTTCACCTATTTTTCCCTTCAATTGTTCCAGAATCGGTTTCATCATTTTACATGGGCCGCACCATTCTGCCGAGAAATCAACAAGCACCGGTTTATCTGTATTTATTAGTTCTGAAAAACTTGCCATAACTGCTTTATTTTAAAGTGGTTTTAATTTCTTCATAAGTAACATCCTCTATCACCGAATTATTTTCCAAATCAGACGACTTGCTGTAATTTGTAGAACAAGATCCACCTGCGCAACCAAATCCGAACAATCCCATCGAAGCAAAGTAGGCGCCGAAAACGAGTCCGATATATTGCCTTTCAACAATGGCTTGAACAATAACAGCTGTTCCTAGTATAAAATACAAGGCTCGTGTAAAAGTCCAACCAGTTAATATTCTAATTTTTAACGTATGCATAACTGTATTTTTTATATTTGATTAATAAATCCAAACTATTTTTTTTTGTTTCACTCTTTATTGCAGTAGCCTTTTCATCTAAAGCATTCTTTGGTAAGTCTTATCTAATTTTATTTTGCAAACTCATCCAGCCACCCCCGTTGTGAACGTCGCCAAAACCCTTGCCTTTTAAAAATGCTTTTGCCGATGAACTTCGCATTCCGGACGCACAGCAAGTTATAACAGGTTTATCTTTTTTAATTTTAGAAATATTGCTGCTCAAACTATCCAAAGGAATGTTAATCGAACCTTTGATATGTCCACCTTGATACTCCCCTTTAGATCTTACATCAATAATTTGAGCACCTCTTTGTAACAAAGCTTTGTAATCGGTTTTGGCACCCAGGCCAAACAAGTTTTTAATTGCGTTTAACATTACTTAAGCCGTTTGATAATTAAAGTTTACATCCAACCAACTTCCGCCATTTTCACAATCTAAGCCACAGCTTTTTAAAAACCCTGTGGCTTGTCCGCTGCGGTTGCCACTTGCGCAACACAAAATAATGGGTTGAGACAATTCCTTAATTTCTTCTAAACGCATCTGTATTTCATTCAAAGGAATGTTAATACTACCTGCTACATGCCCTCCCATAAATTCTTCGGGAGTTCTTACATCTACTATTGTGTTTTTGCTATTCATTTTTAAATTAATTATTCATTTTCATGTTATTTACCCTACCCACCATACAACTTGCATAGCTCTTTAACTGCAAAAGCAAACCATTTTTTTCTGTTGCTTCGGGATATCCTAGGCCGTGCAATTTATCGATGATAGCCGAACGGTCAATTTGATCATAGCTAACATTTACCAGATCTTCATCTTGCAATACTTCCGCTTCCTTAACACCCTTCAATTTAAGTAATTCCGTTTTAATAGTTGTAGCGCATCCACTGCACTTTAAGTTCGCAATTTTTATAGACTCGGTTATCATTGTTCTGTTTTTTTATTTTTAGGTTGTTGAAAAATATTTAGAAGAAGCCCTCCCATCAAAGCGCCATAAAGCGTGCTGTTAACGGGCTTAGAAGTAATGGCACAGGTTCCGCTTGCGCAGCCAACAAAATGGTAGTATAGATAACCTCCAACTGCTCCTAAAACAACTCCGACAAGGGTTAAACTGTATTTTTTAAAAGATATCATACTTAAATATTTACGTTTACTGCTTTTGTTTGTTTTCAAAAAATCGTTTACAACATGGTAGTTGGACAAACATATTCTGTGATTTTAAACTTACCTGAATCTTTGATAGCACTAAAGCCACCGTCAACATCAATTAAATTGTCATAACCTCTTGCTTTAAGAATCGATGCAAATACCATAGAACGGTAACCACCTGCACAATGTACATAATAGGTTTTGTTCCTATCAATTAGAAACATGCTTTCGTTAATTGAATCCAAGGGTGCTGAAATTGCATTTTCAATATGTTCCGAATAATACTCGCTCCTTTTGCGAACGTCTAGTATGTTAATGTTCTCATTACTTTCTTCGGCTTTGGCAAACTGTGATACCGTTATGGTTGGAATTTGTTCTATCTCCATACCGGCCTTTTTCCACGACTCAAAACCCCCGTCTAAAAAGCCTATGGTGTAATCGTAGCCAACACGGGCCAATCTTGTAATTACTTCTAACTCCTCACCTTTATCGGTTATCAATAATATTTCTTGTTTAATTTCAGGAATAAGAGTTCCTGCCCAAACAGCAAAACTACCTTTGAGTCCAATATTAATGGAGTTAGGAATAAAACCATTGGCAAAATCTTGAGCACTACGTGTATCAATTAACAAGGCTTTGGTTTCATTGGCCACTGCCTCAAATTCTCGAACGGTTAAAGCCTTACTGCCACGTTTTAGAACTTCGTCGATACTGTCGTATCCTTGAATATTCATCAGCACATTTTTAGGAAAATAACCTGGAGGTGGCATCAAACCAGTTAGCACTTCCTTAATAAAAGCTTCTCTGGTTAAATCGGGTTGTAAAGCGTAATTGGTTTGCTTTTGATGACCCAGTGTATCGGATGTCTCTTTACTTAAGTTTTTACCGCAAGCACTGCCAGCGCCGTGGGCAGGGTAAACGATTAAATCGTTGCTTAGAGGCATTATTTTATTGCGGAGTGAGTCAAACAAATGACTCGCAAGCTTCTCTTCAGTTAAATCAGCAACTACATGCTGAGCCAAATCAGGGCGCCCTACGTCACCTATAAACAGGGTATCTCCGGTAAATAAAGCTGTTTCTTTGCCTTCTTCATCCTTCAATAAAAAACAACTGCTTTCCATGGTATGCCCTGGGGTATGAATCAAAGTAAAAGACGCATTTCCTAGATTAAATATTTCACCATCCTCAGCTATTTTACATTCGAAGCCTGTTTGCATTTTTGTTGGACCATAAACAATGGTTGCCCCTGTTTTTTTGGCCAAATCGATATGACCTGAAACAAAATCAGCGTGAAAATGCGTTTCGAAAATATACTTAATTTTTGAACCTCGCTGTTCAGCCATATCAATATAGGGTTGAACTTCGCGTAAAGGATCAATAATTACCGCTTCTTTGTTACTTTCGATGTAATAAGCACCCTGTGCCAAGCATCCGGTATAAATTTGTTCTACTAGCATATATTTTAAAACTTTAGTTACTTACAAATGTATTTCAGAGTTTTTCTAAAAGGCATGATCGAAGTCATGGTCTCTTGATTTACAAATCTCTCCGAATTTATTTTAATCTGTATTGATCTATTTGATAGTACAAAGGTAAAACGACTTACAATAGCGCACAGCAACTAATGTTACACAAGAAAAAAAAATTACCTAGATTTGAAATATCAAATTCTAATTTAGGTTTTCTGGTGTTATGCGTCTTTCTTACGGGAAGAAATTCCTAAGAAATAGTAAATGGGGCAAAAATTGATTATACTTGTTAATACGAGCACTGCGGCTACAACTAATAAAATAATCGCGGTGGTTGCTGTAATCACTTCATTAAAGTAAAGCACTGCAATAACAACGGCTAATAGAATTCGAACGATTTGATCAACGGTTCCTACATTTTTTTTCATCATAATTTTTTTTAAAAGGTTAATAATTTTAAAACCTGAGTTGAATTTAGTCGATGAATCTTTAACTAAAGACTTTCATCGCATCCAATCAGATTTATTTTCATTGCAAATCTTAAATATCTAAATGAATAGTAATGCAACCTATGTTACATAAGGGCAATTTTATTTCGGCCTAACTTTAACAATCCTTCATATTCCATTTGCTTTAGAAGTCTTGATACAACCACCCTAGCTGTGCCTAACTCATTGGCAAGTTGCTCGTGTGTTACCTGTAAATTTTTACTTTTAACATGTTCACTTTTAGCATTCAATAGATTGTATAATCGTTCATCCATTTTTTTAAAAGCCACGGCATTAACCACTTCAAGAAGTTCTTCAAAGCGCTTGTGGTAAAGTTTAAATATATAATCAAGCCATTGCGGATATTCTTTAATGAGTAGGCTAACTTTATCAATTGGCACAAATAAAACATCGGTTGGAACTTCGGCAATTGCTTTAACCTTGCTGGTTTCATGATGCATCCCACCCAAAAAAGACATTATACATGATTCACCGGGTTCTATATAGTACAATAATATTTCACGGCCTTCGTCATCTAAACGCATTACCTTAATACTGCCTGAAGTTACAATTGGAATAGAATTGATGTGAGAACGCTCGTTTAGAATAACATCGCCCTCCACAAATGATTTATTGATACCATAGGCTGCAAGTTTCTTGGTTATTTCGGGAGTCGATTTAAAATCTTTGAGTTGATCTAATTCCATTTGGCGAAGTTATACGAGGAATATGTTTTAGACATACTTATAAATCGAAATTTTTAAAAAAAACAATTCCTTCTCAAGGGTTTCCTCTTTATTAAAAATTATAATATAGTTTTGAATCGACTCGGGAAGCAATTCTAAAATCAAATCAAGTAACCATTAAAGGACAAGACATTGCAAAAAAAATAATACATGATTCAAAAACTTGATAAATTTATACAACTTCAAAAAAATCATGCATTCATTTTGCCTTTGCTTTTTTCACTGCTTTACATTCTGATCACGACATATTTTTTGAGCTTAATTGGACATCGTTGGAACGGAATCAACACTGATCCGGATTATATTCATTTATTTAATACACTTAATTTTATTAATGACTATGCTCCCGGCAATATCGACAATCCAGCTACCACACTTCATTTTTTTTCTGCCTTCCTTTTCAAGCTTACCTACTTTTTCAGAACTTTACCCAATACAAACTCAAGTATTATAAAGGATGTTCTGCTTAACCCGGATATTTATATTTCCGTTTGTTCACTTTTTTATATTGCCGTTATTAGTATTTGCATTTTTCGGTTTGCCCAAACGGTATTAAACCTACAACGTAATTCGGATGGCTTACTTATTATGGGTTCGCTTTTTTTAATGACTCCACTTTTTACAAATGCTACCGAATTTAGTGCACAACCATTATTAATCATTTCTAGTTTGGTCTTGCTCAATGTTATTTATAAAATTTGGAATTCAAATGTTTCGGCAAGCAATTTACAGGTTGGGCTGGTAGGCTTTTGCTTGACACTTGGAATTTTTTCCAAATTCACGTTCTTGCATCTTTTCCCAATTGTCCTCTTTCTAGGCTTTAACAAACGTCAATATTTATTGTTTCTTGGGTGTTTTTTAGCTTTTGGTTTCCTCTTTGGTCATCGACTCCTTGGTCAAGAAGAAAGAATTTTCCAATGGCTGCAAAGCAACCTAACCCGAACTGGTGTTTATGGTTCTAACCCTAACTTTTGGCCCGATACAAACTTATATTTTGCTAATATTCGTTTCTTTCTTAAAGGAAATATAATTTTTTGCACAACCCTTTGCCTCGCCTTTTTGCGCTTTTGTTTTAAACCTACTTTAATAAAATCAAACAGTTTGCTGTTTGCCTTACTTATATTGCAATTCGTATTTATAGCCTTTATGGCCAAGCACCGAACCTCTTCCTATTATTTTATTGTTGATTTTATACTATTGCCCTTATTTATAAAATTTCTTTTGGATGAATTCCGTTCCAAGACGATGCTTTTGGGTTCTAAACCATGGCTAAAGTACAGTTTTGCAATGTTCATTGCCCTTTTCTTTAGCACCTTGGTTTATTTAAGGACCAATCGATTTAGAAAAAATACCGCTGCTAATATTGAATTATTTAAACAAATAGAAAAAAAGGGAATTCAAAACGGAACCGAATCGGGAACCATAGTTGCAGCATCTTTTTATGGAAATTGGAATAGTGGATTTAAGTATTCGGAAGATTTGGTGAAAATTTTCGGCAAGCAGAACTTTCCTAGTTTTAACTCCGATTCTATGATGCAATTTGATGCACGAAAAGTTCGAAGCATTTTAGCCGGTGAACAAATACTCATCCATGACTATAATTTAAATCCACATATTCAAAAAAACTATCGCATTAAGAAACAATTTACAAAATATTTGGTGATCACTCGAAAATAAGATTTTGTTCTGTGGGTATTGGTGAGTGAATAATAGTTAATGGTGATTGGAGAATAGCCATAAAAGGTGTTTGGCTAGTGAGTTCCTTTAAAAGGCACTCTCTCTTTCTCAGATTTAGCCTTATCAAATCTTAAATGTAAAATCTGAAATCTTATATCTTATATCTCAAATCTTAAATCTAACCTTCTCAAATCTCCCCTACCCATTCATACTACTCAAAAACTCATTATTGTCTTTAGTGCCTTCCATATGTTTTAGCATCATATTCATGCCTTCTTCAGTATTCATATCGGCCATATAATTTCGCAGTACCCACATTTTTTGAAGCGTGCTTTTGTCCAATAACAAATCTTCTCGACGAGTGCCGGACGATGTAATATCAATAGCCGGGTAAATGCGTTTATTGCTCAATTTTCTATCCAACTGCAATTCCATATTACCTGTTCCTTTAAATTCTTCAAAGATTACCTCATCCATTTTAGAACCTGTGTCAGTAAGTGCTGTCGCTAGTATCGTTAAGGAACCTCCGTTTTCAATTTTTCTAGCTGCACCAAAAAAGCGTTTTGGTTTTTGCAAGGCATTAGCATCTACCCCACCCGATAATATCTTACCTGAAGCCGGTTGAACCGTATTATAAGCTCTCGCTAAACGTGTTATAGAATCTAACAAAATAACAACATCATGTCCACATTCGGTTAATCGCTTGGCTTTATCCAAAACAATATTGGCCAATTTTACATGCTTATCGGCAGGCTCGTCAAATGTACTTGCCACAACTTCTGCTTTTACGCTTCGAGCCATGTCAGTTACTTCCTCAGGTCGTTCATCAATTAACAAAATAATCATATATACTTCTGGGTGATTGGTTGCTATTGCATTGGCTAAACCCTTAAGTAATGTAGTTTTACCTGTTTTGGGTTGTGCAACAATCAGTCCACGTTGGCCCTTTCCTATCGGAGAAACCAAGTCAATAATTCGATTAGAAAAATGCTTTGGATGATCAGATAAATTTAGTTTTTCTTCAGGAAATAAAGGCGTTAAATGTTCAAAGGATACACGATCACGCACCAATTCGGGACTTTTACCGTTAATGCTTTCAACTTTAATTAAGGCAAAATATTTTTCGCCTTCTTTAGGTGGACGAATGGTTCCTTTTACTGTATCACCGGTTCTTAATCCGTGATTCTTTATTTGAGATGGTGAAATGTATACATCATCAGGTGAAGGCATGTAATTGTAATCCGAAGATCTTAAAAAACCATAGCCATCCGGTATGGTTTCTAAAACTCCCTGCGTGGTCACATTACCTTCCGATTCTAAAAAATTAATCAGGGCATCGTCAAAAAGTCGCTGATTGCGTTGTTGATCATTGCGCTGCTGATCGTGGCGTTGCTGATCAGTACGTTGCTGCTCGTTGCGCTGATGAGGTTGATGTTTTTTCGGCGTAACTGTTTCTCCTGCTTGCTCTTTAACTTGGAAGGCAGTTGTTTCACTCTGCTCTGATGACGCCATTACCTCAACAGATTCTGTATTGGTAGCATTTTCATTCGAAGTCTCAAGCCCTTCTGCATTCCAATTCTGTGTTTCAACAACTGGAGCGGGGATAGCTGCATTGTCAAAAAAATTGATTTGATTTTCAGCAACCTTATCCATTGGCTTCTTCTTGCGATTTCGCCTTCCTTCTTCAGATTTCACATCCATAGAAAGTGGCGATTCATTGCGATTGCCTTGTTTAGCCGGTTCTTCTTCCAAAGGAATTATAGGTTCTTCAACAACAGCAACTTCTTCAACTGATGCAATAGCTTCAAAACTCGGTGTTACCTCAGGTTCCGAAACAATTTCTACCTTTTTAATAGCTGGTTTCCTGCCTTTTTTAGTTTTCGGAGCAGCTTTTTCTTCGCTTATTGGCGTGTCGCTGGCAATGAATTTTTCCTGCTCCGCAATAATTGAATCTATTAATTCTGCTTTTTTAAGTCCCTTTGCAACTAAAGCTAACGCTGATGCAATTTCAGATAATTCGGGTAATGACATTAAGTCAAGTACTTCACGTTTAAACATGAATAATTTATTGATAAAAATTTAAGTAAGTATGCGTTAAAATAAAATAAGGATTGCCGAGTAAGGAAATTGACTTCTTCCTAAGACAATGCAAAAGTGAATTATTTATTTGATTAATACAAGTACCTAAATTTTACTCTTACTTTTCATGCAACTCTAGGATAGCCATAGCTATACCATTTGCATCTAAACCATACTTTTTAAATAATTCATCAACCGTGCCTTGTTCTATCACTTCATCAGCAAAACCTAGGCATTGAATTTTACAAACAGAACCAATTTTTGCTGCTAAATTAAGCAAGGTTTCTCCCATCCCTCCTATTGCCGAACCGTCTTCTACACTTATCACGAAATTGTAATTTTTCAAAATAGCTTCCAATTCAGATAAATCTGCTGGTTTAATAATTTTTACATCATAAATCGCCGGCTTTATCCCTCGTATTTCCAATAAAGGCAAAGCTTTTTCACAATTTTTCAACATCGTTCCAACCGACACAATTGCCGTTCCCTTTCCTGCATGAATTAATTCCGTTTTTGGCGCATCTAGTCCATGGGGCGCTACCCTCCAATCTATTTCATTACCGTCAATGGCTCCTTTAGGATATCGAATACCAACAGGACCTTCGGCATGTTCGGCATAATAGTGCATCATTTCCCGCAATTGTTCTCCGCTTGCCGGCGAAACTAAAGTTATATTGGGTAAAGGTCGCAACATGGCTATATCAAACATACCATGATGGGTAGAACCATCATCGCCAACATTTCCTGCTCGGTCAATACAAAAAATTACCGGCAAGTTTTGTAAACACACATCGTGTATCACTTGATCGTAAGCACGCTGCATAAAGGTACTGTAAAGACTGCAAAAAACGGTAAAACCTTCTTTGGCCATACCGGCTGCAAAAGTTACCGCATGCTGTTCAGCAATTCCAACATCAAAAAAACGATTTGGGAATCGTTCCATAGCCTTAATCATCCCGCTTCCAGTTGGCATGGCAGGCGTTACTCCCAATATCATCGAATTCTTTTCTGCTAGTTCCATTAACGTTTGCCCAAAAACATCTTGGTACCTACTCTTTACAGGCAGTTTGGCCTTTTCGGGATCTTCAATTTTTACATACTTGGCCGTGCTATGCCACTTGGTTTGTTCCTTTTCAGCCGCAGGAAAGCCTTTTCCCTTAATCGTTTTTATATGCAAAACCTTTGGAAAATTACTTGCTTTTAAAGTCTCCAGTTTTTTAACCAATTCAATTACATCATGTCCGTCAATGGGGCCTTCGTAAGAAATTCCTAAATTAGTGAACAAATTATTTTGCGTATCAATGGAATTGAAATGCCGGTTAATGGCCCCGGTATTCACGTCAATCCCAATATTATTATCATTCAATATTAATAAGGCATTAGTCCCAGAAACAGAAAAATTGTTCAAACCTTCAAAAGCTTGACCTGCAGTTAAAGCGCCATCACCCACCACAGCCACATGTTGTCTATTCTTTAGTCCTTTGAGTTTAGCCGCCATTGCCATGCCCAAAATTGCCGAAATAGCTGTTGAAGAATGTCCTGTACCAAATGCGTCATATTCACTTTCATCGATTTTGGGAAACCCGCTTAATCCACCAAGTTTTCTATTGGTATGAAACAAATGCCTTCGCCCGGTTAAAATTTTATGACCATAAGCCTGATGACCAACATCCCAAACCAATCGGTCGTTAGGGGTATCCAAAACGTAATGCAATGCCACTGTTAATTCTACTACACCTAAATTTGCAGCAAAATGACCGCCGTGAGTCAAAACAGTTTCAATAATAAAACTGCGCAACTCATCACAAAGATTAGGCAATTCATTTAAAGCAAATCGCTTTAAATCTTTAGGATATTGGATGGTTTCTAAAAGTGGATAATGCTCGCCCAAGGGCGCAAAGTTAGACACAATTTGCAGCAATTTTTAAATTTTACACCAAAGTGCTTTCGAGCCCACACCCGAACTAATTAATATTCAAAAAAACTATTTGGCAATCGCCTTTGGCGTCAATCGAACAATATGCAACTTATCCAAAAGCAATATGACAGGATAAACCGGGTCAAATTCCCACCACTTTGCAGCAAAATTTGCCTTGTCGCCATTATGATGATGATTGTTCTGAAACAATTCGCCCAATAAAAGAATATCAATAAACAACGTATTGCGCGATTTATCCGCTTCATTAAAGTTGCGATACCCGTATTTATGCCCTGCCCAATTAACAATAGCCCCGTGAACAGGACCCATCAAAAAATGAATAGGCAACAATAAAAACATCCACCATTGCGTGGCAAAAACTACATAAAACGCTACGTAAGCAAGGCCAAACCCAATGCGTACCATCCAATTATCGGCAATTTTATCAATCTTAGGATACACAGGATAGTTATTTTCAAAACGATCATCTACCTTCAAAGTTCCTTTTAGCAAGCCGTTGTAAATTTTGCCAGTATGAACCATCATACTAAAAACCTCTTTGAAAAAATGAGGCGTATGAGGGTCTTTTTCGGTATCGCTATAAGCATGGTGCATACGATGCAAAATGGCGTAAGCCCTAGCATTTAAATAAGAAGAACCCTGGGCAACCCATGCAAATATATAGAAAAATTTCTCCCAGAACTTACTCATGGTAAACATTTTATGAGCTGAATAACGATGAAGATAAAAGGTTTGTCCGAATAAAGATAGATACCAGTGCAACAGAAAAAATACGAGAATGATCATTAATTAATTTGAAGGTGCAAAGGTAGTATTTAGAAAATGGTAAACACTTACATTAAACATTGATTTATATCAGATTTTTGAACATGTCAAAAAAATAACATTCGTTCATCAAAAATTTAAAATTTTACCTTCGTTAAAAAGTCTTGCTTTAGCAGTTTTCCATTCAGGCAACCCCTCTGCTTCTATACTTAAAACCCTAATTTCTTTTGCAATTTCAATACTCTTTTTTATCGCCTCCAGATGCGCCCCAGTCCGCGAAAATTCTTTCATCGCTTCATGCATATCCCATAAACTCATGGTATAATGTTTGGTCCAAAACCCAGTTGATTTATAAGCAAGCGAGCCCGACAATTTCATCTGCTTAATTATTTGCAGTGCATGGTGCGACAATGCAAAAAATTTAAACGGCGATCTAAGTTCTATTGAAGTAATAACAACTAGCATATTTAGTTTTGAGTTAAAAAGTGATTGAATTACCAATGCAAAAGGCAGATTCAAGTCATAAATTAAGATTTTAAATTGAGGGCGACTCCCTTCGGGTCGGGCATTCCGTTACAATCTTTTTGTTCGTTACCTCACAAAAAGGATTTCCACTTCAATCCCTCTCGCTTTCGTCGCAGTTCCAAGCTTTCCAATTCAGTTCAAAACTTTTTTATAAGTAATTCAACAATTATAAAGTTAAATTCAATCTCCCATTTAAACCCTTCTATATATCTTTTTTGCCTAAATAAATATTGAATGGCACCGTCAATCCTCCATTCAAATCCTCAGGAACAAGGTTTAAAATTCGATGTTCTGCCGTTTTATCCGATGCCCAAGGATCATTTATGATATGTGGATCTCCTTCAAAATAAAGTTGCGAAACAATCTCTTTATATCCTTTGGCTGTTACCCTAAAATGAATATGCGAAGGCCTGTATATCTTGCCATTGAGATATTTTCACAGTAAAACTGTTTTAAAAAAATACAATCCATTCAAATCTGTTAACCATTGAGCTCGGTTTTTAAATTCTTGTGTACCGTTATCGTAGTTTCCACTAACATCGCTATGCCAAATTTCAATACATGCTTTCTTTACCCGTGTAATACAATCCGACTCAAAAACAACCCCTTTCAAATGAATTCGGGTTCCTGTTGGGTTGTAAAAAGTTAAATCGTTTCGCAATTGCCGGTAAAACTCCCATCCATTGCCTTTACAACCTGCCCCACTGCCGACATTGCAAAAACTGTTAACACTCCTTTTCTCAAAAATTCATTTCTTTTCATCTTCTTTTAATTTTTTTTAGTCCCAAATTCATAAATTCTTAAATTCTTTATTGGTCTTTCAAATCCTGAATTCATTATTTCTTATAATAATTTAAATGAACTTTTTTGCCATTACTCTTCAACATGGTTCCATTCTCCATCACTTTGCTTTCTTGAGTGCTTTCATCCTTCAAAAACTCACTGCAAAATTCCATAATCTTGGCAGCGCCAATCACCACCAAACCCCCATTCGAGATGGCTTCCACCGCCGCCGATTTAACCAGTTGCGTAGCTTGCTTTTTAAACATTTTATTATTGGCAAACAGGTCGGCACTAATAATGGTATCTCCAGTTACCGCAACAAAACCAATGTAGGTTGTATCCTCTAGCATCAAGTTTTCAAAATGCTTCATGTATTTTGGAAGCTCAGTTTTTAAGGTATCCGAGTTTTGTAAGGCCGCATATGTACCTGTACTCGTTTCGGTTTTATTCTTTTTATTCATATCCGCTACTTTTTCCCAAACCTGACCTTGGTTTTTACTTACCACCGCTTGCTTTCTAACGCTGCCGTTGGTAACCCCGTAATATTCGTTAAATTGGTAACCGTTGCTCCCATTTGGCGTCCACCGACCATGCTCAACACAAAATACCGGAACTTGCACTTTACCGCTCCGAGGAACCAAAAGAACGTCTTTTCCTACCACTCTGTCCTGCTTTCCCCCGATTACAATCTCTCCGGCTAAAATCATAATTGTGTCCTTCGAAATATTTTCAAATTCCAAAGTATTTACCGATCCTCCGTTTAACTCCGTAATTTTTATCTTATTGCTTTTTAAGGCTTCCTGTAAGCTGGTATAATTGCCCATACTGCGATTCGGGCTTAAGTAGGTTTCGTTGGCCTTTAACATATAAATTCTAAGTTTTCCAAATGTGTACTTTTGCTCCATTTGCTTAAACTCGGTGTTCTCATCCAATACATATTTGTCATTTACTAGTTTCACAAACGATCGTTTACCAATACTAATATTGTCTAAATTCGTTTGGGCATTAACACTTTCAAAGGCGACGAGGAATAAAAATAGATACTTGTTCATGATGTTTTTGTTTTAAATTTTGATTCAAAAGTCGGTACTCAACAAATAGGTATTTTTAACAATGCGCAAAACGTCTGCTCAAATGAGTAAGTGATCGCTTTTAGAATGTGAAATTGTAATTGTGACAAAAGAAAAATGCTTAATTGGCATCACATTTTTTTTTAGGGTTGTATCTTTGTTCAAACCAATTTAAAACTTTGAGGAAATTCATTTTCATACTACTGCAATTATTTGCATTAAATCTAAGGGCTCAAGTTAGTTCGGATAAGGAAACCAAGGCTTCTAAATCCAATGCTTCGTCTGCCATGGAAATGATTGATGAGGCCAATAAACTATCCAAAACCAACGCCTCCAAAAGCATGCTAATTGCCAGCGATGCCTTGGAGAAAAGTTTAAAAGTCAACGACAAAACCAGTGAATATTATGCCTACAATACGCTTGGAACCTTATATTATAATATAGGCAATTACACAAAAGCCAGCAGCTACTTTTCCAAAGCGCGCATCGGTTTCCTTAAAATAAAAGATAACCAAGGTCTCAATTATGCCGAAAAATATTTGGCACTGTCCCTCGAAAAGGAACAGAAATACGACGAGGCACTTTTAATGAATAAATCCTACGATAAGAATTCAGCCAATGTTAAAAAGAAAGATTACGTAAAATCAAAATACGAAACGGCAAAGCTAAAGTCCAAAGCAGGAAAAAAAGAAGAGGCTATTTCAGATCTCAAATCCTTAACCAAGGACAGTAATCTTACAGCCGAAAACAAAATCGATATTTACAAAGAACTTGGCGATTTATACGTTGCCAAAAAAGACACTGCAAATGCTTATCGCGCCTACAATCAAGTTTTAAATATGGATAATTCCACCAAGCAAAATGGGTATAGTATTTCTTTGGGTTTGGTAGATGTAGCCAAAAAAGTTTCTGATCTTAACCTTAAAAATGGACGTGCCAAGGATAATTTTATCGTACAAAATATGATTTTGATGGAAGGTTTAAAAAGCCGGGATCCATACATCATTCAGGCTGCTAATTACAATATTGGAAAAACCTACTTAAGTCAGAACGATGAAGTAAGTGCTATCCCTTATCTTAAGAAAAGCGCTAAAATTGCTAAGAACCAAGGCAATGCTATTGAAGAACAAAAAAGTGTAAAGGACTTAGCCAAAGCTTATGAAAATCTTGGACAATTCGATATAGCTCTCGATATTTATAAGCGCTATGTTCGTTTATCCGATTCCTTTAAATCACTTCAAAACGGCAACGAAGAAGCCAGTTTGGCGCTTAACCGTGAGTTCTTAAAACAGGAAGCACGCATCAAAGGTTTAATGAGCACTCAAAAAGAAAAAGAAGCCAGTATTCGTCGTCAACGCACCATTTTATGGACCCTAGCCGGAGTTTTGCTCATTTTTGCATGCTTAACTTGGGCCCTAGTTCGCAATATTCGACAGAAACAAAAAGCCAATATGGTGATTCAATTGCAATCGCTGCGAACACAAATGAATCCACATTTTATCTTTAATTCGTTAAACAGTGTTAACAATTTTATTTCCAAAAACGATGAACGCAGTGCCAATAAATATATTTCTGATTTCAGTAAGTTGATGCGCACCGTTCTTAAAAACAGCGACCAAGATTTTATCAGTTTGGTTACCGAAATAGAAACCTTGCGAATCTATTTGGAGCTTGAACATTTCCGTTTCGGAGATAAATTTGATTACCATTTGGAAGTTGCAAGCAATGTAGAACCCGATTCTGTGCAAGTTCCGCCGATGCTTATTCAGCCTTACATAGAAAATGCAATTTGGCATGGTTTGCGTTACAAAGAAGAAAAAGGCAGGCTTTGGGTAAATTTCTTTATTGAAGACAAAAAACTGTATTGCACCATTCACGATAATGGTATCGGTCGAAAAAAATCTGCCGAATTAAAAACGCTTCATCAAAAAACCTACCAAAGTACCGGCATTAAAAACACCCAAGAACGCATAGAACTGCTCAATAAGTTACACAAGACCAATTTGGGTATCGAAATTTCCGATTTGGAACAAGACTCAGAATCTACAGGAACCATGGTAAAAATTTCATTGCCTTGTATCATGGAAACCATCGACATGACCTAATTCAAAAAAAAGTTTCAAGTTCAAGCTAAGAATCACAATTTAAATTTTAACTCATCCATCCACATCAAATTGCATCATGGCCGAAAAACAATTCATTAGTGCAAAACCCATTAACTCTAGTCTAGTAAAAGCTGTGATTGTTGATGACGAGCCCATTGCCCGCGAAACCTTGCTTAATTATATTATCAAATATTGTGAAGGCATAGAGGTAATAGGCCAAGCCAACGACGTACCATCAGCCATTGAAACCATTAACCGGCTTAAACCCGAGTTAGTGTTTTTAGATGTTGAAATGCCTTTTGGTAATGCTTTTGATGTATTAGAAAACACGAGCGCCATACAATACGAAACTATTTTTATAACCGCTTTCAGCGAATACGCCATCAAAGCTTTCAATTTCAGCGCAGCCTATTATATTCTAAAGCCTTTGGATATTGACGAATTGATTAAAGCCATCGAAAAAGTTAAAATCCAAATGCAACTCAAAACCGAGCCTTTAGTTTCGAAAGTTCTGAGCGAAAACATTCGTCACCCTGAAAACAAAAAGCTTGTACTACCCACAACGACTGGCTTTGAAGTGGTGCCAGTAAAAAACATTGTTCGTTTAAGTGGTAGCAGTAATTACACCGAAATATATCTGCTCGATGGCAAGAAAAAAGTGGTGAGCCGGGTTTTAAAACAATTTGAAGAAATGCTTTGCGATCAAGGCTTTATGCGCATTCATAAAAGCCATATCATCAATATGGAACAAATCAAAAGCTATCACAAAGGGCGCGGCGGCACTGTAGAACTTAACGATGGAAGCGAAATAGAAGTTTCGCCAAACAAAAAACAAGAGCTTCTGGCGTATTTTTCGAATTGATTCTTTTAGGTAGACAACTTTAAAAGTCTAGATTGTTCCTATTGGTCTTTCCTTAAACTCATCTAAAGGCAATCTATTGTTTCCTAATAAGTATGAAAAAGCTAATTAAAAGTTGAAGACTCCGAAACATCCAAAAATAAAGCAACGCAACCAACATTATATTTGATAGATGCGCCCTTGCAGTTGCAAAAATTCATTCTGTTAATTCAGTTTAACCCAAATTAATCAATAGTAGGTTCAAAGAATCTATCTACTTGTTTTATTTGGGTTTAATCCCGATTTAGCAATTGTTATCAATTCATCAAAAAATTAATTTTAAATCGAACATTCGATAATGCCCCTAAAAAACAAACATGAATTAATTGTTAAATTCTTAATTGAATCTGCAATTTCTACTGCAGATTTTGGGTTTAAAGTACAGTAACATCTAGCCAGCACCGCTCAAATTTGCCTCCGTTGTCAAAAAGACTTTTAGATAATTTGCCAAGATTGAAAAACCGATGACAGATTTTGAAGTTTTTTTATACGGCACATTCAAGTTATTAATGCAACTTTAGTATTCAAAAATAGTTCACAGGCCAGAAAATTGAAATTGGACTAAATATCTAGTATAATCGGAATTGTTTCTGGCCATTCTCTTCTAAATTTTATCTTTAAACATAAATAATATTTATGGATTATATAAATAAAATAGATGATAACTTATGATTTACTAGTTACAAATTTGTTGCAATAAAAAACTTAAAAATCAGACCAATGAAAGGATATAACTTAATTTCGAACTTAAAATTAAAAACCAAATTTAGTTTTACACTCATATTGGTCTCATTTGCATTGTGTTCAAATTCCGGATTTTCACAAACCCCAGAATTATTTGAAGACAAGATATTGCTCAACAAAATAGCCGTTCCATGGGGTTTTACTTTTATTAGCAGCAACGAAGTTCTGTTTACAGAAAAGCAGGGAAAAGCATACCGATATGTTATTTCAAGCGATTCTCTTTCAGAAATAACTGGTATACCGACAGTTTATCAGAACGGTCAAGGAGGATTGTTAGACATTGCCTTGCATCCCAATTTTAGTAGTAATAGTTTTGTATATCTAACTTATGCTGTTAATGCTACCGGAGGGCAAACAACAGCCCTTGGAAGGGGAAAACTTATTGGTAACCAACTTCAAAATTTTACAGAATTATTTAGGGCATTACCAATAATTAATTCTGGCTCCCATTTTGGCAGTCGTTTAGTTTTTGATAGAAACAATCTCCTTTATATGTCTGTTGGCGATCGCGGAGCGCAAGACAATGCGCAAAACAAAAACAACCATTTGGGCAAAGTTTTACGCTTCAATGATGATGGAACTGTACCTTCAACCAATCCTTTAGTTGGGGTTCCCAACACAAAACCTGAGATATTTTGTTGGGGAAACCGAAATATTCAAGGCATGGGCATGAACCCGGCTACAGGTGATATTTATGCACACGAACATGGACCTAGAGGCGGGGACGAACTCAATTTGATAAAACCAAATACTAATTATGGTTGGCCTGAAGTTACGTTTGGTGTTAACTATGACGGAACTCCTATTACTCCTGATACTACACTTCCAGGCATGGAACTTCCACTTACCTATTGGGTACCCTCCATTGCTCCAAGTGGCATGACTTTTATTAGTAATGGACAACCAAATAATGAAGCAGATATTTTAATTGGAGCCTTAGCTGGTACTCATATTCATTGGTTAAAAATGAGAGATAATAAAAGATTATCATCATCAAGAAGTATGAATGGTTATGCACGTTTTCGCGATGTGAGACAAGCGCCTAATGGCAAACTTTATGCAATGACCGAAACTCCAAACCGTTTTGTGTTGTTGCGTTCAAATATCTCAATCACTAATTCAGTAAAAGATAAAAATTCTACATCTGTAGAAAGAGATAATCTTTATCCAAATCCTAGTATTGGAGAAAGTAAGTTATTATTTTATGTACCAAATAGTATATGGGTTACAGTAAAAATTTTAAACACAAATGGTACTTTTCTTAAAGAATTAACTTCTCAGACATACGTAAAAGGCAACCACTCATTGCTAGTAGATTGTGATGAATTGCCAATGGGTATTTATTATATAGAAATTGACAAAGGTGGTTCAAAGACATTTTTTAAATGGGTAAAAATGTAGTCAATTTATAAATTCGGGCTAATCCTTAAAGACTTGCATTCAAGAAAAAAAAATGACACGAGAACGAGACAATCTTACTGAAATTAAATTTGACAGCGTAGTTGCATCTACAATATAATAGAAAAACACGGTTTTTCAGCACCAACCATTAAGTCGAATTTAATATTTCAAAGACTTAATTGCGACCAATCGATGACTAAAAAAAAGGCAATCACCTAAATGCAAATTGGCATTAAAAGTTTATTCTTAGAATTTTCTAAGCTAATAAACTTTAGTGTTAATTGAATATTTGTGCTCCTAAGCCAGCAAATCATCAATAACCAAACCTTAAATCAACAAACCTTCAAAAGTTTCAATTAAAAAGAACTTTTTAATACAATTGATTTTAAAAAAACTGTTTCTTATTGGTATGCAAAACCTAAATATTTCCCAATAACATATTTTTTTTTAATTCTTAAAAACAGTTTGCAATGTTAACTGTTTTTACAATCAACCATGAACCAAAAATGTGAAGAATGGGTTCCTCTCGGAACTAGCTTAGCCCTTATTACCAAAAAGTACTTTGGAGCCCTAGGTCAATTACTTAAAGATTTGACCATTGATCGCAACTATTCGGTGCTCCTGTTATTGGACCATGAAAATCGACCGGTTTCTCAACAGTTTATTGCCGATTACTTTTTAATCGATAAGGCCCAAATGGTGCGAATTATGGATTATCTTATGGCCGAAAATCTTATTTCAAAATCACTAAACACACAAAATCGCAGAGAATACCTTGTTACCCTTACTGGAAGGGCAATTAAAACTATGCCAATGATCAAAAAAAGTATTCAGCAACTCAGCGAAACGATGTTTCAAGGACTTACCAACGATAACAAAGTCGCTCTTTTTGGCATCTTATCAAAAATATCCGAAAACCTCGATGGACAAAAGCGCCTAGCCATGTCGATGAATTTAAAACCTGTAAAAATCTTTAAAAATCTTAATCCTACAATATGAAAACCATACGAAGCATTATCTATATCACAATTTTGTTGGCAGCCCTGCTCTTGCTAAAATATTTCTTTTTCCCATCAGGTCAAACCGAAATGCAAGGACCTCCCTCAAAAGGCAGCGATAAAGGCCAAAAGCCTACAATGCCTCCCGCACCGGTGAGTGTTTATGTTGTTAAAGCACAAACATTAGACAATACACTTTTTGCCAGCGGAACCATTCTTGCCAATGAATCTGTTGACCTAAAACCTGAAATATCCGGCAAGGTTACTGCAATCTATATTAATGAAGGTCAACCTGTAAGCAAAGGGCAATTGCTGCTAAAATTAAACGATGCCGACCTGCAGGCCCAGCTTAAAAAAGTAAATGCCGAACTCAAACTGTCCGAAGAAAAACTAAATCGCTATGCCCAGTTGCTCAAAATTCAAGGAGTAAGTCGCGAAGAATTTGATATGGCTACAAATCAATTTCAAGCCTTAAAAGCCGATGCCGAAGTATTAAAAGTTCAAATTGCAAGGTGCAGCATTACGGCTCCTTTTAACGGTGTGCTCGGTTTGCGACAAATTAGCGAAGGCAGCTTTATTACGCCGCAACAAGTGGTTACCAGCATTCAACAACTAAATCCGATAAAAATAGATTTCTCAATTCCTGAACGTTACGCCTCCCTTATTAAAAACGGCAGCCTTATAAATTTCAAAATTGAAGGTTATCCGGAAAATTTCCAGGGAACTGTTTTTGCTTTCGAACCCGGCATCGATGTTTCGAGTCGTTCCTTAAAAATTCGCGCCAGAGCCAATAACCCTAATAATAAATTACGCCCGGGTGCATTTGCTAAAATTGAACTCGTTTTGGATAAAAATACAAACGCATTAATGGTTCCTACCCAAGCCATTGTGCCTATTCTCAAGGGGCAACAAGTATTTATCTGTAAAAATAATATCGCCGAAGCTATTCCCGTAGAAACAGGGTTGCGAAACGAAACCAAGGTCCAAATAATAAATGGTTTACAAGATGGCGATAGTGTTATTATTACCGGATTGATGGGTCTTAAAGCAGGAGCTTCCTTAAAAATAATTAAATAAATCGGTATGAGCTTATCCACCACAAGTATCAATCGACCGGTACTCACAATTGTAATGAATTTGCTTATTATCCTGTTTGGGGTAATAGGTTTTAACTATCTAGGAGTGCGGGAATACCCGAGCATCGACCCGCCGGTAATTACAGTGCGAACCAATTATTCGGGTGCCAACGCCGATGTAATCGAAAGTCAAATAACAGAACCTCTCGAAAAAGGACTCAATGGTATCGAAGGGATAAAATCAATTTCGTCGAGCAGTAATCAAGGTTCAAGCGTTATTACGGTTGAGTTTGATATTAGTATAAACATGGAAGCGGCTGCAAACGATGTTCGCGACAAAGTTTCGCAAGCCGTGCGCCAATTGCCGCAAGATATTGACGCTTTGCCAAGTGTTACTAAATCGGATGCTAATGCCGATGCTATTATTTCTATGACACTTCAAAGCAATTCTCGAAGTCATTTGCAAGTTAGCGATTATGCCGAAAACGTAATTGCCGAGCGCTTACAAACTATTCCGGGAGTAAGTAATATTCAAATTTGGGGACAAAAAAAATACGCCATGCGCATCTGGTTCGACCCGTCCAAACTTTCGGCCTTTGGCTTAACACCCATGGATGTAAAACTAGCTCTTGATCGTGAAAACGTAGAATTACCAAGCGGAAAAATTGCCGGCAACGCTACCGAACTAACCATCAACACCAAAGGAAAACTCGTTAATGAAGAAGAATTTAATAACCTTATAATCAAAAATACAGATGGTAATATTGTTCGTTTGCGCGATGTAGGCAAAGCAATACTTGGCTCTGAAAACGAAGAAACCATTTTAAAAGAATCAGGTATACCCATGATTGGCCTGGCTTTGGTTCCCCAGCCCGGAGCCAACTACATAGATATTTCTAAAGAATTTTACAAGCGCTTTGAGGAACTAAAAAAAGATCTGCCAAAGGATTTTACCATCAATATTGCCCTCGATAATACCAAATTCGTAAGCAAATCGGTTTTGGAAGTTGGCGAAACCTTAGGCATAGCCATTTTATTAGTTATCCTTATCATCTACCTCTTTTTCCGCGATTGGATTGTTGCCTTTCGACCCTTAATTGATATTCCGGTTTCTTTAATCGGCGCTTTCTTTATTATGTACATAATGGGCTACTCTATTAATGTATTAACACTTTTGGCTATTGTTCTAGCCACCGGTTTGGTGGTGGATGATGGTATTGTAGTAACCGAAAATATATTCAAAAAAATAGAAGAAGGTATGTCGCCACTGGAAGCCGCTAAAAAAGGGGCTAACGAAATTATTTTCGCAGTAATTTCTACGTCTGTTACGCTGGCTTCGGTTTTCCTTCCTGTTATCTTTATGCAAGGTTTTGTTGGGCGCCTTTTCCAAGAATTCGGAGTGGTTTTGGCAGGTTCTGTGCTTATTTCTGCCTTTGTTTCTCTAACCCTAACTCCCATGCTCAACGCCAAACTGGTTCGTAAATCAGACAAAAAGAGTAAGTTTTATTTAGCAACCGAACCTTACTTCGAGCGCATGAATACAAGTTATCTGAGAGGTTTAAACAATTTTTTAAAATACCGTTGGCTCGCATTTATACTCATCGCTTTATGCAGTATCATGATTTGGTTTTTCGGAAAAAGCTTAAAATCCGAACTTGCGCCACTTGAAGACCGAAATTGGATGCGAATTTCACTCACAACACCCGAAGGATCAACCTTCGAATACACTGATGCTTTTGTTGACAAAATGTCGACCTTTATCATGGATTCTGTGCCCGAAAAACGGGTTTGCTTAACGGTTACTTCTCCTAACTTTACTGGAGCAGGTTCTGCCAACTCAGGATTTGTTCGCCTTGCGCTAAAAGACGCCGAAAAACGCAAACGCAGTCAGAAAGAAATCGCACAATACATAACCAAAAAATCAAAAACCTTTCCCGAAGCCAAAGTTTTTGTTATCGAACAACAAACCATTTCAACTGGAGGATTTGGAGGATTACCAGTTCAATTTGTTTTGCAAGCACCAAACTTTGAATCATTAAAGGAAAAGCTCCCTAAATTTATTGAAGAAGCCAACAAAGACAAAACATTTCAAGTGGTTGATGTTAACTTGAAATTCAATAAACCTGAATTAAATCTGTCTGTTAACCGTGAAAAAGCCCGTGAACTTGGCATTTCGGTTTTAGATATCGCCCAAACCCTTCAATTGGCTTTTAGTCCCCAGCGAATGGCCTACTTTAACATGGACGGCAAACAATATCAGGTAATTGGCCAATTCGAACGTGAATCTCGCGACAAAACCATCAACTTAAAATCTATTTACGTTCGAAACACCGCCGGGCAACTTATTCAACTCGACAATATTGTTACTGTTAAAGAAAGTAGTAGCCCGCCTCAATTATACCATTTTAACCGATACATGTCGGCCACAGTTTCTGCAGCATTAACGCCCGGCAAAACAATTGGCGACGGCATTGCGGCCATGGAAAACGTTGCTAAAAAAACGCTCGACAACTCCTTTTCCACCGCTCTAACGGGCGCCTCGCGCGATTTCGCCGAAAGCTCGTCCAGCTTATTGTTTGCCTTTGGCTTAGCACTGCTCCTAGTTTATCTTATTTTATCGGCTCAATTCGAAAGTTTCCGCGACCCGTTAATTATAATGATTACAGTGCCTTTGGCTATTGCTGGTGCCGTGTTTTCGTTGTGGTATTTTAACCAAACCCTCAATATTTTCAGTGAAATCGGTATCATTATGCTCATTGGATTGGTAACCAAAAACGGTATCTTAATTGTTGAATTCGCTAATAAATTGCAAGAAAACGGTATCGAAAAAAACTTGGCCATCCGCGAAGCTTCTGTTGGCCGTTTGCGTCCAATTCTAATGACGAGTTTGGCAACCTCCCTTGGCGCATTGCCAATTGCAGCCTCCTTTGGGGCTGCTTCGCAAAGTCGCACAGGCATGGGTATTGTTGTTATTGGAGGCCTTCTCTTTTCCCTAATTCTCACTTTGTTCGTCATTCCGGCGATGTACACTTATATTTCCACCAAAAAGGTAAAACATGAAGATGAAACAATTTAAATTGGTCTGTCTGATATTTTTAGGCACCCTCAATCCGGCAAAAGCTCAGCAAACACTGCGATTAAGCGCCGCTATTGATTCGGCATTATTCAATAATCTTGGCTTAATAATTAGTCGAAACCAAGCCATAATGGCCTCCAATAATTTAAGTTACGGAAACGCCGGTATGTTACCCCGAATCGATTTAAATGCAGGTTCAAATTTGGCTAGTAATACCCTGAACCAAAAATTTAATACAGGCACCGAAATCAATAAGAAAGGCGTGGTAACCAAAGCGTATAATGGGCAACTGGCCTTAAACTGGACATTATTCGACGGTACTAAAATGTTTGCAACCTACCAAAAACTCGAAGTCTTAAAATCTATGGGCGAGTTGAACGTGCAAATCAAAAGCGAAGAACTCGTAGCCAATGTTACTAAAGCATACGCCGAAATTGTGAAACAAAAAATCCTACGCCAAGGAACCCTAAACAATATTTCACTATACGAAGAACGGGTAAAACTAGCCGAAGCCCGCCTGCAAATAGGTAAGTCGTCGCGCACCGAATTATTGCAAGCTTCGGTTGATTTAAATCTTCAAAAAAGCAATTTGATAAAGCAAAAAACCTTGCTCAAAAATGCTATGATTAATCTAAACAGATTGCTCATGACTAACCTCAATATTGAATGGAATATTTCGGAAAATTTAGATTTAAACACTAATTTAAATTTTGAACAAATACTTCTAAACCTAGAATCTGGCAACAAACAATTGCAAACACTTCGCATGGCTGAACAACAGTCTATACTGGAAATTAAGGAACAAGAATCGTTCTATTATCCCCGAGTCAATTTAAACGCAGGCTATAATTTTACGAGCAATTCGTCAACCCAAGGTTTGTTTTTGGTAAATCAAATTCGCGGACCATTGGCGGGAATTACCTTCAATTGGAATTTGTACAATGGTATCCAGCGAAAAGCAGTAGAAAATGTAAAACTTCAGCATCAAAACACCCAACTTCAATATCAAGACGCCAAAATAGGTTTAGAAACCTTGGTAATTAACGCTTGGCAAAATTACCACGACGCTTTAGATTTAGCCAAAATGGAGCAAGAAAGTCATAAAATGGCCGAAGAATACGTAGACATAACCATGGAACGCTTTCGTTTAAATGAAGCCACTATCCTCGAATTAAAGGATGCTCAGCAGAGTATTGAAGCCTCTGTGATACGCTTGGCTAACACGCTTTTCGAAGCTAAAATCGCCGAAACCGAGTTGCTTTTTTTAACTGGTAAGCTAGTAAGATAAGAGTGAACATATCTTATGCTTTGTTATTTGGGCGTATCCCTGCGGGTCGGGCGTTTTGCTCTTATCTTTTTGCTCGTGCCTCTCTTAAAGGATAACAGCTTCACTCCCTTACGCGGGCTTTACAACAGGTGAACGATTGACGACTCATAAAAAGTCTTATATCGGTCGATGTCTCCACCCACCGAAACAATTTAATAACCATGACCTTAATAACTCATGTAGCCTTATCGGTCGGTGTCTCCACCCACGGACAAGAAAATTGCAAATATTCTTTTATCGGTCGGTGTCTCCACCCACCGAAACAATTCAATAACCATGACCTTAATAACCCAATAACCCATGTTGCCTTATCGGTCGGTGTCTCCACCCGCGGACAAGAAAATTGCAAATATTCATCTTTCATACTGCTCCGAACTGGAAGTTTGCGAGTGGAACGCCGCAATGACGATGGGAACCAAATATCCGTCAACCAATTACGAATCACCACAAACTCAATAAAAATTTCCCTTTAACGAATACTCACTTAATGTATTAAACAGGTAAAAGTATTTCATTGCTCATATCCGTTTTAGAAAGTATTGACGAAATTTTATGTATAATATCTTCTTGTAAAATTTCTAACCGTTTTTTCTTTACAAAATGCCTGTGAACCGCTAAACTAACCGTGT
>Ga0105048_10001631_pt1 | contig 36288 bp, 19 predicted proteins | sample MAT05_FD_78382 | JGI IMG/M metagenome (GOLD analysis project Ga0105048, IMG submission 78382) | Freshwater microbial communities from Lake Fryxell liftoff mats and glacier meltwater in Antarctica - MAT-05 | ecosystem: Environmental > Aquatic > Freshwater > Ice > Liftoff microbial mat | place... | reverse complement strand
TTCCGTGCCGGTGATGTCGGAGGGCATCAAGTCGGGCGTGAACTGTACCCGGCGGAAGTTCAGCGAAAGACTGCTGGCGATGGTGCGTACCAGGAGCGTCTTGCCCAGGCCCGGCACGCCCATCAGCAGGCAGTGGCCAAGGCCGAACAGCCCGATCATCGTCAGGCGGACGACTTCGTCCTGCCCGACGACGGCCTTGCGGATCTGCACATTGATGCGTTCGCAGGCATCTTTCAACTTGCCGATCTTCGCCAGATCGGTGTCGGTCCAGGGCTCGGCGGCGGGCACGGTGAAGACGGCGCTCATGCGGGAATTCCGATGGGTAAGGTGTCAAACGCGGTTGGGGAGCAGGTCGCGGGTCCAGTACGTGGTTTGCGGTTGCGTGCGGGCGTGGGCGATGCGGATCAGGTCGTCGAGGACGTGCAGACTGGTGAGTCCTTCGCTTTGTGCCCGTACATCGAGCAGGATGCGGTGGGCCAGCACCGGCCGGGCGATCTCGATGATGTCCTGCTTGATGACAAAGGTTCGCCCACGGGCGAGGGCCAGCACCTTGCCACCCAGCAAAAGCGCCTGCGATGCCCTCGGCGAGGCGCCGAGTCGGATCATCCGAGTAGCCTTGTTCTGTTTTCCCTGCACGACGTCGAGGTCAGGCCGGCTCGCCCGCACCAGCGCCAGCGCGAAGTCGCGCACCGACGGCACCACGGGCACCTCACGCGCCAATGTCTGCATCTCGACGACGACTTCCGGCGATGCAACCGCGTCCAATCCGCTTGACGCGGTTCCCGTGGTGCGGTGGATGACCTGGCGCTCTGCCTCTTCCTCGGGGTACGTTTGTTCGATCGCCATCATGAAGCGATCGACCTGGGCTTCGCCCAACCGCCAGACGCCTTCGCTGTCGAGCGAGTTTTCGGTCGCGATCAGGGTGAACGGTTTGGGAAGGAAGAAGGTTTGCCCGCTCGACGTGACCTGGCGCTCCTGCATGACTTCCAGCAGGGCCGACTGGGTTCGCGTCGGGGCACGGTTGATCTCGTCGACCAGCACCAGGTTCGCGAAGACCGGTCCCTTGAAGAAACGGAAGTTGCGCGTGCCGGTGGCATGGTCGTGTTCGAGGACTTCGGTGCCGAGGATGTCGGTCGGCAGCAGGTCGGGCGTGAACTGCATCCGGCGATACTCGAGGCCCAGCGCCTGCGCCAACGACTTGACGAGCAACGTGCGCCCCAGGCCGGGCACGCCCGTCAGCAGCACATGCCCGCCGGCGAAGACGGCCACCAGCAGTTGCTCGATGGCGGATTCCTGCCCGACGATCACGCGGGCGATCTGCTCGCGGATGCGCTGGAAGTTCGTTGCGAACTGTTCGGGGGTCATTTCTTCGGCTCCTTCGCGGGAGCCTTGGGCGTCCAGCCGACTTCCTCGAACTTCGCGGGGCGGATGTTCTTGCCGGTCGATTGCCAACGGTCGAAGTCGAGCATCTTGCCGGCCATGTGCTTGTCGAACAGTTCTTTCGACGGCTTGAAGGCGATCTCGTCGCTTTGCCGCCAGGGGGAGTACGCGGAACCCCAGACCATCACCAGCGGAACGGTGTTGTTGTCCTGAAACTGCTTGACCGCCTCGGCAATGTTGGGCGAGCCGAAGCGGCCGCGAAGCAGGTCGAGCATGATCTCCTCGTTCTCGAAAATGCTGACGCCATGCTGGTCGAGGTCATGTTCGGTCAGATGGATCAGGTCGACAATCGGCGTGCCGGTACGGCGGTCACGCCAGCCGAACCCAGTGGCCGTGACGGGGGAATACGATTCAAACGTCAGCCGGAGTTTGAAGCCCTTCAGGAGGTCCGCGAACACCGGCTGCAACTGCCGCAGCACCTGCACATCCTTCGGTGCGGGACCTTTCTCGGGCGGGGCGTCGCGCAGTCGCACTTCGGATTTGGGCGGCTGCAACGGCCGGAACGAGATGATCATGTCGCCCGCCATGCCCGCGTAGTTGCGGCTCTTCAGCAGGGGGGACATCTCGATCTTCAGCCCGTTGTTCCGGTCGAAGTCGGTATAGGCCACGAACGGCGATACGTATTGAAAATCGTTGATGTAAGGAACCTCATACACCGCGATCGATTCCTTCGAGCCCTTGTCGGCATCGGTGACGGTGTGGCTGATCAGCTTGACGTTCTTACCCATGCGCTTCATGCGTTCTTCGATCGCCTCGCGCTTGAGCAGGTCGGCGACGTTCAGGCCGCCTGTATCCTTCGCACTCAGGTCAAGCAGTTGCTGCGAGAAGCGGATGCGCTCGGTGATGCGCGCACTGCCGTCCGGGTTCAGCTTGATGCCCGTCTCGATCTCGACGCAGCCGTTGAGTGCGAATGTGAACGCCGCCAGAATGATTGATCGCATTACAGCATCTCCGTCAGGTTCATCGCAACACGCGGGCCGCGCACCAGTTGGCGGCGTCACCCAGGTCCAACTGGTCGAAGTGGTTCACTTGCAGGGTCAGGAGTTTGACGCCCGCGATCGCGACCTTGAGTTCCAGTGGTTCCTTGCGGCTGCCGGTCACCGGTTCGCTTTTGAACAGTTCCTTGCCGTCACCGAGGATGGAGAAGACAACACTGCCGCGGCCGTCGTCGCGCGGTGCCAGGCCGACGTCGGCCCGGAACTCGTTGAAGCGGCCGTCCACGGCGAACGTCAGTTCCGAATCGGCATGCACGCCGATGCCCCACGGGTAACGCCGGTTGCCGATGCGAAGAGCGTCCCCCTGGCTGCCGGCATCCATGCGGTACGGTTGCGGCGGGGCGAGGATCGTCTTCTCTTTCACGGTGATCGGTTCCAACTGGGACAGATACTGTACGCGCCCGCCGATTACCTGCACGCGGGCAATTTCGTTGACGTCAAGGATGAGCGTGATGCCCGGCTCCCAACTGGGGGCGATATGATATTGGCCCAGATGAATCTTCTTCAGTGTCCCCTGGATCATGCTGTCGTCGCGCCCGGTGATGCGCACCTGCACCTGTCCGGGCATCCGCGGCGGCGACACGCGGCCGGCATCGGCCAGGCGCACACCCGCTATGTAAGGCACCTTCACCGGCACCACCTGCAGCAACTCTTCATGGTCGAGCAGCAGTTCCGTACGCGACACTCGCCGCACGACGCCAGGGTAGACCGAACCCCGCCGATCGAGCACCTGATCGACGGAGGCCGACGCTCGGCCGGTGTCACCATCAACAAGTTCTTCCGCCTTGCGGCCCGAGAAGCCGACCAGTGGCAGCGACACGAACCCGCGCAGGTGCGCCAGATCAACGTCGATCGCGCCTGCCAGGGCGGTTTCCAGCTTGAGCCGATCGCCCGACGTACCGACGATCAACCCGCGCAAGCGGCCACCGTCGAGGAACCGCATCTCCTGGGTGCCGGTCTGGATCAACAGCGGCGTTCGCCCCAGATAGCGGATCGCGACGATCGATTCCAGTGGCACCACCTGGTCCTTGCCATCAGGCAGCGCGATCACCAGTTGTCCGTCGGCCCCGACTGCTTTGACCTTCCCGTACAGCCGTGTGTTGTCATGCAGCCAGACTTCCTCCGCGCGCACCGCGGACGTCAGCAACAGGATGAACACAATCCCCGACGTGAGTCTTCGAACGTCGGGGATTACGAGCGCACACATCATCTCATCATTCCTTCTTCATCGGTGTAATCAGCGATCCGTAGTACGCCTGCAAAAGATCGCGGTACTTGGCGGGGAACTCCTTCTCCAGTGCCTTGACAATCCGCTCGCGTACCTCGGGCGGCAGGCTCGCTTCGTTCTTCAGCATCTCGGCCAGGTGCTCCCGGCTTTGCAGTTTCTCGGCCTGTTCGAGTGTCAGGCGCGGCGGTTCTTTCACGGCCACTTTCGGTTCTTCCTTCACTCGCTCCTCGAGCAGATCGCGAAGCAACTGCACACCCTCGGCCAGCGAGCGCTGCGTCAGCCGTAACTGACCGCCGACCTCGGCATCGCGTCCGCTTTGTTGGATGACGGCAACCAGCATGGCCGGCGACTGACCCGCCAGCGTGGTCAGCACGCTGTCGTGCAATCGCGCCTGTGCCCCTTTCGAGAACACGGCCTGCTTTGCCGGAAGACTGGTCACTGATGCGGCAACACGTTGAATCGCGGCGACCGCTCGTTCGCGGTTGGCCTTCTCAATCTCGGGCCAGGGGGCTTTGCCGTCGGCATGCTTCTGGAAGCGGTCGATTGCCCGAACGGCACCACTCAGCGCCTGTCGGGCCTGATCGAGCTCCGCGAGCAGGGTTACCGTTGTTTCAAGGTCGTTGCCGCGCAGCAGGTACTTGCGGCCGAAGCCATCGACGCCGTTCTGCCGGCGGTTCTCGGCCACGGCGTCTTCCACGGTTTTCCGCAGGGCCAGGTGCTGCATCAGCCCCTTGAGTTGTTCGATGAAATCAACGTCAAGCTGTTGCGGACCTGCGGAGGTATCGTTCGCGTCGAGTAACTGCCGGGCCTGTTTCATCGAAGTGGCCACGTCGTCGAGGATCGATTTCGCGGCGACGTCTTTCGCCTTATCCGCCTCCTGAATCGCTGCTGTCAGGGCCTTCAGGGCGGCGTCCTGCCGCTCGAGCAACCGTGACTGTTTCAATTTGATGAAGCGCGGCATCTCGCCTTCGCCGCGGTTCTCCTGCAGGTAGCGCATGCGCGCCAGCACATTGTCCTGCAGTTCGATGCACAGCCGCACCGCGGCCGAGAGCGGGTCGGCCCCTTCGGGCAGCGTCGGGATTTCGCTGATCGGTTCAACGGGGTCCATCGACTTGGGTTCATCGACATTCCCCGTGTCTTTCTTCGCCACTTCGACCTTGATCTGGTCGGGGTCGAACTGGCTTTCGTCAATCGGGTTCTGCGCGAGCGTGATCGGCTGTTCGGGGTCAACCTTCTGCCCAGCCAGCACCAGCCCCGCTTGCGCGACCTGCAACGCCCGCAGAGCCGCCTTCTGGTTGTCGATGATCTGGGCCGGCTGATTGTTCTCAATCAACTCGGCCGCGCGCTTCAGGTGGAAGTTCACGCGATTGGTGCGCAGGTTGCCGAAGGCTGCCTGCAGCGGGTCGAGAATCGTTTTGCGACCCTGTTTCTCGGCCTTGTACATGAGGTAGGTCAACTGCGTTTCAAGACCGGTCTCAGTGTCGAAGATGGCACGCTGCTGCTTGCCGAGCGTCAGCACTTTTTCCTGATCGCCGTCCTTCAAATCTTCAATCTCTTTCGCGATCGTCTTCGGCGCGATCACCTGCGTGCGGCCCAGCACTTCCTCCTGTTGCTCGTAGAGCAACCGTGTGGAGACGGTGCAAGTCTGCAAGTCGCGCCAATCGTACAGCCGGCGCAGCATCTGTTCCAGCAGCAGCGTTGCCAGCTTCTGATGGTCCTTGCCGGCCGACAATGCGGCTGTGCGCAGCGTCTTCAGCCTTTCGGGGGCGGCATCGGCTGCGCTGCGAGGCCGGGCACCGGCCAGGTAGACCGCCAGCGGTGCATGTTCCTGTTCCAGCAGGCGGGTCAGCAATTGAGCGATGACTGACAGCCGGCCGGCCATGAAGTCATCGCTCATGTGGTTGCGTTCGTACTTCGCGGTCAGATTGCGGAAGTGAAACTGAATCTGTTTGGCGGCCGCGAACGCCTTCTGCTGGGCGTCGAGCATTTCGCTCCAGGCCGGATCGCCTTCCGCGCCGGTGCCAGTCTGCAGGAACTGGCTGCCGCGCTTCCAGGCCAGCAGTTGGTTTCGCCACGCGATGCGGGCCTCTTCTTCCAACTGCTTTGTCTGCTCCAGTGTTTCCAGGTGGAAGTCGCTGGGTTTGATCAGCTTGATCAAGCCCGGCGGCGACACGACGTTGCCGCGACCGGTCGGGTTGTTGTCGCGAACGCGGACGAAATACCGCAGATTACCGGCGTCGGGCAGGTCCATCTTGCGCAGATCCCAGTTGAACCGAACCGTGTTGTCGGTCCCCGTTTGCGGCAATGGCCCGGTGATCCGGTCGGTCAGCGGTTGCGGCGGCTGGTCATCAATCTGAATCATGAACTCGATGCCGGCGAGGCCGAGCTTGTCCTGCGCCCGGAAGGCGACATCGAGCGACGCGTTGCGCGTCTCGGCAAGGTCGCGCCCGGGGGCGAGCATCTCGATCTCAGGCGGGTCATCGGGCGTGACCCGGACGTCGTACACTTCGGGCCGGGCTTCGCGGAAACCGTTCGACTCGTAAAGTTCGATGCGGTACCGGCCGCTGCGTTCGAGCATCAGCGTCTTTTCGAAGCGCGTGGGTGAGCGCTGGTCGATGACGCTGACGACGTCGCTGATCCCGGCAACTTCGGGTGTGAAGATGAACACGGCCTTGTCGAGTGGCATTGATGCTTCGAGTTCCAGCCGCACTTGCGTGCCTTCGAGGCCGGCCAGTTGACCGTTGGCTGTCGCTTTGTTCGGCAGCCCGGCGTAGCTCGGGTACTCGTAGTAAGCGGCGATCGACTTGATGAAAGGCCTTTGGATGACCTGAATTGTCTGCGGGTCAGTCAGGTAGTCGCCGCCTTCGAGCGTGAATTCGATCGGCTCGCGGACTTCGGGAAAGGTGTGGCTGATGGCGAAGCCGCCCTCGGCCTCCTTCACCACGATGTTCTCTTTCGTCCACGTGTCGCCGGTGCCGATGCGGTAGGCGAGTTGCACTTTCTTGGGCACTTCCCCCGTCACGGTCGCATTGATGGCGATCGCTTCCAACTGCGGCACGGCCCAGCCGTTGGCGGGCGGTTGCACGGCAATGGTCGTGCGGTGCGGCCAGCGCGTGCGCGAGAACGGGTTGGCGAAGCGCTCGGCCCCGATGGCCAGGTAGTTCGGCAGCAGCACGCCGACGACGCCAATCACCAGCACGCACAGCGACGCACGCATCAGCCAGCGGCGTGCGGGCCGGCCGTCGATGGCGGCACGAAACGCATTCGCATCGGTGGATGGGTCGCGTTCGAGGGCGGCGGCAGCAAAGGCTTTGCCCTGTTCCGATTTCAGCTCCTGAATGCCCGCGGATTGATGCAGCAGTTCGTACAGTTCGAGGTGCTGCCCGCCGCCGGCCGAGTCAAGCCGTGCGAGTACCGCCTGATCGCTCCAGCGTTCGCGCAACGGCCTAATGATCGAGAACCAGCCGAGCAAGCCCGCGGTGGTGACAACAAGACCGAGCGTGACGACGCGGGCGGATGTCGGCAGGTGCAGCCGCCAATCGATAATGAGCAACAGCGCGAAGGCAACTGTCAACAGCGCGAACAACCGCCCCAGGCCGACGGCCAGCAGCGCGAAGCGCAGCCGACGGCGGAACGCGCTGCAGCGCGAAGCGATCGACCGGGATAGCGGGGTGTCGCTCACTTCTTCAGTCCTACTCGTTCGCTGGTATGGTAATCGAGTTTCACGCTGACGATCCGGCCGTTGCCGACATCGGAGATGAACAGTCGGCGATCGGTATGCGTGCCGACGTAACACGCATGCATCAGGCCGACTTCATCGCCGCCAAGGGGCACCTTGCTGTCGGGCCCGGCGCTGTCGACATTGCCGTAGCGGCCGACGCGGGTGATGACGTTGCCGGCTGAATCGAGGATGGCCACGCTGTAGTGCGACGGTTCCGGCGCGATCGAGCGGGCGAAGTCGTCCAGCGTGAACCGGGAGAACCAGCAGGCACAGCCGCCACCCGCCTGCGCCGCGTTGAAGCCCGCGAAGCCGACGCCGCCCATCAACCAATCCGCCCCCTGCACCCAACCGCGGCCCAGGCCGCCGCTTTGCAGCATCAACGGTCTGTCGGGTCGTTCGCTGGCCGGCAGCGGCACCGGGGCGCGGTCGCTCGAGGAGATGAACTTGCTCTTCCTGGGCGGGACCTTCAGCAGCGTTTCGCTCATGTGGTCGAAGTAGCGTTCGCCATCCACGAAGCGTGTCGGCGTGGCCATCATGTAGATGTTGTCATCGCGATCCATGCCGATGCCGTCGATCTGCGGGCAACCGGGCACGGCATCCTCGTAGATCATCCGACCGTGCTTGTCGAAGACATGGATGCAGGCCCCCGTGGAAGAGAACGTCCTTCCGGGGTAAACCTTGGGCGAGTACAGCTTGCCGAACAGTTGCTCGGTCGCGCCGCCGACGCCGGGGTGGAACTTCTTCTCCTTGCTGCGATCCTCGCCGGAAAAGCGATACGCGCACGACACCACGACATGCCCGCGCGGTGACACGTGGAAGCCGCCCTGATGGTAGCAGACCGGCGAGGCCGACGGGATCACCAGCCCGGCCGCGGCCTTGCTGAACCGGCCGAACATGCCGCAGCCGACTTGCGGCAACTCTTCGCCGTAGTCGTAGGCGACTTCGCGGAAGTCGGGGAAGGTGTACCGCACAATGACGTTGGTCGTGCGCAGGTAGAGATGACCATCGAGATCGAAGGCCCCTTCGAGCGCGTTGAACGGCGTGTCGATCAGTTTAATCGTGCCGGTGTCGGGGTCGATCTCGAGCAGTTGCTTGAACGCCTTGGTGGTCGCGCTGCTGTCGGCCTCGCCGACGTACAGTTTGCCGGTGACCGGGTTGACGATCAGTTGTTGAATGGCATTCGATGGCGGCCGGGCACGCTGAACCTGCTTGACGGTCTCTTCGCCGAAGTCGCGTATGACCTTCAGTTCCTTGCCCTGAGGCTGCAGCAGTTGGATGCCGCACTTCTCCCAGGGGGAGGTGCGACCGCCGTCGCCGGGATGCACGCCGCGTTCGAGATTCTGGGTACTGTCGCGCCCCAGCCAGATCGTCGGCGGCTCGGTCCACGAATCGATTTCCGCGCTGTAGAGTGCGGCGTGCTCAATGCCGGTGTAGGTGCCGTAACGGCCCTTGAATTCGGGAATCGGCAGCAGGTATTCGGCCTTCAGTTTCGGATCATCGAACGACGTATAGATGCGCAGCTTGTTCTCGAACCCGTTCGATGGCACTTCCTTGCCGCCGCGCTTGTGCAGCAAGCCGTTACACAACAGCCAGGTGAAGGCATAGATCTCACCCGTCTTGCGATGAATGCGGACGAGGGCGGGCTTCTCGGTCGCGATCGACTTGAGCAGTTTGCCGTCGGCATCGAAGACCTGGATGCGGTCGTTCATGTAGTCGGAGATGTAGACCCGGCCCTTGTCATCGCAGTCGACCGATGTCGGCACGGCCAGTTGATCGGGTCCGTTGCCATTGGCCTTCGGGTCGATGCTGCCCTTAAAAAGGACCGGTTCCTTGTCGCCATCGAGTTCCATGCGCAGGACGCAATGTGTCGCATCGAAGTTGAGCGGGTAACGCCAGGCATAGCCCGAGAGATAGACGTACTTGCCATCGGTACTGATCGCGGCATGCGTCGGCTGGATCTCGGCCGTCTTGCTCTTGTACTGGAACGTGATCTTATCGAAGGCGACGACGGTCTTCGGGCCCGTGAGGGTTCGGCCGCCGGTCGTGCCATCCGTGTTCAGGCGGTTGAGTTGCCGGCCGACAAGGGCGATTCGGCCGTCGCGTACCGACATGGCCGTGGCCCCCGCTCCGGACATGCCCAGCACGTCGTAAATGCTGGCGTTGTCGCCGGAGGTCAACAGCGTCTGCTGGTAGACGCTGTTCTTGAGCGGCCATTTCTTGTTGTCCTGCGGAAACTCCTGCCAGTTCAAACCTTTCACCTGGTCGAGCTTGTCGGCCGGGAACGGGTAGACGGTGCGTTCGTAGGCACCGGTGTGGCTGAACTTCTTGAGCGTATCAACCCCGCGCCCTTCAAAGACGTAGACACCGTCTTCGGCGGCCTGAATCAGCGGGACTGCCTCGGCAATGCGCTTGGTAGGCGACCAGTACAGGTTGCGTTCAAACGAAGGCTTTAACCCCAGCGACACTCGAACAGTGTGGGCATCGCGATTCTCGACGTAGCGCCCCTGGTCGTTCTTCCCATCCCAGATGAGAGACTGTTCGAGCGTGTTCTTCTGAAACGGTGCCGGGGCCGCGGTTCCGAGCACGCCGCTGGCAAGGTGCCGGACAATCCGGCCCTTCTCGTCCTCAATGGCGACGGTCGCATCGCAATAGGCCTTCGACGTAAAGCGGATTTCGACACGATCGCCATTCGGCGTGACGGTCGGCTTCACGTTGAACGCGAAGACCTCCCGCCGCTTCACGGTGAATTCATCCTTGTCCGCCGCGCGCAGGGAGAGTGCGGTGAGAAGGAGAGCGGGGATACAGGACAGTCGAAACCACTTCATGGTCGACTCCGGGAATATTCGTGCATCCCTTTGGAATGCACGCTGAGCGTGCCGTTCGTTACTTCAACCCGATCGTTTCACTGGTGTGGTAGCCCAGTTTGACGTTGACCACCCGGCCGTTGCCGGGGTCGGCGATGTAGAGGCGTTTGTCGGTTTGGGTGGCGACGTAGGGGGCGTAGAACAGGCCGACGCCGTCGCCGGGCAGGGGGACTTTGCTGTTGGGACCGGCACTGTCGAGGTTGCCGTACCGGCCGATGCGCAGGATCAGATTGCCGGCCGAATCGAGGACGGCCACGCTGCAACGGTCGAGTTCCGGTGCGAAGCTGCGGTTGAGGTAGTCGAATGCGAAGCGCGCGTTGTAGCAGTCGCAGCCGCCGCCCGAGCGTTCTGCATTCTTGCCGCTGAAGCCGACGCCGCCGTAGAACCACTCGGCCCCGTCGACCCACGCCTGCTTGACGATGCCGTTGTACAGTTCCGGCGGGCGCGTCGGCTGGATGTCCTTCGTCAGCGGTACCGGTGCGGTGGTTGTGTCGCTGAGGACTTTCGCCTTGCGCGCGGCCACTTTGATGATGGTGCCCGTCATATCGTTGAAGTACCTCTGCCCGTCGAGAATGCGCGTCGTGGTCGACATGATGTAAAGATTGTCGTCGCGATCGATCCCCAGGCCATCCGACTTGGCGATGCCGGGGAGCGCATCTTCGTAGAGCAACTTGCCATGCTTGTCCCAGACGTGGACTTCGCCCCAGCGAGCCCGGCCCGGGAACGCGGGCGGCTGGTACGGTTTGCCCGACAGTTCCGGCGGGGCGTCGTAGATGTCCTTGCGGGAGACGGTGGCGTTGTCCGTATTGTTGACGGCAATGAACAGGTTTCCCTTCAGCGAAATCGCCATGCCGCCGTGATGATGCAGCCCGGCATGTTTGACAGGCAACCGCAGCACTGAAGCGGCCTTGGTCGGCTTCGCCAGTCGGCTGCTGCTTGTGCGGATGTCGGCCACTTCCTCCCCGTAGTCCCACGGGACTTCACGCCAGTCACGCGGGTGGTAGCGGGCCACTTCGTAGAAGGTGCGCAGATAGGCCAGCCCGTCGGCATCGAAACACATGTCCTCGGCATCGAACGGCAGCGGGACAATTTCAACCTTCTTCGTTTCCGGATCGATGCGCACGACATCCTTGTACGACTTGCCGGAGGCGGCCTGACCTTCACTCAGGTACAGCAGCCCCGTGGCCGGATCGACATGCAGGCGTTGGCGAGCGTATTCGGCCGCTTCGGTGCGGACGACGGATTTGGCGGCATCGTCATTGAAGTCGCGTTTCTTGATGAACTTGCCGTCTTCCAGCAAATAGATGCTGACGTTGGTATGGCGAACGCGGTCCCGCGAAATGAAGTCGGCCCGGCCCCATTCGGCACAGAACCAGATCGTCGGTGGATTGGTGTAACCATCCAGTTCCGCCCGCAGCGGGATGCCCTGCGAGCGATCGAGTACCGCGTTCATCGGCAGCGGGACCGTCCGCACCACGGAAGAATCGGCGAACGATTTTACGATGGTCAGCGTGCCGGGCGGGGCATCTTCACCTTTCTTCAGCGGGTTGTTGGTCGGCATCAGCCACGAGAAGATGTAGATCTCCTGCGACTTCGGATGGATGCAGACCTGCGCGGGGGCCGGCGCTGCAATCGACTTGAGCAACTTCCCGGCGGGACTTAGCACCTGCACGCGGTTGTTGGCATAGTCGCTGACGTACAGCCGGCCTTCGCTGTCAACGGCGACGGATGTCGGCATTTTAAACTGTTCCGGCCCGGTACCGGCATCGGCCAACTTTGGACTGCCGGCCAGCACTTCGACTTCCTTGCCAGCGGCATAGTCGATCTTCATGACGACCGGCAGCCAGTCGTAGCCTTTGATCAGCACGATGTCGCGTGTGGCGGCCTGGCCGTGGGCCATGACGTAGCCGGTGAAGTACAGCGTCTTGCCGTCGGGGCTCAGGGCGCTCGAACGCGGGACGACCAGCGTCTCCTCGCGCGGGCTCAGCTTGAACGGGATGCCGACGGCCGGGCCATGCAGGTCGAGCCCGCCGGAGGAACTATCAGTGGCCAGGCGGTTCAGGCGCAGCCGGCTGACGGCAATGCGGGCATCGCGCACGGCCATGGTGGAGACCGCGTTGCCCCAGACCGAGCCGTGATAGTTGTTGTGAACGTCGATGCCGAGGCTCAGCTTTTCGCTGAAGCCGGCGTTGCTGCCGGACGAGAGCAGCGTTGCCTGGTGGAAGCCTTCCTTCATCGCGCACTCGCTGCCGTCCTGCGGCATCGTGTGCCAGTGCAGGCCTTTCACGTCCTTCAGCTTGTCGGCAGGGAACGGGTAGATGGTGCGCAGATAGTTGCCGTCGTGATCGAATAGCCGCAGATGGTCGAGCACGCGCCCATCGTAGACGTAGACACCTTCGGGGGCGGCGGCCATCAGGCAGGCTTCCTGCTGGCTGCGTTTCTTCGGTTCGCTGTACAGATCGCCGTCGTACTGTGCCTGCAGGCCAAGCGAGACGCGCACGCGCAGCTTCGACATATCGTCAACGTAGTTGCCCTTGTCGTCCTTGCCGTCCCAGGTGATTTTCTGTTCAAGCGCTTTGGGCGTCAGCGGCGGCGGGGCCTTGTCGCCTGGAATGCCGCTGACGAGGTGACGGATGATCTTCCCCTGCGCATCTTCGACAACGATGGTGATATCGCAGATTGCTTTCAGCGCGAACGCGATCTCGACCTTGTCCCCGGAGCGTGAAAGGGTCGGCTTGCGGGTGAACTCGAAGACGTCCTGCCGCTTGATCTTGAACTCATCGGCGTCCACCGCGCGCAGGGCGGAAGCGGCGACGGTGAATGCGAGAAGAGTAGTGAAGAACCGGTTCATCGCAATCCTCGATCTCGTGCATCCCGTGGGTACAGGGCTTCCAAGGTCAGCAAGACCTTGGTTTTGATCCCGGAGGGATCACAGCTATTAGCCCCGGGTCGCCGCTTCGGCGCACCCGGGGTTACGCCGAACGTTGGCATCGACCCCGGAGGGGTCGCAGCGCGAGTCAACAGCCGATCGCTGCGACCCCTCCGGGGTCGATTGCGAGGGGAGGAGAGCTACCGGTGGTGTCGCTGCGCTCAACCACCGGCTAATCGCTGCGGCCCCTGTCGGGGTCAAAACAACCACTTCGCCGAGCGAAAGCCACGTTCTCCTCAGCCGATTCATGTTGGAAGCCTTGCCCTCGCGGGATGCACGCTCAACGCTTATCGATTATCGCTCATACAGGGGAAGATAACCCAACGGTGCTTGCAGCGTGATTGCCGCCATCGCGGTTGTGTACGTTGTGTTGCCGGTCTGGTCGGGGTATTCGCCGTCTTTGCGTTGCAGGGCCTTGAGTACCTGCACGGCCTTGGTGAACCAGGGGACGAAGAACGCATCGCCGCAGGAGTACATCGCCAGGCTGGCGTAGAAGCAGCCGAAGACGATGTAGCGCTGTTCGCACAGGTCGGCCACGGTGTAGCGCTGGTACTCGTAGGCGATCTTGTCGCGCGCGGGGGTGATCAGCGGATGGTTCAAGTCGCCGTTGTTCGACAGGGCGATGATGCCGGTGCCGCCCAGGCTGGGGGCTGCCTGCAGGCCGAATGTGCGGTAGCGGAAATGGCCGTCGGGCATCGCGCACTGTTCGACGAACTTCACCCCTTTGTCGATCGCTTCCCGCGGCACCGTGAAGCCCGCTTTCTTCGCGAAGCGCAGCACCCAGAGCACGTTCGCGGTGACGGACATATCGCTCAGGCCTTCGCGGCTCATCTGATAGCGCCAGCCGCCGTCGAGATGCTGGCTGCGCAGGAGGATCTGCACCGCGCGGGACAGAACGTCTTTCGTTTCAGGCCGCCACGGCATGTCTCCATAAGCGAGCAGGAGTGCGAGCGTGGAAAGGGCATGTTCGTAGCCGGGGCCGTAAGGGTTCGCCCCTTTGCCGACGATGACGCCGCTGGTCTGGGCGTTCTTCAGCAGGAATTCCAGGCCGCGGTCGATCTGCCGGCCGTACCTGCCCATGCGCGGGCGGCTGCCCTCGGCCATGAAGGCCAGCACGCATAGCGCGGTCACGCCGGTGTTCGAGTTGAACTGCGAATCCGACCAGCCACCATCCGACTCCTGGGCCTTGGCGAGATATTCGAGCGCCTGGGCGGTCATGCCGCGCACTTCATCCGTCAGCAGTTGCTTCGCCACTGTGCTGCGTTCGGCCGGGCGTGGCAGTACCAGGAACGCGGGGTCGAGCCCCGGTGAGGTCGGCCCGGCCTTGCGTTCCCGCTCGGCCAGCAACTTCTGCGCATCGTCGGTGATTGGCGCGGCCTTCTTCGGATCCTTCTTCGATTGACTGAAGGAAACGAACGGCAGGGCGACGCCGACCACGGCGACGGCCACGAGCATGCGCAGTGTGAATGCTCTCATAGCAGCCCCCACCATTTCCGCAGCGACAACTCGATCGACACCAGCAGCAGGAACAGGACGATGATCGGCCAGCCGTCCCAGATCTCTTCAAGGATGGACTCTGTACGAATCTGCGGATCGGTCGGGATCGATGCCAGCAGCGCGTCGAGTTCATCGATCGTGCGATAGTCGAGCGCCCGGCCACCGGTGCGCTGGGCGATTGCGTCCATCCCCTTCAGGTCGGCGCTGGTGTCAGCCTCTTCCAGCGACTGCATTCGCACCTGGAACGGGTGCTTCACGTCGAACAGCGGCTTGGCGTCCGACGGGGCATCGGGGGCGGTCTGCCGGGCATGGGCGATCATGCTGCCGACCCGGCGGGCCCGGTAGTTGCCGCGGTAAAACGGTTCGCCCTGCGAGTCGAGCGTGAGCGGCACCATGTAGGTGTCTTTGGCCTCACTGGATACCGCGGTATAGAGCGGCTGTCCCGCCAACTGCGCGAGCAACGCCGGGTCGAGGACGCGCAGGCTCAGTTCCACATTCTCGCCGGGGTTGTAGCTGCGCTTGTCCGTGGTCAATGCCACCTGCTGCTGCGTGCCGAGCAGGCGGGCCTCGCCGAGGTAGCGGATGATGCGCGTCCACAATCGGTCGTAGTCGAAGCTCTCGGCCGGGTAACGCCACTGCCAGAGGCTGTCGAGAGCGGAGAGGAAGACGACGCCGTCCTCATAGCGATGGATCGCCATCAGGCTGCTGTCTTCACCTTGCGTCTTGCCGGGGCGTTCGAGCAGGCTGATCGCCTTCGGCTTCAGGCTTTGCACGGAATGGTACCACCAGAACGGCAGTTTCTCGAACGATTCCCAAATCTGTTCATTGGTGGCCGTGTCGGTGGACGCGAGAAACACCGGGTGCAACTTGCCGCGCGGCGTGCGCGTTGCCTGGAACGATTTGTCGTACACCCGGTCGTGATCGAGATGCAGATTTTTGTCGACTTCCACGGGAAGCATGCCGCGGATGCGGGCGGCGTGTACCTGCACCAGCTTCGCCAACCCGTGATTGCGGCCGGTCAGCACCATCAGCCCGCCACCCGTGCGGACCATGTTTTCGAGGCCGCCGAGTTGCTGCGTGGTGATACCGTTCGGATCGACGTCGAACATGATGCAGACGTCGAACGCCTGCCAGTCCTTCAGCGTTGCGGGCAACCGTTCGATGACAGTGTTGCCCTGCTGCACATAGTCCACGTCGGCGGATTGAAGGTAGGTGGATAGATCGATGATCGGGTCGCGGAGCAGGGCGGGCACCATGTAGTAGTACTCGCGCGATGGCTGTCCCGCGATCAACAGCACTTTCAGCGTGCGCTTGACCACTTTGACGGAAACCTCGGCCGTGTTGTTGTCCGCGTTCGCTTCATCGGGCTGTTTGGGCAGGGTGAAGCGGTACTGGCGCAGGCCTTCGGTCATCGGGATCGTGGCGATCGGCACCGTTTGCGGACCGCGGTTGAGCGTCAGCGGCCGACGGGCGAGTTCCTTGAACGGCGCGGCCCGGTCGGCCCCGTCGCGCTCTTCGATCAGCATCCCGGTGCTGAGCGGGTTGCTGATCTGATTGGTGATCTTCACCTGAAAGGTCAGTACATCGCCCAGGCTTGCTTCCGCCCCGGCAATCACTTCGTCGATGCGCAGATCGCGCAGCGGGAACTCGCTGCCCAGCGTGATCGCGTGCACCGGCACCCGGGCGCTGGATGCCTGCTCAGCGCTTGCGATCATGTCGATGCCGCCGGTCTGTCGGCCATCGCTGACCACCAGAATCCCGGCCACTTTCTCCCCGGCCAGATCGCGCAACGATTCGACAACGGCGTCGCCCACGTTCGAGTGATCGCCCGTCGGCTTCGGGTGTTCGGCAAACAGATCATCCTTGGTCAGGGCGTCGCTGCCCGCTTCGCGTCTCGGGATTTCCTTCAGCAGGTTCAGTCCATCGGAGAAGGAGTACAGCCGTACGCGGTGCGTCTGCCCCAGCTTTGCCTGGGCACGCTGGGCGACGGTCTGCGCAGTGTGGTAGCGCGTACGGTGATCGGGCGCCTCGGCCTGTGCGAGCGGGCTTTCGCGCGCGTCGGGCAGGTTCATGCTCTGCGATTCATCGACCAGAATGGCGACGACCGGCAGCCGTTCTTCTGTGCGCATGCGCTGCACTGCGGGGCGGGCGAGTGTCATCAGCACCAGGGCCGCGATGCCGCAACGCAGCAGCCACAAGATGGCCGATTGGCCGCGAGACAGGCGATAGATGCCACGCGATTCGCGAACGACGACCAATGTGTAGAAGGCCAGCAGCACGAGGCCGATGGTGCCGAGAATCACCAGTTCGCCGGAAGAAGTCAGGCTGGTCATGCCGGCGACCCTCCTGAGCGGCGTCGGCCGAAGCGAAACGCCTGCCACGACTCAATGGCCAGGATGAGCATGAGCAAACCGATAACGTAGGGGAACAGTTCCGTGACCGTGTGCAGCCGACCAGCCAACTCCTCAATCGACACGGATGGCGGCACCCATGTCAGGTTCGTGCCTCCCAGCAGATCGCGAAGCTCGGCCTCATTGACGCGGTTCAGTTCGCTTTCCTCGGGGTTCATGTTCACCACGAACTTGCGGCGGGCCAGCACTTCCTCGATCGCATCAATCTGGTACAGGCCCTGTTGCGATGTTTCATCGAAGGTCACGCGGAAGCTGTCATCGGAACCGGGTTGCTTGGCAGGGGTAAGGCGTTGCTTGCCGCCGTCGGGCAGGCGCAGCAGCAGATGCTGATTCGACATCAGCACCGGTTGATCGAAGCGATCGCCGACGCTGAGGTTCACCCCGGCATCCTGATTCCCCGCGAGGTAACGCAGCAACTCCTGAAGCAGGATCGGGTACTCCGGCAACACCGGCAGTACGCTCCAGCCGAGGTTCGGCGTGAAGTTGGCCAACAGCACACGCCCCCGGCCGAACGACTTTTCGACCAGCGCGGGCACGCCGTTGGACAGCGGCAGCACGATCCCGGACCCAACCGCGGGGGCGAGCTTCACCCACTTTAGAAATGCAGCCTCGTTGCTGCCGGCCAGACGCGTGAACTGTCCCATGGCCGGGTGTTGCGTCTCGCCGTAGCGCGGGAAGACGGCGTCTTTGGCATCGGGCGACGCGGACGCTTTGTCCAGCAACTGAGCGGGCAGCAGGCCTTTGCCTTCCTTGAACAGGTGCTTGTAGTAGTCGTAGAGGTTAACATCATCGTTGAGGAACGCCAGCAGGGCGCCGCCGTCGCTCACGTAGCGTTCCAACTGTGCAGCCATCGTCTCGTTGATGAGCGGTGTGCCGGTCAGAACGACAGCGGCATAGCTCGACAGGTTCTCGAACGACAACTGTCCGGGCCGGATCGACTTCGCATCAAAATGCGATGGTTTCTCGATGCCGGGCTGAGCGGGCGGGCGGATCGCCTTGACGAGAAACGCTGTCTCGCACGCAGGCGAATCGGCACTGTCGTCAATGATCAGCACGCGTACATCGTCGGCCACGCGGCACAGGTACTGCCGGCGGTTGTCGAGCCGATAGTCATCGCCATCGACGACGACTTCAACGAGATACTCGCCTGCTTTCGGGAAGCGGTAGTCAAACTCGAGCACCGCCGGATCGGCCCCGAGCGAAACGTCACGCACCGCTTTCTTGTCGCCATCGACGAGGAACATCACCTGCGCCCGGGCATCCGCGGGCGGCTTGCCGCGCGATTGCAGTTCCACCTGGAACGGGATGCTCTTGCCGGCGGACAGCACGAACTCGGCGGGCCGCAGCATGGTGACCAGATAATTGAAGGCCGACTGCCCGCCGACATCGACGAGGAACGTTTCACATCCGGTCCCCAGCTCGGCGAACGCCTGCGATAGCCCGACCGATTCACCTGCGCGCTGCCAGGTGTGCGATTGCATGTCACTGAAGAGGTAGAGTTCAACGGCATCGAGTCCCTGCCTCGCGATCTGTTCTTTCACGGAACGCAACGCGGCTGTCATCGGTGCGGCTCCGACGGTCGGCCGCAGTGATTCGATCCTGGCCGCAGCCGTGGTCAGGTCGGTCTCGTTGTCGACGACCGGTACTGCCCGGTCGGTCAGCATCGTGACGCTCACCCGACTGCCCGCAGGTAGAGAACGCACCACGCCGGCCGCCTTCTTCTGCGTGAGTCCGAAGGCAGTGGTCACGTCGACCTGTTGCTGCATGGAGGCCGTGGCATCAAGGATGATGAAGACGTGGCGTTCGCGCTGGTTGCCGACCCAGCTTTGCTTCAACAGCGGTCGGGCGATGGCGAAGACAAGAAGGATGATGGCGACGGTCCGCAACAACAGAAGGAGGAGGTCTTGGCGTTTGACCTTTTTCTGTTCCTGATTGTCGAGCAGGAAACGGATCGTTGGGAGTTCGATCTGGCGCTTGCGGCGGCGAAACAGCCACTCGATGACCCACGGAAGCGCGAGGGCAGCGAGGCCGACCAGAAGAGCAGGGTGCGTGAACAGGGATGCCATCGTTCAGCAACGTTCCAAGTAGCGGAGCGTGGTGGGATGTAGGGATTATCTCCGGCGGCAACACGATGTCAACAATCGAAGTGGATTCCCTGACGAGTTGTTATTCGACAACCTGAATTTGACCCGGGAGGCGGAGCAAGTTTGCAAAGTTGAGAAGTCACAATTACATCTTGCGGGGATGCGGTTGTAAAAAATGCCATGACGACGCGGGGAGCAGGATCACTTTCAGGAACAGCTACGCCACAAGAGGCTATCAAGTAAGGGTTTGCGTGAAGTGTGTGATCCGATGCGCAAGTTGGCACGGTCGTTGCATTAGAGGTTTGTACCAACCACGACGGGCGGAAACGCTCCTCGAATCATCGGGGCTGGGACAGAAGAGGCTTTCGGGGCCGGAACCCTCGAAGAGCAATCCGCCGAACGGGTGATTTAAGGCCTGGGGCGGTCCGATCGGTTTGATTAGTGACCTTTGCCAATCGGCGTCGTGGCCCCGCAAGGCCCGACCCGTTACAACCATCGGCCTGCGTGACCCCGCGGCCGATATATGCTTCACCGTGTCGAACGACCCCCTCGTCCGGCACGTGCTGACCTTCTTCCAACCCGCCCCGGTTTACCGGGGCGGGTTTTTCTGTTTACACCGTTCGCAATTGCCGATATGGCCTTGCCGCTCTGTCGTGGCGACGGACGTCCTCGCCTGTCGCAAACCCTTGAAAGACGAGGACGTCCGTCGCCAAGAGAAGACGGGCCAATGAGGAATATCGATGCGCTTTCTCTGGATCTGCGTACTGGTGTTGTGGACGATTCTTTCGGGTCCGGTGTTGGCATGGCGATGAACGGCTGGTCATCCTGTATAATCCATATCATGGCGCGTGTTGTCCTGGCAATGAGTGGCGGTGTCGACAGTTCCGTTTCGGCAGTGCTGCTGAAGCGTGCGGGGTACGACGTCATCGGCCTGTTCATGCGAACTGGCAACCACAGTTCGCATGCCGACACCCGGCCTGACAACAAAAAGGGCTGTTGCAGTGCCTTAGATGCCGGCGACGCCCGCTGTATTGCCGACCGGTTGGACATCCCCTTCTACGCGCTCGATTTCGAGCGCGAATTCGACCAGATCATCGACTATTTCGCGGACGAGTACCTGAAGGGGCGTACGCCGAATCCGTGCGTCGTCTGCAACAACTGGCTGAAGTTCGGCAAGCTGTGGGCGTTCGGCAAACAGCTGAATGCCGACTTCATTGCGACCGGCCACTATGCGCGGATCATCGCGGGAACCGATGGGCCGGAACTGCATCGCGGCGTCGATCCGGACAAGGACCAGTCGTACGTCCTGCATGGGATCAAGCGCGAAGTGCTGCCGCACCTGCTGTTCCCGATTGGCGGTTACCGCAAGCCGGAGATCCGGGCCATCGCCCGCGAAGCGGGGCTGCCGGTGTCCGACAAGCCGGACAGCGTCGAAATCTGCTTCGTGCCCGACGGCGATCATGCCCGGCTGATCCGCGAGCGTCGACCGGAACTGGCCACGGCCGGCAGCGTCGTCGACACGGCCGGGGCGATCCTCGGGGAGCATGACGGTTTCGAGCGCTTCACCATTGGCCAGCGCAAGGGGCTGGGCATTGCCACCGACCGCAAGCGCTATGTGCTCGACATCATCCCCGAATCGCGAACAGTAGTGCTGGGGGACAAGGAAGAATTGCTGGCGGAAGGCTTGATCGCATCGCGCGTGAACTGGCTGATCGACCCGCCAACCACCGGCCTGCGCTGCACGGCGAAGATCCGCTACCGGCACTCCGGCAGCCCGGCCGCGGTCACTGCGACTGACGATGGCGGCGCAACGGCCACCTTCGATGAAGCGCAAAGCGCGGTCACCCCCGGGCAGGCTGTGACGTTCTACATTGGCGATCGAGTGCTGGGCGGCGGATGGATTGAGAAGGCGACTTCAAGCGGTTGATGACGCCAGCTCGTTGCGGATCACAGCAGCTTTTGCAAGTCGCCTTCGTCGAGTTCGCGGATGAAGTGACAGCCGGCGATCCAGCCGCCTTCGGAACGCGGGCCGACGTAAACGACGCACGCGAGGATGTCGAAGATCTGCTCGCCTGCTCGTGTTTTGAGCATCAGGTCGAGAATAACACCCGGTTCCAATCGTTCATCCACGAACAGGCCGATGCCGGTCGGCGAGATGTTCACAATTTCGGCCTGCTTGCCGGGCAGCCCGGTCGGTGGCAGGGCGAGGTACTCGGCCTGACCTTGCCCCGGGAAACGCATCCACGCTCTTTTGTCCGGCGTGTTCGAACGCTCCCTTCGGCCGCCGAACTGCTTGAGTTCGTCGTCGCCCAGTTCATCGGAAAATGCACAGCCGATGGCATAGCTGCCATCGGTTTGCGGTGTCGCGTGCATGACGCAGGCAAGCACCGCTGTTTCGCGGTTGCTGCCGCTCGTCGGCAGGGCGATGCGGATCAGCGTACCGGGGTCCAGCTTCATGCTGGTCAGAAACTTCATCCCCCCGCGCGAGATATCGCGCACACGCACCTGTTCGGCCAGCGACGCATCGCCGACCGATTCGCAGTTGGTCTCCACGTTGATTTCGTGGCGGGTGTGCGCCCGGCGTTCGTCATCCTTGCCGCCCTCCGTGCCGCGACGGAGTGTCTTCCACAAACGCTCAAACATCGAACGATTCCTCGACGGGAGGGCCGTGTCCAGTTGTTCTGATGGTATACCACATCCCGCGCGGTCGCGAGGTAAATTCGATTCAGCTTCGTACTTCAACCAGTTCCATCAGCCGCGTGTTCAATTCCGCCCGGTCGATGCGCGCGTAGCTCCCGTCCACCGGGCCCAGCAGCGCCCAGTCGTCCTTCCCTTCGAGTGTGTTGGCGACCATGAAGTCAGCCCGTGACTGCTGCCGCGACCGGTCGGCGACTTCGAGCAGCTCAGCCTCGCTGAGGCCCACTTCCAGCTTGAACTTCACCAGCGTGCCGGTAAAGCCGTACGGCTCGCGGAAGCGGTCGACGAGTTTAGGCGTCGGCACCAGCCGCAACCACAGTTCCTGGTGGCTGCTCTTTACCTTGCCGGCGGAGACGTCGTGCAGCGTCTGATCGGTGCCGGTGGCGAAGACCCCCGCGAGTGCGTAGTCGCTGACAGCCGCGCAGTGGATGATGGTGTCGAACGAGCCGCCGGGAATATGGGTTTCCAGCAGGCCGGCAAGGTCGTCGAACGTACGGTAGGCCAGCACCTTTAACCCGGGCACGTCGGGCGCCTCAGCCGGGTGCGACGTCATCAGCGTGACTGTATGCCCTCGCTGAGCTGCTGCCGCGGCGATGCGTGCCCCCGTTCGACCGGTGAAGATGTTCGTCAGGCAGCGGACCTGGTCGATGGGTGTCTGCGTATTTCCGGCCGTCACGAGGATGTTCATCGCTTCTCTCTGGTCTATCCGTCGGCACGTGGTTACGATCATCCCTACATGCAAGATCACATATCAATAGCGGAGTAGGCTATGAGAATCGGCGTTGTCCTGTTGTTTTTCAGTTCGTTGCTCGGACTGGCCTGCAAGAAACAATCCGGTTCGTCGATCGACAGCTCGCCGGCAAGCGAGCCCGAGGCAAACAGCCCGGCCCTGATGAAAGCGAAGCAGAAATCGCGTCAAAAGCTTGAGCAGATCGGGCTGGGCATGCACAATGCGATGAGCGCGCTGGGCTCGTTTCCTTCGGCAGGGATGCCGGCACCGACCGAGGTGGCTCCGTACGGTTCACACGGGTGGCGGGTGCAGATTCTGCCGTTCGTTGAGCAGCAACCGCTTTACAACCAGATCAACCCGCCGTTCAAGCTCCCTGCCGGCATCCGGCAGCAGGTCTTGCCGCTTTACTCTTCGCCGCACGGGCCGGCATCCGCGGACACACCGTACCGCGTCTTCGTCGGCAACGGCGCGGCATTCGAGCACGGGCGGAACCTTGGCATCCACCAATACGGCGATGGCTTGTCGAACACGATATTCGTTGTCGAGTCGGCCGAGCCGGTCAACTGGGCCGACGGGCCTGAACTGCTGTACGACCCGAAGAAGCCGCTGCCGAAGCTCGGCATCTTCCCGGGCGGCTTCCACGCGCTGATGGGGGATAGCTCGGTGATCTGGCTTCCTTCGTCGACGCCTGAAGCGACGATCCGTGCGATGATCACGCGTGCCGGCGGCGAAGTGGTTCTGCCTCCCTGAATGTCCGTGAAAGGAATGACTGATGCAGGATGTGGAAAAGTGTCGCCGAATGATCAGGATTTTTGCCGTTTCGATCGCCTGCCTGGCAGGGTTCGTGATCGTTGCCTGGCAGGTGGCCACCGGTGGCCCGCTCACGGAACTGGATCGCTCGCTGTCGCTGCGGTTCTATGATTTTGCCCGGGCGGATAGCGATCGGTTCGATTGGACGATCTGGGCGACCGACCTGAATCTGGGTCGGCCGCGTATGATTCTCATGGTCGCTGTAACAGTTGTGCTGTTGCTCGACCGGAAGTTTGGCTTGGCGTTGGCGTGGCTGGGGTCGCAGTATTACGTTCATGAACTGATCGGCGATCTGAAGATGCAGTTTGAACGGCCCCGGCCAGACTTCCCGGATTCACTCTATATCGTCGGCGGCTATTCGTTTCCAAGTGGTCATGCCGGCGGTGCGTTCGCCTTTTATGCGATGCTGGCCTACGTGGTCTGGCGGCAACAGTTCCCCCGCTGGGTGAAATCGCTCAGCTTCGTACTGCTGGCCGGGATGACGATCCTGATCGGCGTGACACGCATGCTGCTGGGCGTGCACTGGTTCAGTGATGTGCTGGGCGGTTTTCTGATTGCCGGGGCGTATGTCGGCCTGTGGGTTTTCCTGTGCGAGTTTGTCAGCGGCTTGAAGCATTGTCCGAAGTCCAAACCGGAACTGCATTCCGTTGGAAGCGGACCGGTCACCAATAAGGTTGAGTCACCTCATGGCCAATAATCAGCCGAACTGGAAGAACCCGGGCGGGGGCAGTCGCTCCTCGGGCAACGTGTCGCGCAAGCAGTGGCAGCCCGGGGCGACACCCAAGGCCGCAGGGCCGGCCGACCCGAAGGCCCGCGCTCGCAAGCGCCTGCTGGCCGCGGGCGTGACCGGCTCACTGCTCATCGCACTGGTGGTCGTCGTCATCTGGTTGTGGAAGCCGGCCAAACATCCGGCACTCGTCATCACCGCTCCGGATACATCCAACACACTCAGCGCACCCGCCAATGTGTATGGGCAGAACAGCATCAAGGAACTTGCCGCCTGGTCGGCCGGCGGCAAAGACCGCGCCCGCGTCGCCGGTGAAGCGGGTGCCTCGCGCGATGCCTGGAAGGCGAACCTCGGCAAGGCCGGCGAAAAGGCGATCGTCCTCTACTTCGCCGCCCCCGGGGCCAGCGATGCCAACGGTCCCTACCTGTTGATGACGCCCGCCGACGCGGCCGGCATCAACCTCAAGGATAAGCTGCCAGTGAGGGAGATCCTGCAGGGGCTTGCCGAGCTTCCCGCTGACAAACAGAAACTGCTGATCTTCGATGCCGCTTTCCAGCCCTCATCGTACGCGCACGGCTTCCTGCACAACGATTTCGCACGCGGGTTGAAGGCCCTTGATGCCGAGATCGAGAAAATCCCCAACCTGGTGGTCATCGCCTCGGCCGATGCCGATCAGCGGTCGTGGGTCAGCGAGGAACTTCGCCAGCCGATTTTCGGCCACTTCGTCAACCAGGCAGTGCGCGGGGCGACCGCGGGCAAGGACCCGCGCGTCTCGGCCCAGGTACTGTTCGATTATGTGAAACAGAACGTCGGCGACTGGGCCCGCGCCAACCGCGATGCCGAACAGACTCCGGTCCTGCTGCCGACCGCATCGGGTAAGGATCGGGCGGAAAAGTTTGAAGTCGCAAGCGTTCAGACGGCCCCGACGGCCGTGGAACCCCCCGGCAACTCGTTCAGCGTACCGGCTGACCTGAAGGCCGCATGGGAAACATCCGAACGCCTTGCCCGTCGGCAACCGCCACCCGAGACGGCCAACCCGTCCGCATGGCGCAGCTACCTCGATACGCTGTTGCGCTGGGAGCACCTGGTACGGGCCGGGGCGAGTGCTGATGCGGTAAGCCGGCAGGCGGCAGCGCTGGAGCGCGAACTGGAGCAGAACCTTTTCGACACCGACCCGCCGTGTTTGGCCAACTCGCTGGCAATTCCCGCGGCGTTCGGCATCGCGATGGGTGAACTGGATGAGGCGGTATTCCGTGCCATCTGGAGCCCGTTGCCGGGCAAGAAGCCGGAGGAAGTATGGAAGGAACACCTGGCCGCCGTCCGCTCCCGTGACGGCGAACGCGGCATCACCCTTGCCCGCATGCAGGCGGGGCGCAAGGTATTCGACCTGTTGGCGCAGAACGAGAACAGCATCACGCCGGAGAATCTGACCCGGGCGCGCGATGTTCTCGAGATCATCGACGAAGGCCAACCCCGGCCGATCGAACTCCACTATCTGCTGATGCTCGGCCGCGATCTTGACGGCAAGCAGCGACCCGAGTCGGTACACATCCTGCAGGCACTGCGCCTGCGGTACGAAGCCGAACAGATCGCCTGGCTGGCCGGCGCGAAGGATGGTTACAGCTACCCCGACCAGACATACCGCTGGATCGAACGATCGCTTGCGGCGGCCGACCGGACACGGCAGTACGGCGAAGACCTGCTGCTGGCCGTCGATAAAGTCTCGTGGGCCAAGTCACGCAAGTTCCTCAGGGAAGCCGAGGAAGCGTACGTCGCCTGCGCGAAGGACGCACGCACCGCCGCGGCCGCATTGCGGATGCGCGATCGGCTGCAGGCGCGGCTGCCTTACCTGGGCCGATGGCTGGCCGGGTATCGCGGTGCGCTGCCCGAGACGGAGATCGAGCGTCTGTTGAAACTCGTCGAGCGCCTTGCCGAGCAGTCGCACACGCTGGATGAGAAGCTGGAAGCGGTGCCCGAGAATGCCGTCGCCCGGTTGGGCGAACTGGAAACGCTGACCACCGAACTGAAGGCCGGCGATGCCGAACTGCAGCGCGTGCTGGATGAGGATACCTCCCGCCTCTCGGCCACGGCGTTGCCTTCCAACTGGCACGCGATCGACAACGCACTGACGCTGCCGTTCATCCCCGTCGACCGGCGCGTGAAACTGCTGACCGATCTGCGTTCCATCTCCCGGCAACTCAACGACAAGAGCCAGACGCAATCCTCGCAGACGACCGCCAGCGCCTTCGATGCCAAGGCTCTGGCCCAGCGGAACGGGCGCGTGGCCCTGGCGCTGCTCGGCGAGCGCTGGGTCGAGGATGCCGAAGCCCGCGGCCGGGCGCCGCGCGGGTCAACGCTGTTACACTACGGCGACCTGAAGCAGCGGATCAATCAACCGGCAGTCGGCAACTGGCAGGACTCGTTGCGGGATGCCGGCGAACAGATCGGCTGGCATTATCGCGAGATGGTCCCCGCTATCATCACCGACTTGAACGAGGCCCAGGCGGTCGATCTGAAAGATGCACCGAAGTACCATGCTCAGGCGAGTGCACTGGCCCGCGGCCTCGACAGTGCCACGCCGCTGCCGGCCGAGCGTTCGCCCGGCGCGGCGGAACGCCGGTTCTGGGCACACCGCCTGTTCCTGTGGCATGCGAAGCGTTCGACCGACGATGCTTGGGCCGCACTCGCGGTTGGCCCGACGACGAAGCCATACTCCGGCGAAGCGGCCGAGCGCTTCGCCCAGGCGGCGGAAAAACTGATCATGGCCGGCAACCCGGCCATGGAATCAAAGGAACGCGCCCGTCGCACGGCCGATGTAACGACGGCGCGGGCGTACATCAAGTCGCCTGAATTCACGCTTGAGTTCGCCAAGGTCAAGGACCTGACCGAGGACCGCGACTTCACCGCCGATGTGCGCATCACCCCCGGCCCGGGGCGGCGCATCGGCTATCCGCTGGTGCGCATCCGCCCGGTGAAAGCACCGTTGCGCGTGGCCGACGCCACGCTGCTGGCCCGGCTGCCGATCGCGGACTTTGCCGAACAGCAGGCCCCGATGCACGAACGCAAACTGCCATTTGGTTTCGAGAAACAGCGCACCGATCCCGTAACAGGGACGGCACCGATCGACTTGCTGTACCGCGGGCATGTTTACGACCTGTCGACGCGCGTGTCGCTGATGGACAAGCCGGACATCGAATGGGTGTACGCGCCGCCGGCCGGCCGGGCACGCTTCGCGATTGTCGGCAAGAAAGACCTTCAGCAGGGCGCAGTCGCGCTGATCGTCGACCGCACGCTGAGCATGAAGGACCCGATCGAAGTGGAAGACGCCCAGGGGAACATCACGAAAGGCTCCAGGAAGATTGAAGAAGCGATCCGGGCCATCTCGGAAGTGCTCGAACAACTGCCGGCCGACACGATGCTCAGCATCGGTCTGTTCCACGGCACCAGTGACGGTACCGTGAAGTTCGAGTGGATGACGACGCCCATCCGCTGGGATGAAACCGTGATTCAGCGCAACGAGATCCTCGCCAAAGTGCGGGCGATCAACCCGCCCAACGACGCCCAGACGACGCCGCTCGCACGCACGCTGGTACAGGTGATCGAACGCCGCGACGCGTTCCCGAAGGACTTTGCCGGATTCCGAAGCATCGTCATGTTGACTGACGGGGAAGACAACATCTCCGCCGACGCGAAGGACATCACCAAGCCGGGCCGACTGGTAACGACCGCTCTCAGGGAAAGCGATCACGACATCGCCCTGCACATGGTGCTGTTCGGTCTGGGTAAGAAGGAAGACAAATACACTCGCGATCAGTTCGCACCGATTGAAGAGGCGGACAACTTCGACAAGCAATACCGCACGCCGGGGCAGATCTGGAGTCGGCTGCAGTCCCGCAAGGAACTGGTGATTGCGCTGCGTGAATCGATGCTGCCGAAGGTGCAGATTGTGCGGGGGGTGGAAGTCGGCGAGCGCTTGCCCAAGGGGCTGCCGATTTCGCTGCCTGGCGAACGGTTTCTGCGCTTCTCGCCCGCGCTCGACGCGGGCACGTACCAGTTGCGGGCGCTCGGGTCGCGCAAGCTGCTGCACCTGGAGCCGGGCGACAGGGCACTACTGGAGATGAGCCGTGCGGACGGCAAGACCGATTTGCGCATCCCCTTTTACGCGGACGTGCTGACCCACATACCCGGGAACCTGCGCACAGACAGCAGTGACAGCAAGGTCCATATGACTTTGGCCAAGAATTCGCTGATCGATCGCGGGTCGGGTAACGATCTGCAACTGATTACGACGATGGAGAAGAAATCGCAGGGGCGCGAACAGGAACTGCGCATCGAGCGGCCGTGGTTCGCCTGGTTCGAGGTGAACCCGCGCAATGCTGCCGACGGCAGTCGGCCGAAGACGATGCGGATCGAGAACCTGAAGGAACGCGTGGCGCCGGCGTGGGAGATCAATCTGGCCGGCTGGGTGCCGGCCGCGGGGAAGACCGACGCGCGAGCCAATGCTGCATTGCCAGGCATCGATTCGTGGTGGGTCGATGTCTTCCCGGGCGACCGTTATACGGTGAACGTGACGAAGTTGCAGAACCTCGATCTGGAGTTCGGGGCACACGAGAAGAACGTGACGGTCGATCGCAGCAAGGTGCATCTGGACGACATCCGCGTCGAGGACAACTTCCTTTACGTGCGGGCTACCCACGAGGAAGGCAAGCCGATCGTCGTTCGCGTGCTGGGACTCAAGAAGGATGAACAGCGACTGCAACTGGGCGAATTGCACCGCTGGTACGACAAGGCCGGAAAGTACACGGCCCGCTTCGGCCCGATCGAGCGTGCGGATATGGGCCGGCAGGTGGCATTCCAGTTTTACACGCTGGACAGTCTGAAGAAGACAGCCAGCCATTCCCGGCTCGAACCGGAGAAGCCGCAGCCCGATTCCAGCGCCCGCGACCTGCTTCCGCGCATCAAGGCGGAGGAGTAATTGCATCAAGCCCCGACCTGAGGCTTCCGAAGGTCGGGGATGTTGGGAGACTGAATGTCCGATTCGCGCCGGCCGCAGGACAAATGGCGTCACGCCGGCCAGCGCCCGGCGTCGGGCGGGGCCGCACCCCCTTCAGCGGGGCGATCGCGCACCGCCAAGCTGTTCCTCGGCAGCCTGGTGCTCGCGGGTCTTGTCGGTGTCGTCGTCGGCCTGCTGTTCTTTCTTCAGCCTGCTGCCAAACCCATCTTCCTGAGCATCGTCGTCTCCGAGTACACCGACAAACGATTTCCCGTCAACGCGTGGGCACTGCAGGACGGTGAAGCGCTGCGTAAGCACTTCGGCACGGACAGCGTGCAGGCGTTCCAAAGCCAGGAACGCGATCTGATTGTCCGTGAACTCAATCAGCTCGCCGATCGCAGCGGCACCGACAACAAGGGGCGACCGATCATCGTGCATCTGTCGGCCAACGCGATTGTTGCCGACGGCACGGTGCAGATCATCCCCGGCAATGCCGTGGCCGGGTCTACCGGCACCTATCTGCCGCTTGCCAGCATCCTCGACCCCTTACGGAAGGCGAAAGGCAATCGTCTTCTACTGCTCGACCTGCGGCCGGTCGTTGATGTTCGCCTGGGGCTGCTTAATAACAATCTCGATGAGTCTGTGAAGAAGGCGTTACCCGATGACCTGCCGTTCGGCGTCATCGTCGCCTGCGGGCCGGGGTCCGAACCGGTCGTCTCGCAGGAGCTTCGTCGCAGCTTGTTCGGCTGGTTTCTCGACCAAGGCCTGAAAGGCAATGCCGACCGCGGGGCCCGGAAGAACGAACGCGTGGATGCGAACGAGTTTCTCGACTTCACGCGCGAGTATGTGTTCAATGTGGCCGGAAAACTTGATCGCGCCCAGCTTCCCGCGATTCACGGGAAGGGGGCGGACTTCACAATACTGTCGATTCCGCCGCAGTCGGTGATGGCAACGCCGCAAGCGGCGGAAGCTTATCCCGCGTTCATTCACGCCGGTTGGAAAGAGCGCGATCGCTGGGCGCAGGAGGGGGTGCAGCGGCGTCTCCCTCGGACGTACCGCCACTTCGAAGCGGTGCTGCTTCGCGCGGAACAGCAGTGGCTGGGCGGATCGGACCTGACGAAAGTCGAGCGGGAATTGGCGAACGAACTGGCCGAGTTGAAGGCCGCGCGAGACGCCTACCCGGAACCGGTTCCGCCGCAGCGATCGCTGGCGATCGTCGAGCGAACGCCGAAGCTGCCGCTGGGGGAAACGAAGTCGGCACTGACGCCGTTGCTCGATCGCATCATGGCGACGCCCGGCTACAAGATGGAAGATCTGGCCGAGATTCAGAAGCAGCGCCTGGCGCTGGCGGAGAAGACGATCGACCCGGCCGCGGCGGCCGTCGTCATCTTCAATGCCGCGATGAGCCGTGATGATCTAGCGATTGATCAGGTGAAGCAACTCGATGCAACCGTGCGACAGTTCGCCGGCAAGCGAGACTATGCCGAGACCGGCATGCTGCGGGCGCTGACCGCCGTTGACGCGGGACGTCTGAAGTATTGGGCACGTGAACAAGACACAATTCCGTTGATCCTGTTGGCAACAAAGGCAGCCGAACGCGCGGTCGCGGTTGATGGCTGCGCATTGCCCTGGCTGCTTCAGTTGCTGACTGCGACGGAACAGAAACGCCGCGCGGCGTTCGACGATCTGCTGAAGAAAGACGAGGAAGGGCGAGGGAAAGCACGCGAGATCATCAAGAAGGAACTGCTGGCCGACTATGGCAGGGTTGCCGAGGGAGGCCAGAACCTCGTTCAAGCCTTTACCCAACTCGACGAATCCCGCGTCTTCCTTGCCGGCTGGGCCGGGTTCGATGTGCCGGATGAGAAATTGCAGCGCGAGATGGATACTCTCTGGCAGTCGATCGTCACCGAGTGTCGGGACCTGCAGGCGATCCTGTATGCTCCCCCGAACGGTCTGCCCGATGTGCAACTGCTGAAAAACAAGGCCAACGATCTTCAGTTCCGCCGCGAGCGCGTGCTGACGCTGATGAAGCCGCCGACGAACGCGCTGCCGGCGGACCTGCCGCGCTGGCTGGCCTGGCCGAACTGGTCGGCCGATCAACGCCGGCAATTCGCGGAGACGCTGTCCGCCGCCGCGCTGCCGCAGGTCGAAAAGGCATTGCAGGTCACACCGGTCGCGCCGCCGGCCTCGCTGACGCCGCCCGATCACACCAAAGCCGCCCTTCGCCGTGCGAAGCAGGCGCTTGATCTGTTGAGTCTGGCCGATCCTGCAGGGGTCGAGAAGGCCGAGTTACTGTTCGCGAAGGTTGCCAAGTCGCCCGATCAGGCCGGGCTGAATGAGCTTGGGAGCATGATCAGCAAGCAATGGATCGACACGCTGCCCGCGCAGTACAAGCAGGCCGCCAACGACACAGCCCGCGAGCGGATCGGCTGGGTGATCCATCCGTTCGACCTGCCCGCGATCCCGCGTTCGGGAGACACCTTCCCGCGTGATGCCGCGGCCGAAGTGAACCGTGTCAAACAGCGTGACTTCGCGCGATTCGTGGCCGACACGCGCGATCGGGCCGACGCGGCGGCGTTTCGCGAGATTGACGGCATCGGCCGAATTCTGGCCACGCTGCACGAACAGCTGGCCAACGAACAGAACAACTGGAAACCGTAATACACGCCCCCTTTTCGACAGGAGAATCTGACATGATGCGATTGCATCGCTGGATGCTGGCGGCGGTCATGGCGACCGCGATCGGCAGTCTGGCCTCGGCCCAAAATCAGGGGACGTTCGTCTTCAGCAGCGACCCGGATGAGGTCAAAGACCCCAAGAGCGTGCTGGCCGCCCGGCCCAACACGCCCGAGACACGCTGGCTGTTCGTCAAGAACCCCAAGGGCGACCAGGCGACCTACATCGTCGAACTGCGAGACGTCAAGAGCCGGGGCGTGATCGCTTCGGGCAAGATCGAACTGGAGAAGAACCAGCAGGCGCGCGTGAAGCTCGTAAAGACACCGCCGCCTGAAGTGAAGGCTCTGCCGCTTGCAGTGGCGACGCCGCAAGCGGTTCCGGCCCCGCCCCCGCCCCCCGGCATTGAACTGAAACGCGACACCGAAGGGCAGTACCGCTTCCTGCTGCGGCTTCTCGACGAGAACGGCAAGCCCGTGCTCGACGATCAGAAGAAGCCGATCGAAAGCCGCGTGGGCGTCGAGCTCCGCCTGCCGTTCTCGTACATCGATGAGCCGTCGATTTCGATCACGCGTATCGACGATGTGCAGAAACTTGATGTGCTTGTGAAGTCCGCGAAGTCGTTCAGCGGTCCGGCGGCAGTTATCGACCTGGCGTTCCCGCCGCAGAAGTCGCTGCGTGCCGATGCGTTGCGTGCGGGTGCCTACCGTCGGGAGATCAAGGGACCGGAGCAGACCGTTCGTCTTCAGGCCAACGACCTGCCGATCGTGACGGGGGCTGAGGAACGTGTCCGCTTTTACGTGAACGTGGACAACTACCTGCGGGCATTCATCTACGAACCCGACTTCCGCCGACCCAGTGACCAGGCCCTGTTGACGTTGGTCCGGTCGCCGGCCGTTCGCGTCCTGCCGGCAACGGCCGATGCCCCGGTGCTGGTCGCCGCCAGCAAGCCGACCGACAGGTACCCGGTGCGCATCGAAGTCGATAACGCCCCGCTGGGGGCGAAGCTGTCGCTGCGCTTCGACCGGTCGGGCTCGGGAACTTTTGCCGAGTCCGATGAAACGATCACTCTGCCGACCACGCGTGAAGAGAAGGTCTTCATCGAACCGGCCGGGGAAGACGAATCGTTCGTCGTCAACTTCAAGGTCAGCGACTGGATCCAGCCGGTCGATACCCGCGCCCTGCGCGGCAAGCACGAGGTTCAGGGCGTGCTTGAATTCGACCAGAACGGCAAGAAGGAAGAGGCGAAGTTCTCATTCTTCCTGATCCTCGACGACACCGCCCCCGAGGGGCTGAGCTTCGGCAAGCTGCCGGAGAAGCATATCAAAGGCACGCCGTTGAAGCTGACAGCCTTCGCCACTGAACCCGAAACGAACGTCACGCAGGCGGTCTTCTTCCTCGGCAAAGTGGCCGACGGCAAGCTGCCGGAAGGGCCGAAGGCGGAAGGCGACCTCGTCGATGCCAAGCTCGGAAAGTGGACCGGCGAACTGCCGATCCCGGACAAGAAGGGGATGATCGAAGTCGGCGTGCAGTTCATCAACGAAACCGGCATCGCTGCCGTGAAGACGCAGAAGATCGAACTGGTCGACCCGCCGTTCCCGGGCGGTACGATCGACGGCACGGTGGTGCTCGGCGAATTGGGCCAACCGAAGGTGCCCGTGTTGCTACGTGATGCCGAAGGGAAAGAAAAGGGCATCGGCATGACAAACGACAAGGGCGGGTTCAAGTTCGAAGGCGTCGCCCCGGGGGCCTACACGGTCTACAGCGCGAAGCCCGACTCAGGCGTCGGCACCAAGGGCAACGCCGGCGTGCAGGTGCAGGTTGGCAAGACGTCGAAGGTAACTGTTGAATTAGGCCGTAAGCCGTAGGGGATTCGGTTCCGTGAAGCCGCGACGCGCAGCGGAGCGATCGCTCCGCTGCGCGTCGCGGCTTCACGGGCGCGTCGGTCACGTCGCCCTGATGCCAAACACATACACCGCCAGCCCGGCAATAGCCACCGCGATCACACCCAGCGCGGTGTAACCCAGTTTGGTTTTGCCGCGAAAGCCCGCGTCGACGATGAAGGCTTCGTCCGTCCAACTGACGAAGCCCTGCGTGCTTTCCACTTTCTTGAAGAACTCCTGGATGAACAACGGCTCGGCGGTGTTGGCCGCACTTGCGGTCAGGTAGCAGCCGCCGTACGACGATGTCTCATCCGCACTCGGCACGACTGCCCGACCGATCAGGCTTGCGATCTTTTCTGAACGGTCCTTCACTCCGGCAAGGAACTGGAACAGTTGTCCGTTCCCTTCGGCAGCCTCCGCGGCTGTTTCGACGTTCGGTGTTTCCAGCTTAAACAGTTTGTAGACCCAGTAGGGCAGCAGGCTCTGGAAGATCCAGTTCACGCCCGCTTCCACTGAACCGGGTTGACTGCTCGGCTTCAGGTCCGGGTTGAGCGGGAAGCTCTTGCCCAACCGCTGCTGTCGGCGATCATGTGAGAACTTGCTGATGAACGCTTCACCGCCCGGCAGCGATTCCATGTCTGCAACCAGGGCGTAGATGGGAAAGCGCAGGCGGAACCCGGCAATCAGGTTGGCCAGGTCTTTCTGCGCCACCAGGCCCACCTGCTGGGCGTTCTCGCCGTTCTCGGCCGAGGCGGCGGAGATGACCGTGATCGCCCCGTTGATCGGGCAGAGCGGGTAACGTGCCTTGTTGATGAGCGAACAGAAGTAGGCCATGCGCGACGAAGTCAGTTCCACCTGCCGGGCATCCTGAAGCACGGAACCGCCGCCCGACGATCGTCGGGCCGGGGCCTGCCCGCCGAAGCCGCTGGCGTTCGACAGTTCGCGAATCTGCGATTTTTCCGCCTCCGAGAGGGGACGCCCCTGTTCGCGCGCTTCGCGGATGATCCGCTGCACCTGCGCGATCGAACCGCCGCCATCGGCCTGACTCATGCCGATCGACTTGTCCATGCCGATCGATTTGTCCATCGCCATGCTGGCCTGAGAGAACGATTCAGCAATGTCGGGCCCGCCGCCGCCTGCTTCCTGTATGCCCAGTAGCGATGCACCGGGGCAGGTCAGATATATCGCTTCGCGACTGGCATAGACGCGCACGGCAGCTGTTGATGACGGCGATCCGTTGATCACGATGCCGCGCGGCAGGGCCGCGAACATCCCCTCTTCACCCGTGTTCGGCTGGCCGAGGACGACGTAAACCGGCGTATCCGCCATGCCGATGCCAGCCTTATCGAGCGCCTGCATGATGCCGGCCCACGCTTCATCAATGTCCGGAAACGCGGAGACGCTGTCTACCGGCTTGAGCAGATTGAAGATCCACCACGCCTGCCATGCGAGGAAGTAGACGAGAAGAAACAGCATCGACAGCCAGAACGGCCGCAGCCACAGCGGGCCTTCGATGCTCTTCATCAACTCGAAATGCTTCTGAACGAAGTACAGCCCGGCCGCGATGCCGGCGATCAGGATGAAGTGGATGGTCCAAAGCAGGCCCGGCGACAGCGACGGCCGGACGAACATCGGTGCGAGCAGGCCGCCCACCCAACGCAGGGCACTCATCAGCAGATTGATCGGGTTCATTCAGGGGTTCTCGGCAGAGCGGGACCGTCAACGAAGCATTGTGATCAACAGGAACGTCAGCACGGGAATCAGTACAAGCATGCCGATGCTGAACGTCTTTACCATTCGCTGGTACCCGTCAACGCCGGTGAGCATCGGCACGTTCGATTCGGGAGTCTTCTCGGGGGTCGGCGGCAGTTCCTTGCCCATCCCCTTGCTGGCGCGCGAGCGGGCGGCAGTCACCCATTCGCGCAGTTGCTCGCTGCGCTCGCCGACTTCGCCGCGGAAACCCAGCAGCACGCACAACAGGAACGCTTCCTGCGCATCGCTGTTCCCGGGAATACTCTCGGCCAGGCGTGCCTGCGACCAGAAGTTGCTGTAACGAATGTTGGTGTGGAACAACGACTGTTCCAGCTTGTTCTCATCCCATTCGCGCTGCCACGACGAGTCGATGAAGATTTCATCCAGCCAGCAGGTCAGCGCGTAGCGGGCACCGAGGAAGCGTGAAGTGTCCATCGACGCGAGCGGATCGAGACCGCCGCCCCACGGTGGCGGCTGATTGGGGCTGCCGAGCATCCCCTTCAGCGTTGCCTGTTCGGTGGCCAAATGTGGCCGTTCACCGCGGCTGAGGCGCTCTTTCAGTCGCAATCCGTGCAGCAGCACAGGGTAAACGTGCTTGGCCAGTTCTTCACGCATGCGTGACATCTTAACTATTGAAGGGGAAGATTCAACGGGAAGCACAGATCAGTTCAGCAAGCCCCGACGTGAGGGTTTCCAAACGTCGGGGCCACCATGATTCCAACTCAGAGTGGCAGGTCCTCACCCTTGCCGTGGTGTTCTGGTAACTTCTCAATAACCCTGAAACAGGCGCAGCTGAATGGTGAAGTTATTCCTACGCTATGAGGCATGGCGAATAGAGTACTGCCACTTCCGGA
>Ga0105048_10001628_pt1 | contig 36305 bp, 24 predicted proteins | sample MAT05_FD_78382 | JGI IMG/M metagenome (GOLD analysis project Ga0105048, IMG submission 78382) | Freshwater microbial communities from Lake Fryxell liftoff mats and glacier meltwater in Antarctica - MAT-05 | ecosystem: Environmental > Aquatic > Freshwater > Ice > Liftoff microbial mat | place... | reverse complement strand
TGCAGGCGCACGCGCTTGGATTTTCCCATCCGCGAAGGGTAAAAATCTTCGGGGCGGGTGTCCCGCAAAATCGATCATCCCTCTCTGCCCCAATCCACTATTGGTTTTGAAGGGCGCGTCCTAAAGACCGGGATTGTCCCCTCGCCGCCCGCAGCGTACCAATCGTCCGCCCCAAGCCCATGCGTCGACCTCCCTCGCACCGTCCACGTCCCGGCGCCCTCCGCTCCGCGGTTGTCGTCTGCCTGGCCTCCTGTTTCACCTCGATCGCCGGCCCGCTCTTTCGCACCAACGATGTCGTCGCCTTCGTTGGCGGCGCCTCCGTCGTCGTCGCGGACCGGGCTGGAGTTCTCGAAACCACCCTCACCCTGGCCCATCCCGGTCACCACCTGCGTTTTCGCAGTCTCGCCTGGGAGGGCGACACCGCTCTCAGCCAACCGCGCGAACTCAACTTTCCCGGGCTGACCAACCTTTTGGACCGATGCCAAGCCACCCTTGTTTGCCTTGAATTCGGCGCCTCGGAAGCGCTCGAGCCTCGCTTCGATGAACCCGCCTTCAAGGCCGGCTACCGGGGCCTCTTGAGGCAGTGTTTCTCCCGGGTCTCGCGGGTGATCCTCGTCATTCCACCCCCCTTCGAATCCAAACCGCCCCCGCTTCCAGACTTCTCCCATGCCAACGCCAGCCTCGTCCGGATTGCCGACGCCATTCGTTCCGTCGCGCAGGTCGCCCGGGAGAATCCGTCGGGGATAGAGCGAATCGTCACGGTGATCGATCTTCACACCGCGTTCACCCGCCAGCCACCGGCAAGTCCGTGGACCTACGACGGCCGAGATTTCAAGACCAGCGGCCATCGCGCCGTCGCCGCCTCCTGGGTCTTACATCTCGGCCACGCCACTCTCACCGGGCAGGTCGAGACTCTTGAGTTCTGGAAGCGCGCTGAGATCGCCGAACTTCACCAAGCCGTCAGCTCCAAGAACCAGTTGTGGTTCGATTCCTGGCGCCCCATGAACTGGGCGTTCCTGGCCGGCGATCGAACCGAGCAACAAGCGAGCCGCGACCATCGGGACCGCAACATCCGCTGGTTCCCCACCGAAATGCAGCAGTTCTCCCCGCTCGTCCTCGAAGCCGAAATCCGCATCGAATCCCTCGCCGCTCAAATCGGCCCCCTCCCATGATCGCATTCCGGCTTTCCCTGCTTGTCGCGGGATTCATCACCGCCTTTTCGGGATTCGCCGCGGACCCTTCCGCGGCCGAGATCGATGCCGAGCGCGCCTCGTTCAAGGTTCTCGATGGCTTCGATGTCCAACTCTTCGCCTCCGAACGCGAAGGCGCCGTCAAACCCATCGCCATCCGCTTCGACGCCGAAGGCCGGCTCTGGGTCGTCGGCAGCACCGTCTACCCCCAGCTCCGGCCCGGGGAGATCGCCGACGACAAGATCACGATCCTGGAAGACACGGACCTGGACGGACGCGCCGATCGCACCACCGTCTTCGCCGACCGGCTCATGGCCCCGCTCGGGCTCGAACTCGGCGACCGCGGCGCCTACGTCGCCTCCGCGACGGAACTCGTCCATGTCCGTGACAGGGATGGCGACGGCCGGGCTGACGAACGCCGAGTGGTGTTGCGCGGTTTCGGCACCGGAGACGCCCATCAGACCATCAACTCGTTCGCCTGGGGACCCAGCGGCGAACTGATGATCTCACAGGGACTTCACGCCATCTCCCGGATCGAAACCCCCTGGGGGCTTTCGGAACTGAGACAGGCCGGTCTGTTCCGGCTCTGGCCGCGGCGCTTGAAGCTCGACGCGATCTGGACCGGAGCCATGGGCGCCCATAATCCCTACGGCACCGTGTTCGACCGCTGGGGCCAGCCCTTTGTCTTCGCGGGCAACGGCCACGGCATCTACCACCTCACCCCGGCGCTGATCGAAACGGATCACTTCCTGCTCCACCCCTCGATCTGGCAACAGGGACGGAAGTTCGGCGGTGCGGACATCGTCGAGAACTCCCACTGGCCGGACGCGTACCAGGGCGAGTTCATCTCCGGCGGCTACCTCCAGAATTCCGTGGAACGTTTCCGCCTCACCGAGGCCGGCTCAACGTTCAAGGTGGAGCGTCTTCAGCCACTGATCGAATCCACCAACACCGCGTTCCGAATCGTCGATGTGCGCTTCGGCCCCGACGGCGCGCTGTATCTTTGCGATTGGTACAACACCCTCATCGGCCACTACCAGACCAGCCTGCGCGACCCGGGTCGCGACCGGACCCGCGGTCGCATCTGGCGCGTGACCGCCAAGGGACGACCGCCGGTAGGCTGGAAGAAATCCGAAAATACGCCCACGCCGGCGCTCCTTGCGGATCTCAGATCGTCGGAACGTTGGACGCGTCAGGCCGCCAAACGGGTCCTGGCGGACCGTTCCACCCCGGAGGTTCTGAACGCCCTCCGCGAGTGGGAACGCCCCGGGATGACCGGCAATCCGCAGGAGCTTTTTGAAGTGCTGGGTGTGTACGCCAGCCACGAAACCGTCGCGACCAACCTTCTCGCCCGGTTGGCGTCCATTTCGGAGCCCGGCGCGCGTGCCTATGCGGCGCGTCTGATCGGCCATTGGGCATCCCGAATCCGGGAGCCCCTGGAATGGCTGGCCCCGCTCGTCATCGACCCCCATCCACGCGTTCGCCTGGAGGCAGTCGTCGCATGCAGCTATGTCGAAGACCCCCGAGCCGTGGAGATCGCTGCCCGCGCCACGGATCATCCGATGGACAGCCACCTGGAGTACGCATTCACCCAGACCGTTCACGCCCTGAAGCCCCGGTGGTCGGACCGTCACGCACGCGGACTGCTGACCTTCGATGGCGACGCGAACCGCGCCGCCGCCTTCGCCCGCGCGGATGGCACCGGGGATACCGTGGCGGATGCCGCGGGACGTCTGGGCCGCGTGGCCGAGGTGGCCCTGGATCGCGACGCCATCGAGCGCCTCGCCTACCTGGTGGCGACTTCCGGCGGACCCAAGGATCTCCCGGTGCTTCTGCGTTCACGTACATTCACCCTCGGCGACACCCCTCTCGACACGCTGCACGCCGAGGTTCTCACCACCCTGTGGCAACGCGTCAGCGACCAACCCGTCCTGCCCGCCGGCAACCTGGCAGCCCAGCTCGCGCCGCTGCTCGGAAGCTCCACGATGGGTCTGAGGCAAGCCGCCATCCGGCTGGCCGGAGCGTGGCAGGTGGAATCCGCCCGGGACGCCATCGCCTCCCTCGTCCGGGATGATCAGGCCGATCCTACCACCCGATCCGCAGCCATCGAAGCGCTCGGAGGTTTCGCCAAACAGGACGATCGGAACGTCCTTCTGGCTCTCGCGAAAATGGCCGATCCGCCGGGCTTGCGGGTCGACGCCCTACGCGCTCTGGCCCGGTTTGCCCCAGGTTTTGCCGGACCTGTCGCCGCCCAATGGTTGGCCGCGCCACCCGCACCTTCCGGGCCTGCCAACGCCCCCGACCCCCTCCATCAGATTCTCGCCGCATTCCTCGCCCGAAAGGACGGTCCCGGCATTCTGACCTCCGCCCTGGAACATCAACCCCCTTCGAAGTCCTCGGCCGAAGCCGCGCTCACGGTCCTTGCCGCGTCCGGTCGGCGCGATCCCGATCTCGCCCGGGCCTTCGAGCGCGCCGCCGGAAGGGCGTCCGGTAAACCAGCGACGTTGGATGAGCTTCCGATGCTTGCCCAAGCGGTTCGCCAATCCGGCCGTCCGATGGAAGGGAAAGCGGTGTTCGAACGGGCGTCCCTGGCCTGCGTCAACTGCCATGCCACGGACGGAACCTCCGGCAAAATGGGCCCCGACCTCGGCGCCCTGGGAACCTCCCAGACCATCGAATTCATCTTGGGCGCGATTCTCGATCCCCAAAAGGAAGTGAAAGAAGGGTTTGTGGCCCACGAAATCGAGACCCGGAACGGTGAGATTCACCAGGGATACCTCCGTGGCGAAACCCCCGGCGAAGTCTCCCTACTGGACCATCTGGAAAACCGTGTCCTGCGCTTCCAGAACAGCCAGATGGCGTCCCGTCGCCAACTCGGCTCCCTCATGCCCCCGGGTCTCGCCGATGCCATCACCCGGGACGAGCTTAGGGATCTGGTCGCATACCTCGCACGACTGGGACGCCGCGACTGAGCCGGAACGATTCCCTTGAAATTTCGCACAGTCGGAAGGGCGGGCCAACGGCCCCGAGGCCTTCAGCCCAGACTAACAGGGCTGGGTTCTCGAGTGTCATTTCGATTTGCGGCCTGAACACCGCAAGCAAGGCCGGTCTCCGCGCCCCTTCAGATCGCTAAATCCCCTGACCCCTTTGCCCCAAACCATCCCGCACCGCTCAACCGCCTCGGCAAACCCGTACGGTCCTCGGTTCGACCTGACCCACAACGTCAGTTCCGAACACGAAAGAACTGCGTCGGCGCGGCATTGGCCGGGAAGAGGATTTCCTGCCGCGGCGCATGGGTCTTCAGCTCGGTCCAAACCTGCCAATCCAAGAGGTCGACCGAATGCTCCAGCACGGGGACACCCCCGCCGGCGTCGGTCACTTCGACGCGCAACTCGCGATTGGAGGTCCATCCCAGCACCACCAACCGAGTCTCCGGGATTTTCCGGGGGCGGACGACGACGCGGGCGGGCTTGCTGTCGACGGACCCCGCAGGATTCGTCACGCGAAGCACGTACTCCCCCATGTTCGCCAGGGCTGCCTCCGACATCCCCCATTCCGCCGAGGTCGCATTGGCAATCACGCTGCCGTCGTGAAACCACTGGTATGTGAACGGCGGGGTGCCGGAGGCGACCCCCTTGAGTGCCCAGGATTCGCCTTCCACCCGATCCACGCTCTCGGGCTCCAGGGTGACCAATGGGGGAACCGGGGGAGGCACGGCGCGAACCGCGTCGATGGCGCCACGGAAACGGGCGAGGCTCTCAGAAAAGTCGCGCTGACCAAACCCGTCCTGGTGGAGCAGAAGCTCCCAGGGCCGGTGGCTCGGCGAACGGGTCACGCCGTTGATGATCGCAAAGATGGGTTGTCCCCCCGACTGAAACCGGTTCGCCAAACCACGATTGAAATCCTCCAGCACGAAGCCGAACTTCGCGCGGTTCACAAAATTCTGGGTCTGGGCCTCCTGGTTGGCCTGGAGATTGACAGCGACGTGAAGGACCGGGATCCCATCGGGATTCCCCCCACGGCTCGAGTACCAATCCACGATGCCGGAGTCGACCTGCGGTGCGGCGGCCTGGCAGAACGGGCACCACCAGGCAAACCACTCCAGAAAGACAATCTTCCCCTCGAAGTCCTGCAATTGGACGGGTTGGGCGGTGGACCGGTCGATCAGTGTGAAGTTATCAACGAGTTCCCCGGTCCGATAGAAGGTGGCCGAGAGCCCCGGGATACCGCCCGCCAACAGGAGTCCTGCGGTCAGCAGGGTCCAACGAAATGGGTTTCGCACGTCCGTAGTCATGGGATTGTTAGAAGTTGTATTCCACCGCGGTCTGAACCAAAGCCCAGTTTCGACCGCGGTAAAGATTGGCGAAAAACGCGGTGCCGATGCCAAAGGGGTCGTAGCGGGTCGCGTAGGGCGCCGCATACAGTTTAAAGGACCAGCGCTCTGTCACGTAGCGCATCCCAACGCCCGCCTGCCAGGCGTGCAAAGGCGGTGCCGCGTTGGAGAAGTTCGAATTCTCGATCTCCCCGCTGTCCGCGTAGTATCTCCCGCCCGCACTCAGCTGCCAGCGCGGGGCTATTTCGTACTCCACCGTGCCACCGACATACCACGCGTCGAATTCCGGCTGTTCAGTCGTCGCACCTCCCTGCGCCTTGACGATCCATCGCTCCCCGAGCGCCAGGTTCACGGACCCCTGATAACCCAACCGCAACTCGCGATCGGAGGTGTCGATCCTCCGGAACTCGTGCATCACCCGCAGTCGCCGATGAAGCACATTCTCGAAAGCGAGGCGCCACACCGTCGTGTACAGAAACGGGCGCCCGTGCCGGAGGCCGTCAAAGTCGATCTCGTAGCCGGGGGCGATCTCGTCGTTCAGATAGCTAAAGTCCAGCTGTGCGAATCCAGTGGCCGGAAGGTACTCCCACCGCAGGCCTCCGCTCAGATTGTGCCCGGCCGGCGTCGGGGCGATGTAGCCGGGCAGGGTGGAGAACTGCTGGCGATAATACTCACTGAGCCATGCCGAACGGTAATCCGTGAATCCATCGTAGATCCCACCGCCTGCCACCAGCGTCAGCACCTCGAACAAACGCCACCGCCCGGCAGCCTGTGTGAACGCACGAAGCTCGTCGACACGCGCATTCTGCCCGAGGAAGTCGAACCCCACGGGTGCATAGTCCAACCCGATCGTCCCGAATCCCGCGTTCAACGAAGCCTCCCATAAGCCGGGTCCGACGCGGTAGGATGCCGACCCCTGGGTCAATTGGACATCCGTCGCAAACGCCCCGTCGAAGGCGAGGGAAAGCCGCTGGGGAGGGTTTTCGCCATCCCGCTCCGACGCCTCGTCGGGAAGGACTCGGGAATTCGGAACCGTCTCACCCACCGACGCCCATTGCGGAAGTCGGCCTGCCTCGCTCAACCGTTGCAAACGACCTTTCACCCATTCCAAGGCCGGATCGCGACCCTCCACGGACGAGCGCGGCCTCGCACTGCCGAGGCGGTCGATGATGGCTTTCAGTTTCGCGGCTCCTTCGAAACCCGCCGTCCGGTAAACCACCTGAAACTTGGGCAGATCCGCGGCCGCCTGGGTGCCGTCGATGATCACCAAGTGGGGCAGGCTCGCTCCTCCGTATTGACGGAGGGTGGCCCCATCCGCGTCCTGAACCACCAGGCCGAGTTTGTTCTTGCGGATGAACGCCTCGGTCCGACTCCGCTGTTCCATCTCGACATTCACCGCCACCACCTCCACCGGCACCCCCTGAGGATTACCACCACGCGAGGCGTAGTAGGTCCGAATCTTGTCCTCCACCTCGGCACTGGCCCGTTGGCAGGGGACACACCAGTAGGCGAAGAAGTCGAGGACCAGGATCTTGCCCGCGAAGTCCCTGAGAGCCACCGACCCTTTCCCATCCCAACGTTCCAAGACGAACGATGGAGCGTCCGTGATGGCAGCGCCCCAGCCCCTGAGCGGCAGCGCCATGGCAAGGCAGGCGATCCACGAGAAGAATCCAGCTCGGAGTCTCATAAGGACACAGCGGGTCACAGCCCTACCGGCACGAGGTGCAGCCCGCCGCCTGGGCGCCACCCGCCACGGCGGCACCGGTCTCGATCTGGTTGAGCACGGCCGACGCCGAAGAGAAAACCATCGAGTCCGAGAAGAGCATCCCCGGCATGGACACCAGACGTTGCTGGTGCACCGGCACGACCCGACATCCCAGGCCAGGAAGAACTCCGATCCCGACCACTAGCGCGACGACCCGCATCTTGAATCCACAGCTCATCATCGTAGGTGGGAGGCGGGATGGCACCGGTTTATTCCCCGGCCAAATCCAAATGCCGTGTGCCCGATCGACCCGACAGGGAGGTTCCCAAAGTGAGGCAGAGGACAGGCGCGGCTGATGGATGGTATGGAAATGGTCCCCGCCCCGGGGGTCAGTCCCACCTGTCTCCCCAAGGGATCAGACAATGCGGCTTCCGTGGGTCCCGATCGTGATAACAAACCGCACCAGGTGGGACTGACCTCTTTGCCCTGGAATATATTTTACCCGGATCTATTTCCCGCTCAGATGGGTCTCTATTGATTTTTCCTTAACAGAAAAGGCAGAAACATAAGAAACAGATTTAGAACGGTTGACGTGATAATTAAGCTTAACTTTAGTCAAACTACCGTTGACGAATCTCAGCATGAGCGCAGTTTGTACATTCCGACTCAACCCTGCCCGTCGTGGCGTTCTTGATACCTAGGTCGGTATCTCCTCCACGGTCTGATGGTGCATTCGGTAGTCGCTCTTGGAGCAGCCTTGGGGCTTGGCCGAGATGCACAGGGCAAGCCGGTTCGGAGAAGCACTATGAAACGAAAACTCCTACTACATAGATTCGGACGCCTGTTTGGCAGTTCCCTCGCGGGCGCCATGGCGGCCGCCACCGCCCACGCGGGTATTGTCACGCTGGACTTTAACACTGACCCGTCGACCTCCGGGAGGATCACCTCGCTCGTGAGCTCCGAACCTACTCCCTGGCGTCAGGATGGGGGAGCTACTGGCGCCGCTGGCGACGGGTACCTAGCCGTGACCGACGCCCGAACCGGCCAAAGCACTACCATCGTCTTCAACGACTTGGAGCCAGGCTTCCTGGCCGCTTCGTTCGTTTTCGAGTGCGACCTGCGCATGGGCGGTGGACACAGCAACCCGGCGGACGGCTTCAGCGTCAATTACGCCAGTGCCCTGGATGAGCTGGTCGTGGCCGCGGATGAAGGCAGCAATCCGACCGGTCCCTGGAATGGAACCGACAACGAGACCAGTCTTCCCGAAGAGGGCACACGCACCGGCCTCGCCATTGGATTCGACACCTGGCAGAGCGCGACGATCGGCGGCGTCCAGGACGTCGTCGGCATCAGTGTGCGCGTCAACGGCACTCTGCTGACCCAGTTCCCCGTCCCGCTGAGTCCTGGCAGTCAGTTCCCTGGCGGACTCTACGATGCCGCCCCGTACCGCAACCTGGCCAGGGCGGACACGAACTATGCCCGGTCGATGCAGACGGGAGCACGCAACCAGGATGCCATCGTGGCCGCCGGTTACGGCGCCAACGACGCGCAACCCGCGTACGGCGAACCCGATTGGAACCTTTGGGTGACGAACCTGACTTGGGCGCGTTTCCGTGCGGAAATCACGGCGGACGGCAAGGTCAAGGTCTCTTGGAAAGGCGTTGAATTGACGCCCGCTGGCGGCCTGCAAACCACCTTCGCCCCGATCCCGGGTCGCGTCGTCTTCGGCGGTCGAACCGGTGGCAACTACCAGGTGCACCACGTCGACAACGTCCGCATCGAAACGGTCGCTGCCAGCGTCGGTCTGGTTGGCGGCGTCACGGGCGAAGTCTTCGGCTTCGCCATCACGGCGAGCGACTCCGGCACGTCGGTCGTCGACCCGGCTACGATCCAGATCAAGCTGGACGGAGTCACGGTCGCAGCGACGAGTGTCACCAAGGACGGCGGCACAACCACGGCCCGTCACGTGGGAACTCAACCCTTTGTTTCGGGCTCCTCGCACGTCGCCATTCTCATCGGCAAAGACAAAGCCGGGAACAACCTGATCGGCTCCGGCGATGAACGCAGCTACACGGTACCCGTCTATGTCACTCTGCCGCCGGCCCTGGCCGTCACGGGCGTGACCACCGCGCAGCGCGGCTTCAACGTGAAGACCTACCAACTCGACGGCGTAGGCTTCGGCACCACCATTTCCGGTGCGGAGAGAACTCTGCATGGAAACCTGGGCGCGAACGTCGCCGACCTTTCTGCCTTCACCTCCGGCGTCTACGCGGAAACAGGCGTCATCAATTACGATCAAGTCGCGGGTAACGCCGGCGCCTTCAATGCGGGCGCCACCGCACCGAATGACGTGGCGGATGGCATGATCCCCGGAATCCCAGGCGCGGTCACCGACGCGTTGACGGAGACCGACAACTTCGCGATGGAGTTCATCACCTACCTCAACCTGGATGTGGCGGGTGTCTACACCTTCATCTTCAACAGCGATGACGGCTTCCGTATCACCTCGGCCCTGAATCCTCGCGAGCAACTGACCTCGGTCATCCTGGGCCAAGCCGACGGCGGCAAAGGTGCCACCGATGTCACCAGCCTCGTTTACGTGTCCCAACCGGGTTTCTACCCCGTCCGCATCGTCTATTATGAGGGCGGCGGTGGCGCGAGCGCCGAGTTCACCATCCAGAAACCAAACGGCACCCGTCGCTTGGTCAATGCCGATGCGGCGGACGCCGTGAAGGCGTATCGCGCTCGAACCGGCACCATGCCGTCGGCGGTCACCTACACGTCCCGCATCCGGGACTCGGGAGTTAGTTTCGGCCCGATCACCCCACTGGTGGTCGAGATCGAGGACGGTGCCTCGGCGGTTGACCAAGCTTCCGTCAAACTGTTGGTGGACGGATCGCCGGTCGCAGCCACGGTTTCCAAAGCGGGAACCAAGACGACGGCGACCTACAGCCCGAATATCGCCACTCCCTGGCCCTCGGCCCGAACCCTCGCCGTGAAGGTTCAATACAGCGAAGCCGGTGGCGTGAGCTATTCGGGCGACCTGAACGTGCCCATCTCAACGTTCGCCCAGATCCCGGCCGCGCTTGCAACAGCGGTCGGAACAGGCGCCACCCCGGGCATGAAGTGGCGCACCTACCAGACCGCAGCCGGCCACGGCACGGTCATATCGGGCGCTGAAAACGTCCTCGCGGGCGGCAACGGACCCAACATTGCCGACCTCAGCGCCGCCACCGGCGGGTTGTTCGACATCACCTGGGTCAACATGGACGAGCTCGCGGCGGCCCAGGGGAATTTCACAGCCAACGCGGCGGCGCCCCAGGACGTGCCCGAGGAACTCCTCCCCGGCATCCCAGGCACCACCGGCAGCACCGACAACATCGCGGCCGAGTGTCTCACCTACCTGGAACTCCAACCCAGCGTCTACCAGATGGTCGTCAACAGCGACGACGGTTTCGAAGTCACCACGGGCATCAAGAGCGCCAATGTCGCGGACATGAAGTTCCTGTCCCTCGGCCGCTTCGACGCCGGACGCGGCGCGGCGGACACGGTCTTTTACTTCACCGTGACCCAACCGGGCGTCTACTTCTTCCGCCTCCTCTGGTTCGAAGGCGGCGGCGGCGCGAACGTGGAATGGTTCACCTTGAATCCCAATGGCTCGCGGGCGCTGGTCAACGGCACCCAGACCGGCTCCATCAAGGCCTACCGCACCCGCACGGTGGCCGAACCCACCCTGCCCGCAACGTCCACGACCCTCACCGTGACGCGCACCGCCGGTAACATCGCCATCGCCTGGGTCGGCACCGGCACGGTTCAGGAATCGACCGACCTCAAGACCTGGACGGACGTCGCCAATTCGACCAATCCGTACACGACGTCGGCGACTCAAGGCGCGAAGTTCTATCGCGTCCGCAACTAAGCGTTAGAACCGTTCACCTCGCGAGGGCCGGATCTTCATCCGGCCCTTTTTCGTGCACTCATCGCTCCGGGGTCGACAGGTGCTCCCAGCGGGATCTTTCGAATTTTGATAATGTATCCACTGGACGAAGTCCCTTCCCCCACCCGCACTCGAAGCCGGATTGAGAAGCGAGAGGATCACGCCACGAACAGCAGCGTGGCTCCTCCCACGACGGCGCTGACACCCAGGACGATGAAGATCCATCGTCGGAGCGCTGGGGATCCCAAACCCGAAATCAGCACCACCATCAGCCAGGTCGACCACGGATTCAGCGCGTCGAACGGACCATAGGACTTGTTCGGAACCAACGGCAGAATCACCCCGGTGATCGCTACGAACTGAAGAACGCTGCGGACGTCCTGCGAGGTGAAACGCCGGGTCCATGGGTGGATTGGTTGCTTCAGCCCGATCAGAACCATCGTCACCGCAGACGCCAGAACCGCGGTGGGCCCTTCCTTCCAATACACCAAGAGTCGGCAGAGGTGGGTTCGATGGCACAGCCCGACGCACGGCCGTCGGCACCACGGACCCGCGGTTCATCGATTGCCAGCATCCAGCACACATTCGCATGTTCCATGATTTCCGTGGTTGTAAGCGCGTTTTCAGGGAGGAAGGTTCTTCCCAGACCGAACCCCAACCGCTGGAGTCCTCATGAACCGTCGATACTTCCTCAAATCCTCCTCCACCGTCGCCACCAGCCTCGCCCTTTACGGCGCCATTCCCGGACTTCGCGGCGCCGATGCCCCCTCCCGCCGGATTCTCGTCGGCGTCATGGGCCTCGGTCGCGGCATGGATCACGTCCGCGCCCTTCAACAGATTCCCGGTGTCGAAGTCGCTTGGCTCTGTGATATCGACACGAACCGCATCGCCGCCGCCGCCAAATGGCTCGATGGCAAACAGGAACGGACCGCGAAAACCACCCAGGACTTTCGACAGATGCTCGACGACGCCTCCGTTGAGGCCATCACCATCGCGGCTCCGAACTTCTGGCACGCGCCGGCCACGATTCTCGCCTGCTCCGCGGGCAAGCACGTTTACGTCGAGAAACCCGGCAGCCACAACGCGCAGGAGGGCGAATGGATGGTCGAAGCCGCCCGCCGCCACAATCGCAAAGTCCAGATGGGCACCCAACGACGCAGCTGGCCCGGCGTCATCGAAGGCATCGACCAACTGCGCGCCGGCGTCATTGGCAAGGTGCTCGCCGCCCGCACCTACTACGACAACGCCCGCCCCCCCATCGGACGCGGCAAACCCGCAGCCGTCCCCGCCAACTTTAATTACGAACTCTGGCAGGGCCCCACTCCCGAACGTCCGTTCGTCGACAACCTGCTCCACTACAACTGGCATTGGCGCTGGCACTGGGGCGGAGGTGAACTCGCCAACAACGGCGTCCATGCCCTCGACCTCGTCCGTTGGGGACTCGGCATCGATTACGCCGCCCGCGTCGCTTATGTCGGCGGGCGCTATTTCCACAACGACGATCAGGAGACGCCCGACACTGCCATCGCCACCTACGACTTTGGTACTTCAGGGGCGTCCTTCGATCACTCCAGCTGCAATCCCCGCGCCCAGGCCAAACATCCCTGGCTGACCTTCTTCGGCGAAGGCGGCGCCCTCGTCCAGGAGGGCAACGGCTACAAGATCTATGACCTGAAAGGCGTCGAGATCGGTGCCGGGACCGGTCCGGGTGGCGACACCCTTCACTTTAAGAACTGGATCGATGCCATCCGCGACGGCGCCCGCCTGAATCAGGACATCGAAGAAGCCCAGCGCAGCACCCTCCTCTGCCATCTGGGCAATATCGCCCACCGAGTCCGTCGCGAGATCCACTTCGATCCGGTCAGCCGCAAGATCGCGGGCGACCCCGACGCGCTTCAGTTCTGGGGCCGCGAGTACCGCCCTGGCTGGAAACCAAAGGTCTAGTCCAAGTCCAGACACCACCACGCCCGCCTCGATGTCAGATAGAGCCAGCCGTACCGAGCCGGCCCGCCCGGATGCGAGCAGAATGCCGGCCTTGCTGAGCTACGTGCGGCAGAGGCGTTGCGCACTCTTTGTCGGGGCGGGCCTTTCGCGCCCCGCCGGATATCCGGGATGGCGCGGGCTCATGGAAAGCACGTTGGAGGAGGCGGTGCAAAACGCGGGGCCGGATGCCGACGAAGCCCGACGGGAACTGGGCCGCCTGCTGGAAGCCGGGCGCTATGCCGAGGTGGCCGACCAATGCCGCCAGATCCTCGGTCGGCAGCGGTTCTGGAATCTCCTGCGCACCCAACTCGACCGACCAGCAGAACCTCCACCTTCCACCCACGAGCCGATCGTCCGCACGCCCTACGCCTGCATCGTCACGACGAACTTCGACACGCTGCTCGAGGATGCCTTCGGTCGGTGGGCGGACAACGGAACCCCGAAAGCCCCGACCGGCATTCAGCTGGGTGACCATGGAACCCTGCTCGTCGATGGCGCCTTCTTCATCCTGAAGGCCCACGGCACCATCCACGACGAAGCCTCCCTCGTGTTCACCTCGGAGGACTATCGGCGCATCATTCACGCCAATCCCGCGTTTCAATCGATGATGGCAGCGATCCTCCTGAGTCACGCGCTGCTCTTCGTCGGCTATTCGCTCAACGATCCGAACTTCCGGCTCCTCATCGAAAGTCAGCTGTCGATTTTCGGCACCGACGCGCCCCCACGCTACGCCCTGATGGAAGGTGTCGGACGGATGGAAGCGCAAATCCTGCGACGAACAGCCGGGATCGAAGTCATCCCGTATCCCCATGGGCGCCATGACGAGGTCGCGACGTTCCTCCAGACCATCGCCGACGCGACCGGGTCACCGCCGCCCTCCCGACGCAGGCCCTGCAGGACCTCCCGGTCCAAGCCCCCCGCGCTGCCTGCGTTGCATCTCTCGATCCGACCCCGCAACGCCCTGCTGGAAGTGGTCTGGTTCGAAACCACTACCGACGACCCCAAAGGCGCGCTGGTTCCTCCCGAGAACCGCTGGGTCGCCAATGCCGGTTCACTGCCGTGGTCCGAGCTCGCTCAGACTCCTGAGGACATCGATGAAAGCGTTCAACGCGAGATGGGCAAACGGCTCGGGACCCCCTTCGCGCAGTTCGGGATTCCGTTCATCCAAAAAGGCAACCCACGCCTTGTCCTCCTGGATCTGCCCCCGGAACTGGCAGCCTTGCCCTGGGAATGGATCGACGTACATGGCCGCCCCCTCTGCCTTCAAGCTCCGGTCTGCCGGACGGTCTCCGGCCTCAATGATTCGTCCCGCGGCCGCCCGTTTCCACACGCTCCGCTGCGCGTGTTATTGATCGGCGACGCTCTCGGCGCAGCAACGACTCCCCACCGCCTTCCCGGCACCCGTCAGGAAGTCGAAGCCATCCGCGACTGCTTCCGAAAACATTCACCGCGGCACCGCGTGACCCTTCTGACCGGGGCCCTCGCCTGCTACGAACGGGTGCTGCACGAACTCTCCAGCGGCGGTTACGACGTCGTTCACGTCGCCGGCGTCGCCTATGTCGATGATTCCGGCGAAAGCGTCCTTCCCCTCCACGATGGGCATGTACGCGCTTCGGAGATCGCCACTCTGCTCATCCGCTGCCCCCCAAGCTTGGTCTTCCTGGACGCCGATTTCTCCGGGTTCGTGCCGGCCTTTGGCGGTTATCATCCGATTCCCCAGAGCTCAGGAGGTGAGTTCGCCGATTTCTACGATCGCCTTCGTCGCCACCGACCCGGTTTCGAACGGGTGGTGGGCCGCGCCGGCGTGGGAACCTTCGTCGGCTGCATGTCCGCCGCCCAGGATCAACCCGCCCGGGATCTGGCGATCGCTTTTTACCAACAACTGCTGACCGGCCAGTCAATGGCCCATGCCCTGCACCAGGCAAGATTGTCCCGCCCCAAATCCGAGGAGCGAACCACGGTATTGTTCGCCATGGCGGGCTATCCCGAAGCCACCCTCGTACCTGCTCCTTCAGCCCCCACCCGCCGCGTCCCCCGGAAAGCAAAGGCCTGAAATCGCGGCGTCCATCCCCCGATCCATCGTCCCTTAAAGGCTCCCTTCACCGCGTTCTCGCCTGAAGCCATTCGTTGACTGCCTGCTTCGCAGCGTCCAAATCCGACCCCTTCAGAATCTCCGCAATTCGATCTCCGCGAGCTGACGGATTCCCCTCGGTACCGGACGCCAGAACGCGCAATTCCTGGATCAACCTCGTTTCTGCGGCCAACACTAGATTCCGGGCCGGTCCAGTCCCATTCCGCTGAAGCGCTTCGACGGCCGACAACCAATCCTCGTCGCCCGCTTGTCGCGTCAACCTCACCAACGCCTGCACCCCTCCCGCCCCTCCTATTTCTCCCAACGCCCGAATCGCCACCCCCCGCACTTCAGGCTCCGGGTCCTCCAACATCCGCACCAGGTCCGGGACCGCCGCCGGATCCCCGATCGCCTGCATCGCCCACACCGCATCCCGACGCATCCACACCCGCTTGTCACCCAGGGCCTCCCGCACCTCGGGCAACGCCGCAGTCCCGATCTCCGCCAACTTCCGGCCCAGTTCCAGGTGCCACCGTCGACGCCCATTCCCTTCCAGCAGGCCAGGCACGGCGCGCGGGTCACGGCGTCGGCCCAGATGCAGCGCCGCTTCGATCCGGACATCCGGCAGCGGGTGAGACAACGCCTTCACCAAGACCTCATCCGCTTCGGAAGTTCGCATCTCTGCGAGACGCAACATCGCCCCTTCCATGACCCCGAGCTCTGAACTGTCCAGCGCCGCCACCGCCTCCTTCACCAGCACAGGCGCCGATCGCGCTACACGGATCGCCTGGGTCGGCATGGCTTCGGCCGCGGCCTCCAGTGCCCCGAGCAGACTTTTCCACGGCCGTGATCCCGGATCGGTGAAGTCCAGGTGTTGCAGCGACGCCAAACGGGGCGGGATATCGGTCGGCGTCCACAGGATCGGGATCACCCGGACCCCCGCACCCAGGGCGAAAGCCCACTCGTAGGCTACGTAGGCCGATGCGCGCGACGCCGGCGTGAGCAGCACCACCAGCGCCAGGGAATTGCGGATCGCCTGGTCGATTTCCTGACCCCATTCCTCGCCTGCCTGCAGCCCCTCCAGATCAATCCAACTGGAAAAACCCGCCTGCTTCAGCCGCCCCCTCAACACTTCGGCGAAATCGGCATCCTTCCGACAATAGGAAATGAAGACCTCAGGCATGGTGGGATTCGTGGATCGATGGGTGAGGAGTTTCCCAGGTGTCGGCGCGGGAATCCACCCGTGCGTTGGGAATTTCAGTGTCCATGCATCCGCTGCTCCGCGTCATGCGTAGAAGGGACTGCATAAAGGAACTTCGCATGAAAAACATCACGACCCGCATTCTTGGAATTGCCTCACTACCCTGGATCGCCACGTCCTCCTTGGCCGTGGATTTTGTTGGCCTCACCCGCGAAGGCGATCGCCTGCTTCGATTCGATCAGACCGGCTCGGTGTCCATCGACACCCCCATTTCCGGCCTCCAGGCCGGGGACTCGCTCGTCGATATCGACTTCTTCTTCTCCGGCGACCAGAGGCTCTACGGACTGGGGACGAGCGGGACGCTCTACACCTTGAATGCGGCCACGGGTTCAGCGACCGCAAACGTCCCGAACGCCGCCCTCGGCTTGCCCACGGCCATCGACTTCAATCCGGCAGCCGATCGTCTTCGGGTATTCTCCGGCGACAGCAACTTTCGTATCACCCCGAACACGGGGGTCGTCAGTTCGGATGGGCTGCTGGCCTACGCTGCGGGCGACGTGAATGCCGGCGCCAATCCCAACCTCCGTGCGGCGGCTTACATCAACAATGTGGATTCCCCCGGCGCCACCTCGCTGTTCAGCATCGATTCCGACCTCGATACCCTGAATCTCCACAGCGGGGGGCCTCAATTCTCCGCACTCAACACCATCGCGGACCTTTCCCTGGGCGGGCTCCCATTCGACATCGGACAGGACGTGGGCTTCGATGTGCTGAGCCTCGGTGTCGGCCTGAACCATGCCTTCCTGTCCGACGGCAATGATCTTTACCGGATCAACCTCGCCAACGGCCAGTTGGCTGCTTTGGGAACGGTCGCCGGCAACGCCCAACTGCGAACCATCGCGGTCGTCGTGCCGGAGGCGTCCACGCTCTACGCGGGCGGCTCGTTCGCCGTCCTGGCCGCTCTGATGGTCCAGCGCCGGTTCGCCCGGGCTCGTTAGACCCAGTCATTTCTCCGACTCGCCGTCCGGCCGAAGGATCAGGACGATGCGCCCTTGTCCGCCCAGAACCTTGGAAACCTCCTCCGCGGCGACGGTTCCCAACGCCCGGTACGGGTTGAAATCGATCTTAGGTCGATCCGAGGAGCGGAAGAACACGGCACCCGCCGCGGCCAGAAGAACGGAGACCAACCCCAGTTGAGCCCAGGACTTGCCGTTCATGTCATTCTCGGTCCCACATCCAACGTGGGTCGTAACGCTCGTTGCCGCCTTGCCAAGCCACGCCGGTGGCGTCACGTCCGGCCTCGTCCTTGCCTGGGAAAAATTGCAGGCCCAGCGCGCTGACCTTGGTCGACGCCGCATGGCCGTCGACGAACCCCATGTTGGCGCGGCGGCCGTGTCGGCCTACCGGCCGTTGAGGCTCGGAATCGTAGTACCCCCGGTTCGAGGGTGTCCGCCAGTACAGGAAGGAGGAGTTCGGCTTTTCCACCCATTGATCGGGATTCTTTTCGCGGACGTTCAGGATGATGCCGGCATCGGCGGTCGGCACGGACTCGCTGGGGCGTTTGATACTGGTGAGTTTGGGCCGCGAATCGGTGCTCCACGCCGTCAACTCCAGATGGTTCATGGCGATGCCGAAGCCGTGCCGGACCGAGGGGCAAGCCACGATGTTGGAACCTCCCAGGGCACCGCGCATGAGATCGACCCACCACGTCACTTCCCCCTGGAACTGGGCATCCTTGGGTGCCCGGCTGAACACGCGCCCTGGCAAGTGTCGGCTCGTTCCGTTTGCAGGCAATCCCCTCCTAGGCCATGCTCTGCCCGCTCTAATGGCCGTACCGCAACCCACTCCTCCTGTCGACACCACCGGCTTCCTGCCCATGTCCCGAGCCGAAATGGTCGCCCGCGGCTGGGACGCCTTGGACGTTCTCATCATCACCGGCGACGCCTACGTCGACCATCCGTCCTTCGGCGCCGCCATGATCGGGCGCGTGCTTGAGGTGCAGGGCTACCGGGTCGGCATCATCGCTCAACCGGACTGGAAAAACATCGAGTCCATCCAGGTCATGGGGCGTCCCCGCCTCTACGTCGGCGTCACCGCCGGCAACCTGGATTCCATGCTTTCCAATTACACCGCCGGCCGCCACAAGCGGAAGGAGGATGTCTACAGCGAGGACGGCGCCCCGGGAAAACGCCCCAACCACGCCGCTGTCGTGTATTGCCAGATGGCCCGGCGGGCCTTCCCCGGGCTCCCGGTGGTCCTCGGCGGCATGGAAGCCAGCATGCGGCGGGTCGTCCATTACGACTATTGGGAGGACAAGCTCCGCCCCTCGATCATGGCCGATGCCAAGGCCGACATTCTCGTCTACGGGATGGGGGAAGTGGCCATCCGGGAAATTTCGAAGCGCATCCGCGACGGCAACATGGACCTTAGCGGCATCCGTGGCACCGCCCTTTTCCTGGGCGCCAAAGCCACCGCCGCCGCCGACTTCAAGCACTGCGTCATCCTCCCGTCCTGGGAGGAGGTTCAGGCGGATAACAAATTGCTCCTTCGCCTCACCAAGGTGGTAGAAGCCCAGCAAACCCCGTACGCCGGCAAACACATCGTTCAGATGCACGGCACCCGGGCGCTCTTCCAGGAACCCCCCGCCTTTCCGGTCGATGGCCCCGACCTCGACGCCTTGTATGAACTGCCCTTCATGCGGGCTCAGCACCCGTCGTACAAGGGCAAGGTCCCCGGCTTCGCCACCATCAAAGACTCCATCATCGTTTCCCGCGGTTGCCCCGGCGGCTGCACTTTCTGCGGGCTCGGATTCCATCAGGGCAAGTTCCTCTCCAGCCGCAGCGTCGACTCGGTGCTCAAGGAGATCCGCAAACTGACCGAGAGCGACACCTTCCGCGGCACGATCTCCGACCTCGGCGGACCGACCGCCAACCTGTACGGCGCCAAGAACGGGCACGTCGATCCCTGCAAGAGCTGCCACCGTCCCAGCTGCCTCTGGCCCACCATCTGCCCGTACTTCGGCATCGACGAACAGAAGGGCCTCGATCTCCTCCGCGGTTCACGCGCCCAACCCGGCGTCAAACACGTCTTCGTCCAGTCCGGCATCCGCATGGACGTCGCCCTCCGCACCCCCGAGTATCTCAAGGAACTCGTCCAGAACCACGTCTCCGGCCACATGAAGGTCGCCCCCGAGCACATGCACCCGGATGTGCTCCGGCGCATGCGCAAACCTGCCGGCGACTTCCCGGCGTTCATGGAGAAATTCCACGAACTCAGCGAGGACGCCGGCAAGGAGCAGTACCTGGTTCCGTATTTCATCTCCAGTTTTCCGGGCTGCACCGAAAAGGAGATGGGCGCGGTCGAGCAGTTCCTGAAGAAGGAAAACTGGAACCTCCAGCAGGTTCAGGACTTCATCCCGCTTCCCATGACTGGCTCGGCCGCCATGTACGTCACCGGCCTCGACATTAACACCGAGCAGCCGATTCCGGTGGTCCGCAATGCCGGCGATCGCGAACGCCAGAAGCGCATGCTCCGACCCAACCAGGACCCCCGCCCCAAATCCAAGTGGGAGGAGGATACCCTCGACCGTGTCGATTAGCCCCCACGCGTGAATCAGAAGGACCTCATCCGCCTCGGCGTTCCCCCTGGCGAAACCATGCGCCGGGGCATGGATTTCATCAGCCGTTACATTCTCAAAGGCCTCGACAAGACAGCCCTGGCCACCGAGTTCGAAGCCGTCGTCGCCCAACCCGCGGATTATGTTGAAGACGATCTCCGGGGAGAGTTCGCCAAGGCGCTGCTTCGTTCCACGCGTGTCATTCGCACCACCACCGCCCCGTGGCGGCAATGGGGTGAGGGCCTCGAGCCTGAAGCGGTCAATCAACTTGCCCGCGCCTGCCAGCTCGCGATCTCGGTCGCCGGCGCCCTGATGCCCGACGCCCATGTCGGCTATGGCCTACCCATCGGCGGGGTTCTCGCCACCGAAAACGCGGTGATTCCCTACGCTGTTGGCGTGGACATCGCCTGCCGGATGAAACTCACCGTTCTCGACTGGTCCGTGCGGGATCTCGAGCGCCGGCGGGACCGTCTGATCCGGGCCATTGAACAGGAAACCCGCTTCGGCGTCGGCTCCCACTTCACCGAACGCCGCCAGCACGACGTGTTGGATGCCGACTGGTCCGTCAGCAACATCACCCGGAACAATAAGGACCGGGCCTGGGCGCAGCTGGGCACCAGCGGCAGTGGTAATCATTTCGTCGAGTTCGGTGTCTTCAGCATCCCGGAACCGCCGGGCGGTGAACCGTCCCCTGTCGGGTTGGCGCCCGGCGACTACGTCGCCCTCCTGAGCCACAGTGGCAGCCGAGGCACCGGCGCGTCGGTGTGTGATTTCTACAGCAAACGGGCGATGGAACAGCACCCCGACCTGCCGCGTGAGCACAAACACCTGGCTTGGCTGGCGCTCGATTCCGCCGAAGGCGCCGAATATTGGGCGGCCATGGAATTGATGGGTCGCTACGCTGCCGCCAATCACTCCCTCATTCACCGGCACATCGCGGCCAACCTCGGCACAGCAGTCCTGCTCGACGTCGAAAACCACCACAATTTCGCCTGGAAAGAACGCCATGTGATCGACGGCGTGGAACGCGACGTCGTTGTCCACCGCAAGGGCGCCACCCCCGCCGGCAAAGGCGTGCTGGGCATTATTCCCGGTTCCATGGCGACCCCGGGCTACCTCGTTCGAGGCAAGGGCAACGCCGCCTCCCTCCAATCCGCCTCGCACGGCGCTGGACGGGTCATGAGCCGCACCAAAGCCCTCAAAACCTTCGAGTGGGACAAGGTGAACCGGTTTCTCAAGGACCGGAATGTCCACCTGCTGTCCGCCGGCCTCGACGAAGCGCCGATGGTCTACAAGGACATCCACCAAGTCATGGCCGCCCAAAGCGACCTGGTCGAAGTCCTCGGCGAGTTCATGCCACGCCTCGTCAAAATGGCCCCCAGCGGTGAACGGGCCGAGGATTAATCCCAGTAACGGCGGTGCCCAACCGGGAAAGGGCGGAGGCCACGCGGGTAGCCGGCTGAATCCTTCTGTAGACCTTTCTCCTTCCGTGGGTTCGGTAGATTCCCAATCGCTTCGGAAACGATCGAGAGCCGGCCCAAGCCACTGGGCATTCCGAATGCACCATGGCTGATCTGGTGTCCCGGAAACGACTAAGTAGGTCCCAATAGGCGATATCCTTTAGACGGATCCCCTGCTAGAAGAAGAGGGTCGTACCCACCCTAATCCTAATCAGAAGCAACCAAACGATCATCATGCGTTTACTCGGACTCAATTCTAGCCGGCTCCAGCTCGCCTGCGCGGCGATTGCCAGCTTGGCATTTTCTCAAGGCGCGAATGCGGCACTCACGATCAGCGCCGTAGTTGGCGGTGCTCCACTTCCCAACACCCAGAAGATCAACTTTGATGGTCTTGCTTTGGGAGGTGCAAACGCCGTTGCAGGAGGAATCAACGTCTCGTTCACGGGGACTGGCCAGGTGGTACAAGGGTCTGATAACAACCCGCAGACCTATGCACCGCCAGTGTTGTCTGTCAGCAACGGCTTAGGCTTCGGCTCGCCGGATCAAGTTACTGGACCTGATGCGACCCATTATCTCACGACCGGCATCGGATCTGCCACCTTGGATTTCACAACACCCCAGACCTACTTTGGACTCCTGTGGGGGTCGATCGATAGCTACAACACGCTAACCTTCTACGACAGCGCCAATCAGTCTGTTGGATCAGTATCAGGCCAGGCGAGCTGGATTGCCCCGGCCTTGTTAGGTAACCAGGGCGCTAACGCCACCGCATACGTGAATATCACTTCGACTCTTGCATTCACAAAGGTCGTGGCAAGCAGCACGCAGAACGCCTTCGAATTCGACAACGTGGCCATCGTTCCCGAGCCGTCGACCTACGTCGCGGGCGGACTGGCGCTGCTCCCGTTGCTCTTCGGACTGCGCTCCCGCTTCATGAAGAAGTGATGGCGAGGTATCTTACCCGTCCACTTTCTCAAGATCAGTCACTTCTTAAACCCTGAACGCCAACGCGTTCAGGGTTTTCGCTTTTCGGTCTCCATGGACCGTCGCCATCGCTTTCCTCAACCTCACCCCGGCGATGGACTGCCCAATCCCCACGTCTCCTACCTCATCCGTGTTGACCTCCACGATCCCGACGCCCGCCTGTTCTCGTCACCACGCCTCGACGACCCCATTGCTGGGGTCCAGGAAACCAGCAGTTACTCGCTCGTGGAGGAGGGTGTGAACGTCGGCTACCGATTCAGCCCCAATTCCGCGCATATCCACCGCACCAATCCGCGCACCGCCCTGGGAATCTCCGAGGACAAACGTCATCTCTTCATCCGGGCCATTGACGGGCGCCAACACCAGCCTTCCTCTGGCCACGGTTCCCAACACACCCCTCCCCTCCGATCCGGACACCGGCTTCCCTTACCCCACCTACTCGTTTCGGACCCGTTTCACCCTCCCCAAGCCCGGTCGGCGTCGCGCTCGTCTTCACCCACTCCCTGGATGACGGCGCCGTGTTCTACCTGAACGGAAACGAGATCCACCGCGTCCGCATGGAAGACCCGCCCGCGACGATCGCGTACGACGCGCTCGCCCTCGGCTTCGGGTGCGGCGGCGATGCCACCTGCTCCGACGTCTTCAACTTATGGGGCGACGCGATTCCCGGACTCGTCCAGGGCGAGAACGTCCTCGCTGTGGAAGTTCACAACTACAATGCCCGGAGCCTAGACTGACGTCACGGGTCCCATCGTTCAAAGCCCGTTCCGCACGACCGCCACCGCGACAGCCAGGTTCTTCAGGCTGCGGAAGTGACTTCCCAGCCATTCCCCGCCTCGGCACCCTCGCCGCCATGCAGATTGATGCCGGCATCATCACCATCTCCGACCGCGCCTCGAAGGGCCTCTACGACGACCTCGGTGGACCGGCCTTGAAGCAGGCCGCCACCGGTTACGGCTGGCGTGTCACCGGGGAGTCTTTGGTTCCCGATGAGAAACGTGACATCCAACGCGCCATCCGCGAACTCATCGCCAAAGGCTGCCATCTCATCCTCACCACCGGCGGCACGGGCGTCGCCCTCCGCGACGTCACCCCGGAAGCGGTCCGCGAAATTGCCCTCCGCGAACTGCCCGGCTTCGGGGAGGTCATGCGTACGGAATCCATGAAGATCACCTGCAACGCCATCCTCTCCCGCAACCTTGCCGCGGTCGTCGATCAGACGCTGGTGATCTGTCTCCCCGGCAAACCCAGCGGCGCCGTCGAATGCCTCGGGTTCGTCGCCGGCGCCATCCCCCACGGCGTCGAGGTCCTTCAAGCGGTCCCTACCAGCTGCTGACCCTGCAACGATGCATGGGTGGGTCAGGGCGTTCCCGGCGTTCCGCCGCGCTTCAAGGACGGTACCCACGCGGCCGGTGAGGCATGCTCCAGTTCTGGGTGGGCCAGTTGCAGCGTGCTGCCGCCACCATCGGCCGCCGTCGGCCACGGTGGACGATCCTCGTACACAACCCGTTCCACTTCGACGCCGTAAGGATCCAACATCCGGATCCCGTCCCCGCCGTTGCCCAGTCCAAAATTGAAGGTGGCAATGGGATCGCGGGTGTTCGGATGGGCCCATTGGAACTTCACCATGCTGCGCGCGATCACCCGATAGCCGCCCGCTTCCATCGACATCGCGGGCAAGAAGCACACCGCGTCGTCCTGATCATCACGCATTACCCAGCCAGCCAGGTTGACCGCAGTCGAGCCGGGGTTGCGTATCTCGATCCAATCCTCCGCGTCGAGATCGTCGGGCGAATGGTAGTTGATCTCGGTGATCCAAAGGCGCGCCTGCGGCTCCGCGGACACCGGCATCGGCTCGAAGCGGGCGACCACGGTGCGGGTCACACCGGCTTCGGTCCGCCAGCTCATCGGCGTCTCAGCGACCCCGCCTGCCGGGGTGTCCCATCCACGAAACCGAAAACCAGGCTTAGCGACGGCGACCAGTAAGTTGGTCAGGTCATTGAAGTAAGTTCCCTGCCAGGGCAGTTGGGTCAGGTGCAATGAGTTCAATCGGACACTTCCTGAGCCGGCAGGCTTCGCCTCGACGCGCAGTTCGCCCTGCCCCCCCGTCAGTCCGAAGAATTCCTGGCAATCCGCGCGCACGGACCGGGGCCGGTCCCGAGCGAAGTCCAACAGCACCTGAAGGTTGGTCTCCCACGTCGCCGCTGTGAACGGCTGGAATTCAGGCTGATAGGGCGCGCCATAGCCGCGCTTCTGAAGCTCCGGCCAGCTCCACCGCTGGAGGTGATCGGGAATCTCCGGGCGAATCACCGACGCCATCTCACCCACGATCGATTCCACCCGCTGCTCACGAAACGCGGAGTTGAGAAGGTCCGCACACCGGAGGATGAATCGTTCCTTGAAGCCGGGGTTCGCCAGCAGACGCCGGAGCAGGAGTGTGCGTCCGCCCGCATTCGGCCATCCGGTGCTGGTGCCGGTTCCGGCGGTGGCGAACTTGAACATGTTCGCGTAGTCCGCGTAATCGCGGGCCATGGCCGCCACGTAGACATTCGAGGGCCACAGGTTGAATCCGTAGTCCTGGTCATAGACCATCCAATGGAATCGGCCCCGGGGCGTGCGAGGCCGCCAGGACTTCACGTTGCCGATGTCGAAGTTCTGGAAATAGAGAACAGCCACGTTGTAATCGATGAAGTTGGGAATATCCAGGTACCGCTCCGCCACGAACTGGTAGTTGCTCTCCACCGCCATGTTTCGCGTGGTCACGTAATCGCGCATGGCGCGGTAGATGATCGAATCACCCGCCCGCGCCTCCCCATAGCCTTCGATGAGATCCACCGAACCCTTCGGCAGGCCGTGGTGCGCCACCAGGTGGTGTTCGTTGAATTTTTCCCGGAGGTTGTAGATCCCCCAGTATTCCCCGTTGAGGTACACCACAGCCGGACGGTACGCCTGCACATCCAAGTCCGTTCCTTCCGCCAGCAATCGCTGCATCATCGCGTCCCGCAGCAGCGTGAATGTGCCGTTCACGAAGTAGCTCCCATAAGTCTTGGTCGCGCCAAAGTGCGTGATCGGCGGGCGCGGCGGAATTTGGTGGGTGCTCTGGTTGTCGTTCCCTGAGTTCCGCAGCACCAGCGATTCAAACTCATCCACGTCCTGCCCGGGAAACACCGCGTGCTCGAACTTGCCCGCGCCATATTGCTTGCGGGCGAACAGGGCGAGCGACTTCTGCGGGTACCCGCGCGAGCCCCAACCGCCGTACACCTTCAATCCCGCCCGCTGCCGCAGCCCCAACCGTCCATCGGGTTCATACAGCTCCAGATGGACCTCCGCCTCCCGATCCTGCCAGGCGTTCGAACCCGAAAAGGGATAGGTCTGCAACACCTCGCCCCGGCTGTTCAACACCCGGCTGCCCATGCCGAACAGGTAGCCGCTCCTGAACTCGAAATTCGACGCGGACGCCGCCATCGACACCACCGGCACATCATGACGCACCCCGATGAAATAGGTCCGCGCCGTCTCCTCGCTCCGACGTCCCTCCCCGTCGTAGGTCACCGCTCGCACCACCGTCGTCTGGGCCACCGGCAATGGAACGTTGCCCGCCGGCGATTGCGCTGTCGGGACCGAGCCGTCGGTGGTGAACCGCACGACCCCGCTTGGTTCGCGCGTCGTCATTCGGATTTCCACGGGAACGTCATGGAAACCGCCTTCCACCGAAAACTCCGGCGGTGCCACCACCACGCCCTCCGTCACCGCACCGTTCTCAAGCCCTGGCGTCACCTGCGCCTTCCCGTAGAGATGCCAGCGCGGCCCGCCGTCCGGAACGCGACCGATCGACTGGTCGGGCTCCATGGGCGGCAAGATCACTCGATCTACTTCGCGCCCGAACGGATCCGAAAGCACCAGGGTCTCCCCGCTGCTACGAATTCCCAGCAAGGCCCGCAGTTCGCCCGCCACCGGCGCGACTCCCTGATCGGCATTCACCGCATACACCAGCACGCGGCCGCTCGGCTGCAGCAGGGTCGGCGGAAATTTCCACCGACCCGGACGTGCGGAATCATCGGACAAGCCGAACCCCTCGAGATTCAACGCTTCGTCATGGGGATTGAACAACTCGATCCAATCCAGGTAGGCGCCGACAGCCAAGGCGTGGGCCGAGACATTGTCCGACATGATCTCGTTGAAAACGGGCGAAAGACCAACCGGCGGCAGTCCCACCCGGCGGACGCGCACGAACGCCTGGGCCTGACCCGCCACCGGCAGTGCCCCGCGGTAAAGCCCCTCGGCCACCGACTCCACCGTGGACCCCGCCGCCGTCGACCAGTTCCCGGCGGGTCCCAGGGCGGTCGCGCTCCAGACCTCGAAGTCGGAGGCATTGCCCGCGGCCGCATGGAATTGGAATTCAAGGCGCCCGGCCTTGAGCGAGACCGCCCCCGCATCAATCGCCACCTCCGTCTTACCGAGCACCGCGGAGACTCCTACCGCGAGGGTCCCCATAACGCCCGACAGCCAATGCCAGCCTGCCGTTGCCGGTTTTCGCCCCTTGAAACATCTGGGATTCGTCACCACTCCGTGACATTCGGCGCAGGCGCTCACCAGGTCAACCCGTGCCAGGGCCGTGAGCGCCGGAACACCCACCTGCCGCTTACGGCAAGGGCTCATCTCCCGTTTTCTCAATCATTTCGCCAAGAATATCTTATAGATCCAAGTCAACCACCTTTCGCATCAACTTTTTCCGTGCGGACCCTCATTCTCGGGATAGGTTCCCGCTCTCTCGGGAGCCAAAATCCCTCGGCCCCGATTCCGAAGAAGCGAATGATCCATCAACTATCCATGAAACGACTATCCCTTTGGCTGACGGCCGCCACGACTCTGGCGTCACCGATTTACGCCGCAACCACCACCCTTCCAGAATCCGCCGCTGGTGCCCTGGGGTCCGCCTCAGAACGTGGTTTCGTCATCCGGGTCTCTCAGGCCCCTGAAACCGCCGAGATCGCCAACAACTACGTGCGCGCCCTTCAGCAATTAAACGGTACGCTTCTCAATGCGTCCGGCGCCCCCGTCCCCAATGAAGCCAACGCCGGCCCCAACACCGACGGCAGCTACAGCACCGAGACAATCAATTTCGAACGCGAAGCCCTTCCGTTTGACGTCGTCAACGCCGCCGCCGAAGTCCTCTGGAATTTCACCCCGGAAGCTTTTCCCGGTATTCCTGGCGTCGGCGGGCACACCACGAAATTCGTTGCTGAAGCCGTCGCGTTTCTCGAATTGCCCGCCGGGGAAACCACCTTCGGCGTCAGTGTCGGCACCGACCGAACCGACGTGAACGACGACGACTCCTATGTCGTTTCGGTGGGCGCTGTGCCCCGCGATTTCTTCGCCACCAAGGTCGGTGAATTCGAGCGCGACGCCCCCGCCTTCAGCTCGGACACCCACAACGAGAACCAGTGGACCGTCTCGGCCCCAAGAGCCGGGGTCTACCCGTTCCGGCTCGTTTACTGGCAGAGCGGTCGCGGCGCGAACCTCCAGTTCTACACGGTCCTGTCCAGCGGTGAACGTCTGCTGGTCAACGACTCCGCTGACGCGCGGGCCATCAAGGCCTTCCGCCGCAGCTCCACCGCGGACGCCGGCGCCCCCTATGTCGGCGAGGTCTCGCCTCTGCCCGGTTCGGCCGGCAACAGCCCCGCCGCCGCCATCTCGGCCGTGGTCTTCGACGGCACCCGCGCGGTTCAGGACGCCACCGTCAAACTTTCCCTCAACGGCCAGGCCGTCACCGCCGCACCCCAACGCACCGGCAACCGGGTGGTGATCCGTTACACCCCGGACGCGTCACGCCCCAATCCCGCCAACGCGGTGAAGCTCGACTTCGCTGATACCGCCGGAACGGCCGCATCGCGCCAATGGGATTTCACCATCAACGCCACCGGCGGCTCCTCCACCCCCGTGACCGGACAATGGGACTTCGATAACGGCACTCTCGCCGCCACGGTCGGAACCGCTCTCGAATACATCGGTGGCCCCGGCGGCATGACCGCCCAGGGTACAGCCTTCGGTACCACCACGTCGTTCGGCATCGAGAACATCGGCGGTCAACCCGCCAACGTGCTGCGCGTGCCCGGCGATCTCTCCCGCGAAATCGGGTACATCATGACGCACGGCATCGCCCCTAACGGCGGTGGCACCCGCGTCAATGTGTACACCATCATCTTCGATCTCTACATCGCCACCACCGGCCCTGGCGCCGCGTCATTGCTCCAAACCAGCTCGCTCAACAACACCGACGACGGCGATCTCTTCTGGCAGGGCGGCAACTTCGGCCAGGGCACCGATGGCTATATCGGTAAGGGCACCTTCACCGCCGGCGCCTGGCACCGCGTCGCCGCCTCCTACGACATGACCGCCAACCCGCCTGTCGTCGTGAAATTCGTCGACGGCATCAAGCAGCACGACTGGACCGCCAACCAGGGCCTCGACAATGCCCGCCGCTCGATGCTCGCCACCGCACTCCTCTTCGCCGACGGCGACCAAGACGAACGGCGTGAAATGTTCGTCAACAGCATCCAGATTCGCGCTGGCCGGCTCACCGATGCGGAACTCGCCCTCCTCGGAGCCCCCACCGCCAGCGGCATCCCCGTCACACTCCCTGCCAGCAATGTCTCCGGCCAGTGGGACTTCGACTTCGCGGACCTCTCGGCCAGTGTCGGCGACCCCCTCACCTACCTGGACGGCGCAGAAGGCCTGACCAAGGCCGGCACCCTCTTCGGCACCACCGGCGACACCGAGGTCGCTGAATTCGCCGAGATTCCCGGCATTGACGGACAACCGGCCAAGGTCATGCGCGTCCCGGGCGACCTCGACCGCAACATCGGTTACGTCATGTCCCACCGCATTGCCCCCAATGGCGGCGGCACCCGCGTGAACCAATACACGCTCGCCATGGACGTCTACATCGCCACCACAGGCCCGGGCGCCGCCTCGTTGCTCCAGGCCAGTTCGCTGAACAACACCGACGACGGCGACCTGTTCTGGCAGGGCAGCAACTTCGGCCAGGGCACCGACGGCTACATCGGCCGCGGAACCTTCACCGCTGGCGGATGGCACCGCGTGGTCGCCGCCTACGACATGGCCGCCAACCCGCCCGTCGTCACCAAGTACGTCGATGGCATCAAGCAACACGACTGGACCGCCAATCAGGGCCTCGACAATACCCGCCGTGCCCTCCAGCCCACCGCCATTCTCTTCGCCGACGGCGACCAGGACGAACGCCGCGAAATGTGGGTCAACAGCATCCAGATCCGCTCCGGCAAACTCTCGGACGCCCAGATCGCCGCCCTCGGAAGGCCCGCCGCCTCCGGACTTCCAATTGCCACACCCAGCAGCACCGTCACGGGTCAGTGGGACTTTAACTTCGCCGACCTCGGCGCCTCGGTGGGCAAGGCCCTGACCTACCTCGACGGACCCGAAGGCCTGACCAAGACCGGCACTAAGTTCGGTCTGACGGGCGAGGGTGACTTCGCCTCGGTCCCCAACATCGGCACCTCGCCCGCCCAGGTCATGTACGTGCCCGGCGACCTCGACCGCAACATCGGCTACGTCATGGAACATCTCATCGCCCCGAACGGCGGTGGCACTCGGGTCAACCAATACACCCTGATCCTTGACGTCCTCGTTGGCACCGCCGGCCCCGGAGCCGCCTCGATCCTCCAGGTCAGTTCGTTGAACAACTCCGACGACGGCGATCTGTTCTGGCAGGGTGGCAACTTCGGACAAGGCACCGACGGCTACAAAGGCACGGGAGCGTTCACAGCCGGCGAATGGCACCGCGTCGTCGCAGCCTATGACATGACCGCCAATCCCCCGCGCGTAACGAAGTACGTTGACGGCATCTTCCAGGATGACTGGACCACCGGCCAAAGCCTCGACAACCCGCGCCGCGCCCTCCTGCCCACCGCCATACTCTTCGCCGACGGCGACCAGGACGAGCGGCGTGAATGGTGGGTGAACGCGGTTCAGATCCGCTCCGGAGCGCTCTCCAAGTCGGAGATCGAATCCCTCGGCGGACCCTCCGCCACCGGCATCCCGATCGTCCTCTCGGTCGCCCCTCCCGCCGCGCCGCCGACCCTGTCCATCGCGCGTGACGCCACCGGCGTCAAAGTCACGTTCACCGGCTCCCTCCAATCGGCCGAGTCCGTCTCCGGACCCTGGACCGACGTGGTGGGGACCAGCCCGTACACAGTTCCGGCGGGCGCAACCCCCCGGTTCTTCCGCGCCCAAGGCAACTGATCCCCCACGGCGAAGGTTCGCCGTCGGCACATCCGACCCTCGCAACGCCCCGGCCTCCCTTGGCCGGGGCGTTTTTGCAGGGTGAAGGCTAGGCGAGTCAGGCGTGAGATCGTTGCGAGGTCCACGGCACGCCCAGGCAGGCTGCGGCTGGGCTGTGACGACGCTTGGCCAGGGACGCATCGCCTGACGCGATGACTCATTGCACCGTTCCTGGATTCCACGGATTCTCGGGCGATGCGCCGACGGAATGCCAAGAAGCCCCAGAAGGTGCCAGCCGTGCATGACTGGCGAACCACCGATCAGGACGAAATCGCCCGTCGACAACTCCGCGCCCGGGAAGCGGGCTTTCGCATCGTCAACACGGACCCCCGGCATCCGGTCCATTCCACGTTTCATGTCCATTCCGGCGAGGACCGCCGGTATGGGGTGGAGGTCCGGAATGCGGCCACCCGGGAAGTGTACTGTTCGTGCGTCGACTTCCGCGAGAACGGCCTGGGCACCTGCAAACACTCCTAAGGGGTCTGGATTCACCTTGAACGTCGACAGCGAACCGCGCTGAAGGAAGCCCGCGAACAAGGTTCTCAACGATTCGAGGTCCTGCCCGATCTGACGCGCCAAACGCTCCGGTTGGTCTGGCCGGGCTTCGGCTCCGCCCGCGTCCCCCCCTCGCTTCGCAAATGGTTTGGCGTCGACGGCTTCCTCCTCTCCGGCCTTGATCCGGAATCCGTCGTACCTCGACTGCGCGGCCCGGTCGCGAGCGTCCTGCCGGAGCTCCGTGTCTAGCAAGAAATCGATTCCTGGCTGGAACATCGCGCGCGCGGTCGAGCGCCGCGAACTGCGGCATCTCTACGAACTCAAGGTCCAGTCGGGCGAGTGGCCGATCCAGGAGACCCGCGTCCCCCTTTTTCCATAACAACGCGAAGGCATGATGCATCTCGCCTTCACGGAACGGGCGCTGCTAGCCGATGAAATGGGGTTGGGCAAGACCATCCAGGCCATCGCCGCCTGTGCGTTGTTGCACCGACTCGGCAAAGCCCAGCGGGTACTCGTCGTCACGCCGGCCTCCCTCAAAGCCGAGTGGGAAGAGCAGATTCGGCGATTCACCCCCTTGGACTTTCACCTAGTCTACGGCGGTCGCCATCGCCGGGTCGCATTCCTCCGGTCGTTCGCAGAGGACGATTCTTCGCCCCAATCCGAGGTTCCTGCGACGCCCAAGCCCTTCTTCATTGTCATGAACTACGAACAGGTCGTGCCCGACCTCTCGGAGATCAATGACATCCTCCGACCCGACGTGGTCATTCTCGACGAGGCCCAGCGGATCAAGAACTGGAACACCCGGACTGCTCTCACGATCAAGCGGCTGCGAAGCCGGTACGCCTTCGTCCTGACCGGAACGCCCATCGAGAACCGCATCGACGAACTCCGGTCGCTGGTCGACTTCCTGGACCCGGCCATCCTGGGCCCGCTCTTCCGGTTCAATCGCGACTTCTACGACTTCGACAATCGAGGGCGGCCTGTCGCGTGCAAGAACCTCTCCCAACTCCACGAGCGCGTGCGGCCAATACTCCTTCGCCGACGTAAAGCCGAGGTCGAAACCGAACTGCCGCCGCGTACGGACCGGCAGTTGATGGTCGCGATGAGCGAAGCCCAGAAGAAGGCGTACGGCGGGTACGAGGCGGAGGTGGTGCAACTCATCCAGATCGCCCAGCGTCGCCAACTCACCGAGAAGGAACAGGACAGGCTCCTGATCCATCTGGGCATGATGCGGATGACCTGCGACACCCCCTTCATACTGGATCCCGGGGATCGAACCTGCCCCAAGCTTGAGGAACTCGCCCGTATCCTCGAGGAATGCCGCGACAATGAAACCCAGGTCATCGTGTTCTCCGAATGGGAGCGCATGCTCGAATTGGTCCGTGACTGGTGCCTGGAGAATGGCATCCGCCATGCCTGGCACACGGGAAGCGTCCCGCAGAAGGCGCGCCGGGCCGAAATCAATACCTTCAAGTCCGATCCCGATTGCCCCGCCTTTCTGACCACCGACGCCGGAGCCACCGGCCTGAACCTCCAGAATGCAAGCGTCGTGGTGAACTGCGATCTGCCGTGGAATCCCGCCAAGTTGGAACAACGCATCGCCCGGGCCTGGCGAAAGAACCAAACCCGCCCCGTGACCGTCCTCCATCTGATCTCGGAGAACACCATCGAGCATCGGATGCTGTCGACGCTCGCCACCAAACGGGCCCTGGCGGAATCGGTCCTCGACAAGCCCGGCTCGGTCGAGCGCATCGCAATCGGTTCCGGTCGCCAGGCCATGATCGATCGCGTCCGCAGCTTGGTTGGAGCCTCCGCGTCCGAGGGTTCGCCCGAAGGTCCCGGTAGCAGCACCCAACGGGCCGAAACCGAGCGTCGAGACCTGCGGAAACAGTTCGACCTCGATCCCTCAACCACATTCGCCCGCTTCGCCGCCGAGAAGATCGGCCCATCCCTGCTGGCATGCACTGAGCGTCGACAGAGCAATGGCGGCTCCCCGGTAGTCTATTTCGTCGTCGAACAGGACGCCACCGGGGCGCGGGCCCGAATCGAGGCATTGCGCGCTGAACTCTGCGCCCGAATCGGCGGAGGACCGGCCACGCTGCCGGATCACCTGCCTGCGGTGGAGGTGATCGACCGGCAAACCCAGGAAACCATTGACCGTCTGATCGCCAGCGGTTTGCTGCTCCGGGCAAGCCCAACCGATCGACCCTTGTCCCTCTCAGGTGAAACAACGCCGCCGCCACTGACTCCCGAAGAAATCCAACGCTGCCAGGCCGGCCACCTCCGATGCCAACATGCCTTGCGACGAGCCCGTGTGCTCGGCGAAGCCGGCTTTGATCCGGAATGTCGAACCAGCCTGGCTGAGGCGGCGCTTCACCTGGCGGGTGCCCTCGCGATCCTCCATCGCCAGCCCGAGCCAGCATCGCTGGATGCCGCCTTCAGTGAGCCTCATCCCAATATGTGGGGAGCCTCAAGTGCCGTCCTTAAGGGTCTGATGGGCGATTCCCTACCCGATTGGCGCCCCATCGCCACGGCGCTCGACCAGGCAGCCCAGGCCGCGGCAAAGGTCGCGTGAGCCAAGGCAGCATTGCTTCCCTCAAAATACCCCGGGAGTCGAGCGACAGCCATGGACTGCGGCGGCACGACGCCGCTTTGGCTTCACGGTTGCCTGGAGGTCAGCACAGCGTCGGCTTCGGGTTGGCCGAGCATTGATCTGACGGTGAAGCAGCAATCTCCAGCACTGGCAGCCGGGGCGACCGCCCAGCCGACAGAATCAGGCTTCGCCACGCGCGCCGTTCCTGACCTACCTTCCCGGACATGAACCGCCGTCGTTTCCTGCAATCCGGCGTGGCTTTGGGAAGCTTGGCCCCGTTCACCCATCCCTTTTCCACCGCGGGCGCGTCGTCACCCCAAACCACTCCAACCGCCATCACCAGCCGGTTCGTGGGCTCGGGCAACATCCGGGATTATCTGTCCTCCGAGGCTGCCCAGATCACGCGCCGTGCGGTCACGGATCTTCCCAGCGCCGAACAATGGCGGCACGAGCTCCCCGCCCGCCGTGCCCGGTGGCGTGAGATGCTCGGTCTCGACACCTGGTGGACGGAACACCGCGACCCTCCGCCCGTCACCGTCACGGGCGTGATCGAGCGGGAGTACTACCGCGTTGAAAAGCTCTACTACGAGAGCTGGCCCGGCCTCCCCGTCACCGCCAATCTCTACCTACCCAAACGCCGCCAAGGGCGAGTTCCTGGAGTCCTCTACGTCTGCGGCCATTCCCGAAACCAAAAGGTCGCCTACCAGGCCCAGGGCCGGCGCTTCGCCGAACTCGGCTTCGCCTGCCTCGTCGTTGAAACGATCCAACTCGGCGAGATCGAAGGCTTCCATCATGGCTGCTACCGCGAAGGCTGGTGGCATTGGTATTCCCGCGGTTACTCGCCCGCCGGCATCGAAACCTTGAACGGCATCCGCGGCCTCGACCTGCTTGCCCATCGCCCTGAAGTTGACCCCGAACGCCTCGGCGTCACCGGCATCTCCGGCGGAGGCGCCACTTCGTGGTGGGTCGCCGCCGCCGATGAACGCGTCCGCGCCGCCGCTCCTGTCTGCGGCACCGCCACCGTCTTCTCTCACGTGCACGACCGGACCATCGACGGCCACTGCGACTGCATGTGGTGGACCAATACCTACCGCTGGGACCTCGCCGACGTCGGCGCCTTGGTGGCTCCGCGCGCTCTGATGATCGCGTCCGCCGACAAGGACGGCATCTTCACCATCGAATCCATTCGTCAGATCCATCAACAGGTGGCGCGCATCTACCAGAAACTCGAAGCGCTTCAGAACCTGCGCCTGGTCGAAACCCCAGGCGGTCACTCCTACCACGAACGCTCACGCACCGAGATCTTCTCGTGGTTCGCGCGACATCTCCAAGGCAAGGAGATCCCAGCCACCACCATCGGCGATCTTGATGCGCGCCCCGAATCCCAGGAAACGTTGGAGAAGCTGAAGGTGTTCGTGAACGGCATTCCCGCCGGCGCCCGCACTGCCACAATCCAGGACGACTTCTTCGTGCCTCCCGTTCTGCCGGAACTCGCCGACGCCACCGCCTTGGCCAAGCACCGTCGCCGGGTGACCGAGGCCCTTCGACAGAAAACCTTCGGTGCCTTCCCGAAAGACCCGCCCGCGCTCGATACCCAGATCGAATACGAGTTCGACGAAGATGCGGCCGGCTACCGCTTCGGATTCACCTCCGAGCCTGGATGGCGCCTGCACGCCCAGTGCCTCCATCGAAAGCCCCTGCCCCAGCCCGCCGCGGCGCTGATCGGGCTTCGCCTTCCCGGCGAAGGACGCTGGGACACGCGCTCGTTCCTGCTCCGATTGAAGGAACCCTGGGCCCGCGTCGCCCTCGACGTGCGCGGGGTCGGCGACACCGCGTGGGGTGAAGATCTGAACTGGCATTTGCGCCGAGCGTCGGCTTGGACAGGACGCACCATCGCCTCCATGCGCGTCTGGGACACGCTTCGCGGCATCGAAGCCGTCCGTCAGTTGCCCGGCATCGACCCAGATCGGATCTGCTTGGCCGGTCGGGGTGAGATGGCCGCGGTCGTTCTCTACGCCGCTCTGTTGGATGGCAGGATTCGGACGGTGTTCCTGGAAAACCCGCCATCGACCCAGAATGCGCCCGGAGAAAAGGATGGGAGAGGGCCTGCCCTGGAGATGCTGAATTGCCTGCGGATCACTGACTTGACCCAGGTCGCAACCTTGCTGTGGCCAACCGAACTGGTGCTGTTGGGACCCACGCCCGCGCCCTACGATGCGGTCGAAGCGGTCCACCAGCGTCTTGGAACCCCGGGCCGGGTCGTTCGACTGCGGGACATCGCCGAGTGGAACCCCGCCTAGCACTACAGCGACACTTTCGAAGAAATGGATCGCGGACTGACACAGCGGCTGGAAGCCGCTGCCACGCTGGAAGAGCCCGGAAGGCTCTTTGGCCGGAAGTGTCGCTGTAGTGCTAGGC
>Ga0105048_10001627_pt1 | contig 36312 bp, 36 predicted proteins | sample MAT05_FD_78382 | JGI IMG/M metagenome (GOLD analysis project Ga0105048, IMG submission 78382) | Freshwater microbial communities from Lake Fryxell liftoff mats and glacier meltwater in Antarctica - MAT-05 | ecosystem: Environmental > Aquatic > Freshwater > Ice > Liftoff microbial mat | place... | reverse complement strand
TGGTCCTCACACTGGTGGCAGGCATCGGCTTCGTGATCGGCTGGCGCTGGCGCATCAGCGGCCCCGTGTTCGCGGTGCTGCTGCTGTGGGTCATCAGCTATCGCAACTCGTGGGGCATGACGTTTCACACCGAGAACCTGATGGTGCTGCACGTCGGCGTGCTCGCGGCCTCGCGCGCTGCCGATGCGTGGTCCATCGATGCCCGCCGTGCGTCCGACGACGTGCCGCACGCACGCTATGGCGCGCCGATCCGGGTGCTCGTCGTCGTCACGCTCGTCACGTACTTCATTGCCGGCTACAGCAAGATCGCGAACGCCGGCCTCGCGTGGATCACCAGCGACACGCTGTGCAACTACGTCGCGTACGACAACCTCCGCAAGGCCGAGCTCGGCGACATGCACTCGTCGCTCGGCGCCGCGATGGTGCGCCATCCCGGGTTGTTCCCGCCGCTCGCCGCGTTCTCGCTGCTCGTCGAGCTCGGCGCGCCGTTCGTCGTCCTGCACCGTCGTCTCGCGCAGCTGTGGTGCGCTGCGGCGTGGGGCTTTCACATCGGTGTGTTCGCGATGATGTGGATCGTCTTCCACTATCCGATGCTCGGGCTCGCGTACGCGCCGTTCTTCGCGATCGAGCGACCGCTCGCGCGCGTCTTCGCGCGACTACGATCCCTCAGACCGCCGTGGTGCGGCCGAGGGGCGGCATGCTGAGATCCGGCACCGGCATCGCGCGACGCGGCGGCACGGGCGGCATCAATGGACCGGCCGCGAGTGCAGCGACCGAGCCCGGCACCGCGCCGGGAATGCGGAAGCCCTGCCCACAGAATGCTTCGGCGACCGCGTCGCGCTGCGCGGCCACCGACTCGAGCACGCGTTGCCAACGTTCGAGATCGTCGCAGGCGCTCGGCGAGCCTCGAGCCGTGGTCTCGAGCGCAGTCTTGCGTGCGCCCTTGCGAAGATCGTCGGCGATGCGCAGTGCCATCGTCATGCGCCAGATCATCAAGAGCGGCAGCATCAGCATGAGCTGCCCCCACGTCGAGAGCAGGCCGGCGAACACGAGCCCCGCGATGCCGAGACCGGTCGTACCCGTCGCGCCGGCAACGATGAGCCACATCGCATCGCGCCTCGCGGGAGCGAGCGTCAGCGCTTCGCCGAGGTCGTGACGCGCGGCCGCGACGACGCGGAATTCGCTGCCACTTTCCGGGACGTCGTGGCGGGAGAACCACTGCACGCCGACCTGCGCGACGAACGATCCGCGCCGGATCTCGGTGGTCGACCCCTCGAGCGCACCCCAGAGGCGCCGCTGCACGATGCGGTACCCGGCCTGTTCGGGGAACTGGGTCGTACACGTGTCGCGCACGATTTGGGAGAGATCGGTGAGGACTCGCGCCCGCATCGTGTCGTCGCCAGCGGCGTCACGAACGCTCCACGTCAGGCCAATGCAATCGCCTCGCACGATCGAGCAGCGTAGCCGGCCGAAGGCCCGTCGTCCAACGCTTCAACGCAGGTCGCGACCGAACGGCAAGAGCGCGAGCGGGATCAGCTTGATGTGCTGCACCGCGAACGGCAGGCCGATGACCGTCAGCGCGAGCACACCTGCCCACACCAAGTGTGCGACCGCGATCTCCCAGCCGACGAGCACGAGCCACAGCACGTTGAACACGATGCGCGCGGTGCTGTTCGCGTGCGGCAGCTCCACCACGCGTTTGCCGAACGGAGCGAGCGTTGCGACGCCGATCTTGAACGCCTGCACACCGAACGGTGCACCGATGATGGTGATGCACAGCACGACGCCGACGAACATGTACGCGAGGCCCGAGAGCAACCCGCCGAACAGAAGCCAGATGATGTTTCCGAGGAGGCTCATGGTGATTCGGCGGCGCCGATTGGACCCACCAAGTGGGCGGGCGCCTGGGTTATTTCCGCGGACACAGCATGGGGCCCCACGCGCCGTTGCCAAGTTTTTCTTTCAGGGGAAGCGGCCCGCTTCCCCCTCCATCCGGGCGGAGCCCGGACGGAGCCTTCCCCTTTCCATCGCTTCGCTCCGTTTTTTGGGTGAGGACCGCTTACCCTGGAGATCCCATGCGCATCGCAGTTCGACTCTCGTGTGTCCTCGCCCTTGCGGTTGTTGCCTGCACCTCGCACGAAGGTGCGCCCGAGTCGACGCCGGAACCGAGGAAAACCGAGACGCCGGTGAAGGAGACGCCGGTGAAGGAGACGCCGGTCGCGCCACAGATTGCGTTGCGCGGCGCGATCGCGTCGGTGTCGCTGATCCAGAACTGCTCCGACGACGAGCCGCACCTACCGCCGCCGCCCGCGGCCGGCCAGCCCGCGGCCGCCAAGGACGAAGCCCGCATCCCGGCGGCCGCCGAGCCCATGCCCGGGTCCCGGGTCGCGCAGCTCGTGGCGCCCGGCGCGAGCGCGAAGCCCGGCGGCGGAGGTTTCCGGCAGCCCTGCACGCAATCGTTCATGCAGCTCAACCTCGCGCACGACGCCAAGCAAGCCCAGAAGATCGAGATCGAGGCCGTGCGACTCACCGCGGCCGGCACCGGTACGAAGCTCGGTCACGTGCCGTTTCGCGGACCGACGCACTGGGACGAGGGGGGCCGCTACGTCGTGTGGGATCAGACGATCCCGGCCGCACAGGAGATCAAGGCCAGCTACAAGCTCGGCGAGATCGACTGGACGGAGGTCGGCAAGGCCGTCGGCAACGACGACACGTACTCGCCGCGCTACGTGCTCGAGGTCGATGTCGCGATCGCCGGTCGCACGATCACACTGCGCTCGAACGAGTTCCAGCGCGAGCACGCCCACGTCATCGTGACCTGAGGACGGCGTGACGGTGCGTGCGATCTGCTCGCTGCTAGCGCTCGTCGTCGCGGCATGCGGCGACGCGCCGGTGCACGTCGTCGATACCAGGCCGATCGTCGAAGCGCCGCAGGGTGCCGAGGCCCAGGTTCGCGCGAAGTATCTCGACGACGCGGGATTTCGTCGGGCGACGCTCGAGCGCTCGCTGGTCAACCCCGACAACGGCTACTCGCGCGACAGAATCGCCGCGTACGGGTTCGCCGATGCGGGCTGGGAGCTGCTGCCGACGTGGAACCCGCGCGCCATTGCCGTCGGTCGCAAGCAGATCGAGCAGCTCAGCAGCGGCACCCTGCAGCTACCGCCGCCGACGCTGCCGATCTGGGACGGCGTCGTGCCGGACGACGACGATGCGTGGCGCGACCTCGGTCGGCGCATCTTCAACGACCTGCCGCTGCGGGCCGACGATTCGATCGCGCATGCGCTGACCGATCCCGCGACCGCCACGAAGCTCGGGCTCGTGCCGGCCGACGACGGCACGTATCCGGGCCTCGCGGTGTTCGAGGACGTCGATGGCCGTTCGCGCGTCGGCATCACGTGCGCGCTGTGCCACAGCGCGCTGCACGACGGTCGGCCGTGGCCGGGTCTCGCGCGGCGCGACGTCGACTACGGCGCGATCCGACTGGCGTACCACGACGCGACGGGCGTGCCGCTCGAGGGCGAGCTGCGGGCGCGCATGAAGCGTTGGGGGGCAGGGCGTGCGGACATCACCGGCGACGACGACGAGGACCCGGTCGCGATACCGGATCTGTGGCGCCTGCTCGAGCTACAGGTGCTCACGCAGGCGGGCACGATTGCGCTGACGAGCGGGAGCATCGCCGACGAAGACGAGCGCCGCGCCCACGACCTCGCGATCCTCGCGATCCGCCAGGAGACGCAGGTGATCCAGGCGAACGGTGAGCGGGCACGTCCGCCACGCGAGCTCGCATGGGCGCTCGCGCGGTTCGTCGCGGATCTCGAGCCGCCGCCGCGATCGCTCGTTGCTGCCGCGGGAGTTCGCGAGGGCAAGGCGTCGTTCGATCGCAACTGTCGGCGCTGCCACGACGGGCCCGCGTACAGTGGCGCGCCGATCGTCGCCGAGGCGATCGGCACCGACCGCGCGCTCGCGGACTCGCGCGCGCGCGGGACCGGGAAGTTCCGACCGGCACCGTTGGTCGCGGTTGCTTCGGCGGGGCCGTACTTCCACGACGGCACGGTGCCGACGCTCGCGGACGTGCTGGATCCGGTACGCATGTCCGCGGGATACGATCGCGGAGTTCGGCGGCCCGGGCCGGTCGCAGGTCATGCGTTCGGGACAGAGTTGCCTGCCGGCGAGCGCGCTTCGCTGCTCGCGTACCTCGCGACGCTGTAGCGCGGTCCGAGGCGACGCCTACGGCTTCACCTCGATATCCCACTTCTTCGTGTGGGCTTCATTCGTGTGGGTCCTGTCGGGGACACAGCCGTGGACGGCGGCTGGGACGAACAGGCGCACGAAATTCGGCCGATCGACGGCGATCGGCGGACCCGCGCGTCGTCGCTTGGCGAGAACTGCCCCGCGTCTGGTACACCCTTGCCTGTGCCGCCACGCCTGAGGACGCGTCGCTCGCGTCGCCGCTACGTCTTGAACGTCATCCTGGCGGTGCTCGTGCTCATCGGCTTGGCGGCGGGCGCCGGGCTCGTCGTGATCTGGCTGATGCCGCTGCCCGACTATCCGGAGGTCACGGTCGCGGATCCGGAGATCGTCGCGACGCCCGAGCGAATCGAACGCGGCGCGAGACTCGTCGCAGCGACATGCGCGACGTGCCATGCGACTGCGGAGGATCCGAAGCTCGCGGGTCGAGCGATGCAGGAGCTGCCGGGCTCGTGGGGCGAGATCGTCTCGGCGAATCTCACGAAGCACAAGGTCGCTGGCATCGCCGCGATGGACGATGCCCAGCTCGTGCGGGCGCTGCGGACCGGCGTCGGTCGTGACGGTGGCTTCTTGCCGCCGTACATGCCGCGATATCCACGGATGGCCGACGAGGACGTCGCGGCGATCGTGGCGTTCCTCCGCAGCGAAGATCCGTGGGTCGAAGCGACGTCGGCGAAGCCCGGCACGAGCGCGCCGTCGTTCACCGTGAAGCTGAAGTCGCTCATGACGTGGCGTCCGTCGCCGCCGCCGACCGAAGCGATCGAGCCGCCGTCACGCGACGATCCCGAGGCGCTCGGGGCCTACCTCGTCGAGGACGTGCTGCAGTGCAACAACTGCCATGGCTCGAAGGCCGACTCGCTCGCGCTCGACCACGCGATCAAGGACCCGGGCTACCTCGGCGGTGGGATCGAGCTGACCGATTTCAACGGCAAGAAGCTCTACGGCACGAACATCACGTTCGACGACGAGTCGGGCCTCGGCAAGTGGACGTTCGAGGAGTTCAAAAAGGCGATGGTCCAGGGCTCGCGGCCCGACGGCACGCCGCTGCGCTGGCCGATGCCGCACTACATGACGCTCGACGATGTCGAGGTCGCGGCGATCTTCGCGTACCTCGCCAGCGTTCCCCCGGTGGAGCGCGAGATCGACAAGGGCGAGACGAGCCACGCGTACCTCGTGCCGGGGCAGAAGCTCGATCGCGGCCGCCACCTGTTCTTCAAGCACGGCTGCTACGCGTGCCACGGCGACCGCACACCGCACGGGGTCATGCGCGATGCGGCCCAGAGCTTCGAGACCGACGAGGCGCTCATCGAGTTCATCCGCGCGCCGGGCAAGGTCCGCCCCCGCGCGATGATGCCGAGCTATGCCGACGTCATGGACGACGAGGAGCTGCTGGCGCTCGCGGTGTACGTGCGGTCGATGGCGACGGCAGTGAAGGGGAAGTAGCCCGGACCTCGAGCATCCCCTGCGTCAGGGCCGCGAGCGAGTCGGCGAGCGTTGCCGCGAAGTCGACGCGCAACGGTGCGAGCTCTTCGCGCGCGAGCACCTCGCGCAGGGCCGGCGGCGGATCGGCCATCTGGCGCAGCCCGACGACGAGCGCGTGCGTGCGCAGCAACAGATCGATGCCGCGGCCGCGCGGCAATCCGACCAGGACGCTCTCGGCCAGCGCGCCGCCGGCCTCGAGCTTGCCGACGAGCATCCGCTTGAAGCGCAGCGCGACCTCGGGCGCGATGTTGTGCTCGAGCACGGTGTGTAGCAGCGGCAGCAGATCCGCAAGGCGCTCGCGCGCGCCGAGGCTCGTGACGACGGTGTCCGCGAACTCCGTCGCGGTGAGGCTTCCGCGGCCGAGCAGCTCGCGCCCGAGCTCGTCGAACCACGCCGCGAGCTCGTCCTCGAGCGTCGCGAGGAACAGCTCTTCTTTCGTCGCGAAGTACAGATACAGCGTGCCCTTCGCGAGGCCGCAGTGCTCGGCGATCTGCGCCATCGTCACGCGCGCGAACTGACTGCGCGACAACACGCGCGCGGCGACCTCGAGGATCGCCTCGCGGCGCGCGAGCTTGTCCTGGGGATTGCGCGCGCGCTGGACTGCGGTGCCGGCCATTCTTCTGCTCCGGCTCAGCCGAGCAGCTTCCTGAAGATCGACAGCTTGGTATCGTTGTACGGCGGGTACTTCACGCTCGGGTCGAGGAACGTGGCGGTGCGCAACACCGACTTCTTGTGCGAGAAGACCTCGAACGACGCGTAGCCGTGATAGGCACCGAGGCCGCTCGGACCTACGCCGCCGAACGGTAGATCCGGATCGCCCATGTGCATCATCGTGTTGTTGATGCAGCCACCGCCGAACGACACGCGGTCGACAAAGCGACGCTCTTCGTCAGCTTCGGTCGTGAACAAGTAGGCAGCAAGCGGGTTCGGCCGCTGCGCGACGATCGCCATCGCGTCATCGAGCGAGTCGATGCGGATCACCGGCAAGATGGGCCCGAAGATCTCGTCGGCCATCACCGCATCGTCCATCGTGACGTCGGTGAGGATCGTCGGTGCGAGGTAGCGATCCGACTCGTCGACGTCACCGCCGACCGCGACCTTGTCGGCGTCGACGAGCTTGCGCAGCCGCTGCAGATGTCGCGCGTTGACGATGCGGCCGAAGTCCGGGCTCTGCCGCGGATCGTGGCCGTAGAAGCTGCGGATCGCCCCACGCAGGCGATCGACGAGCGTGTCATGTACCGAGCTGTGGACCAGCAGGTAGTCCGGCGCGATGCAGGTCTGGCCGGCGTTGGTGAACTTGCCCCACGCGAGGCGACGCGCGGCGACGTCGAGGTCGGCGCTCGGCATCACGATCGCGGGGCTCTTGCCGCCGAGCTCGAGCGTGACGCGACTGAGGTGCTCGGCGCCGGCGCGCGCGACGATGCGCCCGACCTGCGTGCTGCCGGTGAAAAAGAGATGATTCCACGGGCGCGCGAGCAGGGCCTGCGCCGTGACGATGTCGCCTTCGATGACCGCGACGAGCTTTTCGTCGAACGTCTCGCCGACGATCTCCGCGAGCACTGCCGACGTCGCGGGCGCGAGCTCCGACGGCTTGATCACGGCGACGTTGCCGGCTGCGAGCGCACCGACGAGCGGCGCGAGCGCGAGCTGAAACGGATAATTCCACGGCGAGATGATGAGGTTGCGACCGAGCGGCTGGTGATGGATGCGGCTGCGCGACGGACCGACGACCAGCGGCGAGAACCAGCTCGATCCTCGCATCCACTTGCCGAGGTGCTTGCGGGTGTGGCGAAGCTCGGCGAGCGTGAAGCCGACCTCGGTGCCGTACGCCTCGACCTTGCTCTTTCGCAGGTCGTCGTGAAGCGCGCCGAGGATCTTCGCCTCGTGCTTGCGGATCGCGTGATCGAGCGCCTCGAGCTGGCGCGTGCGGAACTCGCGGCCGAGGGTCTCGCCGCTCGCGAAATACGCGGTCTGGCTCGCGATGAGCGCGTCGATGCGCGCTTCGAGGGCGGAAGGGCCCGTGTTGCGCGAGATCGGAACTGGTTGGCCGGGCATGGGCGAGAAGGTAAATGACCCGAGGTCACTTGTCAAAACATCGAGAATCATTCCAAGTTTAGCGGAAGGTCAGATTTTGACCGGCCGGTCAGTCTTGGCTAGCCTCTCGCGTGATGCGCCCGCAGCCCGCCCGCAAGCACGACGCCGATGCGTCGCGCGCCGCGATCCTCGCCGCCGCCGAGGCGCTGTTCGTCGACCGCGGGTTCTCGGCGGTCTCGCTCAGCGAAATCGCCGAGCGCTCGGGCGTCACCAAGAGCCTGATCCACCACCACTTCGGCGCGAAAGAAGCGCTGTGGGCCGAGGTCAAGCGCCGCCGCTTCACGTCGTACCACGCGCAGCAGATGGCGCTGTATGGGCGCGGCGTGCTGTCGGTCGCGACGCTACAGGCATCGATGGCTGCGTACTTCCGCTTCTTGCTCGCGAACCCACCGATCGTACGGATGATCGCGTGGATGAGGCTCGAGGGTGATCACGATTGCGCCGACCTCGTCGTCGAGCTGCGCACCAAGGGACTCGAGCAGATCGGCCTCGCGCAGCAAGGTGGGATCATCCGCGACGACGTGCCCGCGGCGCACGTGCTCATGGTGTTCCTCGCGCTCGTGCACGCGTACTTCGAAGAGGGCCAGTTCGTCGCGGTCGATCGACCGATCGAGCAGGACGCGTATCTCGCGACGGCGTGGAAGGTCTTCGCGTCGTCGATGCTGGTCAGTCCGAGCTGACGCGGCCGCGGGTCGCCTTTTTCTCCGACACCGCGCGCTTGCCCTCGAGTCGACGTCGCTTCGCCGAGCGGCTCGGCTTGGTCTTGCGGCGCGGCTTCGGCGGATCGAGCGCGCGACGAATCAGCTCCGCGAGCTTCGCTTTCGCGCGCTCGAGGTTGCCCAGCTGCGTGCGGGCCTCTTGCGCCGTGATCACCACGCGTCCATCCGCGTCGAGCTTCGCCAGCGCGCGCAATCGCGTCTTCACGGCGCCGGCGAGTGCGTTCGTGGCCACCAGGTCGAAGCGCAGATCGATCTTCGTCGCCAGCTTGTTCACGTTCTGCCCGCCTGGGCCCTGCGCGCGCACGGCTGTCCAGACCAGCTCGGCGGCCGGGATCAGCACGCGTCCATCGATGTCGAGATCGTCCGCCACCGGTGAGTGCCATGGATCGTACTCGATGTCGCGGCGGTCGCTGCGGTGCGTCGTGCTCCTCGGTACGCTGTCGTGTGCGTTCGATTCATCGGGCGTCGGCGGCGACGACACGGCGACGCTCGGCTCGGACGGCACCACGTCGGCCGAGCCCACGACCTCGACAGGGGCCGACACGAGCACGATGGGTACGACGACGTCGCTGACCGACGTGTCGACGACGACGGAGACGAAGGCGCGTGCGGCGATGGCCTCGCGTGCATCGATCGCGAGTGCGTGTCGTCGTTGTGCGGCGATGATCTACTGGTACTCGATCAGCTCGACGTCGAACACGAGCATGCCGGCGGGCTTGCCCGGCTTGCCCTGATACGCGAGCGCCTCGGGGATCCAAAAACGCGTCTTCTCGCCGACGACCATGAGCTGCAGACCTTCGGTCCAGCCCTTGATCACGTTGCCGAGCGGAAAGCTCGCCGGACGATTCCGAGTGACGGAGCTGTCGAACATCTTGCCGTCGGTGGTCCAGCCCGAGTAATGCACGGTCACCTTGCTCTCGGCCTTCGGCTTGTCCTTGCCGGTGCCCTTCTTGAGGACCTTGTAGTGCAGACCGCTCGCGGTCTTCTTCGCGTCGGAAGGCGCAGCGGCGACGTCCTTGGGCACCTCGGGCGGCGGCGGCGGCTCGGGCAGCTTCTCGATCTCGAGCAGCTCCACGTCGAACACGAGCATGCCCGCGGGCTTGCCGGGCTTGCCGTCGTACGCGAGCTCCTTCGGGATCCAAAAGCGCATCTTCTCGCCCTTCACCATGAGCGGGATGCCCTCGGTCCAACCCGGCACGACCTGCTTGAGGTTGAAGGACGCCGTCTTGCCGAGCGTGACGGAGCTGTCGAACATCGTGCCGTCGGTCGTCCAGCCCGAGTAGTGGACCGTGACCTTGTCCCACTCGCGCGGATGATCGGTGCCGGTGCCGGCGGCGAGTGACTTGTACGCGAGGCCGGACTTCGTCGTCTTCGCATCGGCCGGCGCCGCCGCGACATCGGGCGGCACCTCGGGCGCGGCTGTCAGCTCGACGAGCTTCAGCTCGTAGGTCAGCTGCCCCGCGGGTCGACCCTTGAGGCCCTTGAACGCGAGGTCCTCGGGGACCCACACGCGAACCTTCTGGCCGACCTTCATGAGCTGCAGCATCTCGGCCCAGCCCGGGATCGCCTTCGCGACCTGGACCATCTTCGGCTTGCCGCCGTCGGTCGTCTCGAACGTCGCGCCGTCGCTCGTCCAACCGGTGACGTCGATCTTCGCGGAGTCGTTCGTCTTCGGCATCGCGTCGCCGCTGCCGGGCTCGAGCTCGACGTACGCGAGGCCGCTCGCGGTCTTCGTCGCGTTCGCGGGCGCAGCCGCGACATCGGTGGGCGCGGGGAGCTGCTTACCGCGGGGCTTCGGCGCTTTTGTGTCGAGCTTGCTGTCGAGCTTCGCGTCGGGAGCAACGGCACCCTTGCTGTCGGCCGCGGGTGCGGTCTTGTTGTCGGCGTTTGCTTTGTCGTCCGCGGGCGTCTGCGACGTGCACGCCGCGAGCGAGAGGGCGAGGGAACCGACGACCGTGCCAATCAGGGCGAGTGCGTTGCGCTTCACGGGTGCGGACAATACGGCCAGCCGTCCGCCGTTGTCGAGCGCATCGCGCGGGCCGGTTTCAGCCGCCTTCGGGCTCGCGGGACTGCAGGCTCTCGAGGACGGTCGCGAGCTTCTCGAGACGCGCGGCGAGCGTGCGCGCCTCGGCGGCGCTGAGCACGACCGCGTTGCCCTTGCTCGTGATCGCCTTGAGATGGATCTCCTTGTGCTCTTCGATCCACGCGAACGCATCCTTGACCCGGACGACTTCGGCGGTGCTCTTCATCTGCCGCGAATCGTATCACGGTGGCGCCGTCCGATGGACTCGGGCAGGATCGCCGGCGATGGAGGGCGACGATCGCACGCGGCTCGAGGACACAATTCGCGCCCACTGCGACGCCGAGCGTTTCAGCGAAGCTGTGACGATCGCGGTACGCGGCTTCGGTCCCGAGGTGCTCGGATATCTCGTCGCGATGAGCAAGAACGAGACGGACGCGAACGATGCGTTCTCGCTGTTCTGCGAGGACGTGTGGCGCGGGCTGCCCCGCTTTCGCTGGGCATCGAGCTTTCGGACGTGGGCCTACACGCTCGCTCGACATGCGCTCTTCCGGCTGTCTCGCGATCCGGAGAGGCGGCACCCGAAGATCCCGATCTCGCAATCCACTCAGCTCGCCGAGCTCGCGGTGCAGGTGCGCACGACGGCAATGCTGGCGATCAGCGCGGAGCCGAAGTCGCGGATCGCGGTGTTGCGCGAGAAGCTCGAGCCTGATGATCGCACGCTGCTGATCCTGCGGATCGATCGCCGGCTCGCGTGGCAAGAGATCGCCCGCGTCATGGCGGAAGAAGAGCTGCCCGCGGCCGAGGTGACGAAGGCGGCGGCGATGCTGCGCAAGCGCTTCGAACGGGTGAAGGAGCGCCTGCGCAAGCTCGCGACCGAGGTGCAGGAGTAGCCTCCTGCCCGGGGACTACTCCGGCTGCGGCACGATCCGCAGGTACGGCTTGATCGCCTTCCAGCCGCCCGGGAACTTCGTCGTCGCGTCGGCGTCCGAGACGCTCGGCACGATGATGACGTCCTGACCGTGCTGCCAGTTCACCGGCGTCGCGACGCTGTGCTTGGCGGTGAGCTGCAGCGAGTCGATCACGCGGAGGATCTCGTCGAAGTTGCGACCCGTGCTCGCGGGATACGTGATCGACAGCTTGACCTTCTTGTCGGGTCCGATGATGAACACCGATCGCACCGTGAGCGTGTCGCTCGCGTTCGGATGGATCATGTCGTACAGCGTCGAGATCTTGCGATCGGGATCGCCGATGAGCGGGAAGTTGAGCGCCGCGCCCTGGGTCTCCTCGATGTCGCCGGCCCAGCGATTGTGCTCCGCGACCGAGTCGACGGACAAGCCGGCGACCTTCACGTTGCGCTTGTCGAACTCCGGCTTGAGCTTCGCTACCGCGCCGAGCTCGGTGGTGCACACTGGCGTGAAGTCCTTCGGGTGCGAGAAGAGCACGCCCCAGCTCGAGCCGAGCCACTCGTGGAAGTTGATCGTGCCGGCAGTGCTGTCGGCGGTGAAGTCGGGGGCGATGTCGCCGAGTCGGATGGCCATGTCGTGCTCCTCTTTCGGGTGGGGCGCGGAGGATAGCGGTGCACGGCACCGGGGAAAAACGGGGCGTCACCGGGGTATGCGGCGCACCGGCGGTCGACGCCGAGGTCGCCTCAGGTGATGTCGAGCGACAGCAGCTTGCGCTGGGCTTCGGCGACCCGCGCGAGCGCGGTGCGCATGGTGGTCGTGATCATCGTCTTGTCGGCGCGCTCGCGTTGGTCGAGCACGTGGAGCGTCCCGGCGAGCTCGTTCTGCGCCTCTACGAGCTCACGGTTCGCCTCGATGATCGCTTTGCGAACCACCGCGAGATCGATCTCGTCCGTCGTCGTCATGTCGCTGCGACCACCAGTCCGGCGTCGAGCAGTCGTTCGAGGCATTTCTTGATGTCGCCCGTCGACTGGCTGCACACCTCGAGCGCCTCGCGGAGCTGTGACAACGTCATCGCGCCGCTGCTGATCTCGGTCAGGTAGAAGCCGTCGTCCGGCTCGAGCCCGCACTGCGCGGCCCAGCTCGCACATGCCGTCGCGAAGGCGCCTTGATCGCGGCGCACGCCGGCGTCGGCGATGCCCTTGCGATACTCGGCGGCGAGTGTCCGGCCGCGAGTGGACAGGGAAAATCGCTGGGTTCGTGGCCAGCGTCGCGCGGGGGGATCATCGGGCAACGTGCACCTCGGCTTCTCGACTCGCGCGCTGCGCGAGACTCGGGCAGCGTACGCGGTCGGTCGCACGCGCGGGCGCGACCGACACCGATGACCCGCAGCGAGCAGGTTCGGGCCGCCCTGGCGCGTGCTGCAGATGCTGCACGCCAGGGCGGCGGCTCACCCGCGGGTGGACGAGAGATCGCGCGCCTTCTCGATGAGGCTGACGAGCTCCGCGCGTCGACCCCACGCATCGCTGCCGAACGAGCACTCCGATGTGCACGAGGCGATGATCAGGCGGCGGGTCATGGTGGCAGTGGTGACGCCCTCGGCCGGGGGCGGTTCGTCCGCTTCGTCATGGTTGGGCCTGCAAGGCGTGATGGAACGGCCACGCACATCGGCACTACCATCCTCGGGTCACCCGATGCCCGCCACCAACCGCCAGATCCTCCTCGCGTCGCGCCCCAACGGCGCCGCGATGCTCAGCGACTTCCGCAGCGTCGACACCGTCTTGCCGCCGCTCGGCCTCGGCCAGGTGCTCGTCCGCAATCGCTTCTTGTCGATTGATCCCTACATGCGCGGGCGCATGAACGAGGGCAAGAGCTACGCCGCACCGCAGCCGCTCGACGCGGTGATGATCGGCCAGACCACGGGCACCGTCGTCGAGTCGCGATCCGACGCATGGAAGGTCGGCGACCTCGTCGTCGCGATGGGTGGCTGGCAGCAGTACACCGTGTTCGACGGCGACGATGGCAAGGGCCTGCGCAGGATCGACACCACCCTCGTGCCGATGTCGGTGTGGCTCGGTGCCGTCGGCATGCCGGGTGTCACCGCGTGGTACGGCGTCGCGAAGATCCTCGAGACCAAGCCCGGACACACGGTCGTCGTCAGCGCGGCGGCCGGTGCGGTCGGCAGCGTGGTCGGCCAGCTCGCGAAGCTCCGCGGTGCACGGGCGGTCGGCATCGCGGGCGGTCCCGAGAAGTGCCGGTGGGTCACCGAGACGCTCGGCTTCGACGCGTGCATCGATCATCGCGCACACGCGGACACCCGATCGCTCGCGGCCGCACTGAAGGCCGCGTGCCCCGACGGCATCGACGGCGATTTCGAGAACGTCGGCGGCAGGGTGCTCGACGCCGTGCTCACGCGCATGAACGCATTTGGTCGTGTCGCACTGTGTGGCATGATCGCCGGCTACGACGGCGTGCCGATCCCGATGGAGCTGCCGCAGCTACTGCTCGCGTCGAGGCTTCGTTGCGAGGGCTTCATCGTGACGGAGCACGCCGAGGTATGGCCCGAGGCGCTGCGCGAGCTCGCGGGACTCGTCGCGACTGGCACGCTGAAGTATCGCGAGTCGATCGTGCACGGCATCGATGCCGCGCCGCAGGCACTCCTCGACGTGCTGAACGGTCGCAACTTCGGCAAGCAGCTCGTCGCGCTCGACTGACTACGACACGAGCATCACGACACCGGCAACCGCGATCGCAGCCCCGCCCAGCGCCGCGAGCCCGACCTTCTCGTGGGCGAACGCGACCGCGAGCGGAATCACGAGGATCGGCTGCATCGCCATCAGGCTCGCCGCGACGCCGGCGTTGGTGAGTTGCGCGGCGGTCAGCGACAAACCGACGCCGAGGAACGGGCCGAGCACGCCGCCGGCCGCGACCATCGTCATCGCGCGACGATCGGCGAGGCCGCGCAAGACCGCACCCCACTGCCGGCGCACGCTGACCGCGAGGATGAACGCGAGCACGCCGACGATGACGCGGACCTGCGTCGCCGCGAACGCGTCGTACTCCCCCATGCCGTACTTCGCCGTGACGAGCCCTGCGGCCTGACCGATCGCGCCGAGCACCGCGAGGCCGACGCCGCGCGCGAGCACTGGGCCTTCCACGATCGTCAGGCTGCCGGCCGGCGCGCGCGCGGTGACGGCCCAGGCGATGCCGGCCGTCACGAGCACCATCCCCGCGAGGTCGGCGGTCGCGAGCCGCTCGTCGAGCAACACGTAGCCGAACAGCGCCGTGAAGATCGGCGCGCTCGCCATCACGAGTGAGCCGAGCCGCGGTCCGATCAGCACGAGCGCACGGAACAGGCACAGGTCGCCGAATGCGAAGCCGAGCAGTCCCGAGATCGTGAGCCACGTCCATGTGTGCGCATCGGCGTCGAGCGGTAACGCGTGGCCGCGGACGATCGCGCCGTAGGCCACGAGGCACGCGAGCGCGACCGGCATGCGCAGCAGGTTCACCGGCAGCGAGCCGATGCGACGCCCTGCCGCAGCGAACCACAGGCTGGTGAACGCCCAGCACAGCGCCGTGCCCAGCGCCGCGAGCTCACCAGCCATGCCGAGAATCACCGTCTCGCTTGTACCGCGACTGAGGGTTGGCGACCTCGGGCGATCCCGCGCGACGTAGTCGACGACTCTGGCGCGCGTAAGCGGCCTCACGCTCGCACCTACGTCGCGGGTCGCGAGTGGATCTTTGGGCATTGCGACCAAGGACAGGTGATACGCTGCAAAGTCGATGCGATCGCTTCGCCTGTGCTCGCCCGTCATCGTCGCGTTGCTCGTCGGCTGCGCCGGCGGTACCGATCTCGCGCTCACCACGTTCGGTGCCGGCACGGGCACCGACAGTCTCGGCTCGGCGACGACGCCGACGACGACGATCGGTGACAGCACGACCGGCACGAGCGACGCCGAAGCGTCCGGCACGATCGAGCCGACGACGACGGACCCGACGTCCGCGACCGACACGGTTGATCCCGACACGAGCGGCTCGACCGGCGACGACTGTCTCGCCGAAGAGATCTGCGACGGCATCGACAACACCTGCGACGACGACGTCGACGAGGGTTGCGACTGCGAGCCCGACGACATGCAGGAGTGCTACTCGGGTCCGGAGGAAACCTCGGGTCACGGCGTGTGCCTGCTCGGCGCGCAGGCGTGCACCTCGGGCGGCATGTGGGGCGCGTGCGAGGGCGAGGTCACGCCGACCGATGAGGTGTGCAACGGCCTCGACGACAACTGCGACGACGCGGTCGACGAAGGCTTCGACGACGACACGTGCGGCGAGGGCATCTGTCAGGTGACGATCGCGACATGCACGGACGGCGTGCCGGCCGAGTGCGTCCCCGGTGAGCCCGCGGATTCCGAGGGCTGCAACGGCGTCGATGACGATTGCGATGGCGCCATCGACGAGGACTGCGACTGCGACGACGGTGATACGCAGTCGTGCTACGCGGGGCCGATGGGCACGCAGGGCATTGGCCTGTGCGCCGCCGGCACGCAGACGTGTGTCGATGGTGCGTGGGGCTCGTGCGACGGCGACATCGTGCCGGCGGCCGAGGGCTGCGACGGCTTCGACAACGATTGCGACATGGCGGCCGACGAGGGCAACCCCGGCGGCGGCGCGGCGTGCAACACCGGACAGGCCGGCGTGTGCAGCGTTGGTCACCAGCAGTGTCAGGGCGGCGGGCTCTCGTGCCTGCAGGACAATCAGCCGGGCAACGAGGTCTGCGACGGTCTCGACAACGATTGCGATACCGGCACCGACGAAGGCAATCCCGGCGGTGGTGCGGCGTGCAATACCGGGCTCGCTGGCGCGTGTGCGGCCGGCACGAATCAGTGCATGGGTGGCGCGCTGCAGTGCGTGCAGAACGTGCAGTCCTCGATGGAGGTCTGCGACGCGGTCGACAACGATTGCGACGGCGTCAACAACGAGGGCAATCCGGGCGGCGGGCAGGCGTGCAACACCGGACAGGCGGGTGTGTGCTCACCGGGCACGACGAGCTGTGCGGGCGGCGTGGCGACGTGCAATCCGATCATGATGCCGTCGGCCGAGATCTGCGACGGGCTCGACAACGACTGCGACACGGGCACCGACGAGGGCAATCCCGGCGGCGGGGCAGCCTGCGCGACCGGCTTGCTCGGCGTGTGCTCGGCGGGCACGCGGCAGTGTCAGGCCGGCGTGCTCAACTGCGTGCAGACCACCGGCGCGGGCGGCGAGATCTGCGTCAACGGCCTCGACGAGGATTGCGACGGTACCAACGACGACGGCTGCCCGTGCGCGCACTCCGAGTGCACGGTGGGCACGTTGCTGATCAACGGCTGCAGCAGCTGCGTGTCGGAGATCTGCGCGGTCGATCCGTTCTGCTGCAACACCTCGTGGGACGCCCAGTGCGTCAACGAGGTCGCGACGATCTGCGCGTCGTGGCAGTGCTCGAGCTGCTCGCACTCGCCGTGTGTCACCGGCGTAGCGCTCGCCAACGGTTGCGACACCGGCGTGGGTGGCTGCGTCGCTCAGATCTGCGCCGCGGATGCGTTCTGCTGCAACACCTCGTGGGACGCCGTGTGCGTCGGCCAGGTCGCGTCGGTCTGCGGCATCACTTGCTAGTCGGTTCTTCGGGCGCGTCCTTGAACGGGCTGCGCGGCGTCCAGGGTGTCGGGGTGAGCTGCGCGACGAGCGGGGCGATCAGACGATTGCCGACCGGGTTGCCGTGGCGCAGGTAGCAGGTCATCGGCCGCGGCACCGCGCCGATCGAGCTCTTGATCTCGAGTGCGGTGCGTCCCATGCCCAGGACCTGTGCGCGACGCTGGATCGCATCGGCGACGAAGTCGTACAGCGCGCTCGTGTACACGCCCTGGTCGTTGCTCACGCGATAGTCGAGGCCGACCATGTGCGCCTCGAAGTGGGTGCCGCGGCCGAGCGCGATGCTGCAGCCGACCGCGGTGCCGTCGAGCGTCCAGCGCCGCACGACCAGATCGTCGCCGAGCGCCTCGGCGAGCGCGGGGAAGTAATCCGCGCCGGGATTCGCGAGGCGGAAGTGGGCCTTGTCGTGCACCTCGAGGTACAGCGCGTAGAGGCTCGCGGCCTCGCGCTCGATCGTCGCGCGATCGAGTCGCTCGCACACGAGTGCCTTCGCGCGCTTGCCCGCGTCCTTCGCCTTACGGCGGTACTTCGCCGAGAACGCGCCGAGATAGTCGTCGAAGCTGCGCCACGCCGGATCGATCTCGACGACCATGTTCGGATCGACCTCGAAGGCGTGATAGCCGAAGCGCACGAGCTCATCCGAGAACGATCGCGCGGTGGTGCCGAAGTCCTTGACGAGCACCGAGCCGACCGCGCCGTGCAGCTTCTCGGCCCGGCGGATGCGGTACGTCGCTTCGGCGAGACCGTGCATCGCGGCCCTCGGATCGACGCCCGGTGCGATCGCGAAGCCGTGCTCGCCGGTGACGAGGCCGTTGCCGTTGATGAGCAGGCGCGGTGCACCGCCGTCGCCGAGCGCCTCGCCGACCTTGTTGCGGACCTGGCGGAGCGCTTGGCCGAACGTCTGCGGCTTTGCGATCGGAGCTCGCGAGCCGAAGGCATCGAGCCCGATGTCGAGGACCTGGAATGCCGCGGCAGCGACCGGCGTGCGGCCGTCGTAGCCCAGCGCGTAGCGGAAGCCCATGCGCGGTGGTTTCGCGCGCTCGATCGCTCGCAGGTAGTCGCGACCCATGAAGAATCGATCACCGACGACCGCGTCCCAGTCGGCGTCGCGCAGGTGATCGATCGAGTCGGCGAGCGCGAGGCCGAACGGGCACGGACGATGGCGCAGCGCGAGGTCGTCGGCCGCGCTGCCGAGCTTGGCGAGGTAACCGTCGAGGTCGAACATCTCGGATTCCAGTGTACCGATGTGGCGGTGAGCGTCCGGTGAAACGGCTGTGAATCGAGTAGGCTCTCGCCGTGCTCGTCGCGCTGCACAAGCCCTACGGCATGCTGAGCCAGTTCCTGCCCAAAGGTGGGCACCGCACGCTCGCGGAGCTCGGGCTGCCGAAGGCGATCCACACCGCGGGGCGGCTCGATGCCGACAGCGAGGGGCTCTTGCTGCTGACCGACGACGGTGGGTTGCAGCATCGCCTGACCGATCCGAGGTTCGAGCACGACAAGACCTACTGGGCGCAGGTCGAGGGCGCGCCGACGGATCGCGAGCTCGCACCGCTGCGCGAGGGCGTCGCGATCCGCGACTACGTCACACGGCCGGCACAGGCGAGAGTGATAGAACCGCGGCCGGAGATCGGACCGCGCGTGCCGAGCATCCGCGTGCGTCGATCGATCCCCGACACGTGGATCGAGCTCGTGCTGCACGAGGGTCGCAACCGGCAGGTCCGGCACATGACCGCGGCGATCGGATTCCCGACGCTGCGGCTCATGCGGGTCGCGATCGGATCGATCGGTCTCGGTGCGCTCGAGCCCGGCGAGTGGATCGAGGTCCCGCTGCCGCAGTAGGCTCGCGCAATGATCGAGCGCGTCGTTCTCATCAAGTTGAAGCCCGAGCACGCGAACGACGAGCAACGCCGCATGATCGCGGATGCGACCGCGGAGATGCTGCCGAAGGCCGAGGGTGTGCGGGCGCTGCGGGTCGCGATCGCGGCGGATGCCAGTACCCGCCGGGAGTGGGACATCTGCATCGAGGTGGTGCTGGACGACATCGATGCGGTCGAGCGTTACCGCGTGGATCCGGTGCACCGCGCGTATGCGGACGAGTTCCTCGCGCCGCTGCGATCGAAGATCTACGTGTACAACTTCGAGCGGCATCCGGCGGGCGAATGACCGGGTCGCGCGGACCCGCGTCGATTGCACCGTGGTGACGCAATTCGAACTTCTTTCGCGCCTGGCGTGATCGTGACGACAGGCTTGCGCACTACCGGTTTCGAGGACCGGATGTCGCTGCTGCTTGCCCTTTCGATCGTATCTGCGTCGCCGCCGCCTCCGGTGGTCGAACCTAGCTCGGTGGCTGCGCGGCCTGGCGCCCAGTGGGGCGAGTACCGCACGGATCTCAGCCGCAGTCGCAGGTGGGGTCGGGCCGGGCTCGCATACTTCGGTGCGACCGCGGCATTCGCCGGCGTGATCATCACGCAGGTATCGCGAGACATCGGCTATCGCGGGTGCCTCTCGTCGCTCGCCGAGCCGGACACGGGCGTTCTCGAGGGACCGCTCGAGGCGATCGGCTGTGGGTTGGAGGTGTACGCACCGGTTCGGTCGCTCGGTGCGATGGCGGCGATGCCGGTGATGCTCGGCTTCGTCGGCGCGGCCGGTGTCGCGCTCGGTCGCGGCGATGTGGACTCGGGGCGGGTGCGTAGCGCGGCGAGCCTACGGCGCGCGAAGATCGGGGGTGGCGCGGCGATCGGTGCGTTCGGTGGTGCGCTGCTCGCCTCGAACCTCGTGCTCTACGTGGTCGTGACGGGGATGGAGCCGAGCTCGCAGGGGTTCGCGGTCGCTCGTGCGCGATGGATCAGCAACGATCTGCTGCTGCTCGGCATGACGGCCGGTGTCGGCGTCGTGTCGCGGGCGCGCGCGTACGAGAAGCGGCGCTACAAGCTCGGCCTCGCGCCGATTGTCGCGCGTGGCATGCACGGAGTGAGCATCGCCGGCAGCTTCTGATCAGAAGGGATCGACCTCGCCGCTACAGGCGGACGAGGCAGGCTTCGGCGCCGGTGACGGCGATGCCACTCGCGGGCTCGACCTCGAGCGACTCGATCACGCCGTCGTTCACGACCGCGACGAATCGCTGCGTGCGCGTGCCCATCTTCGCGCCGCTGAGATCGATCTCGACCCCGAGCTTCTTGGTGAGCTCGCCGTTGCCGTCCGCGAGCATCATCACCTTGTCGCCGGTGCCGAGCGCATCGGCCCACGCCTTCATGAGCCAGTGGTCACCGATCGCCATGCACACGACGCCCTCGATGCCCTTGGCCCGCAGCTCGTCGGCGCGCGCGACGTAGCTCGGCACGTGCTCTTTGTGGCACGTCGGCGTAAACGCGCCGGGCAGGCCGAACAGGATCATCTTTTTGCTGGCGAACACGTCCGTCGTGTTCAGCACGACGGTCTTGCCGTCGGCGTTGATGTGCTTGAACTCGACCGAAGGAATGCGCTCGTTCACTGCGATTGGCATGGCGGCCGGAGGGTAGCACTACTCGAGGGCGGGCACCGAGGTGAGCTTGAGGCCAATGATCGACGCGACGAGCATCACCAGGCAGAGCCCACGCACGAGCGTGATCGGCTCGTCGAGCACGATCACGCCGACGATCGTCGTACCGACCACGCCGATCCCGACCCACACCGCGTAGGCCGTGCCGACCGGCACCGTGCGCGCGGCGATCGCGAGCAACCACATGCTGCCGATCATTGCGGCCGCCATGACGACCGTCGGGCCGGGCCGCGTGAGGCCCTCGGTGAATTTCAGTCCGATCGCCCATGCGGTCTCGAGCAGTCCGGCGATCACGAGTAGCAGCCACGCCATGACGGCTACTGTAGCCTTGTTGCTGCACCGCGCCGCATGCCCGAGCCGCACTCCGAGAGCGATATCGGCACCAGCGCCGGCGCGGGCACGCTGGCCGGTCCGTCCGCGTCGTGCGTCGATCCGGCTTTGTCGGGCATGCATCAGCGTGGCGAGACGATCGGGCGCTATGTCGTGCTCGATCGGCTCGGCGCCGGCGGCATGGGCGTCGTGTACGCCGCATTCGATCCGCAGCTCGATCGCCGCGTCGCGATCAAGGTCGTGCGCGGCGAGCACGGCGGCAGCGCGGCGCGCGAGCGGCTGCTGCGCGAGGCGCAGGCGATGGCGAAGCTCAGCCATCCGAACCTCATCACGGTGTTCGATGCGGGCATGCATGCGGGCGAGCTGTTCCTCGCGATGGAGTATGTGCGCGGCACGACGCTGTCGAAGTGGCTCACCGTCGCAGGCCGCAGCCCTCGCGAAATCCTCGATGCGTTCGTGCGCGCAGGCGAGGGGCTAGCGGCCGCGCACGCGCTCGGCATCGTGCATCGCGACTTCAAGCCCGACAACGTGATGGTGCGCGACGACGACGGGCGCGTGCTCGTCGGCGACTTCGGTCTCGCGCGACCGATCGCGGTGAACTCGATCGACAGCGGCGAGAACCTCGCGTCGGGTGACGTGCTCGGATCGGGTGGAAGCCGGCTGACGCAAGGCGCGATCGGTACGCCGGCATTCATGGCGCCCGAACAGCAGCGCGGCGGCATCGTCGATGCGCGCACCGATCTGTTCTCGTACTGTGTCGCGCTATTCTGGGCGCTCTACGGCTTTCATCCGTTCGACGACGGCAGCTCGGTGCTCGGCGCCGCGATTGCGGTCGGGCGCGTGCGCGAGAAGCTGCCGGACATCGGGATCGAACGCCGCGTACGCGACGCGATTCTACGCGGGCTCGCGAAGGATCCTGCGCAGCGCTGGGCATCGGTGCCCGAGCTGCTCGACGTCTTGCGCGTCGATCCGGCGCGAGGTCGGCGGAGGTTGATCGGCGCGAGCGTCGCTGCGGCCCTGATCGTCGGTCTCGTGGCGGTCGCACCTTGGCGCAGCAGGGCGGCGTCGACGGCGTGCGACGGGATCGCGGCGCGCAGTCAGGAGGTGTGGAACGACGCGCGTGCCGAATTCGTCCGCTCCGCGCTGCAGAACACCGGCGATCCGCACGCCGACGACGCGTGGCACGGCATCACCCGCGGGCTCGACTCGTATCTGACGCAGTGGCGCACGGGCTACGAGGCGGCGTGCCGCGCGACGCACGAGACGCGCGAGCTGGATGCCGCGGTCTTCGAGCGCCGCGCGTACTGCTACGGCACACGACTCGATCACGCGCGAGCGCTGGTCGAGCTGCTCCGCCAGCCCGATGCACCACTGGTCGGCCGTGCGGTGACGGCCGTCGAGAGCCTGCCGTCGCTCGCACCGTGCGAGGGCAGCGGTACGGTGAGTGATTCCGATGATCGCGAGGCGGCGACCGAGGTCCGATCGATGATCGCGCAGGCGCGCGCGCTCCGGCTCGCGGGACGCGCCGCGCAGGTCGAGCCCGTGCTCGATGCGGCGCTCCAACGCGCGGATGCGATCGACTCCGACATGCTGCGGGCGCAGGTGCTGCTCGAGGCCGGCGACCTGTACGACGCGCGCGAGGAGCACGATCGAGGAGACGCGGCGCATCGCGAGGCGCTCGCCGCTGCGATGCGTGCCGACGACGCGGAGACGCTCGCGTTCGCGTGGATCGCCTGGGTGAGTCACCTCGTCGCGGTCGATCGCGCCGACGAAGCCGCGCAGTGGATCGACGTCATGCGGGCGAGCGTGGGTCGGGTTCCGGGCGATCATCTCGCCTGGGTGGTCGAGCTCACCGCGGGCAACGTCGCGTTCGCGCAGGATCGGATGGCGGAGGCGGAGCAGCGGTTTCGCTCCGCACTCGCGCTCTTGCAGGCCACGCCGCACGCTCCGCCGACCCGCATCGCGACGGCGTACATCAACCTCGGGGCGACGCTCGCACGCGGTGCGGACTACGACGGCGCGCTCGAGGCGTTCGGCGAGGCGCTGCGGATCCGCGAGGAACGACTCGGGTCGAGCCACGCGCAGGTCGCATCGACGCTGCGCCAGATCGCGATCACACACCGGGCGATGGGAAACCCTCGTGCCGCGTGCGCGCCGGCGGAGCGGGCGTATGCGATCGATCGCGCCAACCTCGGCGAGGATCATCTCACCGTCGTCAGCGAGCGCGTGCTGCTGGCGAAGCTCGCCGCCGACATCGGCGACAGCGCCGGCGCCGTACGCCGTGCGCTCGACGTCATCACGACCGTGCACGGGGAAGGCCCGGCGTGGCGGCGCGAGCGAGCGCTCGCGTACTCGGCCCTCGGCGAGGCATGGCAGGAGCTCGGCCGTCGCGACGAGGCACGCGCCGCGCTGCTCGCGGGGCTCGAGCTGCGCAAGGACGCGCCACCGAGCGACCTCGCGACCATCGGGATCCAAGAGGACCTCGCGCTCGTCGAAGCGGAGCTCGGCAACATTGCGCGCGCGCGCGAGATCGGTGCGGCGGTCTATGCCGCGCTCACGGCCAGCGTCGCCGAGGATCATCCGCGCGTTGCCGATGCGCTCGAAGTCCTCGCCGCGATCGAAGGCGAAGCGAGTGCGTGGTCGGCCGCGCGTGCGTACCGCGAGCGCGCACTCGCGATTCGAGTGCGCAAGCCGGATGCCGACGACCTGTTCTCGGCGCGGGTGCGCTTCGCTCGGATGGAGCAGCGGGCCGGCGCGCCCGAGGCCGCGCTCGATCTCGTCACGCAGGCGCTCGCGGCCCCGGGCGACCACCCGGATCCGCGTGAGCTGGCGCGGGCGTACGCGGTGCTCGCGGACGCCATCGCACGGCTTCCCACGTCCGTGCGGTGAGAACTACGTAGCGCGTTCGATCGATCCGCGACCGCGTGTGCAGTCGGCTAGGATCGCCCGATGCGTCGTACGTGGGTGTCCGCGATCGTCTCGGTGCTGGCTGCGTGTGGCGGTGGCGACGGGTCACCGAGCGCGTGGGATCCCGCGACGACCGGGGTCACCGACGATCCCGGAGCGACGATCGGCACCGACACACCCGACGAGTCGACGTCGCTCGACGAAGCGACGACCGACGACGATTCACCATCGACGACGCAGGGCAGCAGCGGCGACGCCGAGGCCTCGACCGGTGCGCCGTCGTACGACTGCACGCCGTGGGCGACGCAGTGGATCGGCGGGCCGTGCACCGGGGATGCGCAGTGCACCTACGACGGTGGCGTGTGCCTGCTCGAAGCAGACGGCTTCCCTTGCGGCACGTGCTCGCAATCGTGCGTCGATCTCTGCCCCGATCTCGAGAGTGCGCCCGAGACGTTCTGCATCGACGGCGCCGACGTCGGGCTCGACGCGGCGGGTTGGTGCGTGTCGCAGTGCGATCCGGGGATCCTCGGCGGCAACGGCTGCCGTGACGGCTACGCCTGCGCTGCCTTGTCGCGCTATCAGGATCCCGGGGTGTCGACCGGCGTGTGCGTGCCCGAGGGCACCAACGATCCGATGAGCTCGTGTCAGGAAGAGCTCGTCGATCGCGGCGTCGCCTTCGTGCCCACGACGCACGAGCTCGATCACCCCGAGGGTCATCCCGAGCTCGACTGCGTGATCATCGATCCGGTGCTCTTGTACGGACCGATCGATGGCGTCGCGCTCGTCGACGGCAACGAGAGCGACCAGCCCGTGCTCGTCGCGTGCGAGACGGCGATCGCGATCGCCGACACGTTGGCGATCGCCGCGAGCAAGTCGCCGGCCGCGACCCGGATGATGCACTACGGCACGTACAACTGCCGCGTGATCGCGGGGACGAGCACGCTGTCGAACCATGCCGAGGGCCGCGCGATCGACATCGCCGCGGTCATGGTCGAAGGCGGCGACGAGTGGAGCGTGTACGCGGACTGGGAAGACGGCGTCGCGAATCCGGCGACGCCGGCAGGGGAGTGGCTGCGCGAGTTCACCGACGAGCTGTGGAGCACGATGACATGGCACATCATCTTGACGCCCGAGTACGACGCGGATCACGACGACCATTTCCATGTCGACCTGACGCCGGGTGAAGGATTCTACGAGTAGGTGGACGCGCGGCCGCAGATCGAGATCTACGTGCGCGACTTCATCGATCAAGGGTCCTCGCTCGTATCGCGATCCGCCCACTCGTACCGCGTGCGCCCGAGCAGCATCATCGGCAGCCCCGCCGCGAAGCTCGGGATGCCGATGGCGAGCATGATGATCCCGGGTGTGCGCAGCGAGCTCTTCGGGATCGCCATGACCGCGCCACCGATCGTGCAGCCGATGCCGATGCCGAGCAGCACCGCACCCGCGATCCGCAGCGCGCGGTTGCCCGGCTTCACGCGGATGTTCACGGTGCCGTCCTTGTCCTCGAGGCTGAGCTTGCGCGACGCCGTCCACAGGCCGGTCTCGGCGGTCCCGAGGAAGAAGTCCTGGCCCCGCGTGCCGTCGACGACTTTGTCGCACGGTGCCGTGCACACGGTGCTGTAGTTCATGCCGTACAGGGACGCGTTGTAGCCGCTCGCGATGATCTCGCTATTGATCTCGAACAACTTCACCGGACGCCTAGTCTGTCGCGTCAGCTCGAGGTGCACGATCGGTCGACCGCGTGACACCGTCAGCGAAGGCGTGACCGGCTCGACGCGTGTCGGTGGCGTGGGATCCGTCTGCGGCGCGACGCCGACATGCTTGTCGCGCTGCACCTCGACGACTTGCTCCCAGCCGATCTCACGCCGTTCGCCGGTGCCGTCGACGACGATCACGACCTTGCTGTCGGGCACGACCTCGACGATCGTGCCGCGCACGAAGCCACCGCCTTGCAGCAACACTTCGTCGGGCCCGAGCTTCGTCGGTGTGGTCGGTGTGCTCTCGACGGCGGTCGGCGGTGCCGCAGTAGGAGTTGTCGTGACCGGCTCCGATGCGCGCACGCTGTTCGGCACGAGGGTGTGCATCACGAGGACGGCAGCGATGGTCGACCGGACAAGCGTCCTGCGCGCGGCAATCGTCATGGTTCGACGGATAGCACGAAGTGCGGCTTGACAGATCGGTGCCCCCGGCTAGATTGGCGCGACGCTCGCGAGCCACGATGGATCCCGACGTCCGCCACGCCGCGTTCGAGGACGCCTACGCTGAAGCCAACGGTGATCCGGCTGCCGCCGGAAACACCGCGGTCGATCTGGCGGTGGACCTCGCAGGCGAGCGACCGAGCCAGACGAGCCACGGCCTGCGTCCCGACAAGGTGTCGCGATGGCTCGGCGGCGCGATGCTCGGCACGGCGTTCGTGACGATCGCGATCGTCTCTGCGGTGCGAAGCACCAATGACGACCACGACGTCGCTGCGCGCGAGGTGCCGCTCCTCGAGGCGCAGCTCGCCGAGCCGCTGTCGTTCGCGGTGATCAGCCTCGAGCGTGTGCGTGTCGAGTGGATCACCACGGAGATCCTGCGCACGCTCGATCGGCCGCTCGCGCGCGCCTCGAAGCGCATGAACAAGACGCCGGTGCACGCTGCAGCGGTGAGCCCGTCGGGCTCGACGCGTCGCGCGTCGCCGAAGCTCTCCGACCTGCCGGCGCCGCAACTCGATGCACCCGTCGACCCACCCGCGGATGCACAGCCGGCCGCCCCCGTTGCCGATGCGCCGCCCGCGGATGCGCCGGCCGAGCCCGCAGCACCGCTGCCGAGCCCACCGCCGCTGCCGACCGTGGATGCGCCGGAGCCGGACCTCGTCGACGAAGAGGTGTGACGGTTCGCACGACGCGGCGTACCGCGATCGGGCCGGGTTTGGTCGAGCATACGCGCGCCATGACCCGACACCTTCGTAGCCTGATGGACTTCTCCGCCGACGATGTCGGCCGCGTCATTGATCTCGCCGCCGACGTCAAGCGTTCGCCGGGCGCATACGCGACCCGCCTCGCCGGTCGCTCGGTCGCGATGATCTTCGCGAAGCAGTCGACGCGCACGCGCATCTCGTTCGAGGTCGGCATCCACCAGCTCGGTGGTCAGCCGCTCGCGTTGTCGACGTCGGGCGGCACCGGCATGCAGATGGGGCGCGGCGAGACGGTCGAGGACACCGCGAAGGTGCTGTCGCGCTTCGTGCACGCGGTCGTCATCCGCACGTTCGGACAGGATCAGGTCGATGGTCTCGCTGCGCACGGCAGCATTCCGATCATCAATGCGCTGACCGACATGTTCCACCCGTGCCAGGCGCTCGCCGATCTGCTCACGCTGCGCGAGAAACTCGGCACGACCAAGGGCAAGAAGCTGGTGTACGTCGGCGCCGCGAACAACGTCAGCAATTCGCTGATGCTCGCCGGTCCGCGTGCGGGTATGGACGTCATCGTCGCGACGCCGCCGTCGATCCCGGTCAACCCCGAGGTGCTCGCGCGTGCGCAGGCCGATGCGAAGGCGGCGGGCACGACGGTCGCGTTCGATCACGATCCGATCCGCGCGGTCAAAGGCGCGGATGCGATCTACGCGGATACGTGGGTCAGCATGGGCGAAGAGGATCAGGCGAAAGAGCTCATCGCCCGACTCGACGGTTTCCGCGTCACCCGCAAGATGATGGATGCGACCGGCAAGGACTCGCTGTTCTTGCACTGCTTGCCCGCGCATCGCGGCGAGGAGGTCGATGCCGAGGTGATGGACGGCCGCTGGTCGGTCGTGTTCGACGAGGCCGAGAACCGCCTGCACGCGCAAAAGGCCGTGTTGCTGCTGTTGCTCGGGGGCGCGTCGTGGAGCTGAAGGCCGACGATCTCGCACCGCGTTACGCAGCGATCCTCCGCGACTGCTCGCCGTTCCTCGTCACGTATCCCGGCAACCTGCCGGCGCTGGATCTCTCGCCGTTCGGGCGGCGCATCGCGGCCGATCAGCTCTTCGATCCGACGCGGCTGCACAGCCGTCGCGTCGTCGATGGTCTGCACTACCTCGATGCGTTCTCCTTTGGTGGTCAAGAAATGCTGATGCCGCGCTGGGTGCTGTTCGATTGCGGCGAGTTCCCCGGCATCGTGTTCGGCTTCGGCAGCAAGGCCCGCGAGCTCGGGCCAGCGCTGCGCGCCGCGTATCATGTCGAAGGCGCGACGCACGACGACGTGTACGTGCCGCTATCGATGTGGGTCGCGATCCGTTGCGCGGAAGATGGCGCGTGGTTCGGCCACAATCTGTCGTCGTGCAACTACGTGCCGTCGGTCGCCCAGGGTGGCGAGGCATTTCCGGGCCTCGGTACGATCACCAAGGCGTACGGCGTGCGGCTCGCGAAGATCGTCAAGCAGTACGGCGCGACGCAGTGGGCGAGCAACAGCCTCGGGTTGCATCTGTCGCTCGGAGACATGCGACTGCTCAACGCGTTCACGCCTGCACACACGCACGAGGAGTCGTTCACGTATCGCATCGACGTCGACTGGGAGCGTCTCGTCGCGCCGATGCGACCGGGCTGGGTGCGGGAGCACACCGGTGGCGATCGCATCGTCGACGCCGACGATTCCGCGGCGATCCGCGCGCTGCACGACGACATCGAGGCCGGCGGTCGGTTCCGGCTCGTGCGCGTCGAGGCCCGCGGCGGCAGCACGGACATGCAGCGGCTGTGGGTCGAGACGCTCGGTTGAGGGTCAGTCTTCGGGAGGAAGCTCCGCTTCCTCCCTCCATCCGGTCGCTTCGCGACGTCTAGTTGGTGCCCGAGCTCGTGGTGCCGGAGTCGCTCGACTCGCTGCCGGTGCTCGTGTCGGTGCTCGTCTCGGTCGTGCCCGTCGTCTCGGAGGACGTCGTCTCGGAGGATGTCGTCTCGGAGGACGTCTCGGAGGACGTCGTCTCGGAGGACGTCGTGGACGTGTCGCTCGGCGTCTCGGTCGTCGGTTCCCCTTCCGACGTCGACGTTTCGGGATCCGGCATCGTCTCGGTCGGCGTGTTCGACACGACGCCGTCGGTATCGTCCGGGCACGCGCAGCTGTTCGGGTTCGGGTTGTCGCAGCGAGGCTCGAGGCACGCGACCATGTCGGTGTCGGCCGTCGCGGCGTTCTTGCTGCATGCGGTCGCGGCGAGCAACACCACGAGCGCAGGCACGGACGAACGGAGCCGCATGAGTGGCGAACGGTCGCCCGGATGCGGCCTGCGAGTCAAACCGGGTGATGCAGCGGAGCAGCTGGGCGAGCGCCACGAAGCGCTAACCCTGCGGGATGCCGCCGCCGCCGGCGCTCGAGAGCTGGAAGCCGGTCATGTCGCTGTACGTGTACGCGCCGATGAGGTCGGTGAACGCGTCGACCTGGTTGTTCTCCGGATCCGCTCGGTATGCGTTGTTGCTCGAGAAGCCGACCCCCCAGACCTTGCCGGCGAAGTCGACGCTGATGCCGTGCACATACTCGGGCAGCGGAATGTTGTAGAGCAGCTCGAGGGTCTCGGTGTCGAAGCCGACCATGCCGTTGCCACTGCCGTGCCAGATCGTCGTATCACCGTCGGTCATGCAGCCGCCGCCGCCCGAGCTGTCCGGGCTGATGCTCCACGTCGACGTGTCGAGGTTGAAGCGCGCGACCGTACTGCTGCACGCCCACGGTCGACCCTCCTTGTCGACGGTGATGCCGTAGGCGCCCGAGTTCGGCAGCGGGAACGTGAGCAGCGTGTAGTCCTCGTGGTCGACGCGCACGAGCTGGCTCGCGCCGAGGTCGAGGCCCCAGAAGTTGCCGTCGGCATCCGCCGCTCCGCCGTACACGAATGCGTTGCCACCGAGCGCGACGGTCTCCTCGGTCGTGCCGTCGGTACCGTCGAGCAGCAGCACGTCGCCGTCGCACACCGTCCACAGCTTCTCGTTCTGATACCCGCAAGCCGCCTCGTTCCACTCGCCGCGCGTCCATGCGACCGGGCGGTTCGAGCTGCACGCGAATGGGGTGTACCAAGCGCGACACTCCTCGTCGTCCCACGGGAGCACGTCGGCAGTGCCGCTCGAGGTCTGGATGCCGGGCTGGCCGTTGCTCTCGTTGCAGTCGGCGATGTTCGCCCAGAACTTCGCGACGCCGCCGTTGCGGTTCGCGACCGCGACATCGCCGTTGAGGTTCACCGACGTGCGTGACGGATCGCCGCCGGCGGGCTTCGCCTGATAGCGACCTTCTTCTTCCATCGTGTCGGTGTTGATCTTCGAGATGGTCGCCTGGGACGTGTTCGCGATCCAGATGTACGTGAGCTCGACACCACCGCCACCGCCACCGCCACCACCTTCGCCGCCGCCCGGGCCTTCGCAGTCCACCTCGGGGATGTCGGGCTGCGCACCGACGTCGAAAATCGCGGGGCCCTCGCTGACCTCGCCGACGCCATCGTCCGACGAGCTGCTCTCGCCCGGCGTGGTGGTCGCGCTGGTGACCATGGTCGTGGACCCCGCGGAGCTGCCCGAGGAGTCGGCGTCGGTCGGATCGCTGGCCGTCGGGGCGGCCGACGTGTCCTCGCCCTCGCCGCCTTGGGGCAAACCCGCGCCCCCGCAGGAGGTCAGCATGGCAACGATGACGCTGGAGATCCGCTCGGTTCGATATGCCATGGCGCTCTTCATGGTGCGGGCGCGGGGATTCCTTCGTGCGCGGGCGGGGGGAAGCCCGCGATCACTCCCCGAACGCGCGCACCAGCCCGAACCCGAGGATGCCTACCTTCAACCCCGCCGCGAGGTCGCCCCGCGCGCGACGCCACCAACTCGCGAGCGTGTCACCGACCTCCGTGTCGCTCGCGGCGATCCGAGCCGCGACGATCCGCAGCGCGGGTGAGAGCTCGGGGATCGAGATCGGATCGTTGCCGTGCTTCGGTGCGATTGCGTTCACGTGGAAGTTGCGCGTGCGCAAGAGGGTCGGCGACGCCGGATCGGCGGGCTCGACGAGCACGTACATCGACGTGCCGTGATCCGGCCCATCGTCCTGCGCCTCACCGTGGCGCAGGTGCAGGCACACGAAGCCGAGCGTGTCGGGATCGGCACCGTCGAGATCCGCTGCGCTTGCGCCGATGCGATCCGCGGCGCGCTGCCGTGCGGCGCCCTCGCGATCGGCGAGCGCGAGGTTCTGCACGAGACCCGACGTCAGGATCACGAACGCCTTCTGCGGGCGCAAATCGGTCTCTTGTTCGAGGAGGATCCGCTTGCTCTCCCAGAAGTAGTCGTCCTGCGCGAGATTCTGCTGGTAGTAGAAGCGCACCATTCGCAGCAGGTCCTCGAACATGCCGCGGTGGTGCTCGCGATAGCGCTGCTGTGCCGTGCTCTCTTCGTCATTGCCGATGATCTGCGCGGCCGTCGTCGCTGCGTGCCAGCCCGAGTGCATCGCGAGCATCACACCCGTCGACAGCACGGGATCGATGAATCCCGCCGCGTCGCCGACCGCGAGCCAGCCGGGGCCGGCGACGTCGCGCATCCGATAGCTCCAGTCACGCTCGTGGCGGACCTCACCAATGCGACGCGCGTGCGGTCCGAGGATTTCGACGAGCTCGGACACCGTCGCGAGCTCCGCATCGAAGTCGGGCCGCGGTGGAGTCTTGCGTAGCGCGGCGTCGAGCTGCACGACGCCGACCGAGGTGAGGCGTGCGTCGAGTGGGAACATCCACCACCACTGTTGCGCGGTCGCGACGAACAATGCCTGCGCGGCACGTGGCGGCGGTAGGCGACCGGCACCTTCGAAGTGGGCCCACATCGCCTGATGGCGCAGGCCGTCGATCGGATCGCGCAGACCGTGAGTGCGCCCGACCATCGCGGACTGGCCGGTCGCGTCGATCACGATCCGCGCGCGCGTGATCGTCGGCATGCCGTCGTCGCGTCGCGTCCAGCGCACGCCGACGGCACGATCTTCTTCCCAGAGGATCTCGTGCACGGTCGACAGCTCGTGGACGGTCGCTCCGCACGCGCGCGCGTGATCGAAGAGGATCGCATCGAACCGCGCGCGCTCGACGAGCCACGCCGCGTCGTACGCATCGCTGTCGGCGAACCACAGATCCCACCGCGGCGTGCGTCCCCAGTGCCACAGCGTGCTGCCGGTCTTGCGCCCGAAACCAGCAGATTCGATCTTTGCGAGCGCGCCGATGTCGTCGAGGATCGGGATGATGCCCGGCAACAAGCTCTCACCGACGTGCGCGCGCGGGTGAGTGCCGGCCTCGAGCAACAGCACGCGCAGGCCCTCGCGCGCCGCCTTGCTCGCGGCGGTGCTGCCGGCAGGTCCGCCGCCGATCACTACGACGTCGACGTCGTTCATGTCGACAGCTCCGGGGGTAGCTCGCCGGTCCACACTGCGACTCCGCGCGCCGCGAGGGCCTCGCCCAAGCGTGCGGCCCGAGCTCGCTGCCAATCGGCAGCGCGCGCCTCGGTGAACTGCGGCGCATCGAACGACGGACCGGATTGCTCCTCGCCTTCGAGCGTACCGATCGCGACGCCAGCCGACGCGATCTGCAACGCATCGGCGAGCGCGTCGACGTCACCGGGCAGCATCGGCTGCACGACCGCGAACGTGCGCACGCCCGCGTCGGCGAAGCGCCGCAGGACGAGGAGCCGCTCGGCGACCGTGGCCGCGCGTGGCTCGAAGTGGCGCCGCACGTCGTCGTCGATCGTCGGCAGCGACACACCGACCCACGCGCGCGGCAACGAGGCGATGAGCGCCGTGTCGTCGAGGATCTCGTGCGCACGCGTCAGCACGAGCACGGGCCACGGCTGCGTAGCGCGCGCGATCCGCTCGAGGCATCCGCGCGTGACGCGAAGGCGACGCTCGATCGCTTGATACGGATCAGCGACGATCGGACACAGCTTGATCGGTGCACAGGGCAGCGTGTCGAGCTCGCGCGCGAGCACTTCGGGCATGTCGACGTGCGCATCGACCCAGCTCCCCCATGGCGCCGGCGCGCGGCCGAGCAGCGCTCGCATCGGCTGCAGCCGAGACTGCGCGTAGCAAAATGTGCAGCCGATCGTGCAGCCGCGATATGGGCTCAGTGTGTAGTGCGTCAGCGGATGGGTGGCGACGAGCGCATGCGCGGCGTGGATCGATCGCACACGATCGCTCGGCTCGGCGACGGCGCGCATCGCTGCGAGCGCGTCGTCTTCGTTCGCGGCGATGCGCGCGGCGATGATGCGGCACAGCTCGATGGCGCGGCGATCGTCGATCGTGGTCGCGCGATGACCGACGGCGAAGTGTCGGGTGGTCACACGCTCGGCCCGCGCTCCGTCGCGCGGGATCACCTCGATGATCGCGCGCGTGTCGGCGCCGCGTAGCTCGTAGTGAATCGCGAGGTCGGTGACGATCGCCGCGAGCCGGAGGTCGCCGACGCGATCACCCGGCTGCAGCGGGGCGATCAGCGCATGCGCGAGCTCGTCGAGGGATCGCTCGCCCACGGTGCGCCAGCGTAGCACCGCGGTGCCGCCTCACGCGCCCGCGGCCGCCGCGGCGTCGGCGAGGCACGCATCGTCGAACAGCACCGCATCGCCGCCCGTGACGTACTGCTGCACGTACGTGCGGAGATCCTCGGGCCCTTCGTTGAGCCAGTACATCACGCAGTCCGGGTTGTCGCAGTGGTGGCCGTGTGCGTCGTCGAGGTGGTCGTCGATCATCTCGACGCCGTTGTCGACGAGCCCGACCGCGTGCCCGACCTCGTGGACGAGGGTGGTCTGCTCGATGAAGCGGGAGAGCGGGCCGTCACCGATCACGGGGGCGAACATCGCGACGACGCCGGTGTCGCCGAGCGAGACGCCGAGCACGTCGGGTTGCCGTGCACCGTCGGCGACGTAGTAGCCATCGACGAACAGCACGTGGAAGAGCAGATCATGATCGGAGTCGGGCGAGTCGCGGTGGGCGTCGGCGAGCTCGAGCAACGCATCGGCGTCGTAGTCCTCGGCACCGGGATCCGCGAGCATCCCGATGTCGTCCTCGCCCTGCGGTAGCACGACCTCGCGCGGCGCCGCGGCGTACAGCGCCTCGACGTTGACGCGCAGCAGATCCCACGCCTGGGCATCGACGATCCCGGACGACATCGCGCCCTGCGGCGCGGCACCGACCATGGCGTCGATCTCGAACCGTAGCGTCGCGATGTCGTCGTCGAAATCCGTGGAGGGGGAGGTGGTCTCGGCGTAGCAGGCTGCGAGGGGCAGGAGCGCGATCACGAGTCGATGCATGGACGACACAGCGTGGTGCAGAGCGCGTGCCGGCAGCCCGAGCGCGCTGGATTCGCGAGATGCGTGGCAGGTGTTGCCTACTGTCCATGGAGGACCGGCAAGTGTCCCGTCAGCCCGCCCGCACCTGCGCCCGCTGCACGATCGCGCGCGCGTTCACGTCCACCGGCAACTTCCCGTACACCGCCGGCGGCTCGCCACCGAGGCGCGTGCGGCAGAACGCATCCGCGATCGCCGGCTCGCCGTGCTCCACCAACAAGGCGGCCTGCAACGCGACCGCGAGATCCTGCACGAGCGAGCGCGCCTGGACCTCGAGGTTCTCGCTCCCGAGCGTGGCCTCGATCTTCCGCACGTGCGCCGCGAGCTCCGGTCGCGCCGCCGCGGCCGTCGTCAGCTCCGCGAGCACGAGCTGCAGCGCCTGCGGCTCGCGCTGCAGCGTGCGCAGCACGTCGAGACAGATCACGTTGCCCGAGCCCTCCCAGATGCCGTTGAGCGGCGCCTCGCGGTACAGGCGAGCGAGCGGGTTCTCCTCGATGTAGCCGGCGCCGCCGTGGCACTCGAGCGCCTCGACGATGTGGCCGGGCGCGCGCTTGTTGACCCAATACTTCATGACCGCGGTCGCGAGGCGTGCGAACGCCCGCGCGTCGGCGCTGGCATCGGCCTCGTCGAACGCGCGGGCGATTCGCATGCCGAGCACGGTCGCCGCCTCGACCTCGATCACCAAGTCGGCGAGCACCCGCGTCATCAAGGGTTGCTCGATGAGCGGTCGTCCGAATGCGCTGCGCTGCGAGCAGTGGTGCACCGCCTGCACGACCGCCTGCCGCATCATGCCGACCGGTGCGATCGCAGCGCCGATGCGCGTGTGGTGGACCATCTCGATGATGGTCGCGACACCGCGGCCTTCTTCGCCGACGAGCTGCGCCCAGGTGTCGACGTACTCGATCTCGGACGATGCGTTGCTACGATTGCCGAGCTTGTCCTTGAGCCGCTGGATGAAGAAGTTGTTGCGGGTGCCGTCGGGCCGGAACCGCGGCACCAAGAAGCACGACAGCCCCCGATCGGTCTGCGCGAGGGTGAGAAAGCCGTCGGACATCGGCGCCGAGCAGAACCACTTGTGACCGACCAGCAGATAGCTCTCGCCGGGGCCGGCCTTGCCCGTCGGCCGCGCGCGCGTCGTGTTGGCGCGCACGTCCGAGCCGCCCTGCTTCTCGGTCATCGCCATGCCCATCGTCGCGCCGTGCTTGTCCGCGAGCGGGATGCAGCGACCGTCGTAGCGCCGCGACAACAGCTTCGGTTCCCACGCCGCCGAGATCTCTGGCTGCACGCGCAGCGCGGGCACCACCGCGTAGGTCATCGCCATCGGGCACAGCACGCCGGCCTCGACCTGCGTGAACAGGTAGCCGAGCGCGGCGTGGCACACGTGCGCGCCCGGGCGCTTCTCGGTCCACCCCATCGACGGCACGCGATGCTCGATCGCGAGCCGCATGAGCTCGTGGTACGCGGGATGGAACTCGACCTCGTCGATGCGTCGACCGTACCGGTCGAACGTGCGCAGCTCGGGCTCGTGACGGTTCGCCGCGGCACCCATCGCGAACACCTCGGGCTTGCCGATCGCCGCCGACAGCTCGGCGCACGGCTGCAGCGCCCACTCGCCGGCCTCGCGGAGCAGTGCGGCTTTCAGGCCCGGGTCGGTGCCGAACAGGTCGTAGTCATCGAGCGCGACCGGGACGTTCTGCACCTGGTGGGTCGGCAGAGCTTCGATCGGACCGCCGCGAACGGGCTCGGTGGACATCGTCGCCGATTGTAGCGCCATTCGCGGTAAACCTGCGGTTGGCTTGGATCGCCAAGAGGCCCAGCAGGCGCTCGCGGTGGCGACGATCCGCCCGCATTCATCGTGCTGTGGACGATCGTGATCGGTGTCGGCTTCGGCGCGCGGGCGCTGCTGGGTCGCGGTCGCGCCGGCGTGCGCTCGTTCGTCGACGCCCAGCTGTGGAGCATCTGGATCACGTTCATCGCCGCTGTATCGCTCGTCGCGATCCTCAACCACGCGATGGGCCTGAAGGCGGTCTTCCTCGGGCCCGTGATCGGCGTGCTGATGGCGGTCGCGTTCGCGTCGATGGGCTCGCTGATGCATCGGAGATGGTTCGCGA